>Ga0066255_1002346_pt1 | contig 10006 bp, 8 predicted proteins | sample ThiBiot_750_biof_FD_71148 | JGI IMG/M metagenome (GOLD analysis project Ga0066255, IMG submission 71148) | Wastewater bioreactor microbial communities from Cape Town, South Africa - Thiocy_expt_750_biof (version 2) | ecosystem: Engineered > Bioreactor > Thiocyanate-remediating > Anaerobic-Aerobic... | reverse complement strand
GCCGGACGAGGTGTAGGTGACGATGGCCGCCAGGTCGCGCGTCTCGGCCACCTGACGGGTCGCCGCCGAGATGGCGTCGGCCGCCGTTGCCTCGGGCTCGGCCGCCTGGGCGCGGATGATGCCGCGATAGTTCGGGTCGCCTTCGACCGCCACGGCCACCTTGTTCATCATCGCCACGGCTTCGACCGGATACTGGCCGGAAGCGCTTTCGGCCGAAAGCATCACCGCATCGGCGCCTTCGAACACGGCGATCGAGACGTCCGAGACCTCGGCGCGGGTCGGCACCGGCGAGGTGATCATCGATTCCAGCATCTGGGTCGCGACCACCACGGGCTTGCCGTAGCGGCGGGCGATGCGGATCATGCGCTTCTGCAGGCCGGGGACCTGCTCGAGCGGCATCTCGACGCCGAGGTCGCCGCGCGCCACCATGAAGCCGTCGCACAGCTTGATGATTTCCTCGAGGCGTTCGACCGCCTGCGGCTTTTCGATCTTGGCCATAACGCCGGCGCGGCCCTGGACGATCTTGCGCACGTCGATGATGTCTTCGGGGCGCTGCACGAAGCTGAGCGCGATCCAGTCGGCTTCCACGGCGAGGGCGGCGAGGAGGTCGGCATGGTCCTTGTCGGTGAGGGCGCCGACGGGCAGGAGGGTGTCGGGCAGCGACACGCCCTTCTTGTCGCTCAGCTTGCCGCCATAGATGATCTCGGTCTCGATGGCGCCGCCGCCGACGCGGGTCGCCTTGAGCTGCAGCTTGCCGTCATCGAGCAGCAGCCGGTCGCCGACGGAGACGGATTCGATGATTTCGGGATGGGGCAGGTAGACGCGATCCTGCGTGCCGGGGGCATCGGAACTGTCGAGCGTGAACTTGCCGCCGGCGGCAAGCTGGACGGCGCCCTCGGCGAACTTGCCGACGCGGAGCTTGGGGCCCTGCAGGTCCACCAGGATGCCGATGGGATGGGAGAGGAGCTTCTCCACATTGCGGATCTTGGTGACGGTCTCCTTGAGGAGATCGTGGCTCGCATGGGACATGTTGATGCGGAAGATGTCCGCACCGGCGCGCGCGAGGCCCTCGATGACCTTCTCCGAATTGGAGGCCGGTCCCAGAGTGGCGAGGATCTTTACACGGCGCAGTCGTCTCATTTTGCCCCCAGGCGGTGGTCTTGTTGGGTCGTCTATTCGAGCGGGACGGCGTCCCCTTCGAGCGGCTGGTTGTCGTCGCCCTCGAGCGGCGCGTCGTCGCCGGTATCGGGCCCGGCTGTGTCGTTATTGACCGGGTCCTTCAATTGCAAGGTCCAGTCGCTGCGGTTTTGGGTGTCGACCTCGAAAAAGCCGGTCCGTTCATAGCCGCGGGCGAGGCAGTTGTCGGTGTCGAAGATGGTGAAGGTCTCGTCGCGGGTGCACATGAAGTTGTCCCCGTCCCAGGCGCCGCCGCCGATGTCGTCGGCGACATAGAGGTAATAGAACCGCGAATTGAGGTCGCCCTGGAAGACGATGGCGCACTGGCCGGGATTGGCCACCCACCAGCCTTCCGACTGCCAGCCGCGCTCGGCGCGGTAGCCCAGGGCGATCGAGACCGAATTGGAGCTCTCGTTGCACACGCGCAGATCGGCCCGCGCCGGGGCGGCCGAGGCGATGAGCGCCATCAGCATCAGGCCGGCGATCGCAAGGCTCAAGCGCAGCAGGGACAAGGGGCGGCCGAACATCATGGAAAGTGGCTCTTTTGAACGCAGGGGGCGATGGAGTGTCAACGCCTAATCGCCCGATTTGGCGGAAATGCAGCCTTGTGCGCGGCGCGCAGGCGGGACGTCCGGCGGCAGGGTGACGCAGTGGACAAGCGCGCTGTGGGTAATGGGGATGGACGGCGGTTTTGGCTTGAGTTGGGCCGGCGGGTGCGGTTGAACCCTCCCCGCGAAGAAAGGTTAGTCTCCCATGGCCAAGCAGCCCACCGTTTCCAGCGACAGCGTCGCCCAGGACCAGCTCCGCGCGTTCATCGAGCGTATCGAGCGGATGGAAGAAGAAAAGAAGGCAATTGCCGACGACATCAAGGAAATCTACGCCGAGGCCAAGGGCAACGGGTTCGATACCAAGGTGCTGCGCCAAATCGTGCGGATCCGCAAGCAGGACCATGCCGAGCGCATGGAGCAGGAAGCCCTGCTCGAGCTCTATATGGCGGCGCTCGGGATGCAGGGCGCGCCCGCCAACGACGACTAAAACCTCATTTTAGCGCTGGCGCCGGTGCGCCCGCCGCCTGCCGTCATGGTGTGGGCGAGGGGAGCGCCGGGCGCTCGGCGAAGGCGCGGAAGCTGCGCATGGCGAGCGGCAGCAGGGTGACCGCCAGGTAGATGGTGCCGCTGACCGCGAAGGCGGCCGGCAGGCCGGCCAACGTGATGAGTGCACCCCCGAACAGGCCGCCGAGCGGGATCAGGGTCCAGGACAGGGCATTGACGAGGGCGCTGACGCGCCCGGTGAGCGCCGCCGGGATGCGCTCGAGCATGACGGCCGAGAGGATCGGGTTGAGGAAGCCTGAGGCGAAGCCGCCCACGATCAGGACCACGACGAGCGCCGGCATCGGCGAGTCGATGGCAAAGGCGAGATAGCGCGGCGCGCCGGTGAGCAGGAAGGCGATGACGTAGACGGGCAGCCGGGGGAGGCGCTCGGCGAGCACGGTGGCCAGCGCCGCGCCGGCTATCGAGGCGCCCGAGAAGATCGCGAACAGCAGGCCCAGCAGTGCCGCATCGCCGACGGCCTCCGACCAGACCGGCAGCAGCACGCTGCTATAGGCGGTGTCGAGCAGATTGGTCGAGGCGACCATGATGACCACGCCCACCAGCACGGCATCGCGGCGGAAGAAGCGCCAGCCTTCACGCAGATCGGCGAGATAGCCGGAGGAAGCGGCGGGCGCGGGCTGCGGCAGGGCGGGGAGCCCCACGGCAACGATGAGCGCGCTGAGGCCGAAGGCGCCGGCAGTAACCGACAGGGCGAGCGCGGGACCGAGCAGGGCGACGAGCGCGCCGGCCAGCGCCACGCCAATGGTGGAGGCGAGGCGTTCGATGACGCCCATGATGCCGGTGACCCGCTCGAGCGGCAGGGCGCCGGCGGCCGCGACGGCTGGCACCATGGCGTATTTGGCTGCATCGGCGGGGCCGCGCAACGTGCCGAGCACGGCCACGAGCGGCAGGATGGTGGGGAGGCCGAGGAGACCTGCCAGGTGCAGCAGCGGCACGAGGGCGATGGTCGCCATCGAGACGAGGTCGGCGACGATGGCAATGCGGCGCGCGCCCAGCCGGTCGATCAGCGGGCCGCCGAGCGCCTTGGCGATGACGTAGGGCAGCATTTCGGCGAAGCCGGCGAGGCCGGTGAGCAGCGGATCGCCGGTCATGGTCAGGACCAGCCAGGGGATCGCCACCATCGACAGGCGCGTGCCGGTGAGCGACAGCGTGTCGGCAGCGGTGAGGGCGAGGACCGGGCGGCGCGAGGCGGTCATTTGCCGTCCTCGCCGAGGGGGACGGAGTCGGGGTAGGGGAAGCCGTAGAGCAGGACCATGTAGGGCAGGGTGCCGGGCGGCGCTTCGCCGGGCGGGGGTGTCGCGGCCTTGGCTTCCCACAGCAGGGCGCTGATCTTTTCCTGCAGCGCCTTGGCCTGCTCGGGCGTCAGCGGCAGGATGAAGTCGCTCTGGATCGTGCCCTTGCGCCAGTCCACGGAAAGATCGCGATACTGCTCCTGGGCAATCTGCATCAGAGCGGCGTGGCGGCTGACGACGGCCTGGGCGAAGGCGAGCCCGCTTTCGAGATCAGTGCCGGTCAGCTCCGCATTGTCGTAGAGCGTGGATTCGTGCCGTGTCCGCCACCAGCGCTCGCGGCCATTCCCCAGATCGTCGGCGGGATCGATGAAGCCGTAGGCGTGGAGCTGGCGCAGATGATAGCTCGTCGCGCCCGAATTGAGCCCGAAGCGGCGGGCGAGCGCGGTGGCCGTTGTCGGTCCCTCGACCCGCAGGACCCCCATGATGCGCATGCGGTCGGGGTGCGCCAGGGCGCGCAGGGACTGGATGCTGGGGACGTAGCTGGAGATATCGCGGCCGGGTGCGCTCATGGCCGAGATGTACAATCGCAAAGGAATGTTTGCAAATAAATCTTTGCAGTTCGCAGCGGTCGGCTTTGACGACCGTCAGGGGCCGCCGCACATAGGGATCAGCCGGCGCGTTCGATCCAGCCGGAACTGCCATCGGCGGTGACGATGCGCAGCCAGTTGCCGCGGACGTCGAGAATGCGCACCCGCTCGCCGGGGGAGGTGCGGAAAACGCGCGTCGCATTGCTGTCCGGTCTCGACCGGGCGACCAGCGCCGCGTCGATCCGGGCAGTGCGGCCCTCAAGGTCGTCGTCGCTGCCGCGGCCCTTGACCACCGCCTTGGCGGTCCGGATCTCGGATTTGGCGGCGGGCGGCTTTTCGTGCGCTGTCGCGGCCAGCGTCGCTGCGACGCTCGCAAGATAGCGCGAATAGACCCAACCGGTCGTACCGTCGGGCAGGGTGGCCTCGACCCAGCCGCCGTCGCTTTCGCCAGTCTGCACGGCCTGTCCGGGCTGCAGCACGCCGATTGTGGCAGTGGCACTGGAGGGACCGGCCCGGAGGTTGACCGCTGAGGCGCCGATCCTGTCCGGCCGTAGATTGGGATCGACCAGTGGCGCCCCTTCGAGGTCGGTCTGGGGTGCCGTGAGCGCGGCGGTCATGAGATTGCGGTCGGCCTCGGAAATCGAAGGTTTCGCGGGAGCCGGGGCAGCGACCTCGGGCTCATCGACGCCGAGCATGGCGTCGATCGCCGCGATGGTTTCGCGGCTGCTCTCGGGGCTGACGGGCGCCTCGGCGACCGCGACCTGCTCGCCGCTCGGGATGAGCAGCATGGCGCCGAGGATGGCGGCGCAGCCGGCAGCGATGAGGGCGACACGTCCGTGACGATGCATTGTCCAGCTCTCCGCTCTCAATAAAGCGCGATGAGCGCGGGAGTTCCCGAGCGCGAATGCGTGAGGTTCGCGCGCTTGCCGCATGCCCTGTGATGCGGCATGTACGGCACGGGGGTTCTCGGTGCCTGTTCCACGCCAGCAATATCTGATGGAAGTGCAGGGCCTGCGCACGGTCGCTGCGCTGCTCGTCGCCATCTACCACATCTGGCTGCACCGGGTGTCGGGCGGCGTCGACGTGTTCTTCGTGGTGGCGGCATACTTCCTCGTGGCCGGCTTGCTGCGGCGTGAGCCGGTGGGGCCGCGGGCTATCCTCGAATACTATGGCAGCACGGCGCGGCGCGTGGTGCCGGCCGCCGCGCTGGTAATCGTGAGCACGATCGGTGCCGCCTACTTCCTGATGCCCGATGCGCTGTGGAGCGCGCAGATCGTCCATGCGCTGGCCTCGATCCTGTTCTTCGAGAACTGGTGGCTGGCGCGCGAGAGCACGGACTATCTGCAGGGCGGGCTGGCCACGTCGCCATTCCAGCAGATGTGGGCACTGTCGCTGCAGATGCAGGTCTATCTGGTGTTCCCGCTGCTCTATCTGGCCGCGAGCGGGATCGCGCGGCTGTTCCGCGCCGGGCCGCGCGTGGCGGCGACGGTGGTGTTCGGGGTCGTGTTCCTCCTGTCGCTGTGGTTCAGCATCGGCTTCACCATCCGCAGCCAATCAGTGGCCTATTTCGTGACGCCGACGCGGCTGTGGGAGTTTGCAGCGGGCGCGCTGCTGGCGCTGTGGATCGGGCGCATAAGGCTGGCGCCGCTTGTCGCCAAGCTGCTCGGATGGGCCGGGCTGATCGTGCTCGTGGCGCTCGGCATCATGGTCGATGTCTCGCGCGCGTTCCCAGGCTACCTCGCGGGCATACCGGTGTTCGCGGCACTGGCGATCATCGTCGCTGCCGCCAATGGCGGCAATCTGCGGCTGCTCAACAACCGGCTGATGACGGGCGCGGCCGATGCGTCGTTCGCGTTCTATCTCTGGCACTGGCCGCTGCTGATCTTCATGCGCTACCGGATGGGCGACGACGATGTGGGGCTTGTCGGTGGTGCGGTGGTGCTGGTGGGAGCGGCAGTGCTCGCCTGGCTCAGCACGCGGCTGGTGGAAACGCCGGTGCGGCGCTGGAGCTGGCTGGCCCCGCGACCGGCGCTCAGCATCGCCGTGTCGCTCGCGCTGCTGCTCGCGCCGACAGGCGCGCTCTATGGCTGGTCGCAGGCACTGGAGCAGCGCATCGAGGTCGCCCTGGGTGCACGCGATCGCCTGCTGGCCGATCCGGCGCTCACAGTGCCCGCGGGCGAGGTCGTGCCGGCGCCGGTGATGGTGCGCGAGGACAGGCCGGGCGAGGCGATGGCCCTGTGCGACCAGACGGCAACGGGCTCGGGGCTCATGGTGTGCGAACACGGCGACCCCGAAGGCGGGGTTACCATCGTTGCGGTGGGCGGCTCGCATGTGTCGCAATGGATGCGCACGCTCAACGCGATCGCCCGCGCGAAAGGCTATCGCATCGTGAGCATGGCCAAGGATTCGTGCACCTTCACCACGGGACGGTTTGAGGACAAGAGCTGTCCCGCCTGGAACGAGAAGGCGATGCGCGCCATCGTCGAGCTCAAGCCGGACCTGGTGTTCGCCATCGCGACGCGGGCGACCCGGCGCGACGGCCGCGTGTACCGCGAAAGCGTGCCGTCGGGATATCGGCAGGCGTTCGCGGCTCTGGCGGACAGCGGCATCCCGGTCGTCGGCCTGCGCGACAATCCGTGGTTCAGCTACGATGTGGCACAGTGCGTGTCGACCTTCGCTCCCGACTGGACGCGCTGCGGGCGAGACCTCACCGATGTACTGGCCGCGGCGTCGCCGACGGCGGGGGTAGAGGCGCCGAACGTCTATTTCGCGGACTTCACCGACCTCTATTGCAGCGACGGATTCTGCCCGGCAGTCAAGAACGGTATTCTTGTCTACCGCGACCGACATCATCTCACCGGCACGTTCGCCTATCTGCAACAGGCGCGGATGACGGAGGCGATCGAGGCGACACTGGCGCAGGCGAGGCGCTGAACGCTTGCCGCACGGGGCACGATACGGCATGTATGACTAAGGGGTATCGAGTGGCCGTTCCGCGTCAGCAATATCTGATGGAAGTGCAGGGCCTGCGCACGGTCGCTGCGCTGCTCGTGGCGATCTACCACATCTGGCTGCACCGGGTGTCGGGTGGCGTCGACGTGTTCTTCGTCGTGGCGGCATACTTCCTCGTGGCAGGGCTCCTGCGGCGCGAGCCGGTGGGGCCGCGGGCTATCCTCGAGTATTATGGCAGCACCGCGCGGCGTGTGATCCCCGGTGCGGCGCTGGTGGTCGTCGCGACCGTCGTGGCCGCGCCGTTCCTGATGCCTGACGCGCTGTGGCGCGAGCAGATCTGGCATGCCGTGGCCTCGATCCTGTTCTTCGAGAACTGGTGGCTGGCGCGCGAGAGCACGGACTATCTGCAGGGCGGGCTGGCCACGTCGCCATTCCAGCAGATGTGGGCACTGTCGCTGCAGATGCAGGTCTATCTGGTGTTCCCGCTGCTCTATCTGGCCGCGAGCGGGATCGCGCGGCTGTTCCGCGCCGGGCCGCGCGTGGCGGCGACGGTGGTGTTCGGGGTCGTGTTCCTCCTGTCGCTGTGGTTCAGCATCGGCTTCACCATCCGCAGCCAATCAGTGGCCTATTTCGTGACGCCGACGCGGCTGTGGGAGTTTGCAGCGGGCGCGCTGCTGGCGCTGTGGATCGGGCGCATAAGGCTGGCGCCGCTTGTCGCCAAGCTGCTCGGATGGGCCGGGCTGATCGTGCTCGTGGCGCTCGGCATCATGGTCGATGTCTCGCGCGCGTTCCCAGGCTACCTCGCGGGCATACCGGTGTTCGCGGCACTGGCGATCATCGTCGCTGCCGCCAATGGCGGCAATCTGCGGCTGCTCAACAACCGGCTGATGACGGGCGCGGCCGATGCGTCGTTCGCGTTCTATCTCTGGCACTGGCCGCTGCTGATCTTCATGCGCTACCGGATGGGCGACGACGATGTGGGGCTTGTCGGTGGTGCGGTGGTGCTGGTGGGAGCGGCAGTGCTCGCCTGGCTCAGCACGCGGCTGGTGGAGACGCCGGTGCGGCGCTGGAGCAGGCTGGCCCCGCGACCGGCGCTCAGCATCGCCGTGTCGCTGCTGATCCTGCTGGTCCCATCGGGCGTCGTCTTTGGGTGGGCGAAGGTCCTGCAGGGGCGGGTGGATGCGGCCCTCGTAGACTGGAGTGCGCTGCACGCGTCGGCGACACCCACGGGGCCGCCGGGCGTGGTCGTTCCGGCGCCCGTGATGCTGCCGGAGGACCAACCCGGGGGGTTGGCACGGCTCTGCAACCAGGGCCGGACGAGCCGGAAGCTGCTCGCCTGCGAGTATGGCGACCCCGACGGCAGCATCACCATCGTCTCGGTCGGCGGCTCGCATGTAGGGCAATGGACGCGCGCGCTGCACAAGATCGGCCTCGAGCACGGCTACCGCTTCATCAACATGACGAAGGACGGTTGCACCTTCACCACCGGCAAGTTCCAGGACCCGAGCTGTCCGGTCTGGAACAAGGCCGCGATGGCGGCGATCATCGACCTCAAACCCGATCTCGTGTTCGCCATGGCGACGCGCATCGCGCGGCGCGACTCGAAAAGCACCGGCGAGGTCATCACCGATGGCTACAAGGAGGCCTTCGCTACGCTCGCCGACAACGGCATTCCCGTGCTGGGGGTCAGGGACAATCCGCGGTTTGGATTCAACGTGCCGCAATGCGTCTCGGCCTCGGCTTCGCCGTGGGCAGAGTGCGGACGAGCAGAAACGCGGGTGGTCGATGCGACCTCACCGATCGAGGGTGTGGATCTGCCGAACGTTCTCCTTGTCGACCTGACCGACCTCTACTGCACGGACGGGTTCTGTCCCGCGGTCAAGGACGGCGTGCTCGTCTACCGCGACAAGCACCATCTGACGCGAACCTTCACGTTCCTCAACAGGGGACGCGTGGCGGACGCCATCGAGGCTGCGCTGGCGAGGGCCGCCGGACGCTGACGCTCAGGTCTTGAGCTCGCGGATAGCTGCCGCGTCGGCGATGCCCAGCGTCCCGAGGACCGTCGCGACGATGCCGGCGCGATCAAGACCTGCGGCGGCATACATGTCGTTCTGGCTTGCCTGCTCGACGAAGGTGTCGGGGATCATCAGGGGCCGAAATTTCAGCTTGCCATCGAGCAGGCCGTTGCTGGCAAGGAACGTCGCGACGTGGCTGCCGAAACCGCCGATGCCGGACTCCTCGACCGAGATCAGCAGTTCGTGGTCGCGGGCGAGGCGGGCGATCAGCTCTTCATCAAGCGGTTTGAGGAAACGCGCATCCGCAATGGTGGGGTTGAGGCCGAAGGCGGCGAGCTTCTCCGCCGCCGCGAGGATCTCCCCAAGGCGGGTGCCGAAGCTGAGGAGGGCGACGCCCGAGCCCTGCTTCACGATCCGGCCCTTGCCGATGGGGAGGACCCCGCCGTGCTCCGGCAGCTCGACGCCCAGGCCGTCGCCACGCGGATAGCGGAAGGCGATGGGACCGTTGTCATACGCAGCGGCGGTCGCAACCATGTGGCGGAGCTCGGCCTCGTCGGCTGCGGCCATCACCACCATGCCGGGGACGGCACCCAGATAGGCGGCATCGTAGTTGCCGGCATGGGTCGGGCCGTCGGCACCGACATAGCCGGCGCGATCAATGGCGAAGCGCACGGGCAGGCCCTGTACGGCGACGTCGTGGATCACCTGGTCGTAGGCGCGCTGGAGGAAGGTCGAGTAGATGGCGACGAACGGCTTCATGCCCTCGGTCGCCATGCCGGCGGCAAAGGTCACGGCGTGCTGCTCGGCGATGCCGACGTCGAAGACGCGGGTCGGGAACAGCTCGGCGAACTTGTCGAGGCCGGTGCCGTTGGGCATGGCCGCGGTGACGGCGACGACACGCTCGTCCGCCCTGGCCTCGGTGACGAGGGCCT
>Ga0066255_1002727_pt1 | contig 10018 bp, 10 predicted proteins | sample ThiBiot_750_biof_FD_71148 | JGI IMG/M metagenome (GOLD analysis project Ga0066255, IMG submission 71148) | Wastewater bioreactor microbial communities from Cape Town, South Africa - Thiocy_expt_750_biof (version 2) | ecosystem: Engineered > Bioreactor > Thiocyanate-remediating >... | reverse complement strand
CGGCCGATGGAGGCTGCGCCTGTTCGAGCTGCGTCAGCCGCGTCTCCACGGCCTGACGCACCGCATCGAGGTCGGCCTGGGCGACGGGCTTGGGCTGGCGGTTGAGGGTTTCGGCGTGCTGTTCCAGGTCGCCTACCCGTGTGCCCAGGGCCTGCACATGGGCATCCTGCGCGGTGGCGCGGCTCTGCTCGATGAGGCGCGACAGCCCGACGCTGTTGACGACGGCCAGCACGCTGACGAGCGCAAGCCACACGCCGGCCGCGATCTTCGGCCAGCGCGGACGGCGCTCCTCGGGGGACAGCATCTGCGGCGTGGTCATGGCTGGACCTCCTGGGCCCGGGGAAGTTGAGCCGGCTCGGGCGAGCGCGCAGCGGGAACGGGCACCGCCGTGGAACTCGCACGACGTTGGAAGCACACCAGGCGCATGCCGTCGTCGATCGACAGCTCCCACGCCGGTCCCGCCAGGGCCAACAGCGCATCGCGCAGCGGCAGCGGCCCGAGGCGCAGATGCGCCGCAGGCAGCGCGAGCGCATACAGCGGCGCGGCATCGGCCGCATCGCACAGCCGGTAGCCGGTGCGCAGCAGCACGTGCCGCAGGGCGTCGCCGACGCTGGCATCGAAGCTGGGCGGAATCGTCACCTCGATCACCTGACGCATCAGGTCACGCTGCGCCGGCTCCGGCACGAGTTCCACGAGCGTGTAGCGGCTGTAGCGGACCACCGGCACCGCGCTGCCGGAAACGTCGGTGCTGGTGGCCGGCTCGGCCATGGCGGCGGATGCGCCGGGCGTGGGCGTTGCCGGGACGGAGGCCGGTGGTTGCGCCGTGGTGGCGCAGCCTGCAGCCAGCGCGGCAGCGGCCACCAAGGCCGGCGCGGCCAGGTGGCGAAGGAAACGGGCGGACAGTCGCATTGGGTCGGCTCTCCGAAACATGGAGCCGCCACCTTCGCCGCCGCGACGCGCGACGGCAGCAAACAAAGGGAACTGGATGCCGACCGATTACTGCCGATGCGCAGGCGCCGCAAAGAGACGCCACAATCGGGATAGGGGGAGCCGCTACTGGAGCGGCTGCCCCTCCCACACCACCCGGCATGCGGGTCCGCACCGGGCGGTTCGAGAAGTTGAGGTCAGGAGAATCGCGGGACTCCCAGACGGTCGAAGTAGGCGATGGGCATCACACGGTTCAGGCCCATGGCGCTGTTGCGCCACCAGCGTCTTGCGTTGCCGGCGATGCGCGCAGCCAGGTCCGGCGCCGCCCCCAGCGTGCGCAGCTCGCGGAACATCGTGGTCCCGCGCCGCCACTGCTTGAGCTGGATCGCCCGCAGCCGGTGTCGCAGCCATTCGTCCATCTCGCGCATGACCCTGGGGGTTTGCGCCAGCCGGAAGTACGCCTTCCAGCCCGGCACGTAGTCCCGCAGGTCAGCGGCAATCTGTTGGAGGCTGCGCCCTCGCGTGCGTCGCGTGAGCTGCCGGATGCGTTGCCGCACCTTGTGCATGGCCTGTTTGGCCACTGCTCGCTTGACCTCCCCTGCCGGGGCGGCCCGCAAGCAATACCCCAGGAACTTGCGTCCCCAGACCGATGCCACCGCTGTCTTCGATTCGTTGACCCTCAGCGCCAGCCTCGCGTAGCAGCCTCGCAGCGCCTGCAGCACCCGCTCTCCCGCCTTGCGGCTCCTGACATAGACGTTGCAGTCGTCGGCGTAGCGCACGAACCTGTGGCCCCTGCGCTCCAGCTCCCGGTCCACTTCGTCCAGCAGCACGTTGGCCAGCAATGGGCTCAAGGGACCGCCTTGCGGCGTGCCCTCGAACCTGTCGCTGTGCACCCCGTGCGCCAGGATGCCCGCTTGGAGGTATCGGCGAATCAGCCGCAGCACCCCCTTGTCCGCTATCCGCTTGGCCAATCGGTCCATCAGGATGTCGTGGTTGACGCGGTCGAAGAACTTCTCCAGGTCCACATCCACGACCACCCGATATCCCGCCTGCACGTACTGCTGCGCCTCCAGTACCGCCCCATGCGCGCTGCGCCCCGGCCGGAAGCCGTGGCTGTGCGCGCTGAACGTCGGATCGATGAGCGGTTGCAGCACTTGCAGCAGCGCCTGCTGGATCACCCTGTCCACCACGGTCGGTATTCCCAGCTCGCGCACTCCGCCACCCGGCTTGGGTATGCCCACCCGGCGCACCGGCTCTGGCCGGTAGCTGCCATCGAGCAGCCTTGCGCGAACGTCGGGCCACGCTTGCTTGAGATATTCGCCCGTGCCTTGTACCGAGCGTCCATCGACGCCGGCACTTCCCTTGTTGGCCTTGACGCGTTTCCACGCCGCCGCCATGTTCTCTCTGGTCAATGCCTGCCCGAGCAGCTCGTCGACCCCGCAGCCCGTTTGTGCATGCCGCGCCGGCGTTGCTTCATCGCTCACGGCTTCAGACGCGGCTTCACCGCGCCCCGCCCCCGTGCGCCCCGGTTGCCCGGGCTTCTGATGCCTTGCTTGGCCAAGCGACATGTCTCGTGACTGTCCTTCTCGTTCGGTCCTTCGCCGTGCCCTTCAGCCTCTGTGGCTGGCTGCGGCTACTACGACCTCGGCTGACTTCTCGCTGCGGTTCATCACCGTCGCCCTTTCAGGCGTGAGGCGAGATCTCCCCAGGTAAGAACGCACTCCTTCACCGCACAGTCGCCGCATTTACGTCGCCTGGCCCTTGGCCACGAGAGCTTCGCAGTCTCTTGCCTGCTCGCCCTGGCCGGCTCCGCCTCAGATGCGGTTCGTGTACCTCGACTCACGGTTTACGCTCCACGCTTCCTTCCCACGCTCGGTCACCCTCACGCAGTTGCGCTTCGCTTGCCTCGCTGTGGCCAGCTCGGCCGGGGACTTTCACCCCGAAGAGTGCGCCCATGCTGGGCGCACAAGAAAAGCGGCCCCCGAGGGGCCGCGAAATCCAACGAACGCTCAGTGCACCAACTGGCGCGCCAGCGCCACTTCCACGGAATCACCATCCTGGTTCAGGACATCGAGCCCGGATTCGGGCACGTCGCCCGACGTGGACTGCGACACCATGATCTTCTTGGCCATCAGGCCCAAACAGGTCATCTGCGACGAAGCCGCGTAGCCCAGGTAGATCACCTTGACCGGCTGCTTCTGCCCGATGCGCCACGACCGGCGCGCCGCCTGCTGCAAGGAATACACGTTGTAGCCGCTTTGCAGGAACACGATCGTCGGGAACTCCAACAGATCGAGGCCCGTCTTGACCAGCTCCGGGTTCGTGACGAGCACGTCGATGCCGCGGTCCAACTGCTCGGCGATCCAGTCCTCGCGTCGGGAGGCATCCACGCTTGCGCGCAGTACCGCCACCTTGAAGCCTTCCCGCTCCAGCAGCACCTTCAGGCGCGACGTGGTGTCGCGCGTGCCAGTGTAGACCGTATAGACCAGGGTCTTGCGACCCGCTGCCTTCTCCTGCCGGCAGATCTCGATCAGCTCGCGCTCCTTGGGCATCAGCTCCAGTTCGTTGAACTGAGCCGGGACGAACGCCAAGGTCGCGCGCGTGCGCGGATGCACCACCGTCTCCGACCGGAAGCAGCAATCCGGCCAGGCCAGCAGCACGTTGAGGACCACGCCGAGCAGCGTCGTATCGCGTTTCGCCAGAGCCTGCTTCAGCTCCGCGGTCAAGCGACCCGCCAGATCGCGGTAGGCCGCGGCTTGCGCCGTGCCCATCGCCACCTCGCGGAACTCTTCGTCATACGGCGGCAGCACGTTGCCGCCGATGTCCTTGAGCTTGAGGAAGACCGTGAACGGCAGGACGCAACGCAGCACGCCCTTCGGCCCGAAGCCCGGCGCCTTGACGGTACGCACCGAGACCTTGGTGCCCTTGGCCGTCTTGTGCGCCGTGCCGGTGCTCTCGGAGTAGATGTCCTTGAGGACACCGTGATCGCGCATGAACGCCATCGCGGCCGAGGTCATGCTGCCGCTCTTGGTCGGGCGGTAGCCGTCTTCGATCATCCGCCCAGGCAGGGCTCGGAACAGCAGATGGAACAGGTCGTCGCCGTAGCCGCCCATCAGCGTGCCGGTGAGCAGCAAGGTCTTGCGCGACTTCGCTGCCAGCACGCCCATGGCCTGGCCCTGCGCGGAGCCACCGTTCTTGTACTCATTCGCCTCGTCGGCGATGAGCAGGTCGAACGTGCCTTGCGGCAGGTAGCGTTTGATGAACTCGGACGGCTGGTAGCCGCCTTCGCCAAAGCCGAACTCCATGTTCGCCATCGCGCGTTCCATGCGCGTGGCCTGGCGGTCGGAAAAGACCAGCTCGCCGTTGCCGTCCATGAGGTTGATGAACTCATGCACGTTGTCTCCCAGCATCGAAGCAAGGAAGCCATCGCCGAAGCGCTTCATGAGCTTCTGCGCGGTGACTTCCCCGATGGTCGGGATGCGCTTCAAGGCTTTGAGCACGGCCGTGGACTGGTCGCTGGCGGACAGGCCCCTCGGGCGGATCAGCGTCCACAGGGGCGCGGCGCAATGGCTGCATTTCCTGCGGTATTCCTCGGCTTCCAGCTCCACCGGGTTGACCGGCTCGCCGTCGAGGTCGGTGATGACGTTGCCGCAGTCCGGGCACGCGCCCACGTTGCCGTGGAGTGTGCGATGCAGGTTGAAGACGGGTTTCCAGTGGAATCCCATCCGCATCCGCACGCGCCCGAGCACGTAGAACTCCTGGCCGCGTGCTACGTCGCCGAGCTGCTCGCGCAGCTTGATGAGCTTGACCAGCGTGTCCGGGCCGTTGAGCACCCAGACCTTGGCGCCGGCCACCGTCTCCTGGATTTCGCGCCGCCACTTGTAGACCAGGTGCGGCGGCGAAAGAACCAGCGTGCGGCGGTAGCCTTCAGCGTGGAGGATGGCGGCGGTCGCAATACCGACCGTCGTCTTGCCGCAGCCCATCTCGCCATTGACGATCGCGGCGCGCTCGCTGCGGTCGGCCAGCAGTTCGGTGACGGCATGGACCACTTCGGCTTGCGCCGGGAACAGCTTGCGCTTGAGGCTGGCCAGCACGAGTTGGCGGTGCGGCCGGGCCTGACCGGCATACACGGGCGGGTTCGCGCGATTGAGGGAATCGAGCAGCTCGTCGCCGAACTCGGACACGAAGTCCTGCAGGCTGAGCGTCAGGGGAGAAGCAGCCGCTTCGAGCAGATCGCCCTGAACGGGCTTGCCTTCGGCGGTCGGAACGGTTTCGAGATCGAGGGACATGGTGATGCTCCAGATGAATGGGGCATGCACCCCCCGCGGGGCGATGAAATGCCCCAGGGTGGGATGATAAGAAGCGGCGTGCGGCCGCGATCGATGAGGATCAGTATTCGCTGGGCAACAGCAGCGTGGTCACGCTGCGATCCCATTCGGTGATGATCCACAGCTTGAGATCAGGCGCGACCTGGTAGGACGAGAACAGCCGATCCTCGCCGGAGCGCAACGCGGCGTCGTTCTGACGCCGGTCGCTATCGTCGAGATCGCCCCAATCGCCGCTGAGATGGCGGCGCAGATAGGGTGCCGGGTTGAGCCGGCCTTGCTGCACCAGCGCATCGACGCCGATGGTCATGACGACGTGCCCGGGGGCAAAGCGTGCTTGCGATACAGGGGTAAGAACAGCGAGTGCCATGGTGTGCTCCTTCAAGAGAAGAAAAGGGCCACGGCACCCCAGCGGGGTGACATGGCCCCGGTGGGTGATGAAAGCGACGGCGAACCGTCAGGGAACAGCGATCAGCGGATGGTCAGCACCTCGCCCCTCGTCGAGGAGCCCGGTGTCATGTCCCATGCCCGGATGACCGGAACGAACTTGTCGGTGAGGATGCGCGTTTCCGCCACGGAGCCGTCGTCGCGTTCGGCGTATTCCGTCTGCAACGTCTTCTCCTTGTGGGTGTCACCCTTCACGACCAACAGCCGTCCCGCCTTGGACCTCACCACGCCTGAAATCGCGCCCGCGGCCAAGGCCAGTGCGAGATGCCAATGCGACAAGGCCCGTGCCGGTGAGCGCAGCGACTGCTGCGCGGCCCCGAGGTGCGTATCGAGCGTCGGCCACAACCCTTGCAGCCGGCCGACTTCGGCGGCGAACTGCTCGGGCTCCATGGTGATGCGATAGAAGTGCTCCGGCTCGGCCGGGCTGGCAGGAACGGTGTACGGCAGGAACGGCCATTCAGCGGGCAGTTCCTCGGCTTCGGTGTCGCCTTGCCCGATCTGCAGTAGCAGACCGCGCGTGGCTTTCACCGCATCCGATGCCTGGTCGCGCTGGCGAACCCGGCGACCGAAGATGACCACCTGCTTGAACTGCGTCGCCACCGCACGGTAGATGCGCAGCTCGGAAAAATGGCGCGTCAGCCATCCAACCAGCTCGGCGTCGAGCACATAGTGCGGCACGATGAAGATCAGCACGCCGCCGTATTGCAGCAGCGGCAGCGCCTTCTGGTAGAACAGCTTTTCCAGCCTGGCGCGCCCCTGGCCCTGGTAGCCGACGTTGCCGTTGGCATCCTTGGCGAGATCGCCATAGGGCGGGTTGAGCCACAGCAGCCCGAAGGTCTGGCGGCTGATCAGCGTGTCCATCAAATCGCCGTGGATGCAGCGATCGACCAGCTTGCCCTCATGGGCTGCGCGCTCGGCGTCGTACTCCACGGCGAACGCCTGGACCTGCCCACGCCCGAGGACGTGTGCGGCTTCGGCGACCGCCACGCCTTCGCCGGCGCACGGATCGATGATGCACATCGGCCCGTCGCTGGGCGCCAGTGCGGCGAGTGCTCTTTCGAGCGTGGGTTCGTCCGTGGGGAAGTACCCGTTCTTCACGAAATTGCGGGCAAGCCGCGGGAACATGAGTGCCATGGGAATCTCCTGGGCAGTGACGATGAAAGGAAGCGGACATGCAGGCGTGCATGTCCGGTGCGAGACCTCAAGCCACCGCCGCGACGGGCGAAGCCAGAGACAGGTCGGCGTGGGGACGCCGCGGCGGTGTGCCCGCGGTGAGCACGTCCTCGCGGATCAAGCCGCCGAGCGCTTGGGTCAGCGTCGGCACGTCGATGGCGAGCCGGTGGCCTTCCAGCGGCCCGAGGGCGAATGGCAGGCGCGTCAGCATCGACTTCGCCTGCAGCAGTTCCAGCACGAGGTCGCGCCAGGGATCGAGCAAGGGCAGTGGGCACGTGTCCCGCACCAGCGTCCACAGCCGATCGGTACGATGGCTGGAATCGCGCGGGAGCAGCGCGAGCGCGCTGGCGTTGGCCTTGTCGGGCCGGACGCAGCGGCGATCGAACAGCCACACGTTGGACAGCGAGCCGAACAGCGTGCGCCGATAGGCGCGCGTGCTGCGCTTCTCCAGGTTCTCGACGTTGCCGACGAAGACCGGGACGGAGCCGCCCTGCTCGGTGAGGATGTGGAACTGGTCCAGTCCCTGCTCGTCGCGCCCGAGGGTCAGGCGCGCTAGGAACTCCTGGACGGCGGTATCGCGCGCCCAGATGGAGAGAAAGACCAGGTTGCCGTTCTCGTCACCGACGATGGCATCGGCCATGAGGTCCGGGCACTCGTCGATGCGGTACAGCGTCTTGGGGGATGCGATTGCAGGCATGGTGATGTCCTCGATGAAGATGGAGGCAACACCGCCCGCAGGGCAGTCGCTGCCCTTGGGGGATGGAAGGAAAACGCCGGTGGCGTGGAGAGAAAACGACCTGTGCGTAGCAACGCACCGTAGCCTCGAAGGTCTGGGCTACCTGGGCATGTTGTCGGCATCGCCGACGGACATGGGACCAGCCTGCGCCAGCGTGCGAATGATTGGGAGCAACAAACCGCCCCGGACGCTCCCCTGTTTGCTCAGTGCCCGTGTCTGTCGAAGCCCGGAGCAAAGAAAAGCGGACCATGCCGCGATGGGCACGATCCGCTTGAGGTCAGGCTTTCAGCTTGCGCAGGCCGTCCGCGAGTAGCCAGAGCGCCCGGTTGAGCCGGACATTCTGGTCGATACCCTGGACGGGGCGCGTGCGCTGCTGGCGCCCGTTGGCGTTGCGGCCGGTCAGGCCGCCTTTGACGAGGTTCTCCTGGACCCGGTTGAACGTGGACCACAAGTCCGCATGGTTTAGTCGCGGCGGTCCTCCTGGCGCACGCGGGTCTGGCACACCATGAACGGCTGGAAGCCTTCTTTGCGCAGTTCGGTCAGCACAGCCGCCGTGGGGATGTAGCTGTACCGCTCGGATCGGCTTTCATGCGGGGTGTCCGCGAAGATGGAGGGCACGACGGTGCGAATCTGGTCATCCGACAGCGGGTGATTCGACCGCAGCACCGGGGAACGATAAGCGAAGCGGGATGCGAGTTGCATGACGATCTCCTTGGAAAAGAGACCGGAGCCCCGCCCCACCGGGGAGGAACCCCGGTGGGTGGTGAAATGCCGCATGCGCGGCGGTGGGATCAGGCCTTGGCGAGGTGCCAGTCCTGGGACAGCGGAGCGAACTCGTAGCCCAACGCACCGAGGCGGTCGCGCTGCTGACGCAGCACACGACGGTCCACGGTCGCGTCAAGTTTGATGACCTCGCCCAGCGGCCAGAGCGCGCCGAACAACGCCGCATCGTCGGCCGAAGCGTCGGAGGGAGCGGCGGCCGGTTCGCTGCCGAACGGCGTGGTATCGACCAGCGGGTCGCGCGCGCTGCGGGCCTTCCCCTTGGGCGCCGGCTTCGGTGCAGCCGGTGTGGGCGCCTGCGCTTCCTCGTCGATCGGATCGACTTCCTGCGGACTCAACCTGCGAGCGTCGTCGCGGCTCAGGGCGTCGATGTTGGACAGCGTCATCCCGCCCAGGAGGGCGCGGATTTCGATGACCATGCGGCCGTTGGAGTTGTACGTGGAGGGACGAATCTCAGCGATGATGAAATCGCCTTCGTACTTGCCTTCGGCGTATTGGTCGAGTTCGGCGTTCTTCACGACGAACTCGCCGATCGAGGTCGCCAGGCGCCCGACGTTGAAGTCGCCGTTGCGACCGTGGATGGTCTTGATGGCCAATTGGCCGGGAATGGTGATCATGTGGATCTCCTGCTGACAAAGCTGCGATCACGCGGCGAACCGTCGTCAAGACGGTCGCGCGTGCATGCGAGGAAGAAGACAAGGCCCCGGCGATGGGGCCTTGCGGATCAGAACGATTCGGCGACAGCCAATGCGGGGGCATCGGCAGGCGCTTCATCGGCAGCTTCGGCAACGGGCTTGGAAGGCGCCGGGGCCTGGGCTTTCTGTGCAGCGGAAGCGTCGGCGGGCGTCGCGGAAGTCGGGGGGACTTCCTGATCGCGCTCGTCGGCATCGGTCGGCTTGGGCTCGGCCTTGTAGACAAGCTTGCCATCGACCTTGATCCAACTGATGAACAGCAGCCGAGCCTTGAAGCTCACACCCTGCTCGCCGGCGCGCTTGCCCTTCGAGTAGGTGAAGGTGTCGGCCCACAGGTCGCCGAGGCGAAAGCCGATCATCACCTTCTTCTCGGCATCGACGGCATCGATGCAGCGGCGCACCAGGTGCTGCGCTTCGGAGCCCGAGACGCGCGTGTCGAAACGCACATATGAGACGTCATCGCTGGGACCGTTGAGCGCCGCAATGTCGCAGGCCAGGAAGGCGTCCCCTTTCTTGGGCTTCACTTCGCGGATGCGATTGAGATACCCAAGGCCCGTGATGTGCAGGTCGAAGTAGGACTTGTCGGTGGAAGTAGTCATGGTGAATCTCCTGAGAAAAGAAGCGGAGACACACCCGACCCAGGCGGGGAAGGTGTGGAACCCCCGCGTGGGTTGAAGGAACAGCTTGGTGGCATCACCATCGATCGGAACCGATGGACGTTCGCGCAAAGATGCCGGTGCGAACTGGTCGATCAACGCGGTCGAGACCGCGCCGTAGCCTTGAAGATCACGGCTGCCTGGGCATGCTGCTGACGGGTGTCAGCGGAACATGGGGCAAGCGTGGCGCCGGCACCGCGCGGGCGCGAGCGGCAATGGGCATCGGCGCCTTCCCGCATTGGCGTCGCGCGCTACGCCGCCTCCCACAGCAGCTTGGGCACG
>Ga0066255_1002725_pt1 | contig 10031 bp, 9 predicted proteins | sample ThiBiot_750_biof_FD_71148 | JGI IMG/M metagenome (GOLD analysis project Ga0066255, IMG submission 71148) | Wastewater bioreactor microbial communities from Cape Town, South Africa - Thiocy_expt_750_biof (version 2) | ecosystem: Engineered > Bioreactor > Thiocyanate-remediating > Anaerobic-Aerobic... | reverse complement strand
TCCAGAAAAACCAGATCCATTTGCGAAGGGGTACTGTCCAGCTGCGGTGAATGCGGGCTGCCAGCAGGGCCAGTGCGGGACCTATCAGTATACCAAAGAGGATGGAATGTGTAAAGCCGCGATGGCCCAGCAGTTCTTCGGGCAGATCCATCCATGCACCGGCAATAAAGTCAATATCAGGCGCGCTTTGTGCCAGTGCTCCCCACAGCATAGCTTTTTTGCCAAATCCTTTTTCAAAAAAAGCTTCACCGATACAGGCTCCCAGGGCGATATGAGTAATGGAATCCATGCGGGAGTAAAGATAGGAGAATAGTTAAATACAATGTGCTAATGTGTTGATGTGCTAATGTGCTGATGAGATTTGTGTGTCACCCAAACAAATTACTAGAGCATTTTACCATACCGGAGAAAGATATTTCAATTTGACTGAGATTCTTCAACCTAATCATTAGCACATTAGCACATCAACACATTAGCACATCAGCACATTGGCATATCGTTTTTCCTCTTTATCCCGAAATCAATCGCTTTTATAATATGAAAAAAATATGGGTGGGGGTGAACTCTATATTGCATCGGCTTTTGACAGATGCGATTTAGTGCGAGCCTTTTTTCTCATGTGATAGATACGGGGAGGGTCTCTACTTTCCCCTCTGTTTACAGTCAGCATATGACTGTAATAATGTTGTGATCTGTTTCTTGTAAATACCCGGGGGCGGTGTCTACCGTCCCTTTTATACAGAAGTTAAGATGGCGACATATAAGGCAAAAAAATGGGAAAAAAGAACCTGCATCAGGAAACTGACTGGGAATATGGAGTAAATCAGCAGGTTGAAAACAGGCCGCTTATCTTTTCATCATAAACCTTATTCTTCTTCTTATGCGACCCGATTATCCGCATAAATATTATCCCGACAACCGGTTCCGACTTATTTTTTTGATGAATGTGATTGCATTTGATTATGGCGCTGCACAAAAAAAACTGGCAGGAAGCAGAGGGGGTGAAGTCAGTCTTCAATACCCGATTCATTTCTTTTCCTGTTGTATATCCGCAATGGAGATTTTTCTTAACAAGTTTAGCACTATTTGTCTGGCGAAAAAAAAAAGTGTCATCCGCAGATGTTTAAAACCTGCTTACAACCCGTCAAGATAAATGTGCCACCCGATTACGGTAGCGATTGTACCAACAGGTATGAATGCCGCAAGGAAGTCTCCTGTTTATTCAATTGTTATTTACCGGAAAAATGTGCTGAAACCGGTATTGCCGGTAAGCAAAAGGATTGTGATGCCTGCCGGTATTGTGATTCTATTGAAAACGCTTAGATCAGAATGTTATGCCTGCTCAACCTTTTTTCTTTATTCGTGTTGGTCGTAAGCATGTAAAGCTTACATATAGTGAAGTGGTGTATATAGAATCACTGGCCAATTATGTAAAAATACATACAGAAACCAGTCCCTACCTTACACCCATGACCATGAAGCAGCTTATCCGTTTGCTGCCTCCGGATATGTTCTGCCGTGTCAACCGGAGTATAATAGTACCAATCAACCGGATACTCTCCTTCGATAAAGATGGAGTAATTCTCAAAGGCATGAAGTTCGCTTTTGGTGAAGGGTATAAAAAAGAGCTGGAAGCCCGTATTCATATTATTTCACAGGAACAAAATAATCCGCCGCCCATGAAGGTTTGTCCCGATGGGTTACAACCCGGATAAATTACTGGGTTAAGGTCTGGTAGTGCGATGGGAGGGGGTGGCCGCAATTGCCGGCTGCCCCTTGTTTTTATCAGCAATCATTTTTTTCATGCTCACTTGTGGTTTATTCATGCAGCAATTTGATCCATTGACGCATGTTGATAGTTAAGCTGGCAGAAATTTTTCTACTTTATGCCAACGTAACCAACTAACGCCAAAACCAACATGAATCCGATCCGCTTACTGCTGGTAGATCCTCACCAGCTATTGCTTGATGCATGGTCTCATTTCTTCACTTCCGTTAAAGGGTTTGATATAATCGGTAAAGCCACAGGCGTGGCACAGGCCCTGCATTTTCTTGATACCAACGATGCCGATGTGGTGATGATGGAAATGCCCGCTGATCCCGCCCGGGGCCTGGATGATATCCGGCAGTTCAGAGCCGGATATGACCGCGCAGCCCTCGTGGCTCTTTCCCCTTATCATACTGTTGCCTATGCCAAAAGCATTTTACAGGCCGGTGCCCGTGCATTTGTTACCAAAAATTCGCCACAGGAAGAGTTGCTCGAAGCTCTTCGCCAGGTGTATGCGGGACAGAAATATGTATGCCGGGAAATAAAGGATCGCCTTACTCAGGAGCAACTTTCGGGTGAGGATCCTTTTATTCCTTTATTAGAAACCCTTTCCAAAAGAGAGAAACAGGTAGTATCCATGGTAAGGCAGGGACTTTCTTCACGCGAAATTGCTGAACTGCTGGAAGTGAGCGCCAAAACGATTGAAGTACACCGCTACCGCATATTACAAAAGACAGGTATGCCCAATACGGCCGCACTTGTGCATCTGTTTAGCTCACGCGGCTGGTAGTTTCCTTTACGTCTCTGTGTTCATCCTTATATCCATAGCGTTGATGGATTAGTACTGCAACCAATACAGGCAGGCCGTAGCTTGCGGGTATAAGTTTAGTCGATATTCATCAACCATTCTTTCTCATGACAGTTATCAGACTGTGCGGAGGGGATATTCGTCCCCTCCTTATTCATTCAGGGGAAACAGACCGTTTCTGATGGCGTAGATGACAACGCCGATCGAATTGCGTGAACGGGTTTTTTCATGCAGACTAAGCCGGTATGATTCGATTGTGCGGATACTCAGATTCAATGCACCTGCTATTTCACGGGTGGTATATTGTTCGCAGATGAGTTGGAGAATCTCTTTTTCCCGCGCACTAAACCTTACGCTCAGTTGTTTTTTGGAAGAAATAGGTTTGAGCCCTGGAATAATAGGAACGTTAATGCTATTGGCGCGGCAGTTATCTACAAAATCAAAAAATTTTTTATTATCGAAGAACATTTGAGTAACAATATATTCTGCGCCCGCATCTACTTTAGCCTTAAGGTAACTAAGGTCAGTTGCAAGGTTTGGCGCTTCAAAATGTTTTTCAGGGTAGCCGGCAACACCCATACAAAAATTAGTACGGAACCCATTCCGGATATTATCTTCAAGATAGATGCCATTGTTGAGGTTAGCGGTTTGTTTTAAAAGGTCAATCGCGTAACGGTGACCTTCAGGTTCTGGTTCAAAAAAAGCCTCATTTTTGGCTGCGTCCCCACGGAGCAATAACACATTATCTATACCAAGAAAATACAGGTCAATCAGCGCATCCTCTGTTTCACGAATGGTAAAACCGCCACAAATAAGGTGGGGAACCGCATCAACCTTATAATGGTTCATGATAGCTGCGCATATGCCAACAGTACCGGGTCTTTTTCTTATTTCAACCTTTTCAAAATTACCATCAGCCTTCTTTTTAAAAATATGTTCGGCCCTGTGATAAGTAACGTTTATAAATGAAGGTTTGAATTCCATTAAAGGATCAAGATGATCATAAATAGAATTAATGGTTTTCCCTTTTAAAGGGGGAAGTATTTCAAATGATACTAATGTTTTTTTAGCCTGTTTTATATGATCTGTAACTTTCATTGCCTTAGTTTCAAATAATTTGCAAACATAATTCAATCGGGGCATACCAAAAATACCTGTTAAAACAGCCCGGCAGATATTACCAATGCTTTCTATACTGTATTTTTGCGCAAATCGTTACTCTTGAGCTTAACTATACACACAAGTAATCTGGTAAAGCAATACAGCAGCCGCACTGTTGTAAATCATGTATCTGTAGAAGTAAAACAGGGCGAAATTGTAGGATTACTTGGTCCTAATGGCGCCGGCAAAACCACTACTTTTTATATGGTGGTGGGGCTGATCAAGCCCGATGAAGGAGAGGTTTTTCTGGACGATAAGAATATTACAAAGCTTCCGATGTATAAAAGAGCGCAGATGGGTATTGGTTACCTGCCGCAGGAGGCTTCTGTTTTCAGGAAACTTACTGTAGAGGATAATATTTCCGCGGTGCTTGAAATAACCAGTCTCAGCAAAGCGCAGCAAAAAGAAAAGCTGGAAGCATTGCTGGATGAATTCCGTTTACATCATGTACGTAAGAACAATGGAGACTCCTTAAGTGGTGGTGAAAGAAGAAGGACAGAAATTGCCCGCGCCTTAGCTGTTGATCCCAAATTTATTTTGCTGGATGAGCCTTTTGCGGGTGTTGACCCGATTGCGGTAGAAGATATTCAATCTGTTGTTGCAAGGCTAAAATATAAGAACATTGGCATTTTGATTACCGACCATAATGTAAATGAAACGCTCTCTATTTGCGACAGGGCATATCTCCTGATTGATGGCAAAATATTTAAACACGGTACAGCTGAAGAACTTGCGGCAGACGACCAGGTTAAACGGCTCTATCTCGGAAGAAATTTTGAGCTTAAGCGCAAAGACTACCTGCATGAAGAAGCAATGAAAGGAATGAGCGAAATTCCTTCGATGGATAAAGAAATATAGCCTTTTTATACCCTGAATTCGGGCGTTTTGCGTGTACGGTATAATTCAGTATTACAACCTTTAAGGAGTTGAGAAACAATAAGACCAATTAGGCGGTATCCTTAAATTGCTTAATAGGTGTGCAGAATGTGTCCGGACTAACTTCGATCGCCCTCATTTCACTTAATTTCTTTATTTTGCCGCTGCACAATGGGCATATTAAGTACAACAATATCACAACTTGCACGCATGCGCTTATGGCGCATTGAAGCGTGGATAGAAAATCCTGTAGCCTCTCAGAGAGAAGTGTTGCAGGACCTGGTTACTTCAGCGCAATACACAGAATTTGGCAGAAAATATAATTTCTCTTCATTATTCTCTACCCGCGATTTTAAAAAAGAAATCCCGATTCATGAATATGACGACCTGAAGCCTTATATACAAAGGATGATGAACGGTGAAGAGAATATTTTATGGAATACCCCTATACAGTGGTATGCAAAAAGCAGTGGTACAACCAGTGATAAAAGTAAGTTTATACCTGTAAGTAAGGAGAGCCTTGAAGAGTGCCATTACAAAGGTGCAAAGGATACCCTTACGATGTATTACAATTTTAACCCCGATTCGGAATTACTAACCGGTAAAGGGCTTGTAATAGGCGGAAGTCATACCATTAACCAGATTAATGACGATGTGCACTTTGGCGATTTAAGTGCTGTATTGCTGCAGAATTCCCCTGTATGGGGGCAGTGGATAAGAACGCCGGAACTGTCAATAGCGCTTATGGATGAGTGGGAGTCTAAAATAGAAAGGCTGGCAGAAAGCACCATCAGGGAAAATGTGACTTCTATATCCGGCGTACCTACCTGGACGTTGGTGTTGTTTAAAAGAATTCTTGAGATAACAGGTAAAAAAAACATGGCTGAGGTTTGGCCGTCGCTGGAATTATATATTCATGGCGGCGTTTCGTTTACCCCTTATCGGGAGCAATTCAGAAAGCTGATTGGTAAAAACATTTATTATATAGATTCTTATAATGCCAGTGAAGGTTTTTTTGCGGCACAGGATAATCCGGGAGCTGAGGGCATGCTGCTCTTCGTTGATCATGGCATATTCATGGAGTTTATGCCTTTTGAAGAATATGGCAAGAAAGATCCGCAGACCATTGGATTAAAAGATGTGGAGATAGGCAAAAATTATGCTCCTGTAATCAGTACCAATGGCGGGCTTTGGCGTTACCTGCTTGGTGATACCATCCAGTTTACCAGCCTGCGCCCATTTCGTATAAAGGTGAGCGGAAGGTTAAAGCATTTTATTAACGCGTTTGGAGAAGAAGTGATTGTGGATAATACCGACAAAGCTGTTTCAATAGCCTGTAAAACAACCGGCGCAATTGTGAATGACTATACCGCTGCTCCTGTATATTTCGGAGAAGAATCAAACGGCGCGCATGAATGGTTGATTGAATTTGAGAAACGACCTGATGATGTTAATGTATTCTCAGCCGAACTGGATAAAGCATTACAATCTATTAACAGCGATTATGAAGCAAAACGTCATAAAAATATCGCGTTAAGACAACCGATAGTTCATATGATGGACAAAGGGTTTTTTAATGACTGGTTAAAAAGCAAAGGAAAACTCGGCGGGCAGCATAAGGTGCCCAGGTTAAGCAATGAGCGTAATTTTATAGAGGAAATGCTTCAATTCAAACCATGATATGTCAATAGCCAAAAGAATAAAACGCCTTAAGCTGGTTCATTGGTTATACAACCTCAGGCATTTTAAAGCGTTAAAGCATAACAGGGAAGCATACCGTAAATATGGCATTCATAAGCCGCTGTTTGCTTCTATTTCCAGTAAAGATTTTCCCGACAAAACTTCGAAAGCCTGGCTTGACCTTGAAGATTCTGCTGCGGCAGCTCCGTTAAAAAAAGCATTTTCATCCTTTACACCGGATATACGGGGAAAAATAAAAGCCTGGTCGGCTAAAGGTTATCTTATAATAGAGGGATTATTGAAAGATGATGAGGTTGACGCGATAAATGCAGAGATAGCAGGCTTACAGCAATCAGGCAAAATAAAATTTACCAACGGCAACAAATTAATGTTTGCCAACAGGATATCATCCCTTATACAAAGTATCACCACGCATCCTCAAATTAAATCGATACTTGACTTTCTTTTAAATAAAAATGTTGTTCCCTTTCAAACCATCAATTTTATTAATGGCAGTGAGCAAAGGGCACATTCAGACAGCATTCACATGACCACTTACCCGCTGGGCTATCTGATAGCAGCCTGGATAGCGCTGGAAGATATTACACCAGATAATGGACCGCTGTTTTATTATCCCGGCAGCCATAAGCTTCCTTTTTTATTAAACAGTGACTATAACAACACATCTTCATTATTAACTTTGGGAAATAAAAAATACAGCGATTATGAAGATGTGCTGGAAGATGTGCTGAATGAAAATCATTTTGAAGCAAAAACCTTTCTTGCCAAAAAAGGAGATGTATTGATATGGCATGCCAATCTTGTACATGGTGGAGCACCGATACTCAATAAAGCGTTAACCAGGAAGAGCATGGTTATTCATTATTACGCGGATAATGTAATAAAGTATCACGAAATAACCGAACGCCCCTCCTTACTGAAAGAGCATTGATCAAGTTCTTTATTTATCTTGCAAATAATATCATACTTAAAACCAGAATATAATTCATGAAATTGCTGAATAATAAAGTTGCCATTGTAACCGGCGCCTCAAGAGGAATAGGTGAAGCTATAGCATTGAAACTTGCGGAACACGGAGCAAATATCGCATTTACCTACGTAAGTGACGGCAGTGCGGCTAAAGCTGCTGCTCTTGAAGAAAAACTAAAAGCGTTTGGTGTTAAGGCCAAAGCTTATCAAAGCAATGCCGGCGACTTTGCACAATGCGAAGCATTAGTGAACGATGTGGTTAAGGAGTTTGGTACAGTTGATATTTGTGTAAACAATGCAGGCATTTCTAAAGATAACCTCCTGCTTCGTCTTACAAGCGAGCAATGGGATGATGTGATGAATACCAATCTCAAAAGCGTATACAATATGACCAAACAGGTTATACGCCCGATGATGAAAGCGAAATCCGGCAGTATAATAAATATGAGCTCCATCATTGGTATTATAGGTAATGCAGGGCAAAGCAGCTATGCGGCAAGTAAAGCCGGTATTATAGGTTTTACAAAAAGTATAGCTAAAGAATTAGGTAGCAGAAATATACGCTGCAATGCCATTGCACCTGGTTTTATTGAAACCGATATGACCGGCTATCTTAAAGAAGGAGATGCAGCTGATAAATACAAGGCGGATATTCCGCTGGGTCGTTTTGGGTCAGGGGAGAATATTGCAGATACGGTTTTATTCCTTGCCTGTGATTGGAGTAGTTATATTACCGGGCAGACCCTAAGCGTTTGCGGGGGATTAAATATGTAATTTTCACTGGTTTATATTTCAGGAAAGCCACATCGTACTGATGTGGCTTTTGGCTTCTAGATATTAATTTTCTGTTATGCAACTTACCGGTTTAAATTTCCGTCCTTAAGAACTACTAACTCAACCCTGCATTTTTATTAATACTTAAACAAATACTTATGAGATTTTATTTTTTGCAGGCTGAAGAGCTCGTAAACAAAGGAACAAACGTTGCTTCCAAATTTATTGATTCTGCAATTACCTATGCCCCCAAGGTAATTGGCGCCATCGTATTTTATATAATAGGAAGCTGGATAATTGGCCGCCTGGGCATTTTATTGAAAAAATCCTTAAGTGCAAGAAAATTTGATCCATCATTACAAACATTTCTTGTTTCATTTTTTAAAATTCTTTGTCTTGTTTTACTCATCATTACCATATTTGGTATTCTTGGTGTAGATACTTCTTCTTTTGCTGCACTTATAGTTGGTGCCGGTGTAGCCATTGGTTCAGCATTAAATGGTACGCTTGGTAATTTTGCAGGCGGAGTAATGATGCTGATATTTAAGCCTTTTAAAATAGGTGATATTATCGAAGCGCAGGGTATAGCAGGTACTGTTACAGATCAGGGCGTTTTTAATACTACTTTGCTTACTCCTGATAATAAAACGGTTATTTTGCCCAACGGGCCGCTTTCAACCGGTGTTATCACAAACTTCAATACACATGGTAACCTGCGTGTTGACATCAGCATGGCGGTTGCACCGGAGGTGTCAATTGATAAAGCCCGCGCAGTAGCAATCCAGGCTATGTTATCTCATCCCAAAGTATTAAAAGATCCTTCACCTGAGGTAAGCGTGATGAAAGTTGGTGATGGGATGACAACATTAGCTATCCGCCCCTATACAACACAAACTGATTACTGGGATGTTTTCTTCGGGGTGCAGGAAGCAGTAAAAACTGCGTTTGATTTGAATGGTATTGCTGGGCCAATCCCACATAGGGTAATAATTCAAAAATAACAGACAACGCTTATATTAAATCTAAAAGGCTGCCCCAGGCAGCCTTTTAGATTTAATATCCCGGTTTAATTTGGCAGGGATATTCAGCTATGATATCTCTTATCCTTTTGCAAATCTTTCTTCTACTTTCTTCCAATCAATCACATTCCAGATTGCAGCAAGATAATCCGGGCGCTTATTTTGGTATTTCAGGTAATAAGCATGTTCCCAAACATCCACACCTAAAAGTGGGGTTCCTTTTACTTCAGCAACATCCATTAAGGGATTATCCTGGTTAGGGGTGCTTGTTACTTCTAATTTACCATCTTTTAAAATCAGCCACGCCCAGCCACTGCCAAAGCGTGTTGCGCCTGCAGTATTAACTTTTGCTTTCAATTCATCCAGGCTACCAAAGGTGCTGTTAATAGCCTCGGCTAATTTACCAGAAGGCGTTCCACCACCTTTTGCTAAAGTTTCCCAGAAGAAGGTGTGATTCCAATGACCACCGCCGTTGTTGCGAACAGCCGGGCTGATGGAACCTGCACTCTTTACCAGTTCTTCAAGCGATTTATTTTCATTGGGTGTGCCCGCAATTGCTTTATTGAGATTGTCAACATAAGCCTGGTGATGCTTGTCATGATGTATCTGCATTGTAAGGGTATCAATATAGGGCTCTAATGCATCATATGCATAAGGCAAAGCCGGTAATGTAAAAGCCATGATCTATAGTTTTAATTGTGAAATAAAATATTATCGGAATAGCAAATGTACAGAGTAATATAATTTTTCTTTTGTTTTAATATTTTATGCTTGTTTTTTGTAGGTAAATCAAATCATAAATAATGCCGTAATATTCTTTTTTAAAACACCCTTAAATTTCTTTGTTTTTTACAATCAAAATTCCCTATTTTTGCCGCCCTTATTGATAAGGAAATACAATCCTCCTTAGCTCAGTTGGTTAGAGCATCTGACTGTTAATCAGAGGGTCGCTGGT
>Ga0066255_1002719_pt1 | contig 10055 bp, 7 predicted proteins | sample ThiBiot_750_biof_FD_71148 | JGI IMG/M metagenome (GOLD analysis project Ga0066255, IMG submission 71148) | Wastewater bioreactor microbial communities from Cape Town, South Africa - Thiocy_expt_750_biof (version 2) | ecosystem: Engineered > Bioreactor > Thiocyanate-remediating > Anaerobic-Aerobic... | reverse complement strand
AAGTGCACACGCTCACCAAACCCCTTGCCAACGGAGAGCCGTCCACACATGGGCGTGAGAGGGGAGCTGCCTTTTTGATGAGCTTCGGCGCCCAAGCCTGGATTTCATAAGTGACACTGCGGTCGCCACTTCAAACTTGATACATATTGACACATGGCTTCTGTTATTGACGTTGCCGTCGTGAGGTAGCAGGCTTCCCACATCGGCGGCGAGTTCTTTCGGGTAAGCGCAGAACCATGCGCCCCTCAGCCTTCATCGGCTGGCCGCCGAACCATCATCCTTTCTGTTGACGGGGACGCTCCCCCACAACGTGCTCAACGTGGCAGGAGACGTTCCCCCACGTTGGTTTCGTCAGTTTTGTCAGTTACCCCCAAGGGCGTTTTTACCCCGCTGCGCGATCAGGAAAGGCCAACATGTCAGCCCTCTTGCGCAACGTATCCAGATAATCACTCCACCATTGCGCCATTTCCACGCGCTCTTGCCAATGTGCGCCACGATGATAGGCGGCGCGCACGCTGTCTCTGTCGGAATGAGCAAGGGCGCGTTCAATGGCGTCGGGCGACCAATTGCCGCTTTCGTTGAGAAGAGTTGACGCCATCGAGCGGAAACCATGCCCGGTCATGTCATCTTTGGAATAGCCTAGCCGCCGCAAACCGGCGTTGATCGTGTTTTCGCTCATCGGGCGGGCGTTGGTGCGAACGGATGGGAAAACATAGCCCTTCGCGCCGGTAAGGCCCGCCGCCCCGCGCAGCAGCGCCACCGCCTGCCGGGACAAGGGGATTTGATGGGGCTTGCGCATTTTCATCTTTTCGGCAGGGATGATCCAGATTGCCTTGTCCAGATCGATTTCGCTCCATTCTGCCTGCCGCAATTCGCCGGGGCGCACGAAAACATGCGGAGCCAATTGCATGGCCAGCCGCGTTAAGCCGCCGCCTTCATAGCCATCAATGGCGCGTAGCAGTTTGCCAGCGCCTTCGGCATCGGTAATCGCCGCGTAATGCTTGACCTTTGGCGTGGTGATGGCACCGCGCAGATCGCGGGTTGGGTCGGATGTTAGGCGGGCGGTGGCCACGGCATAGCGAAAGATGCGGCTGGCCAATTGCAGCAGGCGGTTTGCCGTCTCGTGTTTGCCCTGTTTCTCAAAGACGCGCAGCACGGCCAGAACGTCCGAGGCGGTGATGTCGCCAATGGGTAAGCGGCCAAGGGCAGGGGCGAGGCGTGAGAGGTAATAGTCCGCCTTGCCGCTGGTGCTGTCTGAAAGCCCCTCGCGCTTGCGCTTTTCGAGATATTCGGCGCCGATTTCAGCAAAGGTGTTTGCCGCTGCAACTTTGGCGCGATGCTTGGCTTGCTGCTTGTCGCGGGCCGGATCAATGCCAGTTGCCAGCGCTTCCTTCGCCTTGTCTCGTTCTTTGCGCGCGTTGGCCAAGCTGATTTCGGGCCATCCGCCCAGCGATAGCAATTTCTCTTTGCCGTTTACCCGGAATTTGACGCGCCAAAGCTTTCCGCCTGCCGGGGTCACATAGAGAAAAAGGCCGCCCGCATCGCCCAGCTTATAGGGTTTATCCTTTGGCTTGGCATTGCGGATTGCGACATCGGTTAGCGCCATGACTGATTCCCCATTCTGGCTGGTGGGGGTATCTTGAGAGGGGGTATATCGAAATGCCCCCAGATGTACCCCCAAAGCAAAGTGGCTGGCTGCGAACGCGGTTGAACGCCTCCGGCCCCTTATGGGGTGAATATGGCTGATTTCTGGGGTTTGTCCAGACGGGAATGAACGTCTGTGAATGGTCCAATGGTGCCGGATGAGGGGATCGAACCCCCGACCTTCGGTTTACAAAACCGCTGCACTACCGCTGTGCTAATCCGGCCCATGACATGCGCCGCCTTGGGCGCGACAGCCCCATAGCCTTAAAGCGCGCCGAAGGTCCAGCCCTCGGTTTGCGCAATTTTGTCATTCATTATCGCGGGGCGCCACAATTCCCCGCGATGGGCATGGCCGCGCAGCCATGCCGCCGTGATCAGGGCGTCGGCGGCGTGGTCGGAGATCATGTCCGGTATGGCACCCGGCCGACAGCCCAGCGCAGCCAGCGCCTGCTCCAGCGCAGCGCCATCGCGGATCTTGCTGGCGCGGGCGCGGCGCCCGACGGCGATGGCGGCGATGGTGGTATAGATTTCGACCACCACCTTGCCTCCCGCCGCCGCCGCATCCATCGGCCAGACGGCTATATCGCGCGGCAGGCGGTGCAGCAGGCGCATACCCGAAAGCGATCCCTTGCCCACCTGCGCTGCGCCCACGAGGTTGAAATTGCTGGTCGGGCTGCACCCCATCACGGCCTGAGCGGCCTCGGTCACGCGGAAGCGCCCGCGCCCACCGCCGAACAGATCGCCCTCCCGCCCCGCATGACGGCGGAAATGGCGGGCGATTTCGGGGTGGTCGACAAAGCCGGATACGCCCAGATGCGGATCATCGGCGCAGAATGCCTCCACCATCGCCCAAAGACTGCGCGCATCGGGCGGGCTGTCGGCCCAGCCGGGAAAGAAGGCCCCCGCATCGGCAAAGGGCAGTGACTGGCCCAGATCAAAGCCGAAGATCGTTTGCGGCGGCGTCTCATCGACCAGCCATTCCAGCACCTCGCCCCGCGACCAGACATGGCCGGGGCGGACCAGATGGGGCGCATCATCCTCGGCCGCCATCATCGCCACGGCAATGCCGCGATGGCGCTCTCCGGCCGCGCCGGACCAGTCGATGGCGGCAAAATGGGTGAAGCGCGGCGTCACCCGCCCCGCTCACGCCTCTTGCGCTCCCACCATTCCAGACGCTTGAGGATCTCGCGCTCGAAACCGCGCTCGACCGGGCGGTAGAATTGCTGGGGCGCCATGCCTTCGGGCCAGTAATTCGCGCCGGAAAAGGCGTCGGGCGCGTCATGGTCATAGGCGTAATCCGCGCCATAGCCGATGTCCTTCATCAGCTTGGTCGGCGCGTTCAGGATATTGGCTGGCGGCATCAGCGACCCTGTGGCGCGGGCCGAGGCGGCCGCCTCTTTCCAGCCCTTGTAGGCCGCATTCGATTTGGGCGCGCTGGCCAGATAAAGGCACGCCTGTGCGATGGCCAGTTCGCCTTCCGGGCTGCCCAGAAATTCAAAGGCATCCTTGGCGGCAAGGCATTGCTGCAGCGCCATCGGATCGGCCAGACCGATGTCTTCCGAAGCCATGCGGACAAGGCGGCGAAGCAGATACATCGGATCCTCACCCGCCGTCAGCATCCGCGCCAGATAATAAAGCGCGGCCTGCGGATCGGACCCGCGCACAGATTTATGCAGCGCGGAAATCAGATTGTAATGGCCGTCGCGGTCCTTGTCATAAACGGCCACGCGGCGTTGCAGGAATTGCCCCAATTCAGCCTGATCAAGCGGGGCGGCAATCTGCGCGTTGTAAAGCGTTTCGGCCTGACCCAGCAGGAAGCGGCCATCGCCATCCGCGCTGGCGATCAGCGCCTCGCGCGCAGGCGGCGTCAGGGGCAGGGGTACACCCTCGGCCTCCTCGGCGCGGGCCAGCAGATGGGCCAGCGCCTCGGGCGAGAGGCGGTGCAGGATCAATACCTGCGCGCGGCTGAGCAAAGCGGCGTTGAGGGCGAAGGAAGGGTTCTCCGTCGTCGCGCCCACCAGCGTCACCACGCCCTGTTCGACATAGGGCAGGAAGCCGTCCTGCTGCGCCCGGTTGAAACGATGGATCTCGTCCACAAACAGCAGCGTGCGCCGCCCGGACAGCGCCAGCGCGCCCTCGGCCTCGGCAAACATGCGTTTGAGATCCGCCACGCCGGAAAACACCGCGCTGATCGCCGCGTAACGCATGCCCACGGCGGCGGCCAGCAGGCGCGCGATGCTGGTCTTGCCGGTGCCGGGCGGGCCCCACAGGATCATGCTCGACAGGCTGCCCGCCACCACCATCCGCCCGATCGCGCCATTGGGGCCTGTCAGATGCTCCTGCCCGATCACCTCGCTCAATTCGGTCGGGCGCAGGCGTTCGGCCAAGGGAATCGCGCCCGCCGGAATGGCGCGGGGTGTTGGCGCGGGTTCGTCGGCGGCGAAAAGGTCGGGCATGGGGGGGTATGTAGGGAGGAATGAGGGGAAAAGGAAGGTTTGCCCTAGGCAGGTGGAGGAAGATGCCTCCGGCGGGCAAAGGGCGGGGGCCCTTTGCAATCCCGTTATGGGGTGGTGGGTGGTTTGCGGCGTGGTGCAGATGGGATGATGATAAAAGCCTGCGGCGCAAGCAAATGGGCGCCGCAGGCTTTAAAATTTCAAACGCCGCGTCCGACACCAAACGTCGAACCTTTGGCGCAAACGCAGACAGTAACGGGAGCGCGAGGGTCTAGACCCTCGCATCATCCTTCTAACTTCCCAACCCTAGCCTTCTGCCGGATCAACCGCAGATAAGTATCCGCGACAGACTGATTGATCCGATCCCACGAGAAATCCCGGCTGCGCGCCTCGCCTGCCGCGCCATGGGCGGCGCGTAGGGCAGCGTCCTCGATATAGCCGCGCACGGCTTGGGCAAAGGCGTGGACATGGCCGGGGCGGATCAGGCGACCGGAATGGCCGTTGTCGACAAGGCTTTCCGACCCGGTCGCTTCGGCGCAGACCACCGGCAGCGAGCAGGCCATGGCCTCGAGCGTGACATTGCCGAAGGTTTCGGTGATCGAGGGGAAGAACAGGATGTCCATGCTGGCCACCGCGCGGCCAAGGTCGGTCCCGGCCTGATAACCGGCAAAAACGGCGTTGGACGGCAGGCGGTTTTCGAACCATTCGCGCGCCGGTCCGTCGCCCACGATCAGCACCCGGTGCGGCACGCCGCGCGCCACCAGTTGGTCAATGGTGTCGGCAAAGACATCGAGCCCCTTTTCCATGACGAGGCGGCTGAACAGGCCCACGACTACTTCGTGATCCTCGATGCCAAGGCTGCGCCGCCATGCCATGTCGCGGCGCGATGCGTCGAAGATATGGCGGTCAACGCCCCGGCTCCACAGCGAGATGTCGTAATTCATCCGCTGTTCGCGCAGCACCTGCGCCATGGATTCCGAAGGCGCCACCAGCCCGTCGCAGCGGCGATAGAACCGGCGCAGAATGGCCGTCAGGATCGGTTCGACCCAGGCCAGGTTGTAATAGCGCGGATAGGTGTCAAAGCGCGTGTGAACGCTGCCCAGTACGGGCAGGCCGCGCGCGCGCGCCCATGTCACGGCGCGGTGGGCCGAAGGGTCGGGGCTGGAGACATGCACGATATTGGGGGCAAAAGCCTCAAGATCGCGGCGCACCGCGCGGGGCAGGCCGGTGGCCACCCGATATTCGGCGCGGCCGGGAATGGCAAAGCTGGGCAGGCTGATCAGATCGCCTGCCGGTTCGAAAGCGGGCGCATCGACGGTGGGCGAATAGACGCGCACCTGCGCGCCCTGCGCCAGAAGATAGGCGACCAGACGGTTGAGCGCCTTGTTCGCGCCATCGGTGACCATGTTGTAATTGCCGCTGAACAGGGCAACGCGCAGATCACTGGTTTTGGAAGGGAGTGTCATCGAGCGCGCCATAGCGAAGCCTGTACCTTTTGGCGAGAGGCTGCGCGGTGTGGGAAAAAAACGGGCGGCCCTAAACAAAAAGGGCGCATGACGGGCGACCATCCCGAAGGAGGCCGAGGATGCCCGTCATGCGCCCCCAAGGTTTACCCCGCCATGCTGCAGAGGATTGCCGGCGAGGTTCTGGGAGAGGATGTCTGGCGGGATGCCGGTTGCGTAAGGGGAAGGTCAGCACCCCGCCAATTCGGTCAGATGTTACCAGCCGCGACGGCCTTCGTAATAGCCGCGGGGGCCTTCATAATAGCCGCGCCGACCGTAATCGTCGCAGGGGCGGCCATCGCGATAGTAGCGGTTGCCGTGATGGTCCCAATAGTAACCATCGCGCCAGGCCCAGCTGCGGTCCACCACATAGACGGGGGCGGGCGCATAGGCCGGGGCATAGGCCACCGGCGGGGGCGCGTAAACCGGCGCATAGACCGGGCGGCGCTGACGGTCGGAGGCAATTGCGGCACCCAGAGCCAGCCCGATCACGCCGCCGATAACACCGGCCGCAACCGCATCGCCGCCGCCACGGCGGCCGCCGTAATAACCGCCCCGGCCATAGGGAGGCGCCATCGCGGGCGTTGCGGCAAAACTGGCAAAAGCGCTGGCGGCCAGAGCCACCGCAGTGATCGTCTTTTTCGTGAACTGGCGCATGGTACACCTCTTCTGAACTTTGGGCTTCATGGAAGTTTCCGGGAAACTCCGTGTCGCCGTTGATTCGTTTTCTACGCCTGGTTTGCTGAATGGAATCGGGATGCGCTTTGCAGGCATTGTTCAGGAATAGGCGGCCTGTCGGAAATTTCGGGCGGACCAACTGGATCATAAACGGAGGCGATCGAGCTGGGCGCGCAACCCGGCTTGGATTAGCCCCATGCGCTCGATGTTTATGAAGAGGAAGGCGGTGGTTGGATGAGTTTGCCCCTCCGCTGGCCAATGCGGATGGTTGGGCCGGCCGGCTTGGGCAGATCAGGCCGACGCTTGGGGCGCCCCGCAGATACGAGGGGCAGGAGGGCCGCGTGCTCGTGCGAATGGCCGGGTAGCCGCTTTGCTTCACAGCCCGGCACGGCCTTGCGTGGATCGGAGGAGCCGGGACATCCAGGCTCGCGGATGATGCCCCAACCGGCTTGGGGATTTTAGGTCCCGGTCCGCCGATCCATCGGTCAGGCGCTGTGTGGCGTGGTCCACGGCTTGGGTCACATCCCGCACCACTCGCCCACAAACGCCGGCCTGAAACACCGACCCCACCCTTGCGCACAGGCGGGAGCGGATGGGGAGGGGTTTAAATGAGGTGATGGGGTGTAGGAAAGGGGAATTTAGGCAGGTTTTGAAAAGATGCCTCCGGCGGGCAAAGGGCGGGGGCCCTTTGCAATCCTTTTAATTTTGATTGTTGATGTATTGGGTATTAGATATTCTGGGAACATAAACGTAAAGCGGCGAATAGGAAATTCGAGATGTTTGGTTGGCTTAAAAGAAGGCGCGTCATTGAGCTTCGAAAGCTAATCATCCAGAATTTCAAGGCTGCGACGGATGCAGAGATATTGTTCAGTTGCTTGATGAAAGGGGGTGTTGATTTAACAAATTTTTATCAAGGATGGGCAAGGCAAGCGAATGAATTTGCAGAAAAATTCGCCCATTGCGGAGCACTGTCCAGTCGTGAGCTAGAAGCTGGTTTGGCGACTAATAAGGATTTGAGGCGCCTCTACGGTCTCTATGGTAGGAAAGAGCGTGGATCTTTCGATCAAGTTTATCAGCCGCTTGGGGGGTGGGACTTTTATTTTGAAGGGAACGAAAGCGATTTGCATTACATAGAAGCATATTGGACTGCTGTTAGGGAGGCTGAAAAAAAGTAAACCTCCCACTAGGCTAATCTGTTCCGTTTGGCGCACTCAATAATTATCGGGATTGCAAAGGGCCCCCGCCCTTTGCCCGCCGGAGGCCCATTGAATTCCCTTAACCCAAACAAAAAACCGGAGACTTTCGCCCCCGGCTTTCGTGTTTCAAAACCGATCCGAAAGGATCAATCCTTCTTGCGCGAGGCTTTTTTGCGCTCGTTGGGATCGAGGATCGCCTTGCGGATGCGGATGTTCTTGGGGGTGACTTCGACCATTTCGTCTTCGTCGATATAGGCGATGGCCTGTTCCAGCGTCATCACCTTGGGCGGGGTCAGACGCACGGCGTCGTCCTTGCCGCTGGCGCGGAAGTTGGTGAGGGCCTTCGACTTCATCGGGTTGACTTCGAGGTCTTCGGGCTTGGCGTTTTCGCCGATGATCATGCCTTCATACAGCGCTTCGCCCACGCCCACGAACAGGATGCCGCGTTCTTCGAGCGGGCCCAGAGCATAGGCATTGGCTTCACCGGCGCCGTTCGAGATCAGCACGCCGTTCTTGCGGCCTTCGATCTTGCCCTTGTAGGGGCCATACTTGTCGAACAGGCGGTTCATGATGCCCGTGCCGCGCGTGTCGGACAGGAATTCGCCGTGATAGCCGATCAGCCCGCGCGAGGGCGCGACGAAGCTGATGCGGGTCTTGCCGCCGCCCGAGGGGCGCATGTCGGTCATTTCGGCCTTACGGTTGGCCATCTTTTCGACGACGGTGCCGGCAAATTCCTCGTCTACGTCGATCAGAACGGTTTCGTAGGGTTCGGTGCGGTTGCCGTTTTCATCGGTGCCGAACAGCACGCGCGGGCGGCTGATGCCCAGTTCGAAGCCTTCGCGGCGCATGGTTTCGATCAGCACGCCGAGCTGAAGTTCGCCGCGACCGGCGACTTCGAAGCTGTCCTTGTCGGCCGATTCGGTGATCTTGATGGCCACGTTCGATTCGGCTTCGCGCTCCAGACGGTCGCGGATCATGCGGCTCGTCACCTTGGTGCCTTCGCGGCCGGCCATGGGCGAGTCGTTCACCGCAAAGCGCATCGACAGGGTCGGCGGATCGATCGGCTGGGCCTTGATCGGTTCGCGCACCGTGGTGTCGGCGATGGTGTTGGCCACCGTGGCCACCGACAGACCGGCAAGGCTGATGATGTCGCCGGCGCGGGCTTCTTCAACCGGCACACGGTCCAGACCCTGGAACGAGAGGATCTTGGAGGCGCGACCGGTTTCGATCACATTGCCGTCCATATCCAGCGCGTGGATCGGCTGGTTGACCTTGACCGTGCCCGAGGTGACGCGGCCCGTCAGCACGCGGCCGAGGAAGTTGTCGCGGTCGAGCAGGGTGACGAGGAAGGTGAAGGGTGCGTCAACGTCGAGCGCCGGCGGCGGCACGTGATCGACGATGAGCTGGAACATGGGTTCGAGCGTGCCTTCGCGACGGTTCATGTCATCGCTGGCATAGCCATTGCGGCCCGAGGCATAAAGAACAGGGAAATCAAGCTGTTCGTCATTGGCGTCGAGCGAGACGAAGAGGTCGAACACTTCGTCCAGCACTTCCTGAATACGCTCGTCGGGACGGTCAACGTCAACGGAACGGGACCTGCGGAGGGGCGTGGGGCCGAGCCGGGCGGCGCCACGCCGGCCGCGGCGAGCTTGCGACGCCCGGCCTCGCTGATCCAGTCGGTGCTCCACGCCGGCGCGAACACGGTGCGGACGCGGACGGGCCCGAACCCGGCGGCGCGCAGGGCGTCGGCGAGGTCGGTGCGCATCTCCTCGACGGCGGGGCAGCCGGAGTAGGTCGGTGTGATCGTGACGGTCACGGCGTCGCCCTCGGTGGTGACGTCGCGCACGACGCCCAGGTCGTCGAGGGTGAGCATGGGCATCTCGGGGTCGACGACGCGGGCGACGACCTCGCGGGCGGTCACCACGACGCCCCCGGGTGTGCGCGGGCGAGGGTCTGCAGCCGGTCGAGGACGTGGCCGAGCGCCTCGGTGTGCGCGCCCTGTCGCCCCGCGCGCCCGCCGAGGGGGCCGCGACCGGGCAGGGTCGGGCGGGTCAGCGTGGCCGCGGCGAACACCTGGTCGAGCACCGCGTCGACCTCGTCGCGAGTGGCGGCGGGGTCGGTCGCGACGCCTGCGTCGACGAGCCGCCGTTCGACGTCGGAGGTCCGGAACAGCTCATCGACGTGCGGCCACACCGTCTCCAGGCCGGCCTGCATGCGGCGGTGCGACTCGTCGGTGCCGTCACCCAGGCGCAGCGCCCAGCGGGCGGCCCAGTCGCGGTGGTAGGTCAGCTCCTTGACGCCCTTCGCCGCGACGGCCGCCACGACCGGGTCGCGGGAGTCGCGCAGCCGCGAGAGCAGGGCGAGCCGCCACGTCGAGAAGACGAGCAGGCGGGCGACGGCGACGCCGAAGTCGAGGTCGTCGCCCAGCTCGGCGAGTCCGACGTTGCGGAACTCCGCCTCCCCGCGCAGGTAGGCCAGCGCGTCCTCGTCACGGCCCGCGCCCTCCACCTGTGCCGCCCGCGACAGGAGCACCCGGGCCTGGCCGAGCAGGTCCACCGCGGTGTTGGCGAAGACCGCACGGG
>Ga0066255_1002711_pt1 | contig 10089 bp, 9 predicted proteins | sample ThiBiot_750_biof_FD_71148 | JGI IMG/M metagenome (GOLD analysis project Ga0066255, IMG submission 71148) | Wastewater bioreactor microbial communities from Cape Town, South Africa - Thiocy_expt_750_biof (version 2) | ecosystem: Engineered > Bioreactor > Thiocyanate-remediating > Anaerobic-Aerobic... | reverse complement strand
TTGAAGTGCGTGGATAAACATCATATCTAATTTATTGAACGCAAATTGGTATCAGACATCTGGTTCATGCCGCACCAGAACTCGTCATTCGCCCAGTTGGTGGGCGCCGGCATGCGCCAGCGCTGCGACGAACGTCTGTTCTTTCGCTACGCCTGGTGGCTCAATGGCGCGCGCGTGGTGCTGGCGTTCGCCAGCATCCCCTACTGGCGCTGGCTGGGGCTGGACGGATGAAAGCGCAGCGCAGCCTCGCAGCGCTCCTGTGCGCCTTCGTGCTGCTGCTGTTGGGGCTGCTCGTCGCCTTCAACCATGGCAAGCCGCGCCTCCTGATCCTGCACAGCTTTGCCGAAGACGGCCACTGGGAACAATTGTTCGACCGGGGCGTGCAGCGGGCACTCGCCGCCAACCGCCAGCCGCTCGCGGTGCGCTGGCACTACATGAGCTTCACCGGCACCGACGTGCAGACCAGTGCCGAATGGGCCGCCGCCAGCGCCCGCGCGCGCGCGGTGATCGATTCGTGGAAGCCCGACGTCATCCTTCTCGTGGGCGAGGAGGCGCAGCAATGGGTGGGCCACCGCTACGTCGGCGAGACTCCCCAGGATCCGCGCCTCGTCTATGCCACCGGCGAAGACCCGCAGCGCTTCGGCTACGTGGGCGCAGCCAACGTGACCGGCGTGCGCGAGCTTCTGCCTCTGGCCCAGATCCGCCAGGTCCTGACCGACCTCGAATCCAGGCATCTGCGCATCCAGGCACTGGGTATGGCGGACCCTACGGGCGAGGCCGAGCGCGACCAGGTGCAGGCCTTCGACTGGCAATCCAGCACGCTCCTGCCCACCGTCCTCGTCAGGGACTACGTGGCCTGGCAACAGGCCGTGACGGACGCCGCGCGCCGCGCCGACGTGCTGCTCGTGCTCAGCTTCTCCGGCATGCCGCGATCGGGCAGCGACCCGGCAGCGGTCGATGCGCTGGAAGTGGCGCAGTGGACCGAACAGCACGCCGCGCCCCTGGCGGTCAGCGTGCGCGAGCGCTTTGCGCAAGGCGGTGGCGCCCTGGCCATCGCGCCGTCGGCCGAGGCGCTGGGCGAGCAGGCCGGGCGACTTGCGCTGCGTGCCCTGCCCCGCCACGCGCTGCCTTCGCCGGAGGAATCGCAGGATTTCGCCGTGGCGCTGCGCCCCGAGCGGCTGGCCCGGCGCGGCTACAAACTGCCCGACATCTACGTGCAGGCCGCACGCGCGGCGCAGCTGCTGTTTCGCGAGCCCGAACCGGGCCCACGATAGCGCCGCCGCGCGCCCGCGCTACCAGCTGGCCATGCGTGCGCCGTCGTCATTGAAAAACGCGCCGTTGTCCGCCGCACCCGCGCTCTCCAGCGTAACCCGCAGCCGGGTCACGCTGTCGGTCACGCGCACGGGCGCCTGCGCGCCGCCCATGTCGGTCTTGACCCACCCCGGGTGAAACAGCGCGAACAGCGCGTGGGGGTAACTGTGGCGCGCCGAGGCCACCACCATGTTGAGCGCGGCCTTGCTCGTGCGGTACAGCCAGGCGTTGCTCGCAGTCGCGGTGCCGATCTGCCCCATGACGCTCGTGAGAAAGCCGAAGCGCCCGCGCGCCGCTTCCACGAGCGGTGCCACCCGGGGAATGATCTGCATCGCACCGAACACGTTCGCGTGCATCACACGGTCGAAATCATCGCGCGCCGGCGCCTTGCGCGCATCGGCCCGGCTGCACATCACCCCGGCCACATGCCAGGCGACATCCAGCTTCGTGTGTCCGAGCCGCTCGGAAAAACGGGCCACGCTCGCCGCATCCGTCACGTCCAGCGGCCAGGGGTCCAGCCCCAGATCGCGCAGCGCCGCCATCCCCGCCTCGCTGTGCGCGGTGGCGATCACCTGGTGGCGCGCCATCGCATACTGGCGCGCCATCTCCAACCCGATGCCGCGCGACGCGCCCATGACCAGAACCGTGCCCATATTCACCACCTTTGAATGAAAAACGGCGCCATCCCTTTCAGGACAAGCGCCGACAGCTACTTATTTGATATCAAACCATCTCAAGCGCCACGGCGGTGGCTTCACCGCCGCCTATGCACAGAGTGGCCAGCCCCTTCTTCAGGCCGCGTGCCTTGAGCGCATAAAGCAGCGTCACCATGATGCGCGCGCCGCTGCAGCCGATGGGGTGGCCGAGCGCGCAGGCGCCGCCGTTGACGTTCACCTTCTCGTGCGGCACCTTGAGGTCGTGCATCAGGGCCATGGGCACGACGGCGAAGGCCTCGTTCACCTCCCACAGGTCCACGTCGCCCACGCTCCAGCCCGCCTTCTTCAGCGCCTTCTCGGTCGCGCCTATCGGTGCCGTGGTGAACCAGTTGGGCTCCTGCGCGTGCGTGGCGTGCGCCACGATGCGCGCCAGCGGCTTGCATCCCAGCTCCCTGGCGGTGGATGCGCGCATCAGCACCAGCGCCGCCGCACCGTCGTTGATGCTGGAGCTGGACGCGGCGGTGATCGTGCCGTCCTTCTTGAACGCGGGGCGCAGCGTGGGAATCTTGTCGAGCCGTGCCTTCGCCGGGCCTTCGTCGATGGACACCGTGACCTCGCCCTTGCGCGTGCTGAAACTCACCGGCGTGATTTCGTCGTTGAAGGCACCGCCTTGTGCCGCCTGCTGCGCGCGCTTGACGCTTTCCATCGCGAACGCATCCTGCTGCTCGCGCGTGAAGTGGTATTTGGCGGCGCAGTCCTCACCGAAGGTGCCCATGGCGCGGCCAGGCTCGTAGGCGTCTTCCAGGCCGTCGAGCATCATGTGGTCATAGACCTTGTCGTGGCCCATGCGGTAGCCGCCGCGGCCCTTTTGCAGCAGGTAGGGCGCGGCCGTCATGCTCTCCATGCCGCCGGCCACCATCACGCTGCGGCTGCCCGCCACGATCTGGTCGTGCGCAAGCATCGCCGCCTCCATGGCCGAGCCGCACATCTTGGAGAGCGTCACGGCCCCGGTGCTGCGCGGCAGGCCCGCCTTGTGCGCCGCCTGGCGCGCCGGCGCCTGGCCCTGCCCGGCCATAAGGCAGTTGCCGAACAGCACTTCATCCACTTTCTCGGGCGCGATGCCGGCGCGCGCCACGGCCGCCTTGATCGCGGCGGCGCCGAGATCGTGCGCGGCCAGGCTCGCGAAATCGCCCATGAATGCGCCCATGGGGGTGCGGGCGGCGCCGACGATGACGATGGGGTCTTGCATGTGAAACTCCTTCAACGGTTGTCAAGAATGCTCAGGATGCCGGGCTGCGCACGCCGAAGCGGCGCTCCTGGCCATAGGGGAAAACATCGTACAGATAACCCTGCCGTATGCGCTCCTGGTGCGTCTGCCAATACGCTGGCGTGAGCAGGTCGCCATGATGACGCAGAAAAATCTCCCGCACGGCGGGATGGCCGAGCAGAAAGGGTGCGAAGGTCTCGGGAAAGACGTCTCGCGGGCCGACGGGGTACCAGACTTCGCCCGACAGCGCTTCTTCCTCGGTGCGCGGCTCGGGGACGGTGCGAAAGCGACAGTCGGTGACGTACTCGATCTCGTCATAGTCATAAAACACCACCTTGCCCCCGCGCGTCACGCCAAAATTCTTCCACAGCATGTCGCCGGGAAAGATGTTGGCCGCCACCATGTCCTTGATTGCGTTGCCGTATTCGATCACGGCGTGCTCCACCTGCGCGCGCGCCGCGGGGTTGTCCAGCCCGGCATCAAGCGCCTCCTGCAGATAGAGGTTGAGCGGCACCATGCGCCGCTCGATGTAGAGGTGGCGGATGATGACCTCCTGGTGCCCGTCCCCGTCGCGGTCGCTGATTTCGATCTGGCTCGGCGCCTCGCGCAGCAGCTCCTCGAGCAGATCATCGGAGAAGCGCTCGCGCGGCAGCGCCACCAGGCTGTATTCGAGCGTGTCGGCCATGCGCCCCACGCGGTCGTGGTGCTTGACCAGCAGGTACTTGGACTGCACCTGCTCGCGCGTCGTGTCCTTCTGCGGCGGAAAATGATCCTTGATGAGCTTGAACACATAGGGAAAGCTCGGCAGGTCGAACACCAGCATCACCATGCCCTTGATGCCCGGAGCAATGCGCAGCTGGTCGCTCGAGTGCTTCAGGTGCGACAGGAACTCACGATAAAACAGCGTCTTGCCCTGCTTGGCCAGGCCGATCGCGTTGTACAGCTCGGCCACGGGCTTGCGCGGCATGAGGCTGCGCAAGAACTGCACGTACGCGCTGGGCACGTCCATGTCCACCATGAAATAGGCCCGCGCGAAACTGAAGAGCGCCAGCAGGTCGTCCTCGCCGAACAGCATCGCGTCGATGAACAGCCGGCCATCATCGGCGTGCAGGATGGGCAGCGCGAACGGCAGCTCGGTGAACCCGTTGATGACCCTTCCGACCAGGTACGCGCCCTTGTTGCGATGGAACAGGCTGGCCAGCACCTGGATCTGGAAGTTGGCGCGCAAGGTCATCGTCGCAATGCGCGGCGCCACGGCCGCGTGGACACGCGCGATGTCGCGCTGCATGTCTTCGAACGGACACTGCAGATCGAAGTCCTCGATCACGCGCCGCATCGTGGCCTGCAGATCGTCACGCCGCGGGTAATACGCACGATAACTCGCGCGCACGCCCGGATCGTGGTCTTCCAGGTACTCCGTGCTCACCGCAGGGCGCACGAAGATGAAATCGTTGTGAAAGTGCGTGCGGTGCAGGATCTTGGTGGTGACCGAATTGAAGAAGGTCTCGGCCAGCTCGGGCTGCCGGTGCTCGACCAGCAGCCCAATGTAGTGCAGCTTGATCTGGTGCCACACGGCCATCGGCAGCTGATCGGCGTGAAACTCCTTTTCCAGCCGACGCACGCACTCGCGCACCCGCAGGTCGTAGAACTCGATGCGCTCGCGCTGCGCCCGCTGCTGGCCGTGCCAGTCCTGCGTTTCGAAACGGTGCTTGGCGCGCGCCGACTCGGTGCGAAAAAGAAAATAGTGGCGATTGAACCCGTCGACCATCGCCTTGGCGATGTCCCAGGCCTGGGGCGCATCAAGGCGATCGACGACCATGACAGCGCCGCCTGCGCCCGTCAGTGACGCTCGCGCGAGGCCACGAGGGCCACGGCCCGTTGGTAGGCGGCCTGCAAACCCTCCTCGCGGGGTATCGACATTTCAAGGTTGGTGATCAAGCCGTCCTTGAGGCCGTAACACCAGGCATGCAACTCCAGCTTCTGCCCACGCGCCCAGGCATCCTGGATCACGGTGGAATGCGCGAGATTGACCACCTGCTCGATCGCATTGAGCTCGCACAGCACGTCGTGGCGCCACTGCACGGGCGTTTTCTCCAGCAAGGCATGGTGCTTGTCCCGCACATCCTGCACGTGGCGAATCCAGTTGTCCGCCAGCCCGATGCGCAGGTTCTGCAGGGCGGCGAGGACACCGCCACAGCCGTAGTGCCCGACGATCATCAGGTGCGCCACCTTGAGCTGATCGACCGCATACTGCACCACGGAAAGGCAGTTCAGGTCCGTCGGCACCACCACGTTGGAGATGTTGCGATGCACGAACACCTCGCCAGGCTCCAGACCGCTGATCTGGTTGGCGGGCACGCGGCTGTCCGAGCAGCCGATCCACATATAACGCGGCTTCTGCTGCGACAGCAGGTCGGTGAAAAACCCCGGGCGCTCGCGCTCCATCTGCGCCGCCCACGCACGGTTGTTTGCAAAAAGATCTTCAATGTGCGCCGTGGGCATGAGGCCTCTCCTTGACGTTGCGGACGAACCTGCCGCTCAACAGGTTTCGGCGAACAGCTCGCGACCGATCAGCATGCGGCGGATCTCGCTGGTGCCCGCTCCGATTTCATAGAGCTTGGCATCGCGCCACAGGCGCCCGAGCGGAAATTCATTGATGTAGCCATTGCCGCCATGCACCTGAATGCCTTCGCCCGCCATCCAGGTCGCCTTCTCCGCGCACCACAGGATCACGCTCGCACAATCCTTGCGCACCTGGCGCACATGATCCTTGCCCAGCATGTCCAGGTTCTTGGCCACGGTGTAGGCAAACGAGCGCGCCGCCTGCAGCACCGTGTACATGTCGGCCACCTTGCCCTGGATCAGCTGGAATTCCCCGATGCTCTGGCCGAACTGCTTGCGGTCGTGAATGTAAGGCACGACGTTGTCCATCACCGCCTGCATGATCCCGAGCGGCCCGCCCGTGAGCACCGCGCGCTCATAGTCCAGGCCGCTCATCAGCACCTTGGCGCCGTTGTTCACGCCACCGAGCACGTTCTCGGCAGGCACTTCGACATCCTGGAACACCAGTTCGCCCGTGTGGCTGCCGCGCATGCCGAGCTTGTCGAGCTTTTGCGCAATCGAGAAGCCCTTCATGCCCTTTTCGATCAGGAAGGCCGTGACGCCACGCGCACCCAGTTCCGGCTCGGTCTTGGCGTAAACGACCAGGGTGTCGGCATCCGGCCCGTTGGTGATCCACATCTTGGAGCCATTGAGCACGAAATAACCGCCCTTGTCCTCGGCGCGCAGCTTCATGCTGATGACGTCCGAGCCCGCGCCCGGCTCGCTCATGGCCAGCGCTCCCACATGCTCGCCGGAAATCAGCCTGGGCAGATACCTGGCCTTCTGCGCCTCATTGCCATTGCGGTTGATCTGGTTCACGCACAGGTTGCTGTGCGCGCCATAGGAGAGCCCGACCGACGCGCTCGCACGCGAAATTTCCTCCATCGCGACCATGTGGGCCAGGTAGCCCAGATGGGCACCGCCGTACTGCTCGGGCACCGTGATGCCAAGCACCCCCAAGTCGCCCAGCTTGCGCCAGACATCCATCGGAAACTGATCGGTATGGTCGATTTCCGCCGCCCGCGGTGCGATCTCCGATTGCGCGAAGTCGCGCACCGCATCGCGCAGCGCATCGATGTCTTCCCCCAGCTGGAAATTCAAACCGGGCAGGGAATGCAAGGCGCTCATGGTAGTCTCCGGGAATAGGGCCTGAGCCCAGAATTTTGGTTAACGTTTACGTAAACGTTAATTATCAGTCATTTTCCGAACCGGTCGCGGCCAGCCGAGTCAGCAGCATGCGGGCTTCGCGCTCGTGTTCGCTCACTTCGTCCAGGTTTGCCTGCAGGTCCTTCATCTGCGCTTCAAGCTGACGCTTGTGCTGTCCCAGCACCTCGAGGAATTTGCGCAACTGGGCACCCGTATCGCGCGGGCTGTCGTAGAGATCGATGATTTCCTTGGCCTGCACCAGCGAAAGCCCCAGCCGTTTGGCGCGCAAAGTCAGCTTGAGACGCGTGCGGTCGCGTGCACTGTAGACGCGGGAGCGCCCCGCGGGCCCCACCCTCTCGGGTTGCAGCAGGCCCATATCCTCGTAAAAGCGCATGGCGCGCGTCGTCAGATCGAACTCGCGCGCCAGATCGCTGATGGTGTAGGTGACCGCCATGAGACTCAGACTTCAGAAGATCGATAACGACGCGTACGCTGCCATTCTAGAGGGAGGCGCCCTGCAGCGAAGTCAGCTCCTGCGCCGACAGCCAGCGCCACTGCCCCGGAGCCAGATCCGCCGGTAACTCGACCTCCCCGATGCGCCAGCGATGAAGACGCACCACGCGATTGCCCACGGCCGCCAGCATGCGCTTGACCTGGTGGTACCTGCCTCGCGTCAGGGTCAGGTCGAGTTCACGGTCACCCAGGCGCACGCAGGCACTTGCCCGTACCGGCGCGGGGTCATCATCAAGAACGACCCCTTCGAGCAGACGTGCCTGCTGCTCCCCACCGACCGGGTGCTTGGTGTAGACCCGGTACACCTTGGAAACATGCTTTTTCGGCGAAGCCATGCGATGGATGAACTGACCGTCATCACTGAACAGCAGCAGACCCGTCGTATCCTGGTCAAGGCGACCGATCGCTTGCACGCCCTGGGTCGCGCCCCGGACCGGCCGCTCACGCAAAGGCTGAGGCAACAGACTGTAGACGCTGGGATAAACCGTCGGGCGTCGCGAACACTCGACCAGAGGCGGTTTGTGCATCATCAGATAGGCTTTGGCGTGAAACGGCCAGTCGATACCCTGGACCCGCAAGACCAGCCCGTCTCCCGCCAGTTCCTGTCCGCAATCCGTACAGATTTCGGGAGAAGCGGCCCCGCCATGGATGGCCACCATGCCTTGCTGGATCAACCCAGCGCAGACACGGCGCGTTCCAAACCCTTGCGAATAGAGAATATCGGCCAACTTCATCGTTTTCGCCTCTCCAAAGCCGACCCCCCTGGGCCTTGGGAGGCGCAGGGGGGTGGGGGGGGTGATGGTGCCTGACGATGACCTACTTTCACACGGGAGTCCGCACTATCATTGGCGCGAAGCTGTTTCACGGTCCTGTTCGGGAAGGGAAGGGGTGGTGCCAGCTTGCTATTGTCATCAGGCGTAAAGGGTTGCTGCGCGCGGGTTTAGGGCGGGCAGCGGGATTCATAGAGTCGAGGTGAATTTGATTGCGGCTGTGGCATGAGCCTTGAAGGCATGGAGCGCTGGTTGGCGCGGGCCTCAAGGTTATAGGGTCAAGCCTCACGGGCAATTAGTACTGGTTAGCTCAAAGCGTTGCCGCTCTTGCACACCCAGCCTATCAACGTTGTGGTCTACAACGACCCTTCAGGGAGGTCAAGCCTCCGGCAGATCTTATCTTGGAGAGAGTTTCGCGCTTAGATGCTTTCAGCGCTTATCTCTTCCGCACATAGCTACCCTGCGATGCCACGGGCGTGACAACAGGTACACCAGCGGTGCGTCCACTCCGGTCCTCTCGTACTAGGAGCAGGCCTCCTCAAATCTGCAGCGCCCACGGAAGATAGGGACAAAACTGTCTCACGACGTTTTAAACCCAGCTCACGTACCTCTTTAAATGGCGAACAGCCATACCCTTGGGACCGACTACAGCCCCAGGATGAGATGAGCCGACATCGAGGTGCCAAACACCGCCGTCGATATGAACTCTTGGGCGGTATCAGCCTGTTATCCCCAGAGTACCTTTTATCCGTTGAGCGATGGCCCTTCCATACAGAACCACCGGATCACTATGTCCTGCTTTCGCACCTGCTCGACTTGTCAGTCTCGCAGTCAAGCACGCTTGTGCCATTGCACTATCGTCACGATGTCCGACCGTAACTAGCGTACCTTCGAACTCCTCCGTTACACTTTGGGAGGAGACCGCCCCAGTCAAACTGCCTACCATGCACTGTCCCCAATCCAGATAATGGACCAAGGTTAGAACCTCAAACACACCAGGGTGGTATTTCAACGTTGGCTCCATAAGATCTAGCGACCCTACTTCAAAGCCTCCCACCTATCCTACACAGATCTGTTCAAAGTCCAATACAAAGCTACAGTAAAGGTTCATGGGGTCTTTCCGTCTTTCCGCGGGGAGATTGCATCATCACAAACATTTCAACTTCGCTGAGTCTGCGGAGGAGACAGTGTGGCCATCGTTACGCCATTCGTGCAGGTCGGAACTTACCCGACAAGGAATTTCGCTACCTTAGGACCGTTATAGTTACGGCCGCCGTTTACTGGGACTTCAATCAAGAGCTTGCACCCCATCATTTAATCTTCCAGCACCGGGCAGGCGTCACACCCTATACGTCGACTTTCGTCTTTGCAGAGTGCTGTGTTTTTATTAAACAGTCGCAGCCACCGATTTATTGCAACCGCTTTGGGCTCCCCCTGTACAGGTTCACCTACTTGCGGCATACCTTCTCCCGAAGTTACGGTATCAATTTGCCGAGTTCCTTCTCCGCAGTTCTCTCAAGCGCCTTAGAATACTCATCTCGCGCACCAGTGTCGGTTTGCGGTACGGTCGTCAATAGCTGAAGCTTAGTGGCTTTTCCTGGAAGCAGGGTATCACTCACTTCACGTGCAAGCACGCTCGTTATCACCCCTCATCTCAGATCCCCGGATTTGCCTAAGGACCACGACTACAGGTTTGAACCGGGATGTCCAACACCCGGCTGAGCTAACCTTCTTCGTCCCCACATCGCACCATTGAGCGGTACAGGAATATTGACCTGTTTCCCATCAGCTACGCATCTCTGCCTCGCCTTAGGGGCCGACTCAC
>Ga0066255_1002710_pt1 | contig 10093 bp, 8 predicted proteins | sample ThiBiot_750_biof_FD_71148 | JGI IMG/M metagenome (GOLD analysis project Ga0066255, IMG submission 71148) | Wastewater bioreactor microbial communities from Cape Town, South Africa - Thiocy_expt_750_biof (version 2) | ecosystem: Engineered > Bioreactor > Thiocyanate-remediating > Anaerobic-Aerobic... | reverse complement strand
CCTAACGAAAAAAAAAACAAAGTCATTTACCTAAATCAAGATCTTTTCTAAATAGATTTCGATCTGATTTAGTCATTTGAATGAATCTATTTTTCGAAATAGAAGAAGAGTTTTATCTTTTTAATGACATTTATTCAAACATACGATTCGGAGAGTTGTTTAGCTAATTGTTCGGTCGTCCACGGTATTTCAAATGCTGAAGATTTTGTTAATGAGAATGTTTTATCAATTAATTCAATTGATCGATTATAACTAAATAGATTCAACCGTCGAATAATTTCGCATTTGGATTCAAAATTTACATACAATATTTGACAATGATTGTCTGTTACTGTTTGTAATGTATCTCTTGCAGGTGTTTCTAAAATCAATTAAATATCTAGTTTCAAAAAAATGTTCTCAAATCTCTTCATACTATTACCTTTTGTCCATTCATCTGGTAGAGATACATCTAATGGAAATCGTTCATAAACTTCTTCAGCGATTTCTGTTGAAAAGACATCTGCCTAAATGATGAGTTAATTTAATAGAGATGATGATAACAAGAAGAACACTCGTGTATCAAAACAAAATGTGAAGAGAAGAGAGATTACAGCAAACAAAACACTACAAACTAAACAAAACTCACTGTTTCTTTTTCCTCTTTATTTTCTTCACTGGAAAAATATTTTGATTTAATAAGAACAAAAAACAAGAGATTTATCTTTTGACATGAGTCTTTACCTAACAGTATTTAACCATGAACACGCATTTAACTGTCGTTGTGTTGGACTTTCTTCGACAGTATTTTCATCGAAATTTAGAAAATGTTGACGTGATGCACCAGGTCGAACATTCGCCGTACCTTTCGATTTCGGTAGATCGCTTGGATTTCGTGATATATCGTAATTATCAGCCATGTTCTATCCTTTGTGGGTGTTTTTTTTTCTACAATAAAAATTCGTTCGTTCGCTAACATTGATGTTTTGATTTGTTGTTTTTTTTTAATTGAAATAGAAGATTTACATCTAATTTGTTTTTTGTCTTAAAATAATTTTTATTTCATTCAATTGACAGAAAATAAATAAATGCTTTTCTTTTAAATACAATAACGACAAATAAAAACGAACGAAACAACAAGAGTGTATTTTCTTTTATGTTTTTTGTTAAAATACTCTTTAAATAATCACAACAATTAGGAAAATAAACAACAACATTAATTCAAAAGCAGTAGAATGCAAAAGAAATATCTCCAGAGACCATCAAAATAAATCGACGAGGAATAAGATATATGTGTAATTGAGAATGTGATTTATCTTGTTTGTATGATTATTGAATGAGAGAGAATGTATATCGATTCGATTGTATAAACATCTGACAATAATCGATATTCTGTTTTGTTTTTGTTGTTTTATTGAGATTTAATAATATTAATTATTATCTAAATAGTTCAGAAAGTTTGATCGGATTTATTTTTATAGTATTATGAGCATTATCTTTTTTATCTATATATTGTGGTTATTTCTTTTCAGATTATTTTGTTGGTATTTTAATTGATATTTTTTTTTTTTCAATTCAAATCCGTATTGAAAATCTAATTATATATGATTTTGAATTCTTTACAAATTTGATTGATCGTTTTTTTATGTTACTTGTTATTTCTTTCGATTCTATAGCTATTATAATTTTATTTAATTTTTTAAAAAAAAGAAAAGAGTTTGTGGATTTTATAGATCTTTTCTTTTTTTTTGATAGTTTCTTTAATAAATTATTTGCTAACTTTTTTTTTGAAAAATTACATTGGATTTTTTATAAAGAAATTGATAAAAGTTTTTTTGATAATTTAGGACCTACCGGTTTAATTTTATTTTTTTTACAATTAAACTCTAAAATTAGATCAATAAATACAGGTTATATTTATAATTATTTATATGTTATTTTTTTTTGTTTAATTTTTTTTATCTTAATTGTTTTATTAAATAATTATTTTATTATTACAGTAACTTTTGATTTTATTTTTTTTATATGTATAGTTTTTTATATTTTTATATTACTAAATTTGGTTCAATCTAATTAATATGTTGTTTAATTTATTTAATTTATTAATTTTTATTTTAATTTGTATGATATTTATGTTAAATAATCCAGTTTTGTCTGTGTTATTATTGGTATTGGTTTTTTGTTTAGCAGCTTGTTTGTGTTTATTTTTGGGTTTAGAAGTCTTAAGTCTTATGATTATGATTGTATATGTAGGTGCTATTGCAGTTCTATTTTTGTTTGTTGTTATGTTATTAAATGTTCGCTATATAGAATTAAATTTAAATCTAATGTTTTGATTTTTGCATTTATTTATTTTTTTTGTTTTCTTCGTTATATTAATGATTTATAATTTTTTTAATTCTTATATATATGAATTCTATTTTTTTCCTTTTTTTCTTGATTATTTTTTAGGTAATGAACCTTTTATAAATTTAATAATGTTTTCAGAATTTTTATTCGTAACTCATGTACATTTTTTATTTATTAGTTCATTTATTCTTTTCGTAGGTATGGTAGGTGGTATTAGTATTTCTTTTTTTAGAGTACAATCAGAATCTGCTAGCATTTCAATAAAACAATCATTATTAAATCAAAGCAAACGACAATCTTTTTATTTTAATTAATACTTATAACTTTTTTTTATGCTTTTTTCTGCTATAGAAACATTTGATTCTGCTATTTTATTTAGTTTTAGATTTTTGGATTCTTTTTTTGTAATTACTAATTTTGCTCTTGTAGTTTTTATTATACTTTGTTTTTTTATTTTTGAAATTTTTTTAATTGATATTAAGTTTTTAAGTATATCTTTTTTTATTAGAAATTATTTTTTTTATGGTTTTAATAAAATTATTAATGTTGTGTATATTGTGGTAAAGTCACAATTAATGAAAAATTATAAGCATGCTTACTTTTTAATGTTTTCGACTATTTTTTTGCAAATAATGTTTTCTAATTTATTTGGAATATTTATAGGGTTTTCTGTATCATCTTTACTTATATTTACTTTTTATTTATCAAGTTTAGTTTGAGGTTATGCTTGTTATAAAGGGTTTAATTTATTTGGTTTTGGTTTTTTAAATTTTTTTGTTCCTAGTGTTGATAAAGCATTATTACCTTTTATATGTTTTATTGAAGTTTGTTCATATATTATTAGATTATTTAGTTTAAGTTTACGTTTAACTGCTAATATTACAGCAGGCCATGTTTTATTGATGACTTTATTAGATTTTTGTGTTAAATTAGCAATTTTTAATTGATTTTTGTTTTTTTTTTCAATTTGTATGTTTGTTTTTGTTTTTGCCTTAGAACTTGGTGTTGCTTTCTTACAAGCATATGTTTTTGTAACCTTAGGTGTAATGTATTTAAATGATTCTTTAAGTTTTGATGCTAGCAAACATTAATAAAGTTTTTGATACTTTTTGTAGTTATATTTTTAATGGTAGTACACTTATGTGTAGCAATTTATGAAAAAATCATTGAAAAAGCAGTTGTTATTGAAAATATTTTTTTAAAACCTCGGAAAATATAACATATAATATTAATGATTTTGAAAAAAATTTTGATATGAATAAATGATTAGATAAAAGTGTTAATGATACTTGTATAAAAGAGTCTACTGATAATATTGTAATAAAATATTTTGAAAAAAAAGATTTTATTAAATTTGAAACATTTGAAGAAAAAAATAATTTTATATTTTTAATAGAACGTGCTTTGTATAAATATGCTTTATTTTATTCTTTAAAATATAAACAACAGTTTTTTTTTAAAGATAACTTATTTTTTTTGACAACAATGAGTAGTGGTTATACTAATTTTGTACAAACCTATTATGCTAGATTTTATTCTAGATATGTTTCTGAATTTTTTACAAACTATTTAAAAACTATTTTTGTTTTTAATGCTTATAATTTTGATTTATATTCAAGTTTTAAGTTTATTTTAGATATTTTCTTTATTATTATAAAAAATTTTATTATTTTTTATATGTTATCTGTTTATAATTATTTAAAAAATTTAATTTATTTTGGTGTTATTAGTACTATATCTTTGAAATACTTAACTGTGAAATCAGCTTATATAAAATATTATATAAATTTTTTTATATTAAATATAATAAAATTACCTTTTTTTTCTTTTGTGTTTTTGTTATATATTGTTTATAAATTAGCCTATATGTTTGAAAATATTTTACTGATGCTTAGTGTAGAACTTTCTTCTAAAAGTCAATTAACTTCTGAATCTGATGAATTGGGAAATCAAATAGACAATTTAGTTATAGATAATTTATATTCAAAAAAAGGTTTTGATATTTATACTTTTGAAGTTTTGAATCTAATTTTTAATTTAGCAGAAAATTTTGATTTATTTTTAGAGATTTGTTATTGATTTAATTTAAGATCAGATTTATACACATTATCTTATTATTTAGATAAGTTTTGTGATTCTAGATATGCATTTTTTTGTTTAAATATAAACGGGGCTTCTTCTGATAAAACAATGGCTTATGATTTAGAAACAGATGCTTATAATTTTTTGAAGTTTTCATTAGATACTTTAGAATATGAAAATTTAATTGAAAGTTTGCGTATGTTTTCAAGCGATAGCATTTTAAATGAAAATATTGAATTAGAAAATATTAATACAACAAAAATTTTTATTAACCAAAAAAATTTAGTAATTTATTTTTTTTATATATTTGAGTCTATAATAGATTTATCTTATTATATATATTCAGGTTTAAATAAATTAAATAGCATTATTTTAAATAAATTTAGTTTGTTTTTAAATAAATCTAGTAATACTAATTTTTTTGAAATAAGTGTTGTAACAGCCTTTGACTTGGATGATAGCTTAGTAAAGATAAATAAAAATTCTAATACAGTATTTGTTGAAAAATTATCGAAAGCAAATGATATTTTATTTTTAAACAAAAATATTTCATTATCACATAATATAGAAGCTATTTGATGTTTTTGACAGAGGCGCCAAAATTTTTTTTTTATAACACCAAGTCCATGACCTTTTTTAATTTCAATAGTAGTGGCTATATTTATGTCAGGTTTTGTGTTATATTTTAATTTTTATACTACAAGTATATATTTATATATAGGTTTATTATTAGTTACACTTGTTTTCTTTTTTTGATGTAGAGATTTTGTTAGAGAATTAATTTATAATAATAATTATTCATTATTGCTTTTAAATAACTTTAAATTAGGTTTTTGATTGTTTATTCTATCAGAATTTATGTTATTTTTTAGTTTTTTTTGAGGCTTTTATCATTCAATGTTTGAAGTTTCTATTTATTTAGGGGTGGAATGACCTCCAATATCTGGTGTTAATATAAATTCTATAAAAATACCTTTTATGAATACAGTTTTATTGGTTTGTTCTGGTTTGAGTCTAACTGCAGCACAATTTGCTTTAGTTGCAGGTGAATTTAGTATATATAGATTATCTTTTTTTTTTACAGTATTTCATGCTGTGTGTTTTTTAATTTCGCAAATAAATGAATATATGATTGCTTTTCAGCAAGCAAATGATTCTATATATGGCTCTTCTATGTATATGTTAACTGCTTTTCACGGTATGCACGTTTTTATAGGTTTGTGTTTTTTAGTTGTTTGTCACATTAGAACAGAGTTTGGTCATTTAAGAGCTAATGATATTTTAGGATTTATTTTAGCAGGTTGGTATTGACATTTTGTAGATGTTGTCTGAATAGGTGTTTTTATAAGTGTTTATGTTTATGGAACTTGATATCCAGAACAAATTATGAGTACTAATTTAAATTTAATTTTTTTTTAAATAATTTTTATTATGGCACATTACGATATTTTTTCTTTTTTAACCGATTTTAGTTGAGTTTTTATATTTTTCATTGTATTTTTTTTTATGTTGGATGAATTTTTCTTTAAAGCAAGATTGGAGTTTACTAAATTAAAAAAAAAAGGATTAACTTTTTGATCTTTTGTAGTTAAAACTCCAAATATAAATAATATTACTAAATAATTTATATTATCTACTTATAATTTTCTGATTTTTTTATGAATATTTTATTTAATCGTGTACGCCAATTAAGTCAATATAATATAATGCTAAATTTTTTATATGAATTTGCTATATCTTATCCATCTCCGTCAAATTTAACTTATTTTTGAAATTTTGGTTTTTTAGCTTTGATTTTTTTAATTTTTCAAATACTTACAGGACTTTTTTTATCAATGCACTATGTGCCTAATGCTTTATTAGCTTTTAATTCAGTTGAGCATATAATGCGTGATGTATCTTTTGGTGCTTTGTTTCGTTATATGCATGCAAATGGGGCTTCTATGTTTTTTATTGTAGTTTATTTACATATATTAAAAGGTTTGTATTATGGATCATATTTACCACCAAGACAATGAGTTTGATTTTTTGGTGTAATAATTTTATTAATTATGATTTTGACTGCATTTTTTGGTTATATTTTACCTTGAGGTCAAATGAGTTTTTGAGCTGCTACTGTTATAACAAACTTATGTTCATCTATTCCTGTTGTGGGTAAATCAATTGTTTATTGAATATGAGGAGGTTATTCTGTGGATAATCCAACTTTAAATAGGTTTTATACTTTTCATTTTTTATTCCCAATAATTTTATTAGCATTAGTAGGTTTGCATTTAATTTCCTTACACAATGTAGGTTCTAATAATCCTTTAGGTATTTCTATTAAGCAAGATAGTTTTCCTTTTACTGGTTTTTTCTTTGTAAAAGATACTGTTTTTTATATAATTTTTTTTCAAGTAGCTATTATTTTTATATTTTTTTATCCAACAGTTTTAGCACATCCTGATAATTGAGTTATGGCTAATCCTTTAGTAACACCTAAACATATTGTTCCTGAGTGGTATTTTTTAATTTTTTATGCAATTTTAAGAGCAATTCCTGATAAATTATTAGGTACAATAACATTGGTATTTTCTATAGTTTCTTTATTAATTTTGCCTTTTCATCAAAGAAAACATATACGCACTTATCATCGCTTGGGCTGATTAAGTACTTTGTTTTTTTTTGGATTTATAATTACATGTTTGTTGTTGGCTTGAGTAGGTGCTAAACCTGTTGTAACACCTTTTATAGAAATTGCTAGAGTCTGTACTATTTATTATTTTTTATATTTGTTGGTTATTACAAGAGGTTTGTGATTTTTTGAAGCATTAATGAATAAGAATGATTTGTGAGATTTTAATTATTCTTGATCAACATATATATATAAGAATTATAATTCTTTTAACTCTTATACTAAAAATGTATGTGCAAAAATATTTAATTTTATTATAGATTTTTTTATTATTTATTTAGGCTCATATTTTGGTTTATTAAATAATAATGCTTTTAAAAAAATTATAAAATTTTTAAAAGAATATAATAAATTTTAGTAAAAAACAATGTTAGTAAATTGATATGGTAGTTTTGGTAATAAAATTTTATCAGGTAGGCCTGAGGCTATATTAAAAACAAAAATTGCATTTGATGGGTTTGTTAGTATAGCTTCCTGTGGGTATTTAACTAATGGTCAAAGTTCTTCACCGCTTTATTTTGGTACGTTAAGTTCTCATTATATTGTAAGCCCGTATGTTTCTGATTTTTTTAAAAGCTCTTTTCAACGTAATTGATCTATGACAGTCGACGCAGCGTTAAAATACGAATCAGCTGCTTTTGTAAAGCAGTATATACCTTTAAAAAAAAGGTTGGGAGCAAATTTTCAAATAACTTTAAGGGATAATTTTGCCTTTTTTTTAAAATTAAATAAAAGTTATTATTATTTAAATTGTTCTTCAGCGCGTAAAAGGGTAAGTTCTTTTAAAAATGTTCTTGAAACTCAAAATTTTCAAAAATATTCTTATAAAACATATCCTACACGTTTTTGATATTATAAATCTAGATGAAATTTGGTATATTTTTTAAGGCTTTTTTCAACATCAGCTTGTTTTGGTGCTGTAACTGTTTTTTTTGGTAATTTAAATAATTATTCAAATAATATTCGAGAGCTCGATTTTATTACGAATTGAAGCTTGCTTTTTTGAATTTTGAATTAAAAACTTTTTATAATAAATATGATTATTTAACTTATAGTAAGTTTTCTTATTATAATAATCAACGAAGTAGTTTATTATTTATGTTTAACCTTAATTCTCGCTGAAATAATTATATAATTCATTGTAAAAGTAATATTAAAAAATTAAATATTAAACGTTTTAGTTATTTTAATTTTTTTAATAATTTATTCGATATTATTATATTGTTAAGATTTTTTTTGATAATATATCGTAGTTTTAATATAAAGTTTAATTTGTTATTATTGGTTTATATTATGAATAATCTAAAATTTAAATTATTATATTTTATAAAATCTATAATTATGTTTATGTTAGATTTAAAAAATTTTGAGTTTTTTTTTAAATTAATACTAAAATTTAGTTTGTATATTTTAAATTTCTTTGATGATATATTGAAGTCTTTTTTTTTAGTTTTAGGGGAAAGTAAATTAAGAAATTCTTTTGTATTGACTTTTGATAAGTTATATTTTTGTGGTTTATTTATTAGTTTTACATATGAAGTTAAGTCTTTGTTAAATTATGTGGTTTATAATTTAAATCATAATGATTTAAAAAAAAATCATTATGATTTAAATTATAGTTTTGTTTTTTTTAAAATAGGTAACACATTTTTACAGGAAAATTTAAAATTTAAATCATTTTTTTTTTCAAAATTAGGTTTAGGTAAGCATTTTAAATTTATAGACAGTCGTGGTTTATTTTTTATAAGTAATCAGGCTATAAAACATTTAAAACCGATAATATATAGACCTAGAATTAGGCGTTCTTGAGAAGTTAATGAATATATGTATGAGACTTTAAAAAATTTGCATGAAATATTTATAGCTAATTTTTGTAATAGAAATTTTTTTAAAAAAACTTTTTTTTTTATTATAAAAATTTTTAGTATTATACTTCCTTTAATAAAAAGATTAATTTGAAGGATGAGGCGTAAACATCTATTAGCTAATTTGAGATGATTGTCAAAAAAAAATAGTGCTCAATATATAAAAAAACGTAAATTAAAAATTTTTAAATGATATTTACATTTATTATATTCTAAGTTATTTGTTTATTTTTATTTGCGTTGCTTGAAAAATAAAGTTTATTTAAATATTAAAAATGTTAATTTAAATTTTTATAAAAAATTTTTTTTTTTTAAATATAGAATGCAAGATTTATATAAAACGGTTCTTTATTTATTTAGTAATTATAATAATAAAAAAAAATTTTATATTAAATTAAAAAAAAGGTTAAAACGAAAATCTAAATCAAGAAAAATAAAGCTAAATTTTATTAAAAAAATTAATTCGACTAGTACTTTTTATAAACGTAGTAGTAAATTTCAGTTGAAAAAGAGAAAAGGTAAGTTTGTATTTATATATAAATATCTTATAAATGATTTGAATAAACATTTTTTCTTAAATAAAAATAATTCTTTATAAGACCTCTTGGAAAAATTGATCACTTTAGGACAGATTCATCAGCGAATTTTGAGAGTATATGTCCACATAGGGTCTAAAATTTGACGATGCGGTGCCAAAAGTCGTGATTTTAACGACCCAATGAAATTATGAAAGAAGTCTATTACCCTATAGCTATACAAGAAATTTCGATAGGAGAATTCATGGGTAAGCCAGCGACCTGTATCGTTTGTCTCACAGGTAAAGGATCTCCTTTAAATCGTTTTGCGTAGATCTCGTTGACCTTTGAAAACTCTTTTAGATCTAATAAAAACACATCTGTACGAATGACCTTATCTAAACGACTCCCAGCTGCAATTAATATCGCTTCGATGTTATCAATCACTCGCGTCGTTAGGGCTTGGATATCGCCTTCCACAAACTGACCCGTTTTAGGATCTACAGGAAGTTGACCTGAAACATAGATCATTTTTTGATTCTCATCTACTACTACACCTTGTGAATACGGGCCAATAGCCGCAGGGGCCAAATCTGTCGCAATCTTTTTCATCTGTACCTATCTCCTCT
>Ga0066255_1002512_pt1 | contig 10097 bp, 7 predicted proteins | sample ThiBiot_750_biof_FD_71148 | JGI IMG/M metagenome (GOLD analysis project Ga0066255, IMG submission 71148) | Wastewater bioreactor microbial communities from Cape Town, South Africa - Thiocy_expt_750_biof (version 2) | ecosystem: Engineered > Bioreactor > Thiocyanate-remediating > Anaerobic-Aerobic... | reverse complement strand
AGGAGGAAGCCGGCGATGTTGGTGGTGGCTCTGCGAGTACGAGCCGAGTGCGGGATTAACCATTGCTGATTCGTGTTAATCGCTGTGGTAAGAACTTTGGATTCGGAAAGATCGGTGATGGGCGTTTCGGTTCCGGGCGCTAGGTTTTGCGCCGGGATGAGCGGTGATGCGGGCATAGGTTGGGAGGATAAGGTTTATGAATGCGGTTGGGCGCTACTGAGCGTGATCGGGTGAATATTGTGAGCCGTGACTACTACTCTATTGTGCGACTCTAGCGAAGAAAGAATGCCGATTAAGATAAGGCCATTGCGAAAGTAAAGATATGGCGATGGACGTGCGAATCGTTTGGCTTTTTTGGGGAAAGGGTTTGGGGGATTTGGGGGAAGATCCCGCTCAATGAGCTAAAACGTCTTTCCATTGTACGGTGGTGTATCGAAGTATTGTTTAAAAATTTGAAGGAATTGAGGCAATAGCTTTTGGATCATGCGATCGAAACCCAGGTCATTAGGATGAGTACCGTCAACAGATCCTTCGTGATCAGTACCCAGCAATTGCTGACCACGGATAAAGTACAAATCCTCAATTCCTTTCTTAACGAGAATATTGTATTGTTCTTCGATAGCATCATTCTGTACTGCAACGCGTTTGGCAATGGTTTGGTCCCAGGTGCCGCCTTCCCGAACAATACTTTGCATAATGACGATCGGTACACCGGGATGAGATTGACGGATATTGGTAACCAGGTATTGGGTCCTCTCTTTTATCTGCGCGGCGGATGAATTGGGAACACAATCCAGCACATAGGCGTCCGCGTCGATAGCGCCGATCATATTTGCTGTTTCCTTTTCCATTTTGGCGCTGCCGCTTAAACCCAGGTTTAAAAAATGTAGCCCTGTTGCCCTTGTCATTCGCGCAGGGTATGCCAGCCCAGGCCGACTCGCAGAGGCGCCCATAACAATACTTGATCCATACACCAGTATCCGTTTCGAAAAAGGATCTGTGCCCGCTGAAATACCGGCCTTCCGTTCAATACCGATCTTAACGTTATCAACCGCGTCGTACAGAGGCAAATAGAGCAGGCATTCTTTCTCTCCGGCTTCCATATGATTCACAATAACAGCTTCGCTGCATTGCCCGTCGGGCGCCGCTGCGCCCGCATATTCCCATTTATCATTTCGTTTGATATAAAGATCCAATCCCTTATTCGCTACTGGTGTCAGAAACTCTCTGGGTTTGGCATTTGTGACGCACCATTTTGCAGCGATCACTGTGCTGCTCGTATTAAAGCGAACCGCGAGTCCCGAACTGCAGGTCAACAATTTTTTGATATTCGCCGGCAGCAGGTCAAATGTTGTTGTATCTACGCGGTGATACGGATTCTTTCCCGGCAGCGCCTTTCCAATAATCGCTAACTCCTCCGCATTGGTAAAAATCAATGTATCCGTTGCCTGGCTGCTTACCAAGTGCGATAAAGAACAGCTTAGCACAAGAAGCATCATTGCTTTTAATGTCCCACCCATATGCTTAGTTAATATCACTGATAAAAATACCGAGCTATCACCGAACGGTCAATCCTTTAAGTGAACAAGCATCGGATAATGGTCAGAAAGAGTATCCGTGACGTTATCTTTCAGAATAACAGCCTTCACGCATTTTGAGGCAAGGCGCGGATTCAGAAAGATATAGTCGATCCTTGCAAGTTTATTGACACCATCTTCACCCATGTGAGATTTAGTTGGAATGCTGCTTTCCGTTTCTTTATGCAACAGGTGATACGTATCGGAAAAACCCGCCTTCTCAACGACACGGATAATATCGAAAGAAGGCCTGCCATTGATCAGGTTATGCCTGCGTGGATCGCTTTGCTCCAGACGTACTAGTTCCGCAATCTTACCGGAATCATAAAAACTACTGTCCTGTGGTGAACGTGCATTAAAATCTCCCAAAAGAATGATCTTCTCGTTTTTTGGGATAATCTCGATATCCGCTAATATCGTGTTGATCTCTTCGATTTTCTTTTCCATGCTGAATGGAGCAAGGTGTAAAACATAGAGGTGATAATCAAGCACTCTGGCATAAATATACCCGTGATGCATATTATCGGTGACCTTCCTGATATGAGTAATGGGGTATTTGGAACTGATTGCTACCGGGAATCCATTTTCTTTTAATAATGTTGCGTACCCATGGCCATAACCGCGTGCAAATATTTCGAGAGAAGGTTGGGTAAATTTATTCATTTCTTCAAAGGCAATGATATCGGTATTCCATTGAGTGACCCAACGGGTAAATTGCTGCTTTTTCAGGCTGTCGTTATCGAATCCTTTCAGCACATTATAAGATAAAATGGTCAGGTTCCTCTGGGCGAGAACCGGGGTATTAAATGCACAGCACAGCGCGATAGAAAATAACAGCGATAATAAAACTCTCATAATATTTGATTGAATGATAATGAAAGAATAAAGCCTACCAGCCGGGATTTTGCTTAAGGCCAGGGTTAATTAATAATTCCTGCGTGGGCAGAGGAAATAAATAATCCTTTGCCTCAACAAATTTTTTATCGATGAGCGGATTGGTAATAATGTTTCCCCCTTGTGCTCCATTTTGAAGTTCAATATCACCGTACATTACGAATTGGGGCTGCGGGTTTGGCATTGTTGGCTTTGTGCCCTGATAAAGGACGAGGTCAATCGTTCCGTCATGATCAAGATCATAATTACCAAGACGCGGAAAGTACATTCCTTTGAAGGGCGCGGCCAGCAAATGCCCTTCTTTCCAGCGCATGAGATCGTTGAACCGGAAATTCTCCCTGTATAGTTCGATCCTGCGCTCTCTTCTGATCTCCAGGATCACGCCTCTATTAGCTCCATTGGCGTTTTTATATTCGTTTCCCACGTAAGGATCCGGTGCAGCATTTGCACTTGCCAGATTCATGTTGGGCATGCCGACCCTGTTGCGCAAAAGTTTAATGGAAATATCAATATCTTCTTGCGTCAATATCCCCAATTCCGCTTTGGCCTCAGCATAGTTTAATAACACTTCGGCATATCGGAAAACCGGCATATCGTTGGAACAACGATTAGCTGCATCCTTGGTTGGCTCTGTCACGTATTTAGCAATTTGATAGCCGGTGATAGAATTGGACAGTTGTGGCAACACCGGCCTCGTTTCTCCCATCCGCGTATAACCTGGCGTGCGGATCGTTTGCGCCAGCCGGGGATCCCTGTTTCTGGTTTCTTCATAAAACTGCAGCGTATCGTAACGGGATATATCCGTAAACCGTGTTCCGTCGCTCATCAGGTAGCTATTGACAAGCGACTTGGTCATACCTGGTCGTCCGTAGGAGGCAGAAAGCGTATGAAAATTCACATCATGAAAAACAGAAAGAGATGCATCGTATACTCGGGCAAGAATGATCTCTGTTGGATTTGCATTCTCAAAGGCAAATAACTCCTGGTATGCTTTGGAGGGTGTACTGGTATAAACAGCATAAACACCTGCCATCATCAGTGCTTTTGAAGCATCGGCACATGCTTCGAGCAGTTTTTCATAACCGGGTAAATTAAATTCTGTATGGTATTTCCGGAAAGTTCCTTCAAACAGGCCAAACCTTGATTTCAATGCCAGGGCTGTCCATTTAGTAACCTGGTCAATGCTTTTGGTAGCCGGTAAATGCGCTACAGCAAAGTCAAGGTCAGCCATGATTGAATCGCTGATCAGCACCCTTGAATCCCGCGGCCTTAGCAGTCCTTCTTCATCTTTTGCATCCAGGGCGTGAGAATACCAGGGCACATCACCAAAGCGCTGGACCATTTTGGCATAGAATAAGGCCCGGAAAAAACGAGCAACGCCTTCATATCGTTTTCGGACATCTTCGTTTTCCGCTCGGAAAGAATTATCCAGAAAAAAATTGATCTTTCTTAATTCTGTCCAAGTCCAGCCACCACCGCTCGTTGGTACAACGCGGGCTCCGCGAACAGCCACCGTCATCGTAGTAACTGCGGTATTATCCGCACAACCCTCACTTTCATAATAGATCTCTTCGGCCGTTGGCATCACCGAATAGAAAGAATTGGTATATAATCTCAGGTCGGATTCTGTATGAAAAAATGTCTCAGGCGCCAGCGAGGACAAAGGCTGCTTGTCCAAAAAATCCTTTTTACAACCAACCTGCATCAGGATAATGATAAAATAAAACAACAAACGGTACTGGTACATATAAAAATCTTTATAAAGTTTAGAAAGTGATATCTACGCCAAAAGAGAACACCTTGGAACTGAAGGGATAGGCTCTACCATCCGGAGTGGTAGACATCAATTCCGGGTCGATGTATTTGGAATCTAATTTTGTCAGGGTAACCAAGTTCTCTCCACTTAAATAAAAACGGCAGCGTTCCAGTTTCAGTTTCCTGGTTACCGACTGCGGAAGACTATAACCTACCGAAAGGTTTTTTAAGCGCACATAGGCCAGATCCTGCAGATAACGGTTATTGGGAAAACTCAATTCAGCATTTTGCGCGATATAAGAACGTAAAATGGGAAAGTATGCGTCAGGATTTTCCGGTGTCCATATCATGGCGGAAAAATTCTTTGGTAAAAAAGAAGTGTAAGGGTAAGCAAGCGGTCCCCAAAAGCTGGTAACCTCGGAAGGTGGATACCAATCCTGTTTACCAATACCCTGCAAAAAGATACCGATATCAAACCCATTCCAGGCCAGATCCATATTAACCCCAAACTGATATCTTGGCTGGCTATTCCCTATCACTTTCATATCGCCAGGATTATCAAGGGTATTGGTGCCGCTATTGATGATCTTATCCCCATTCAGGTCAACGAATCGCAGGTCGCCCGGCTGGAGTTTTTTATAGATCCCGGGAGCGGAAAGGCGGCGTTTGTTTACAAAGTCCTGGTTGACTGAATGGGCATTCGCCTCGGCTGCTGTCATAAAAAAGCCATCAATTGTATACCCCCAGATATCTCCTAATTGTTCGCCTACATAATAATCACTAAGCAGGTTATTGGGGTTATCAAATTTGGTAATGCGGCCGGTATAATCTGATAAAATGAATCTTGCGCTGTAAGTAAGGGGTTTACCCAATAATTTTTTGGTATCCCTCCATCCGACCGATAACTCGAATCCTTTAGTCTTAAGATCTGCTGCATTTTCCTGTGGTGGGTTGGCTCCAAAAACAGCGGAAAGGGTCTTTCCTTTCGTCAACATACCGATCGTTTTGCGTTCATACAGATCAACCGAGACACTCAGCCTGTTGCGCAGCATATCGATATCCAGTCCCAAATTTGTTGAAGTAACTTTTTCCCAGGTAAGTGTAGGCGATATGGCAGGCGGTACTCCAACATACTGGGTCAGGGTATTATTCATCAGGTAATTCATCGTCGCCGTATTCATAATAGGGATATATGCATAGTTACCGACCTGCTGGTTACCAAGCGAGCCATACGAAGCTCTTATCTTCAGATTGTTAACAATACGGGACAAGGGACGGAAAAAATCCTCTTCACTAAGACGCCATCCCGCAGAGACGGAAGGAAAAAAGCCAAACCGGTCTCCTTTTTTGAATCGCGAAGTTCCATCGTAGCGGCCGTTCAATTCCAGTAAATATTTCCCTTTATAATCATAGTTGATTCTGGAATAAAATCCAAGCAATGCCCATTCATTGGATCCGCCTGTAACTTCCATTAAACCGGTTCCCAGGTTCAGATCATTCAGGTCTTCTGACAAAAGATCTCTTCTCGAAGCCATTTGTTCCTTGTTCTTCCATTCTTCCTGATTATAACCAGCCATGAATTTCAAAGAGTGGGGGCCGAATTTGTTTTCATAAGTGCCATAAAGATTATATACTTTATAATCAATGGTCTCGCGATATTCAGATAGTTCGTCCGTATTATAGGTTGGCACAATACTCATCACCCCAGGATACAAGGAGTACGGCACTTTTACGGCGCGATCCCAGCTTAACCGGCTGGTATAGCTGTAGGAGAAATTGCCCGTTACTGAAATTGTTTTCGAAATTTTGGCTGTCGCATCAATAATATTTCTCAGGTCGATCCTGTCACGTTCACCTTTGGATTTACCATACAGTTGATTAGTATGCCAGCCATTTCCAATTCTGTAAGAATTAAGGCCTGTGAGATAAGTAAAGCTGCCGTCCGGATTCACGGGCAAGTAGGAAGGAAGCGTATGTTCATCAAATGTTTTTCCCCAGCTGAAATCATTCGAACCTGAAAATGCATACTTCTGCTGAAAGAATTGAGTATTATTGGTGACTTTTAACCACGTGGTAAGTTCTGAACTGATCTTGCTCCTGAGCGTATATCGCTTGCTTTGGTCAGGCCGGATATTCCAGATACCTTCCTGTGTGCGATAGCCCCCGCTTAAATAATAGGTAGTTTTATCATTGCCTCCCGAAACCGTAATATTGTGGTCTTGCTGCGGCTGCCACTGATTATACAGGAAGTGCCACCAATCGAAGTTTCCATAATACACATATTGATCTTTCCCTCCGCGGTTCTGTATAACAGCCCAGGGTCTGTCAGGATTTTCCTCTTTATCATTTATTCGTTTTTTCAATTCTTCATAGTCTGCTGCCGTATAACCTGTATAACTTATTCCAAGCGAACGCAGATTGGCGGTATCATTCAGGATAGCAGCCTCATAGCCCGATGTCATAAAGTCGGTAGAACTGGTTTGCGTGGCCCAACCGAAATTATTATTGTAGGCAATTTTCGGCTTCCCGCTTTTACCCGTCTTGGTGGTGATAAGTATAACACCAAATGCTCCGCGCGCCCCGTAAATAGAGGATGCTGCTGCGTCTTTCAACACCGTTACAGATTCAACATCCCTGGGATTGACACGGTTCATATCCCCCGCCACACCATCAACAATAACAAGCGGATCCCCCCCATTAATGGAAGTATTGCCACGAATATTTAAATTCCCTTCCGAAATAGGAATGCCGGAAGCAAAGTTGATATTCAGGTTGGGGATCAAGCCCTGTAAAGTTTTCGCCAGGTTGGAAACAGGTCGATCTTCGAGTTCAGATCCGCTTAGTTGGGTTACTGCTCCAGTGAGGTTGACCTTTTTTTGTCTTCCATAACCAACTACCACTACTTCATTAAGTGACTGTTGCGATGGTTTCATCCTGATCAGTAAGTTTTCCGATTTGTCGGCGATCGCAAAGGTTTTGGTCAGCACATCTTCAAATCCTATGTAACTGAATTTAAAGCGGTAGGAACTTCCCGTGCGAAGATTATCAAACCGGAACACACCGCGGTTATCGGTTTGCATTGTGGTAAGGGAACTGTCGGCAATCAAGACACTAACAGATACACCTTGCAAAGGCTTGCCATTATCATCGACCACCGTGCCCGCAATGAACTGGCTTTGGCCATAACAGGAGATCGAACCAAGTAATATTGCCAGTAAAAGACAACAATAAAAATTAAGTGTAGATTTTTGCACAACGTAAAGTTTTAGTTGATTCATAAGCACAGAACACTGCCTCCCCGGCGAAGGGATAACGAACAAAGGCAGGTCGCGTGCTTGATTTACTTTTTGGTAACTATAATAGTATCGCGTTGGGTACGGTAATTAAGATCATTCATATTACAGATAATCCGTAGAACATCTTGCAAACTATCTTTTTCCGTAAAGCTGCCCGTGAACAAAGGCATCTGCTTATGGTAATCTGCAACATCCAGGATAATATGAATCTTATATTCTTGCTGAATTTTCCGGATCACAATATCTAATGGAATGTTTTCAAAATTGAGGTCCAAGGGTTCGGTTGTTTTCGCAGGAGATGCCGCTTCTTTTTTATACCCATTCATTAGTTTAGCAGAAGAACTTGATTTTGTATCGGGTATCAAGGATACCCTATAACGCATATCTTCAGAGAAGCTAACCTGTTGCCCTGCCACCAGGAATATATCACTAACGTCTTTCCGCGATTCTACAGGACGTATAAGCACCTTACCTTCAAAAAGCAATACTTGCACTTGCCTGGTCGCCGCATCTACCTTAAATCTTGTACCCAACGCAGTCGTTTTGATATCATTTGCGAAAACCGTGAAAGGCCTGGTGCTGTCTTTTGCGACATCGAATTCGGCGACACCGCTCAGCTGAACATTTCTTTGTTTACCGGAAAATGGGTTAGCATATAATAGCTGACTGTTGGGATATAAAAGAGCCGTTGTATGATCCGGCAATAAAAGGGATAATATAGTGTCACTGTTGTTCCGCAGCACTTTCATGCTGGCAGGGTCATAGGCGATCCCAGGTCGATTATGTCTATTTTCCGGCTTCAACAAAAAGCCCAGCCACACTATGGCTGCCATAGATGCAGCGACAGCAGCAATCCGTCGATAATTCAACTGTCTTAACTTGCCAAAATTCTTTTTCGATTTCATGCCTAAACGGACATGAATCGTGTCCAGGATCTTATCATAACCATATTCACTATCGATCTTATGCCCAATGCTATCGTCTGCATCCAGTTGTTGAAATAATGCTTCAACTTTTTCCGGACCGGCTTCAGCCAGCAACTTGTGCAGTTGCTTCATTTCCTCAGCCTGGATGGTTCCGGCCCAATATTTTTGTACTAAAAGTTTAAGTTCAGGCATGGTTCCCTATAAATACAGGCAGTTGATTAAAAATGAGGGGGTGAAGTATATTACCGAATTGTTAACTCCCTTTGCATGTGCAGATCGCGATCAGCAATATCATCGAAACATCGAATTTATCCTGCAGTTCCAGTTTCAAGGTTTGAATTGCGATGCTGACGTACTCCCGCACAGTATGAGGCGAGAGCTTCAGTTGCTCTGCGGCTTGTGAATAGGTTTTCCGTTGAAGTTTACATAACGTAAAAGCGTCCCTTTGGCGCGCAGGTAATTGTTGAATGGCCATTTCCAGGAGCACCAAGCGGCTCTCACGATCTTTTTGATGCGAACCATCATCCCCTAACAAATTTTCAGTAACACCTTCGTGTTCATCCATCAACTGTGTCCGGATCTGTCGCTTGAGGAAATTGATGGCCAGATTTCTGCTGACAGTCATCAGCCAGCCTTCGAGGGATAAGTTTGGATCCAATTTATTTCGATTCAGCCATAACTGCACAAAAACGTCCTGGAGAATATCTTTTACGTCTTCCGGCTCCTTGATCAACCGGGAAATATTAGCTGTTACCGATTTGCTATAGTAGTAGTACAACTGGTCAAATACTGCTAGATCCCCGCCTCGCATTTTCTCAAAGATTACTTCGATATCTTTCTTTGCATCCATGAATTAGAAAAGTTTTCCTGACCTATAAGCTTTGGTACGTTAAATGAACTAGCGATGCAAATTGAACAATATCTACAGATGAGCGGATTATATTATTATTAAGGATTTGAAGGCTTCGACGGTTCTGCCAGATTCAGGCCGCATATATATTGAATATCACTCCAACGAAATGTAAAGCACACAGACTGATATGCGTTGAAAAAGAAATTCGGTATCCAGACCATCCTACTGATCACGCCATCACTGAAACAGGGCAGCATCCGCGGATCCACCCTTAACGTAATACATTAGCGCCGGTGTTTGCAGCGATGAGTGCATAGATTGGAAGATTAGGCTTGTGAAGGGTTAGGTGCTACTGGGAAAGCGCGCTGCGATAACAGGCGATCTTCTGCGAAGTCTTTTGTTTCGTTTTCTTGTGCGATTGAGAACTGGAGCTACGGCATTGCTGTTGTTGTTTGCAGTGTCTGACCTTATTTAATTGCTGTCTGCGAAGGAACTGTGCCGTTGGAATGAACGCCAATAGTGAAGGTGAAGGAATGGTGGAAAGCAGACGAAGCAGTTGGCTTTTCTGGAAAAGGGTTTGGGGAGTGCAAGCAATACTGTTCGGGCGTTTTCAGAATAGCTGTCAAGCCTGTCTTGTTCAAATTTAACCCATGGAACGAATGATAATTGCAGTACTACTTCTCGTAACTCAAAATGGATGACCAATAACAATCTGCTGTATAAACATAAAAATATCCTTCGTTTTGGTAGCGTACGTGAAATCAAAGAAGCTTTAAAATTACTGGCACAAATTACC
>Ga0066255_1002705_pt1 | contig 10107 bp, 10 predicted proteins | sample ThiBiot_750_biof_FD_71148 | JGI IMG/M metagenome (GOLD analysis project Ga0066255, IMG submission 71148) | Wastewater bioreactor microbial communities from Cape Town, South Africa - Thiocy_expt_750_biof (version 2) | ecosystem: Engineered > Bioreactor > Thiocyanate-remediating >... | reverse complement strand
TCAGGGTGACTTCAATGACAAAGCCGGACATCAGGCTGTACTGGCCCGGCGAGTGGTCGCCGTAGCCGTTGGAGGCGAAGCCGCCCGCGAGATCGAAACCCGCCTTGCCGCTGGCGATCACATACAACAGCCCGGCCGCCAGAACGGCCCCGACCACCTGGGCGATGATGTAAGGAATGATCTGCCCGGCCGGGAATCGGCCACCGGCGGCGAGACCCACCGTGACGGCGGGATTGAGGTGACAGCCGGACACATGGCCGATGGCGAAGGCCATGGTGACCACGCTGAGGCCGAACGCAAAGGACACGCCGAGCAGGCCGATGCCGACCTGCGGGAACGCCGCAGCCAGAACCGCGCTGCCGCAGCCTGCGAATGTGAGCCAGAATGTGCCGATCACCTCGGCGGCGTACTTCTTCGCGTTCATCTCGTGTTCTCCCCTGAACGTAGCGTTGGACAGCCCAACCCGGGAACCGTAGAAATCGGAGTCTGAAGCCTCGATGAACCTCCGAATCGCGGCCCGGCCGGCCAAGTTTGTCCGAAATCAGGCTTTCCGGCCTCTGAAAAACCCCGGCGCGCCGGTGGACATTCCCGGTTTGATCTGGTACATCCGCGCCTTCGATGGGAAGGGCGTGGCCTTTGTCGGCCCTTCGTCGTCTCCAGAATTTCATGACTGAAACCAAAGAGGATGCCGCGTGCAGGTTCTCGTCCGCGATAACAATGTCGACCAGGCTCTCAAGGCGCTGAAGAAGAAGATGCAGCGCGAGGGCATTTTCCGCGAGATGAAGCTCCGCGGTCATTACGAAAAGCCCTCCGAGAAGAAGGCCCGCGAGAAGGCGGAAGCCGTTCGTCGCGCCCGCAAGCTGGCGCGCAAGAAGCTGCAGCGCGAAGGCCTGCTGCCGATGAAGCCGAAGCCGGTGTTCGGCGCTGGCGCTGGCGGCGACCGTGGTGCAGCCGGCGGCCGTGGCCCCGGTGCAGGCGCTCCGCGCACTCCGCGCTAAGCTCTTTTCCGATCTTGAATATGAAAACGCGGGCCTTGCGGCCCGCGTTTTTGTTTGGGCTGTGCTCGGAGGAGGCGTTGCTCAAACGAACTTGGCTCACACGTTCAAATTCACCCACACTGCCTTCGGCTCGGTGAAGTTCGCCAGCGCCTCGGTACCGTGCTCGCGGCCAAAACCCGAGTCGCCCGCGCCGCCCCACGGCAACCGCACGTCGGTATAGCCATAGGTGTTGACCCAGACCGTGCCCGCCTTCGCCTTCTTCGCGAAACGCTGCGTGCGGCCGATGTCGCGGCTCCACACACCTGCCGCCAGGCTGAAGGCGGTGCCGTTGGCGATGCGGATGGCGTCGGCCTCGTCCTTGAACTTGATGACAGAGACCACGGGACCGAAGATTTCTTCCTGCGAAATCCGCATCTCGTGCTTCACGTTCGCGAACACCGCAGGGCTGATGTAGTAGCCGCGGTCACCGACATGCTGACCGCCGGTGACCAGTGTCGCGCCTTCCTTCTGGCCGATGTCGACATAATCGAGAATCGTCTTCATCTGCTTTTCGGAGATCACGGGGCCGAGCGCCGTGGTCTTGTCGGCAGTGTCGCCCATGCGCAGCGCTTCGGCCCGCGCCGTCAGACGCGCAACGACTTCGTCGTAGACCTTCTCGTGCGCCAGCACGCGAGAGCCGGCCGAGCACACCTGCCCGGCATTGAAGAAGATGCCCGCGGCGGCGGCCTTGGTGGCCGCATCGAGATCGGCGTCGTCAAAGATCACGTTGGCCGACTTGCCGCCGAGTTCGAGCGACACGCGCTTGAAGTTGCCTGCCGCGCCGCGAAGGATGCCGCGGCCGACGCCGGGCGAGCCGGTGAAGGTCACCTTGTCCACGCCGGGATGATTGACCAGCGCATCTCCCACCACACGGCCGGGACCGGGCACGATGTTGAGCACGCCCGGCGGCAATCCGGCTTCCAGCGCGAGTTCGCCGAGGCGCAACGCCGACAGGGACGTCAATTCGGCAGGCTTCATCACGATGGTGCAACCGCAGGCCAGTGCCGGCGCAAGCTTCCACATGCCGATCATCAGCGGGAAATTCCACGGCACGATCACTGCGACCACGCCGACCGGCTCACGCACGGTGTAGGTCAACGCATCGCTGCGCGTCGGCACGGTGTCGCCGTGAATCTTGTCGGCCCACCCGGCATAGTAAATCAGCGTGTCGATGGCGGCGGGAAGATCCTGCCGCAGCACGGCGGCGATCGGCTTGCCGGCATCGCGGCTTTCCAGTTCGGCGATCTCAGCGCCGTGCTTTTTCAAAAGCTCGGCGAAGCGAAACAGGATGTGGCCGCGCTCGGAAGGGCGCATGCTGCCCCATACCCCTTCAAAAGCGCGCCGCGCGGCAGCGACCGCGCGATCGACATCGGCTTCGTTACCTTCGGCAACGGTCGCGATGACGTCGCCGGTGGCGGGATTAAGCGTGTTGAAGGTCTTGCCCGAAACGGACTCGACGTGCTGGCCGTCGATCAAGAGCTGCTTGCGAAGAACGACCGCGCCATGAGGCGCTTCGAGGGTGTTATCATATGCAATTGACATCATATTCCTCCTGTTCTTTCCATCAGCTTCCGTATTAAATATACCAGAGTAAATATGAGACGACGTGCCTATGGCTCACAATGATATGAAATCAATTTCATAAGGGCGTCACCATGATGCAGATCGAGATCGAACCCGTCTGGCGGTTTCGCAAGGAAAGCAGTCCGCAGACCGCCGTGGTTATGCTCGGCGTGCTCAACCAGATCCGCGAAACCGGAAAGCTCACGAGCGCCGCGGAGCACGCTCACCTCTCCTACCGGCATGTCTGGAATCTCGTCGAACAGTGGTCCGAATTTTTCGGCGTGCCGCTGGTCGAAACTCATCGCGGCAAGGGCACCACGCTGACGCCCTTCGGCGAGAAACTTGTCTGGGCGGGGCAGCGCATGCAGGCCCGCCTCGGTCCGCAACTCGAAAATCTCGCGCAGGAACTCGCCACCGAGATCAAGCCGTTCCTGCATCAACGCCCATCGGTAATCCGCGTTCACGCCAGCCACGGCTTTGCCGTCTCAAGGTTGCGTGAGCTGCTCGACAAGGAACCCGGGATCGGCGTCGATCTGCGCTACGTCAGCAACCAGAACTCGCTGCTGTCGCTGGCGCAGGGCGCGTGCGACCTCTCCGGCGTGCACGTGCCGCGCGGCGAGTTGCGCGCGCAAAGCATCAAGGCCTGCCGCGAATGGCTCGATCCGCGTGAGGACCGCGTCATCAGTTTCGTCACGCGCGAACTGGGACTGATGGTGAAGCGCGGCAATCCCCTGGAGATCAATTCGCTCAGGATCTCGTCGAGCGCAAGGCCCGCTTCGTCAACCGCGACCACGATTCCGGAACACGGCTGCTGTTCAACCAGCTACTGGTTCAGAGCAAGATCGACGAGCCGTCGATCAACGGTGCGCAACAGATCGAATTCACCCACGCCGCCGTCGCCGCCTATGTCGCCAGCGGCATGGCCGACGTCAGCTTCGGCGTCGAGGCGGCCGCGCATCAATTTGGGCTCGATTTCATCCGGCTGCTGACCGAGGACTATTTCTTCATCTGCCGCCGCTCATTCCTGGAAACCGAGCCGATGCAACGCGTCATCGACATCATGAAGGGCCGTGAATTCCACGACGCCGTGTCCAGCCTGCCGGGCTATGTCGCGACCAACACCGGCGCGATCAAAACGGTTCGGGAATTTCTCGACAGCGTTGAATCCCGGCAATCGCATCGCCGGGATGTTCGGGTCGCGGCCGAATAATCGCTAACGCGGCAAGACAGCCTGAAACACCGATTTGGCGGCGGCCACAACATCGTCGGCAACCGTCGTGTGCGAGGCCGTTGCTGCCGAAGCACCGCCAGCCGTCAGGCCAAACATCCCCGACGCAGACGGAATATCGGCCGGCGGAATCAGCCGATCCGAGTCCACTTTCTCGTCAATCCGAACCGCTGGGGTCGCGATTGCGATCGCGGGCGGTAACGGTTGCATCGCCGTCATCGACGCCGGCTGCGCGACAGGCTCGGCAGCAGGGGCCGCAGCGACACTGACACGATGCACCTCCCGGGGCCGCGTTACCGCTTCAACGGACTGGTTCGCCGGGTTCGAACCGCGCAAACGCTCGATCGCCGCACGCGCTAAATCATTTGCGTCTTGACGTGCGGTTGGCGCTACCGCGGACTTTTCATTGGCCGGCTTTTCGGCTGCCTTTTCGCTCGCGAGCTTCGACGGCGCAGGCTTCTGCACAACGTCACGGACAACGGGCGGCGCTGTCGTGTCGGCCGTCGCCGGCGCCGATTTGACATCCGGTATGGGCGCGGACGACTGCGGTGCAGCCGTCGACGCCACTGCCGCCGGAGCGGCAGGTGTAGGCTTCGCGATGATGTAGTGATTGACGATATAGGCGCCGATGACCGTTGCGGCGATCGACGGCAAAATATCCAGCACGAACTTCGACAGGTATTTCATCATCATCGGCCACTCCCCAACCCGTGTCTGATGCTGGAGCTTTGGGGCCGATTCAGGGATCAATCGCGACGGATCGGTGGCAACCCGCCGATCCACCGCGTTCTGCCAGATCACAATAACTTCAGCCGGCCGAAGACCATATAGCCGGTGAGATCGCGGCCGTACTCCGCCTTGAGGTCATCCGGCATGACGTAACGGCTCACCAGCCCGCCGATACCGAACTTGACCCGTTCGGTGCGCATGAAGTCATACACGCCGCCGACCGAGACCTTGTTGACCGTGAAGACCCTGCCGTCGAGGCCGGGAATATCGTGGGTCAACTCATTCTCTGCGACCCGTTCGGCGCGCATGAACAGCGTCACGTTGTTTTTGAGGATCGCAGCGCTCTCCAGCAAATAGGCATCCAGCGTATCGCCCGGACTCAACATCTTGCGGCCCCAGGCCAGCGTCGTGCTCCACAGATGGCCATCGCCGAACGGCGTGGTGTAGATCGCCGACGCCGTCAGGCGGTTCTCGTTCATGGCCGGCGCCAGTTGCTCCGGCGAGGTAAGGCGACCATACGAAACCTGCAACGACCATTCGCGCGTCGGATTCCAGCTGACGCGGCCGGCGAAACTATCCAGCGCCGGCCGTTCGATGTCGTAACGGTATTGATCCGGTTCGCGCCCGCGAAACGCCGACGCTTCGAATTTCCAGTTGCTGACGACGGCGCCGGCCGTCACCACACCGAAGGTGATGTGGGTCGAATCCAGCCAGTGGTGGCTGATCGGCGCTTCAGGATTGTCCATACCGCTGGTGCGATGCATGAAGGCCGGCGGTCCGAGCGCAGGCTCGCCCGGCAGGCCGGCGTAGACGAACACGCTGGACGTGGCCGATGTGTTGACGCTGTAGGTCGTCGCCAGTTCCATGAACAGATCGTGGGGATGCTGGCGGTCGACCAGATGTTGCCGGCCATCGGCGGTTTCGCCATTGGCCAGCAGCAACGGATAACCGCGCGCACCCATGAATGGCTCCGGGGACATCATCGCGCGAACGCCAAACGTGCTGTCGCCGAGCTGCCGTTGCGCCATGGTCATCAGCATGCCGCTGACAAACGTTTGACTGGCGCCACGCGGGCCAGGTTGACGGTCGTAGATCAGGTTCAGCGCACCATGGGTCATCACGCCCCAATCGGCGAATTGCTGGTACAGTCCCTCATGAGGCGTCGCATCTGGCACCCAGCTGGTACCTGAGCCTTCGCGCGTCATACCGTAGGGACCGAGAAAGCCGACCATGTGCTCACCGTGGCCGGCCACGTTGCCTTGCATCGATCCATGGTCCGCATGCACCGGCACGGCGCTGCCGTGCGTGGCATGGTGCGGCTTCACCGGCTGCCGTTTCTTCTTCGGCGGCTTGCGTGGCTTCGTCGCCTGCTTGGCCATCGTACCATGGTCGTGCATCGCGTGATCGGCTGCCGCACTGGTGGATGGCACAGCATGCATCTGCGTATGGTCGTGCGGCTTGGCGTCCTGCCCAAGCGCGACAGTCGAACTGACGGCAACGGCTGCAATCGGCAGCCAAGCGTGAAATCCGCGGCGGCGGCCGCGTCGAGACGATAGAGCAAGCATGCAATCCTCGGATGAATATGATGAGATAAGAACGGGCGGCCGCACAGCGCGGCATCGCTGGCGTCCCGCAGGACGCAACCGCATCACATCGCGAGGATGGGTATTCCAGGATCGATCAGCAGAACCGCATCGGGAAGCGCGTGCGCGACGAAGACATAGCGGATGCCGATGCTGCGACGCTCCAGCGTCGCCAGCCGGGCCTGCGACAGATCGCCGGCGGCGCACAGGCTGAAACACCCACAATTGCAATCGCCGGCTGCGGCCTTGCCCGATGCGGGATCCGGCTGCGCTTTATCGACCTGCTGATCGACCGCATGATGATGCCCGGAAGCCTGATGCATCGTCGGATGAGACGCAGCCATATCGACGCGATGAGTGGTTGCACACGGCGCAGCATGCGCCAGTGGCAGGCCACTCGCGAAGAGCGCCATCGCCAGAAGCCAGACCAGGCTACGCTGCAACAACCGGTTCATGGCACCAATTTATTCGACTTGCGCGCAATTGGCCAGATACAGCCGGGCCGTCCTAGGCTTTCAACTCGACTTCGAGAAAGACAATCGTTTCGCCCGTTTCGTTGAGCACGTCATGTTCGACGCCCGCCTTGCGGAAATAGGACTTGCCGACCCGAAGCTGGGCAATCGAACGCGTGCCGTCCGGCGCCACGATGGTCATATCGCTGTTGGTGACCGGAACGATAACGTAGTCCATCTCGTGCCGGTGATGACCGGTCGCGCTGCCTGGCTCCAGCCGCCATTCGGTGACGCGCACTTCGGCATTGTCGATCTGGACATCGGAGGTCGCGCTGATCGTCATGATTGTCCTCCTTGGGGCTACGGCACGAACGCCATGAACAGAAATACTGCAAACACCAGCACGTGAACCAGCCCGAACAGGATATTGGTGCGACCATTACCCAATGTCAGCATGCTGATCAGGATGGTCATCGCCAGCAGCACCATCTCGCGCGGGCTGAGACCGAGAACCAGATCCTTGCCAAGGATGATCACGGCCACGGACACCGCGGGGATTGTCAGGCCGATCGTCGCCAGCGACGATCCCAGCGCCAGATTGATGCTGCGTTGAAGCTGGTCGCGTTTCGCTGCGCCAACGGCTGCGACGCTTTCCGGCAGCAGGATCAGCAGCGCCACGACGATACCCGCAAAGGCAGGCGGCGCACCAATTTCAATGGCAGCAGCATCGATCACGACGGAAAATTTCTTTGCCAGCACCACAACGCCGACCAGCGCCAGCAACAGCAATGCGACGCTCGTCCACAGCATCCGGTTCGGCACCGGATGCGCCTCTCCCTCATCATTTCCGCCGACGAAATAATCGCGATGACGCATCGTCTGGATATAAAGGAAGACGCCGTAAAGAATGATAGTCACGACGCTGACGAAAGCGAGTTGCACGGTCGAATAGAACGGGCCGGGCGTCGCCAGCGTATAGTTCGGCAGAACCAGCGTGATCGTTGCAAGAACGATCAGCACGCTCAGATAGACGCTGGCGCCGGTCGCCTGGATATCCTGTTCGCGATAGCGGAAGCCGCCGCTCATGATGCAGACGCCGACAAGGCCGTTGCAAACGATCATGACCACAGCGAAGACGGTATCTCGCGCCAGCGTCGGCACTTCGTTTTCACCGAGCATGATGGTCGCGATGACCGCGACCTCGATCACGGTGACGGCCATCGTCAGCACCAGGGTGCCGTACGGCTCGCCGACCCGCTCGCCGGTCACGTCGGCATGATGGACTGCGGCGAACACCGTCCCGAACAGGATGACGAGGACGATCACCGCATAGGCCAGCCCGGAAACCGAGCGCGTAAATTCCCAGCCGATCCCGGTGGCAATGGCGAAAAACAAAACGGCCAGCGTCGGAAATACCCACGCCGACCGTGGCATTGGACCGTGTGCACTCATGTCGATTGCAGCCCCAGGCTCGTCGCCAAACAGGATAGCGAGTGACGGTGGTCTCGTCATGCCCTTAATCGGCAACCCCCGACGATACGAATCGGTCGGCTCGGATAATGGCTTGCGCCGGCCGCCGCATTTGTCGGATAAGGCGAGGCTCCACGCTGCAGCCGCTCTGAAGAGTATTCGACCTGATGATGCGCCCTCCTCGTCTTTCCGGAACCCTTCGCCTTCTGGGGGCATGGCTGACCCCCTGGCGTCATGGATTTCGCGTTCGCGCGTCCGAGTCGGGCCTTGCGTTCTACGCTCATCATCGCGACGTGATTGGCCGTCATCTCGCCAAATACGGTTCGCATGAACCGGAGCTGACAGCATGGATGGCCGGCTATCTGCAGCACGCCGAGCCGGGACTGTTCATTGACATTGGCGCCAATCTCGGCTGGCATGTCGTGCACGCCGCGCAGCATCGCAGCGTCGAAACCATCGTTGCGTTCGAGCCAGATCCGTTCAACGGCTGGCTACTCAATCGTAATCTGACGTTCAACAAGATCGATAAGGCGGTGGTTTCCAACAATGCCGTCGGCGACCGCTCCGGCATAGCGCGGCTGCACAGCTACAAGGCGTCGAACCGCGGCCGCCACTCGCTGCTGAAGGATTACGGCCTTGGCTCGCTGAACGTGCCGTTGACCGATCTCGACAGCGCGCTGGAGCAACTTGGCCTCAATGAGCGGCACGTATCGCTGATCAAGATCGATGTCGAAGGTTATGAGCCGGCGGTTATCGCCGGAGCGACCAAGACGCTTGCACGAACCGAGGCGCTGGTACTGGAATTCTCTCCGCAGCTCAGCGGCGATGGCGCCCTGTCGACGCGGCACATGACAAACGCGTTGCAAGGCATGGGATTCGCACCGTTCCGTCTGCAAGGCAACGAAGCCCTTCCGCTCGACACCGAACAGTTGAACCGCATTGACCACCAGTGCGACGTGATCTGGCTGCGTTCGTAAGACAGAACGGCCGGCGCGGGTATCCGGGCCGGCCGTCGGGTGTTGTGTTGGTGTCGGCGCTGCGCCGCGCGGTGTGCTTGGCCGGCGCGGGGTGCGCCTACATGCCCTTGACGATGTTCTCGGTCATCTTCTTGGCGTCGCCGAGCAGCATCATGGTGTTGTCGCGGTAGAACAGCGGGTTGTCGATGCCGGCATAGCCCGACGCCAGCGAGCGCTTGATGAACATCACCGTGCCGGCCTTCCACACCTGCAGCACCGGCATGCCGTAGATCGGCGAGGTCTTGTCCTCCTCCGCCGCCGGGTTGGTGACGTCGTTGGCGCCGATCACGAAGGCGACGTCGGCCTGGGCGAACTCCGAGTTGATGTCCTCGAGTTCGAACACCTCGTCGTAGGGAACGTTGGCTTCCGCCAAGAGCACGTTCATGTGGCCCGGCATGCGCCCCGCCACCGGATGGATGGCGTACTTGACCTCGACGCCCTCCTTCTTGAGGTTGTCGGCCATCTCGCGCAAGGCGTGCTGCGCCTGCGCCACCGCCATGCCGTAGCCCGGCACGATGATCACCTTCTGCGCGTTCTTCATGATGAACGCCGCGTCGTCGGCCGAGCCGAGCTTGACCGGCTTGACCTCGCCGCCGCCGCCGCCCGCCGCCGCCGTCTCGCCGCCGAAGCCGCCGAGGATCACCGAGATGAAGCTGCGGTTCATGGCGTGGCACATGATGTAGGACAGGATGGCGCCCGACGAGCCCACCAGCGCGCCGGTGATGATCAGCGCCGAGTTGCCGAGCGTGAAGCCGATGCCCGCCGCCGCCCAGCCCGAGTACGAGTTGAGCATCGAGATCACCACCGGCATGTCGGCGCCGCCGATCGGGATGATCAAGAGCGCACCGAGCACCAGCGCGATCACGGTGATCAGCCAGAAGTCCAGCGCCGAGCCGGAATGCACCAGCCCGTAGATGAAGAACAGCAGCGCCAGCCCGAGCACGATGTTGATGACGTGCCGCGCCGGCAGGATGATCGGCGCACCGCTCATGCGGCCCGAGAGCTTGAGGAAGGCGATCACCGAGCCGG
>Ga0066255_1002704_pt1 | contig 10112 bp, 7 predicted proteins | sample ThiBiot_750_biof_FD_71148 | JGI IMG/M metagenome (GOLD analysis project Ga0066255, IMG submission 71148) | Wastewater bioreactor microbial communities from Cape Town, South Africa - Thiocy_expt_750_biof (version 2) | ecosystem: Engineered > Bioreactor > Thiocyanate-remediating > Anaerobic-Aerobic... | reverse complement strand
TTGCCCATCTGGTTGACGTAGCCGAGCTCGAGATCGAAGTCGGTGCCTCCGACCAGGTCGCCGCCGAGGCGCATCCCCGAGCGGATCGTCTCGAAGCTGCCGCCCCGATGTTGAACGATCCGGCGAGCGGCCCGGACGAGCGCCGCGTGATGATATTGACCACGCCGCCGACAGCCGATGCACCATAGAGTGCGGAAGCCGGCCCCTTCAGGACTTCCACCCGCGCGATGCTTTCCGGCGAAATGGTGGTGAAGCTGGTCGAGCCCGAAGGACGACCATCGACCAGGTCCAGCGTGCGTGGGTTGATGGTGAACTCGAAATCGGGCCGGAGCCCTCGCAGGCCGATCCCCGGCAAGCCGTTAGGATACTGGATCACGTCCAGCCCGGCGTTCTTCTTGAGCTGATCGAGGAAGGTGACGCCGACGGTCTGGTCGAGCTGCGCCTCGGTAACCACCTCCATCGACGATGCGACATTCTCGCGCTTCTCGCGCGTGCGGTTTGCCGTGACCACGAGCGCATCTTCGGGCTGCGTAACCGGCGTGCCGTCCGCGACGCCCTGTGCCGATACGGGCGTCCCGCCGATGACGGCCAGCCCCAATCCCCAAATCACATATTTCACAAGTGGCTCCCCGCTCTAATGGCATGATATGATATCTTGTATCGTGCCATGGCGACGGTTACCGCGGGCGTCAACCCGGAGCTTCGCGATCGAAGGCTCCCACAAGGGATCGCTGCGGATGGTTGGGAATGCTGTGCTGAAGTCGACGATGGGCTTTTCGGACGGGGAAGCCGCCGCCATCGCCAATTGCGAGTCGATCCTCGCCGCCATCCGCAACGACAGCGTCCACCTCGCGCTCTGGGACCGACCCCGGCCAGCGAGACTGAAGCCAGTCGACGATCTGTCCTGGGACCAGATCGACGACATCGACCGGAGCATGGACGTCGCGGATTGCGGCCAGCTGATTCCCGGAGCGCTGATCGAGGCGGGCTACCCGGCCCGGATTGGCCAACTCCTGGGCGAAGAGACGCTTGGCCTCACCCGCATCTTCGCCGAGATCATGGCTTGCGATCGTATCCGGCTCCGGCTGGAGATCGTCGAGACCGACGCCTGCCGAAAGTTTCACGCCGACATGGTGACCGCGCGCCTACTGATGACCGTGTCGGGACCGGCGACCCAGTGGATCTACGCGGACGAGCCGGACAATATCTTCGATATGAAGACCGGAGCGGTGGGCGTGTTCAAGGGACGTCTGTCGGCGGAGGTGCCGCATATCCTGCATCGATCGCCCCCTATCGCCACTGCGGGAGCGACGCGGCTGCTGCTCGTCATCAATCCGGTCGAACCGGACGATATCGCATCCACCAGCACCGGCTCCCGGCAGACCTCGCCATAGACAATGGCGAGGGCACCGAAGTGCCGCTTGCTCCGGAACCTCCTCATTCCTCCCAGAAGAGGTCCGCCGGAGCGCGATCTGCGAGGAGGGCGGGCGCCGAGCGCCGAACGAATTCTCCGATCGGTTGCGCTGGGAGGTTCGGGCGATCAGTGGAGATATTCGATCGTGGCACCGATTGACTGACCCGGCTCTCCTTGGAGATCTCGGCCGGGGGCAGGCTGGCTGCGTGTCCGGTTCAGCCTGCAGCACGGGCAAACTTGCCGGGCGCGCACCCTAGCCGCTTGCGGAACGCGGTGCTGAATGCACTCGCGGACTCGTATCCAATCTCCTCGGCGATCCGGTCGAGTGTCTTGATACCGCGCGCCAGCGCGTCCTTGGCAATCGCCATGCGCCAGCGAGCCAGATACTCGATCGGCGGACAGCCCAGAACTTCGCCAAAGCGGGCCGAGAAGGCGGACCGCGACATGCCGGCAACGCTGGCGAGCTCGGCGACGGTCCAGCTGGCGCGGACATCGGCATGGATCGCCTGCAGCGCGCGAGCCAATGCCGGATCCCGCATCCCGCTCAGCAAGCCGGCTGGGACGGACCGGCTGGCCAGGCTGCTCCAGCGCAGAGCCTCCACCAGCAGCGCCTCGAGCATGCGGTGGAGGATCAGTTCCTTGCCAGGGTAATCCGTCGCGCATTCTTCGGCGAGCAAATCGATTAATCGACCGAAACGCGTCGCACGCCCTTCCGAAGCCGGAATGTGAATGCGTTCGGGCAATAGCGACAGCAGGAGAGGGGCGTTGACGCGCTCGAAGGAAAAGCTGCCGCCAAGGGCGACAAAGTCGGCCTCGCCCTCCGGCGCGCCGTGCCGCACCGCCTCGGAGCGCGGGGCGACGGGGGCTCCGACGATTCCCGCTTCGCTCCCCAGCGAGAAAGCCGGCGTGCTCGGCAGTAGCAGGAAGTCGCCCTGTTCAAGGCGAAGGGGATCTTCTCCGTCGAACGTCAACCACGCCTCGCCCGAAACGATGATCGTGAAGCCGGGTGCGTCATGGGCGTCGTAATGGACGCCCCAGCGCCCTTTGGCCGAGATCGGCTTCGACACGGCGGCGCTCGGACGAAGCAAGGAGATAATGTCGCTCAAGGGGTCCATGGTTTGGACGATCCGTAATAAATTATGGACATTGAGTTATATAAGGTATCGGCTTCCCTGTCTATCTCCCGGTCATCGATCCCCAAGGAGACTGACATGACCAAGACGATCCTCATCACCGGCACCTCGTCGGGCTATGGCAAGGCCACGGCTGAACTGTTCCTCGCCAAGGGCTGGGACGTCATCGCGACGATGCGCCGTCCCGAAGCGGCGTCCTTCGTCGGGGACACCGGACGGCTGCGGATCCTGCCGCTCGACGTCACGAGCGAAGCAAGCATCGCGGTCCTGGTCGAGAAGGCCGGCCCGGTCGATGTCCTGGTGAACAATGCCGGGGTCGGCGGCGTCGGTGCCTTCGAGGCGATGCCGATGTCGCTCGTCCGACAGCTCTTCGAGACCAACACGATCGGTGTCATGGCGATGTGCCGGGCATTCATTCCGCAGATGCGCGAGCGCCGCGCCGGCACGATCGTGAATGTGACCTCAAGCGTCGCTCTGGGCGATTTCCCACTCGCCGCCGCCTATACCGGCAGCAAGCAGGCGATCGAAGGATTCACGGCGTCGCTCGCAATCGAGCTCGGCTATTTCGATATCCGCACCAAGCTGGTCGAGCCTGGCTATGCCCCGACCACTCGCTTCGGGGCCAATGCCATCATCCCGGTCGAGGACCTGCTTCCTGGTGGGTATGCGGACTTCGCACGCCCCATTCTCGAAGCGTTCGGGAAGCCGGCCATGACGACCTCGGAGATCGATGTCGCGCAAGGCGTCTGGGATGCGGTTCACGACACTCGGGGTCAGCTCCGTTTCCCCGCGGGCCCTGACGCCGTCGCGCTCGCCCAGGCGCGCTGATCGCCCTCTCGTGCCGGCTAGCCCCAAAGCCGGCACGAGACTTCAAGCAGCCGGTTGGTCTTTTGTGGTCTCGGCGCCCGAACCGCCCTTCGAGAGACCGGGATGGCGGCGTTGTTCGAACTTCGTCTGTCAGCGCCTTAGGGGCCCGTCGGCCTCATCGCACCTGCCTCTACGCTCCTCCAAGCCTGACGCGTCTCGACTTGGAACTGTTCTTTCGCGGGATCGGGTAAGGAAGAGATATTACGTACCCGTAACGAAAGGCGAATGTTTCAGCGGGCCGCGAGGACGGGGAAAGCCGGCCATCGGCAAGCGCAACTCCATCGGGCCCGCCGCGTCCGGTGCGCTATTTTGCGCGGGCGACACAGGTGCCCCCGTCCGGACCGATCATGCCGGTGCACGTACGAACCGCGATCATCGGCTCCCGCAACTCGATCAGGCGATTGCGGCCATCCGCGCCGCGTTCCAGCATGAACCCGTCATAGAGTTTCCCGGACGCCGTATAGGTGCGGAACTGGAGACGATCGCCCGCGACGTCGACGACCTGGTACAGCTCGGTCGCCTCCGCGATCCTGTCGGGCTGGGTACGGGAGCGGTCGTTCAGCGCATACATTTTCGAGCCGGTTACCGATACCAGATAGACCGGCCCCTGGATCGCGCCGTTCCTGCGCGCGGATGCCGATGCTTCCCGTCCCGCTTCGGAAGTCAGGCGGCTGTAGCAATGGTCATGTCCCTGCAGCACCAGATCCACCTTGCGCGCGTCGAACACGGGCTTCCATGCCGACTTGATCTCGGCGATGTCCTCGGGGCGGGCACAGGTGAAGACCGGTTGGTGGAACAGCACCACATTCCATTTCGCCTTGCTCGACGCGAGCGTCGCGTCGAGCCAGCGCGTCTGGGCGTCCATCGTGCCGAGGTCGATCGCCGAGGTGCCGTCCAGCACGATGAAGCGCACGCCCTGATAATCGACATAATAGGTGGTTGCCCTGGCCGGCTCGGCGCCGTTCGCAGGGAGCGCGAACTGAAGCGGCCAATAGGGCCCGAGCTTCCGGCTCTCCATACCGTTCGGCAGCACGACATCGACATATTCGTGGTTGCCGGTGGCAGGAATCTGCGGGACGATCGCATAATTATATCCCGCTGCCTGGTTCCACTCGCCCCATTCGTCGTCATGGTCGAGATCGTCGCGTTGCGCCGCGAGATCGCCGGCGTGCAGCACGAGCTCGATACCGCCATTTGCATGGAATGCCTGCCGGATCACGCGGCTGGCATAGGTGAGGATGCCGTTCTGAATGTCGCCGAGATAGAGGAAGCGGAAAGGCTTCGGCTCGGCGGCGGCAGTGCGGAATTGCAGCCATTCGCTCCAGCCCGCGCTGCCCTTCAACCGATAGGCATAGACGGTATCCGGCTTGAGCCCCGTAAACCGAATCTGGTGGTACAGGGCGGAACCGTTGGCACTTTCCTTGGCGTGTGGCGGGTTTGCGGCGATCTCCGCCTGGCTGACGCGCTGGGTGGCATCGGTGCGATAGGCGACCGCCATTTCCCGGGTGGGATCCCCGCCCGGCGTCAGGACGATGCGATCGGGCAGGTTGCGTGCGGCATAGGGCGTGCCGGCCGACCGGGGCGGCGCGATCTGCGCCCGGGCATCGAGCGTCGTCGCGGCCGTGAGCAGCAGGGCGGAGAGGACCAACGAGGTATTTGGAACGCGCATGGCACCCCTTCGAGTGATTGGAGCGGCGGCGAGGCGGGCGCCTGCGTTTCCGGGCTCGACCTGCTCGAGCCCGGAACGACCCGTTTAGAGCTTGATGCGGATGCCGCCGAAGATCGAATAGCCGAACTTCTCATATTCGTAGACGCGCTCACGCACGCCATAATAGCGAACGCCCGGCGAATTGGTCAGGTTCTTGGCTTCCACGAATATGGTGGCCTGCTTCACGACCTGATAGCTGGCGGTCGCGTCGAGCTGGCCGCGCCCTTCCCAATAGAGATCGAGCCGCGGCTCGTTGGCGTCCACCGCGTTCAGATAGTCGCTGCGCTTGGTATAGGAGAGGCGCGCGTTGAACGGGCCCTTCTCGTAGAACAGGGCGGCGTTCCAGCTCGACTTCGACTGGCCCGGCAACGGCATCACCCGGCGGCCGGCAAAGGCCTGCGACAATTTTATCTCGGCGTCCGTCCAGGTGTAATTGGCGAACACGCCAAAGCCGCTGAGCAGGCCGGGCAGGAAGGTGAACTGCTGCTGCCAGTTCACCTCGATACCCGCCAGATGTCCATCGGGCGCATTTTCCGGGCGCACATAGATGGTGCTGCCGACGGTGCGGCTCAGCGTGTAGCGATAGTCGGTCAGGTCCTTGTAGAAGGCGTTGACCGAGATCAGGCCGACCGGCCGAATATAATATTCCAGGCCCGCGTCCACATTGTTGGAGAGCGTCGGCCGCAGATTGGGATTGCCCTCGGTGATGCGCGTCAGGCTGCTGTCGGTCTCGTCGAGCTGACGCGGCACCAGATCGACGAAATTCGGCCGGTTGATCCCGCGGCTGAGCGCGAAGCGGCCGATCAGCTCCGGCGTGAACGCCTGCCGCACGGTCAGGTTCGGGAACCATTTGCCGTAGTGCGAGCCGACATTCGCCTTGCCGACCGTGCCGTTGAGCGCAACGGTGGGCGCCGATCCCTCGAAATCCGTCGCTTCGTAGCGGACGCCCGCGATCACCGTGGTGTGCCCGAATTCCGCCTTGGCCATGCCGAACAGGCCGAGAATCTTCTCGCTCGCCCGATAGTCGGCCGTGATCGATTGCGGAATGCGCCGCTCGGACGCGCCCTTGGTCGCATCGAAATAGGCGTCCGCCTTGCCCGGATCGATCTTGTAGCCGAGATTGTAGTTGAAGTTGCCGAGCGCTCGTCGGTGAGGAAGCTGGTCAGCGAACCGCTGGGCGCCGCGGACGCACGGCGGTCACGGAAACGCTCTTCGTCCGACACGACGTCGCGATCGCGATAGCGGCCGCCGAAGCTGACCATCACCTGCTGGCCGCCGAGGTCGACGGGCAGCTCGACCTTCGCCGAAAGACCCCATTCCTTGTTCAGCGTATCGTTCGCGCGATAGGCATTTTCGCGGAACGCATAGCGATCGGCCTGGAGATGCTCGTTCGTCGTGAACAGCGAGTAGGTCGGATTGTCCGGATTGGCGAAGTCATAGCTGAGGGTGGGGCGCAGCGACGAGCGGAACAGCAATTCGTCGCGGCGCGGATAGGTCTGCTTCGATTCCGAATAGCTCGCGGAATATTCGACCTTGCCTTCGCCGATCAGGTTTTCGCCGCCCACGGTGCCGGTATAGATCTTGTTGCGCTGCACGCGGTGCCGGATCTGCTTCTCGATACGGGTGTTCGAGAAGGTCGCGCGGCTATCCGTCGATCCCGCGGCCATCGCGCCTTCGCTCCACAGGATGCTCAGGCGATTGCGATATTCGTCGTCCGTGAATTGCGAGAAGGAACCGCGGGCATAGAGCCGGTTGCCCGGCGAGGGGCGCCATTCGAGCGCGCCGTTGAGCGAAACGCGCTCGCGCTTGGTGTCATAGTCCTTGAACAGGGTCTCGACGAGGCGCACCTGTCCGGCGGCATTGACCGCCCAGCCATTCTCGACATTGTCGAGCTGGCGATCCGTCTTGGAATAGCTGCCGGCGAGCAGGATGCCGAATTGCCGGTCGGCGCCGAAGCGGTTGCTGATCGAAAGCGAACCGCGCCTGTCGCTCGTGCCGCCATAGTCGTTGTAGCTGGCGCCGGCCGATGCGCTGAGGCGGAAGCCCTTGCTGTCGAAGGCCGAGCGGGTGGCGATGTTCACCGAGCCCGCGATCGCGTCGGCATCCTGGCTCGGCAGCAGGCTCTTGGTCACCTCGAGATTCGCGACGATGTCCGACGGAATGGTGTCAAGATCGATCGCGCGGGTCGTCGGGCTGGGAGCGGCAACCGTCGCGCCGTCGATGGTGACGGTGCTGAACTCCATCGGTGCGCCGCGGATGTTGATGTAGCGGCCCTCGCCCTGATCGCGCTCGATGCCGATGCCGGAAACGCGCTGCAGCGCCTCGGCGATGTTCGGATCCGGGAAGCGACCGATGGCGTCGGCCGAGACGATGCTGACCGTATTGTCGGCCTGTCGCTGCTGGTTGAGGGCCCGTGCGGTGTTGTCGACGATCGAAGCGCCGGTCACCACGATATCGCTCGAGGCGCCGCGGGGCACGGTGATGTCGACGACTATCCTGCGATCCGCCAGGGTCACCGGCGTGCTTGCGTCCGGGCGGCCGAGATATTCGACGCGGACCGTCACTTCGCCCTGCGCCGGTGCCGGCATCACGAACTCGCCCTGGAGATCGGTGGTGGTTTCGCTGTTCAGCTCGGGCACGACGACGCGCGCGCCGGGCAGGGGGGAGCCGTTTTCGTCATGCACGCGGCCGGAGAGGATGCTTGCATTCGCCTGCGCCCGCCCGGTCGTTGCGGCGTCCTGGGCCAGCGCGGGCGGCATCGCACCCACAAGGGCAATCGTCATGACGGATGCGGCGAGCGCAAAGGAGCTGCGGCGACGGTGAATGGCGTTCATGGTGACCCCCGATGTCCTGGCGAACGGAATAACGGGGCGACCCCGCCGTTCTGGCGGCGGCGGCTAGGAATGCCGTGTGACGGTCCCGTTACAATGACGCTCGGCGGGGCCAACCTTGGGGCAATTTTATCTTCGCGATCGGGCTGGCGCTGCCGACGAACGAACGAACGGACGGCCGTCTGAAAACTGTAACCTTGTGGCGGCAGAGCCGATGGATGCGCTTGCTTCTGATCGAAGACGATATCGCCATCGCAGACTATATCGGCGCTTGCCTGTCCAATGCCGGGCACGAGGTGCGACATGTGCCGGAAGGGCAATCCGGACTGGTGGAGACCAAGAATGAGCATTTCGATCTGCTGATCGTCGATCGCATCCTGCCCGATGGCGATGGGGTGCTCGTCGTCGACAGCTTGCGCAAATCGGGCTTCACCAATCCCGTATTGATGCTGACCGCGCTCGGATCCATCGAGGATCGGGTGGAAGGACTGCGGCACGGCGCGGACGACTATCTGGTGAAGCCGTTCGCGCAGGCGGAACTGCTCGCGCGTATAGATGCGCTGTTCCGCCGATCGAAGGGCGCGTTTCAGGACGTTCATGAATATGCGTCGATCACGATCAACCGCCGTCGCCGCGAAGCCTGGCGCGCGGGCCAGCGGATCATGCTGCAGCCGCGCGAGTTCGAACTGCTGGAACAGCTTGTCCTGCACGAAGGGAGATATGTCTCCAAGGCGATGATGCTGGAAAACGTCTGGAATTTCCATTTCCACCCGGACACCAATATCGTCGAAACCCATATGAGCAGGCTGCGCCAGAAGCTGAATGCCGGGTTCGCCTCCGATGCGATCCAGACGGCGCGCAGGGTTGGCTACAGGCTCCGGGATGATTGCTAGAGGCGTGCGAAGCGCACGACAGATCACGCTGCTCTTCGTCGCCGGGCTGGTAATCGCCGGAGTATTGCTGGGGGGGATCGCATATCTCGTCGGGCACGACGCGATCAGGGGCCAGATCGATGCCCGCATCGAAGCGGAGATGCATAGCCTGCGCCATCTTCAGAAGCAGGGCGGGAACAGGGCCCTGCTCGCTGCGATCGACGAGGATGACGAGCGTGGCGGCAGCTTCGACTATGTTCTGGTGAACGCCTGGGGGCATCGCCTGTCGGGCGAGCGCGGCCATCCCCTGCTCGCCATCGGCTGGCATGATGCCGTCTTCCGTGACGATGCCGGCAACGGAATTCCGGTCCGCGCCCTTACCGCTCCTCTCGACGATGGGCTGCGCCTGACCGTCGCCACGGATACGGCGCCGGCGGCCGCGTTGTTGCGCACTACCCTTGTTCTCCTTGCGCTGGCGTTACTTGTGTTGATCGTGTTGGCGATCGGATGCGGGCTGCTGTTCGAGCGGGCGATCCGCCGCCGGCTCGACCTGATGAACCGCACGGCAGTTGCGATCATCGCCGGTCATCTCGACTCCCGCATCGCGCTCAGCGGCCATGGCGACGAATTCGATCAGCTGGCGAGTACGTTCAACTCGATGTTCGGTCGCGTCGAAGCGTTGATCGGCAACCTCCGCCAGGTTTCCAGCGATGTCGCGCACGAACTCCGCACGCCGATCACGCATCTGCAGAACCGGCTGGAAAGGGCGCTCGAAGAGATACCGCCGGGTTCGCCGGGGCTGGAAACCGTCGATGCCGCGATCGGAGACAGCGAACGCATCCTGTCGCTCTTCTCGGCATTGCTGCGAATATCGGAAGTCGAATCCGGTACCGTGCGCCGGTATTTCAGGACGTTCGATCTCAGCGCTCAGTCCGCGATGGTCGTCGAAAGCTATTCCGCGGTCGCGGAAGACAAAGGCTGTCAGCTTCTGTCAGATATCGAGCCGGGCATTCTCGTCGACGGAGATGTGGAGCTTCTCTCTCAGGCGATGACCAATCTGATCGAGAACGCCCTCAATCACAATGGACCTGGCACCAGGGTGACGCTGGTGATCGAGCGTTGCGAGGATCGAGTGGCGTTGAGGGTCACCGACGATGGCAAGGGCATAGACGAGGCCGATTTCCCGTCGGCGCTGCGCCGTTTCGGGCGGCTGGAGGCACGCCGGAACCCCGCCGGCCACGGGCTTGGCCTGCCGCTTGTCCAGGCGATCGCCCGGCCCGATCAGGG
>Ga0066255_1002693_pt1 | contig 10153 bp, 9 predicted proteins | sample ThiBiot_750_biof_FD_71148 | JGI IMG/M metagenome (GOLD analysis project Ga0066255, IMG submission 71148) | Wastewater bioreactor microbial communities from Cape Town, South Africa - Thiocy_expt_750_biof (version 2) | ecosystem: Engineered > Bioreactor > Thiocyanate-remediating > Anaerobic-Aerobic... | reverse complement strand
CGCCACGCCCTCGCGCAGCGACACGCGCGTGGCCTGGATGCTGGCGCCGACCGAGCGGCGCGAGCGCTCGACCATCGCTTCGCTCCACGGAAAGCCGATCTCGCGCTGCGCCCGCGCATCCAGCCGGCCCTGCGCCACCGCGGCGACATAGGCCGGCGCATGCGCCAGCGCCAGCTCGGCGTCGCTGGCCGGCGGCGCCTGCGCCAGTCGCAGCCCCTCGCACTCGGCTGCCAGGCGATCGCGCAAGGCGGCGTACTTGCCCATCGGGAAGCGGTGGCCCGGCGGCAAGGGCAAACTCAGTTGCGTCGAATAGAAGGTCTTCATCGATCACCCGGGCAGACGGCGCCGGACACGCCGGTTAGACCGCCGCATCTAAAAATGCTGCAATGCACCAAAACCGCTTGCAATCACGGCCCGAGGGCCTAAAATTCGATCCATGCTGCACTGCAACATAACAAGCAGCAGACCAAGCAAGTTTTTGATCCACCATTGTCAAGGAGAACCCTATGCTGACCCCCGAACAAGTCGTTGCTTCCCAGAAAGCCAACATGGAAACCCTGTATGGCCTGACCACCAAGGCCTTCGAAGGCGTTGAGAAGCTGGTCGAGCTGAACCTGCAAGCCACCAAGGCCGCTCTGGCCGAGTCGCAAGCCCACGCCAGCGCCATGCTGTCGGTCAAGGACGCCCAGGAGCTGATCGCCCTGCAGGCCGGCCTGTTCCAGCCGCTGGCCGAGAAGGCCGCTGCCTACAGCCGTCACCTGTACGACATCGCCTCGGGCACCGGCACCGAGTTCAGCAAGGCCTTCGAAGGCAAGGTTGCCGAAGGCCAGGCCCAGTTCGCCGCCCTGGTGGACAACGCCGCCAAGAACGCCCCGGCCGGCTCCGAGACCGCCGTTGCCATGATGAAGAGCGCCGTGGCTGCCGCCAACAACGCGTTCGAGTCGGTGCAAAAGGCTGTCAAGCAGGCTTCCGACGTCGCTGAAGCCAACTTCAACGCCGTGGCCACCAGCGCCACCAACGTCGCCAAGACCGCGACCGCCAAGAAGCGCTGATCGCGCACGCCAGCTCTGGCGGACGGTTTCGACCGCCGCCACAGTTGCGCGAACGTGACCTCGAACGTGCGCTTTGCCGGCCCCCCCGGCCGGCAAAGCCGCCAGAGCCAAACCGGTGCCCCGCGCGGGTTTTGCTCTGGTGCCCCTACCGGCACCGAAGGCTTGTCTCCTCGGATCCTTTCGACACCGTACAGGTTCAGGGATCCCTTCAAGGGCTGATCGCAAGATCGGCCCTTTTTTTGCGTCTGGCATCACCTGCCGCGCCAGGAAGAGAGGTCGGATCGAATGATATGCGAACGATTATCGTTTACGTTATGATCGAGCCCATCCATACCCATCCAAGCCACACGCTCGACCCATGAAAAAATATCTGACCCTGCTGGCCACCATCGCCGCCCTGTGCGCCGGCACCGCGCACGCCCAGGACAAGGCCCTGAACCTGTACTCCGCCCGCCACTACTCGACCGATGAAGCGCTGTACAACGACTTCACCAAGGCCACCGGCATCAAGATCAACCGCGTGGACGCCGACGACGCCGGCATCATCGCGCGCCTGAAGGCCGAGGGCAGCGCCTCGCCGGCCGACGTGATCCTGCTGGTCGACGCCGCCCGCCTGGCGCGCGGCGAGCAGGACGGGCTGTTCCTGCCGATCAAGTCCAAGCCGCTGGAAGACGCCATCCCCGCCAGCCTGCGCGCTCAGCCGGCCGCCGACGGCGGCATTCCATGGTTCGGTTTTTCCACCCGGGCGCGGGTCGTCGTCTACGACAAGATCAAGGTCAAGCCGACCGAGGTCGACAGCTACGAGAAGCTGGCCGACCCGCAGAACAAGGGCAAGCTGTGCATCCGCAGCGGCTCGCACCCCTACAACCTGAGCCTGTTCGGCGCCGTGCTGGAGCACATGGGCCCCCAGAAGACCGAGGCCTGGCTCAAGGGCCTGGTGGACAACATGGCGCGCCCGCCCAAGGGCGGCGATACCGACCAGATCAAGGGCGTGGCCGCGGGCGAATGCCAGATCGCCGTCACCAACAGCTACTACCTGGCGCGGCTGATGCGCTCTTCCAAGCCCGAGGACCGCGCGGTGGCCGAAAAAGTAGGCGTGGTGTTCCCCAACCAGTCGAGCTGGGGCACGCACGTGAACATCGCCGGCGCGGCGGTGGCGTTCTCGCCGGATGGCAAATACCTCTTCCTCACCGTGGGCGACCGCCAGCGCTTCACGCCTGCGCAGGATCCGAACCAGCCCGTCGGCAAGATCCTGCGGCTCACGCTGGACGGCAAACCCCCCGCCCTCAAGGCCATGACCGGCGGCAGCGGCCAGTTCAAGAGCGAAACCATCCCGGTCGGCGCCGTGGGCGCCAACCAGGTCAAGGTGCAGCAGATGCTGGACCGCGTGGGCTTCAAGTAAGCCCGCACGCCGCCCACAGCCCCCAAAGCGCCGCCTCGCGGCGCTTTTTTCATTGCCATATCAGGCTCCAGCGCCCGCCTGTCGAGCGCCGACAGCTATCATTTTTGAAGCATCCGGATCAACTGCCCGGACGGGCTGTCGGTCAGCACGTACAGCCAGCCGTCCGGCCCCTGGCGCACGTCGCGGATGCGCTGGCCCAGATCTTCCAGCAGGCGGTGTTCAGCCACCACCCGGTCGTCCTCCAGCTCGATCCGGGCCAGGTACTGGAGCTTCAGCGCGCCGACGAACAGGTTGCCGCGCCAGGCCGGCCCGTAGCGGTCGCTGCTCAGGAACGCCATGCCCGACGGCGCGATGGAAGGCGTCCAGTGATGCAGCGGCGCCACCAGGCCCGGGCGGCTGCTGGCGCCGCTGCCCACCGGCGAGCCATCGTAGTGCAGGCCGAAGCTCACCAGCGGCCAGCCGGGGTTGCCGCCCGGCGGCGGCCGGTTGATCTCGTCGCCCCCCATCGGGCCGTGCTCGTGCGTCCACAGCGTGCCGTCCGGCGCCAGCGTGGCACCCTGCACGTTGCGGTGGCCGAAGCTCCAGATCTCGGGCAAGGCGCCGGCGCGGCCAGCCAGCGGGTTGTCGGCCGGCACGCGGCCGTCCTTGCCCACGCGCACGATCTTGCCCAGGTGGTTGTCCAGCCGCTGGGCGTCGTCACGACGCGAAAAGCGCTCGCCCAGCGTCAGCCACAGCGTGCCGTCCGGCTGGCCGCCGACCCGGCGCTCGACGATGCGGCAGCCAAAGTGCAGCTGGCTGGCCACCTTGGGTTGCTGGCTGAAGATGACCCGCAGCTCGGTCAGGCCCGTCAGGTCCTCGGCCAGCCGCGCGCGCGCCAGCGCCGTGCCGTTGGCCATGCCCGGTCCGGGCTCGGCAAAGCAGAAGTAGATCGTGCGGTTGCGCTCGAAATCCGCGTCGGTGATCACGTCCAGCAGACCACCCTGGCCGCCGGCGGCGATGTCGGGCAGGCCCGTCAGCGGCGGCCGCAGCCGGCCATCAGGCTCGACCACGCGCAGGCGGCCGGGGCGCTCGGTCACCAGAAAGCGTCCCTGGGGCAGAAACGCCACCGCCCAGGGATGCTGCAAGCCGCGCGCCACGGTCTGCACCTGGACGGCAGCCGGCGGCGCCTGCGCGGCAAGCGGTGCGGCCCCCGACAGGGCCAGCGCGAAGAACAGGGACACAGGCGCTTTCATGGCGTCGTACCGGCTGGGTGCAGCGGCCCGCCGACCTGGCAGACCGATCTGGGACACTGTCACGCATCACGCCCTGCCGTGCAAGCGGGTGCCACAGGCCGTGCATTTTTCGGGTAAACCCCGAAATCCGCAACACACCAGCGGCCTGCCTGGGTCCTTACATGGCCTACACTACGCGGCGACTCCCCAAAAATGGGTAGCAAATAGAGTAAAAGTATTCAATACTCATCCTGCTGCGTCCTGAACTGCCGTTTGCCAGGTCGCCATCTTCCCTTTGCACCGGTTTCATGCCCAAGACACTCGTTGCTTCGCTGATCCTGCTGGCCGCGGCCGCGCAGTACGCCCACGCCGCGCCCGCTCAGGATGACACCGACCGCCTGCCGGAACACAAGGGCCTGGCCAGCCGGCTGAGCGACAGCATCCATCAGGCCACCGACCGCGCCGGCGACGTGATCCGAAACGCCATGGGCGCGCTGGGCGTGCCTTATCGCCGCGGCGGCACCTCGGCCGAAACCGGCTTTGACTGCAGCGGTTTTGTGCGCAGCATGTACCAGCAGACCGTGGGCCTGATGCTGCCACGCACTGCGGCCGAGCAGGCCGCCGCCACCGCCTCCATCGACAAGACCGATCTGCGGCCCGGCGATCTGGTGTTCTTCAACACCCTGCGTCGCGCCTACAGCCATGTCGGCATCTATCTGGGCGAGGGCAAGTTCATCCATTCGCCGCGCGCCGGTTCGCAGGTTCGCGTCGAAAGCATGAACATCAGCTACTGGCAGAACCGCTTCAACGGCGCACGCCGCGTGCTGGCCAGCGCGCCGGCCGCCGAAGCGCCCGCCACCACCGCCCTGCCGCGCCTGACGGAGCGCCAGGGCCCCGCGCCCAGCGCAGTGCGCCTGGGCGGCGGCGCTGGCAAGTACGCCCTGCCGGCACCTGCCGAGATCGAACAGCCCCTGGCCGGCGACCGCATCTGACCGGCTGACCGATTTACCTTCCTCCAAAGGTAGGGGCCCGCGAGGGCCCTCTTTTTTTGCCGACTCACTTCGGGCCTGGCGTGGCAGGCGCGATCCGGCGCGGCGGTCATGGGCGCGGGACGCCCAGGCGCGGCCGGGGCGCTCAATCGTCGCTGGCGTCCAACCCTGGAAACAGCACCTCGGTGAAGCCAAAGCGCGTGAAGTCGCGCACCCGCATCGGGTAGAGCTGGCCGATCAAGTGGTCGCACTCGTGCTGCACCACGCGGGCGTGAAAGCCCTCGGCCTCGCGCTCGATGACGTCGCCCCAGGGGTCGAAGCCCCGGTAGGCGACGCGTCGCCAGCGCGGCACCACGGCGCGCAGCCCGGGCACCGACAGGCAGCCTTCCCAGCCGTCTTCCTGCTCGTCCGACAGCGGCGTGATGACCGGATTGCACAGCACGGTGCGGGGCACCGGCGGCGCGTCGGGGTAGCGCGGGTGGGGCGCGTCGGTGCCGAACACCACCACCTGCAGATCGACGCCGATCTGCGGCGCCGCCAGGCCAGCGCCCTGGGCGGCGCGCATGGTGTTCAGCAAGTCCAGCACCAGCCGGTGCAGTGGGTCGGTGTCGAAGGCTTCGACCGGGCGCGCCACGCGCAGCAGGCGCGGGTCGCCCATTTTCAGGATGTCGCGGACGCTCATGCGCGCATCATCGCAGCCTGGGCTTGCACGGCCGCGGCGCGGCCGCCGGTGCTCAGCCCCCTATCCCTTCAGGATTGATCAGCGGCGCGCGCGGGCGCGGCGGCGGGGTCGGTCGCTGCCACTGGCCCTGGGGCGGGCGCGGTGGCGGCCTGACGTCGGGGCGCGGGCCATCCGGCCGGCCCCAGTAGTGGGGACGCGGCGGCGGCGGCCGGCCCCAGTCCGGGCGCGGCGGCGGCGGTGGATCGCGCCAGCGGCGGTGACCATCCGACCAGCCCCACACCCCCAGCGACACCGACGGCGCGCCGTAGTAGTAAGTCGCAGGCGCGCTGTAGTAGCCGGGCGTGACCACGGTGCTGCCGTACGCCGGATAGGCCACCGGCGCGCCGACGTCATACGGCTCAACCGGGGCCACCACGCAGCCGCCCAGCAGCGCCAGCGCCGCCGCCAGCGCACCAGCGCCCAGCCCGCGGGCGACCACAACAGCATTCCAACGAACCATGTGCATTGCTCCCTTGAGGGACGGCCGGCGACACCGACAGGTGCAAACGCTCAACGGCCGCCAGACGATGTTGAGACACCGTTAGCGTCCACAACGTTCCCGCCCGTGCGCCGGCTGACCCGGCAATCGCAACCACCGGTATCCGTCAACCAGCGCCCGCCAGCCAGGCCGCCCCGCGCACGCCCGACGAATCGCCGTGCCGGGCCGGCACCAGCGCCGTGCGCACCACGTCGCTGAACACATGCGCCCGCCACAGGCGCGGCACCTGGACGTACAGCTCGTCCACCTTGCTCAGGCCGCCGCCGAGCACGATGACGTCGGGATCGATCAGGTTGATCACCTGCGCCAGCGCGCGCGCCAGTCGCTCGGCGTGGCGCGCCAGGCTGGCCTGCGCCGCGGCATCGCCCGCACGCGCCGCGGCCACGATGGCGGCGGCGTCGGCCGGCGCGCCGCCGGCCCGCGCGTGGTCGGCCGCCAGCCCGACGCCGGACAGAAACAGCTCCTGGCAGGCCGTGCGCCCGCACCAGCAGCGCAGCGCCAGCTCCGACGCGCTGGCACGCGGCAGCGGGTTGTGGCCCCACTCGCCGGCCACGCCGTTGCAGCCGTGCAGCACCTGCCCACGCACCGCGATGCCGGCGCCCACGCCAGTGCCCAGGATGGCGGCAAACACCACCTGGGCGCCTGCCCCGGCGCCGTCGGTCGCCTCCGACAGCGCCAGGCAGTTGGCGTCGTTTTCCAGCCGCACCGGCCGCCCCAGCAGCGCCTGCAGGTCCTCGCGCAGCGGCTGGCCGTTGAGCGCGGTCGAATTGGCGTTGCGCACCGTACCCGTCAGCGGCGACAGACTGCCCGGCATGCCCACGCCCAGCGGCAGGCCAGTGGCGCCCAGCCGCGCCTCGGCCATCGCCACCAGGGCGGCGATGGCGCGCAGCGTGGCCGCATAGTCGCCCTGCGGCGTGGCCACGCGCTCACGCAGCAAGAAGCCACCCTGCGCGTCCAGCGCGGCGATCTCGATCTTGGTGCCGCCCAGGTCGATGCCCAGGCGGATCGGCGGCAACGTCATTTGGCCAAGGGGCTGGCGCACCACTGCTGCTCGCAGGGCACGCCATCGCCGTCACCATCCATCTTGACGCCGGGGCAGTTGCGCAGGAAGAACTTGGCCTCGGCGCAAGAGCTCATCTGCGAACAGTGCTGGCGACCGTCGCAACGGAAAACCGCGGCCGTCACCCCCGGGCTGGCCGCCGGCGCAGGCACAGGCTCCGGCGCCAGCAGCGCCGCCGGTTCACGCCCGCGCCCGGCGTCGAAGGCGGTCCACCGCTGGTAACCCTTCCACCCCAGCCCGGCGAGCAAGGCCGCGCTGAGCAGTATCCCGACCAGGCCAAGTGAGCCGCGTGGCGCCGCCGAGGGTTGGCGACCGCGATCGCGCTCCACCCGCGGGCTGGCCCCGGAGCCCATGCCGGGCACTGCGGGGCGCGCCACGCGCAGCGCCTGCTTTCGGCCTCGGGCATCGACGTCCATTTCGAAGCTCAGACGCTCACCCACGCGCGGACGCGCCTGCGCGCCACGCCCGGCCGCCGGGAACGCGCTGATGTGCACGAACACCGGCTCACCGCCCTGCGTGGGCTCGATGAACCCGAAGCCCCGCTCGTCGTTCCATTGAGCCAGCCGGCCTTCGAAACGCAAGAATCAGCCCTCACCCGCGACGAGCGCGCGCAGCTGCGCCTCGTCGATCACCGGCACACCCAGCTCGCGCGCCTTGTCCAGCTTGTTGCCGGCTTCCGCGCCGGCGACGACGCAGTGCGTCTTCTTGCTGACACTGCCGGCGACCTTGGCACCGGCGGCCTCCAGCATGGCCTTGGCTTCATCGCGGCTGAGCGTGGGCAGCGTGCCGGTCAGCACGAAGGTCTGGCCGGCCAGCGGCAGCCGCGCGGCAGCGGCCGGCTCGCCTTCGGGCCAGTCGATGCCGACGGCGCGCAGCTGGGCCACCACCTCGCGGTTGTGCGGCTCGGCAAAGAAGCCCTGAATGCTGCCGGCCACCACCGGGCCGACGTCGGGCACCTGCAGCAGTTGCTCGACGCTGGCGTCCATGATCGCGTCGAGCTGGCCGAAGTGGCGCGCCAGATCCTTGGCCGTGGTTTCACCCACGTGGCGGATGCCGAGCGCGAACAGAAAGCGTGCCAGCGTGGTGTGCTTTGATTTTTGCAGCGCATCCAGCAGGTTCTGTGCCGATTTTTCGGCCATGCGGTCCAGCGCCGCCAGGCTGACGAAACCCATGCGGTACAGGTCGGGCAAGGCCTTGACGACGCCGCCATCGACCAGTTGCTCCACCAGCTTGTCGCCCAGGCCCTCGATGTCCATGGCGCGCCGGCTGGCGAAATGCAGCAGCGCCTGCTTGCGCTGCGCCGGGCAGAACAGGCCGCCGGTGCAGCGGTGGTCGGCCTCGCCTTCCTCGCGCACCACCGCGCTGCCGCACACCGGGCACTGCGCGGGCATGGTGAATTCGGCGCTGCCGGCCACGCGCTTGTCGGTCAGCACCGACACCACTTCGGGGATGACGTCGCCCGCCCGGCGCACCACCACGGTGTCGCCCACGCGCACGTCCTTGCGGCGCGCTTCCAGCTCGTTGTGCAGCGTGGCGTTGGTGACGGTGACGCCACCGACGAACACCGGCGCCAGCTTGGCCACCGGCGTCAGCTTGCCGGTGCGGCCGACCTGCACGTCGATCGCCTCCACCGTGGTCAGCTGCTCCTGCGCCGGGTATTTGTGCGCCACGGCCCAGCGCGGCTCGCGGGTGACGAAGCCGAGCTCGCGCTGCAGCGCCAGCGCGTCGACCTTGTAGACCACGCCGTCGATATCGAACGGCAGGCCGTCCCGCCGGGCGGCGATGTCGGCGTGATACGCTATCAATTCAGAAGCGCCTCGCGCTTGCCTGGCCAGCGCCGAGACCGGAAAACCCCATGCTTTCAGCGCCTGCAGCACGGCCCAGTGGGTGTCCAAGCGCGGGCCGCCGTCCTGTACCGGGGTGACTTCGCCCAGGCCGTAGGCGAAGAAGCTCAGCGGCCGCTCGGCCGCCAGCGCCGGATCGAGCTGGCGCACCGCCCCGGCCGCCGTGTTGCGCGGGTTGACGAAGGTGCGCGCCGCCTTGTCGCCGACGGCCATGCGCTGGCGCATGGTCTCGTTCAGGCGCTCGAAGTCGTCGCGCCGCATGTAGACCTCGCCGCGCACCTCCAGCATCGGCGGCGCGGCGCCATGCAGGCGCAGCGGAATCTGGCCGATGGTGCGCACGTTGTGGGTCACGTCCTCGCCGGTTTCGCCATCGCCGCGCGTGGCGGCCTGCACCAGCACACCATCTTCGTAGCGCAGGCTCATGGCCAGACCGTCGAATTTGGGCTCGGCCACGTAGACGACGGGGGGCGCGTCGGGCGCCAGCTTCAGCTCGCGCCGCACACGGGCATCAAAGGCTTCGGCCCCTGCGGCCGTGGTGTCGGTTTCGGTGCGGATGCTGAGCATGGGCACGGCATGGCGCACCGACGCCAGGCTGTCCAGGATGGCGCCGCCGACGCGCTGGGTGGGCGAATCGGGCGTGCGCAGCTCGGGATGCGCGGCTTCGATGGCCTGCAGCTGCTGGAACAGCCGGTCGTATTCGGCGTCGGGCAGCTCGGGCGCGTCGAGCGTGTAGAACTGGTGCGCGGCGCGCTGCAGCAGGGCGCGCAGTTCGGCCGCGCGGCGGCTCGGGTCTGCTTCTGTATTCATAGCTGCTGGCGCTTATCAGACAAGCGCTGTAGCCGAAATGGATAGGGAACGATCAGCTGAACAGGCGCCGCGCCTGCGCCGAGCCGGCGGCCAGGTCGTGCTGCTCCAGCGTGTCGTACAGGCGCTCCAGGTCGCCGCCGATGCCGTTGATCAGCTCGGGGCGCAGCGGCTGGCCGGCGTCGTCGGTGATCAGGCCGTCCATGGACTCGGCCAGCGCGAAGGCGGCGTCGCGCAGGCGCTCGAACGGGCGCTCGGCGCGGTGCACCTGCGGCACGTCCAGGTTGAGCGTCAGCGCGCCGATGGCCGATTGCGCCACGTCCTCCGACAGCGCGGCCCGGGCGTCGAAGCTCAAGTCCAGCAGCGGCGGCAGGCCGGACTCGGTCGAGGGCAGCACCATGCGCCCCGCAATGGCGCCGGCCACGAAGCCCTGCCGCGCCGCCTGCTGCTGCACGAAGCCGGGGCTCCAGGCGGCGCCGCGCGCGCGCAGGGTGAAGCCCAGCTGCGCGTCGTGCGCGCTGGCGAACTGGTCGAGCTCGCGCGCGCGCGCCACCTCGTGCAGCATGTCGGG
>Ga0066255_1002691_pt1 | contig 10163 bp, 8 predicted proteins | sample ThiBiot_750_biof_FD_71148 | JGI IMG/M metagenome (GOLD analysis project Ga0066255, IMG submission 71148) | Wastewater bioreactor microbial communities from Cape Town, South Africa - Thiocy_expt_750_biof (version 2) | ecosystem: Engineered > Bioreactor > Thiocyanate-remediating > Anaerobic-Aerobic... | reverse complement strand
GCTCTATGCATCTTCTCCGAGTTGGTTGTATGAATTTATGCATTGTAAACCAACGACAGAGCCTGATGTATTCATGCCGTCAGATGAAATTCCAGTGGATGGAGCACTTCGCGACGATGATGGGACTATCGAAATTGAAGCTGAGCGTGAAACGGTAGCTGAACCAGTTTTATCCAAGATTGAGGTTGATGAATTGGATCGTTTGATTCAAGCCGGGGTTGCAAAAGATTATTTTCGGTCAAACGATCAGCAGCAAGAAAATAGTGTCGATTCAGAGGAACCTGCATTAGTAGCACCTGTTGTAGCGGAAGCTGTTGCCAATACAATGGATGATGGTCAGGAGCGTGTTTCGGTCTATGATGATGATACCATGCCCTACAGTTTCTTGTGGTGGTTGCATAAGACGAGATTAGAATATGCTGATACCTATCAGCCCTATGTAAAATCTCCATTACGCCCAATGACGCCCTCGAATGACGATATTGCTAAAATTCATGAGAAGCTGGATAATCAGCTACTCGATCAACAGATCCGGGAAAATATCTTTCATTTACAATCGCCTGAAGCAAAGTTAAGTGATGAGGTTAAAACGACAATCTCTTTTCAAATACCGCGTAAAACAGACGAGGTAATCGAAAAATTTATTCGTGAAGAACCTATGATTCAGCCCCTGCAAGCAGAAAAGTTAGACTTGGAGAATAAAGCTAGAAAAAGTTCGGAAGATCAGCATTCACTTGTTACCGAAACACTTGCAAAGATCTATGTGGAACAGGGCTTATATCCAAAAGCAATAGATGTTTACAAAAAATTAGTTTTGAAATATCCAGAAAAAAATGCTTACTTTGCGGCACGCATAACAGAATTAGAAAAGAAATTAAATTAATAACATAAAGAGATGCAAGGATTATTAATCGGTCTAATCATATTAGCTAGTATTATTTTAGCGTTTTTGGTTTTAATCCAAAATCCAAAAGGAGGAGGTTTGTCATCTGGTTTTTCAGGTGGAACGAATCTTATGGGAGTAAAACGTACAGGTGACTTTTTGGAAAAAGGTACCTGGATCATGGTTATTGCCATTATGGTATTTAGCTTAGGTGTAAATGTTATTGGTACGTCTCCAAGTACATCTAAAGGTGGATTGGGGGGTCAAATCGAAGCGCCTAAACAACAAGGTCCATTGAACTTGGGTACTGGACAACAACCTGTTGGCGCTCCGGCGGGACAAGGGCAAGCTGCTCCGGCTCAATCGCAAGAAAAGGCTCCAGCGGCTACACCGACAACAAAACCAGCAGAAGAAGCTAAGAAATAGTTGTCAGTAAAAAATGATGAGCCCCGTTTGTTTGTACAGACGGGGCTTTTTTATGTTCGATATTTTGTTTAAGACAGGTATGTAGCGATAAATTTATTAGTCTGTCTGTCGACGGAAGTAAGACTGACAGACTGGGAATGACAGTGTGACAGCAAAATGAATTTTTGTCGATGGAGATATTAACTTTTCTGTGAAAAATTGTCTTATAAGCTGTCTTAATTACAATTGGCATAAAAGATGATGTGTTTATAGCGATTATAACATTAAAATAAATTCAATAACAGATAAAAAGTAAATTAATTATGGCATTAAGTATCAAACCTATCGGAGACAGAGTAGTAGTAGAAGCTGCTCCAGCAGAAGAAAAAACAGCTTCAGGGTTGTATATCCCCGATACAGCAAAAGAAAAACCATCTCAAGGTACAGTAGTTGCTGTAGGTACAGGTAAAGTTGACGAACCGTTAACTGTGAAAGTTGGTGACAAAGTATTATACGGAAAATACGCAGGTACTGAAATTACTTACGAAGGAAAAGAGTACTTAATTATGCGTGAGTCTGATATTTACGCGGTTATCTAATTAATAGGAACAGTTTATTTAAAACGAGCTTACTGGCTCAATTAAAAATTCAATAGGTTATTTTAGTGAAGCTGTAAAATTGGACGTGTAAAAAATAAATCGGTTTACGGTTTAATTTAAACTCGAATTACACTTCTTAGAAATACTAAATACTCATATAAAAATGGCAAAACAAGTAAAATATAACGTTGAGGCTCGCGAGGCCCTTAAAAAAGGTGTAGATACTTTAGCGAATGCAGTTAAAGTAACATTGGGTCCTAAAGGACGTAACGTAATTATTGAGAAAAAATTTGGTGCTCCAGTAATTACTAAAGATGGTGTTTCGGTAGCGAAAGAAATCGAATTGAAAGACGCTTTAGAAAATATGGGTGCACAAATGGTAAAAGAAGTAGCTTCTAAAACAGCTGATCAAGCTGGTGACGGTACGACTACTGCTACTGTATTGGCACAAGCAATCGTTGCTCCAGGTATCAAATCTGTGGCTGCTGGAGCTAATCCAATGGATCTAAAACGTGGTATTGACAAAGCTGTTGCAACTGTTGTTGCTAACTTGAAATCTCAATCTCAAGAAGTTGGTCAAGACAATAATAAAATTAAACAAGTTGCTACTATTTCTGCAAACAACGACGAAGTAATTGGTGCTTTGATTGCTCAAGCAATGGAAAAAGTAGGTAACGACGGTGTTATCACTGTTGAAGAGGCAAAAGGTACTGAAACAGAAGTAAAAACTGTAGAAGGTATGCAATTTGACCGTGGTTATTTGTCTCCATATTTTGTGACCAACTCTGACAAAATGGAAGCGGAATTAGATAATCCATACATTTTGATCTACGACAAGAAAATCAGCAACATGAAAGAATTGTTGCCTATCTTGGAGAAACAAGTTCAAACTGGTAAACCATTATTAATCATTGCTGAAGACTTAGATGGTGAGGCATTGGCAACATTAGTTGTTAATAAAATCCGTGGTTCGTTGAAAGTTGCGGCTGTTAAAGCTCCAGGTTTCGGTGACCGTCGTAAAGCAATGTTAGAAGATATAGCTATCTTAACTGGTGGTACTGTTATCTCTGAAGAAAGAGGTTTCAAATTAGAAAATGCTGAGTTATCTTACTTAGGTCAAGCTGAAAAAGTTCAAGTTGACAAAGATAACACAACGATTATCAATGGTTCTGGTAATGTAGAGGATATTAAAGCACGTGTTGCTCAAATCCGTTCACAAATCGAAACAACAACTTCTGACTACGATCGCGAAAAACTACAAGAACGTTTAGCAAAATTGTCAGGTGGTGTAGCCGTGTTATATGTCGGTGCAACTACTGAGGTTGAAATGAAAGAGAAAAAAGACCGTGTTGATGATGCTTTACACGCAACTCGTGCAGCTGTTGAAGAAGGTATTATCGCTGGTGGTGGTGTTGCCTTCATTCGCTCAACTGAAGCTTTGGTAAACCTTAAAGGTGACAACGAAGATGAGCAAATCGGTATTGACATCATCAAACGCGCTATCGAAGAGCCATTACGTCAGATCTGTAATAACGCTGGTATCGAAGGCGCAGTAATCGTTCAAAAAGTGAAAGAAGGAACTGCAGATTTCGGTTACAATGCACGTACAGACCGTTACGAAAACTTAATCGCTGCTGGTGTAATTGATCCAACTAAAGTATCTCGTGTAGCATTGGAAAATGCAGCTTCAGTTGCTTCAATGTTATTAACTACAGAGTGTGTATTGGCTGACGAAGAAGAAAATGCTGGTGCTCCTCCAATGGGTGGCGGTATGGGTGGAATGATGTAAAAATCAATTTATATTTTTAAAAAAGGACGCTAAATAGCGTCCTTTTTTATTTCTGATAAACAAAATCATTAATTTAATACATATATTGCATCTGTTAACCATTATACAACATTATTATGCAATCCATCTTTCGCCTCCATGTAGTTTTTATTTTTTTCGCTGCCACATTTTCCTGCTACTCCCAGGAAACAGATTCCCAAAAAAACTTTATTTCAAAAACCATTGAAGATTATTTCTTTTTGGAAAGAGAAAATATCCATCTTCAGCTTGACAAATCAGTATTTATTTCAGACGAAGATGTATGGTTTAAAGGCTATGTATATCATCGCAAAGAAGAAGTTCCTTTTTTCACCACTACCAATGTCTATGCTTCCCTCTATGACGAAAACGGAAACAGAATAAAAGACAAATTATTATTTAGTAGCATGGGTAGTTTCTCCGGGAAATTTGAATTGGGAGATGCCTTCAAAAGCGGCAACTACTATATTCAGGTTTTCACCAACTGGATGAACAACTTCAAAGAAGACGAATCTTCTGTTTTTAAATTCAGTGTCATAAATAAAAATGACAGGACCGCCTCAATCAAGAGCTCACCCGATTATTCCAAAATAAACATTGAGTTTTTCCCCGAAGGTGGCTCTATCATTCAAGGCACTCAAAATACAGTAGGCATAAAAGTAAGCGATTGTCACGGTAATCCTTTGCCATCAATTGAAGGTGAGATTATCGGTCCGGAAGGCAAAAGCCTTCAGAAAGTCAGCCTGAATAGATTCGGATTGGGGAAATTCCAGATTTTTGGTGACAGCAAAACCTCAAAAGCCTCTTTTCTGGTCAATGGGAAAAAAGTAGAAGAAAATCTGCCATTTGCATCCCCAAATGGTCTGGCACTTGAAATCAACAACTTTGCATTAAAAGACAAAACGATTGTCAAAATCAGAACCAACGAAAAAAACATTGCTTCTTTTAAATCAAAAAAACATTATCTGGTAGTACATCAGGACAACAAATCCACCATCTTTGACATAGATTTCAAAAATACTTTAGAACAAAACATCACTTTCACCAAAGACAATCTCTCCGAAGGTGTCAATACCGTCAGAATAATCGATTCTGATATGAAGCAACTTGCTGAAAGGTTTATTTTCAAATACCCCGAAGAATCCTTAAAGCTTGATATAAAGCTTTTGAAAAAAGGAAAAGATTCCATCCATTTTTCCGGGAACCTGAACTCCGTTAACAGCAGCATTAGTATTTCAGCCGTTCCGGAACAATCAATCGCAATAAACCAGGATTATTCAATCCGCGCTTCCTTTCTGCTAAATCCGTATTTATCTAAAAACCAATCCAACACCAACTATTATTTTGAAGAAGTATCAAAAGCAAAAGAGTTTGAGCTTGACCTTCTCCTTTTAACCCAAAGTACCGGAAAATACAAATGGGAAAACATTGTGACTACACCTCCAAAAGACAACAACACCTTTGATTTTGGACTTACGATCAAAGGAACGATAAATCAGACCCTGGCTGACCGTAAAAAATTCAAGGTAAAGTTATTTTCATTACAATCCAGCATTAGCGAATCCACAGGAATCAATGATAAGAATGAATTTTATTTCAACAACATGGTTCTGGCCGATTCAACCTGGGTAAACTTCACACTAACCGACGACAAGAACAAGCCAATTGTTTTAAAATTATATCCGCAGATTTTAAACGGACGAAGAACATTCAACAAGCCCTTCAAAATAGAAAAAAAGGAATGTGCCTCCATTGAAGAAAAGGTAGAATATGAAACCCCAAGTTTTGTAAACGGAACAATTATGCTTGAAGACGTTGAAATTGCCGTAGAAAAGAAAAAGAAACTTAAATATTCGAATAGTTTAGGAAACGGAAATCTTAGAGGTTACAAAGTGGCAGAAAATGACCAGACAGACGTATTGAACTTTATTAGAAACAATGGCTTTGAAGTTCCTACGATTAACGGTTTTTCCAATACGGTAGAAATCTACAGCCGTTCCGTAACAACCATAAACGGGGCAAGAAGTACTCCGATACTTTTTATTGACGGACTTCAGCAAATGAGCTTTGATTTGCTTCTGAATATGAGAATGAACGAAGTAGATGAAATTTACATCAATGCACACGCTATTGTTCCATCTGTAAATAACAACATCGGAATTATAAAAATTTATATGAAAAAAGGCGGTAGCGGTTTGCCACAAAAAAATAACGCTATTCCTTTTGAAATAAAAAATGCTTTTTCAAAGATTGAACCTTTTAAGAATAAGCTGTATACTTCAACTGAAAACAGAGGCTTTCAAAATTTTGGATTAATTCATTGGATTCCTGCCATATATACCCATGACAGCAAGGAATTTAAATTTCAGATTCCAAATATGGGACAAAAAAACGTAAAACTACTTATTGAAGGTTTTTCTGCCGAGGGGCAATTAATCTCTGAAACCAGAACAATCTCTTTGGAATAAAAAAATCCGAAGCCTAAACTTCGGATTTACCAACTAAAAAAACCAACCAACTATTAAATAGAAACTTGATACTGTGCGATAAAAGCTCCTTTATGGTCTGTCAGATTGCCCGATGTATTATATATCGGGCGATTCTGATAGGATACCGTAAACTTTGAAGTCTGTCCGTTTAACAGCCAGTTTACGCCTATATCATAAAAACTCATATCCTTATTCAATCTTTCATAATGGGCATGTTGGATTGCAACATACGGCATCAGAGTTGTCATTCCAATCAGGTTATCTTTAAGTTTGTAGCCTAACTGTGCATACAAAACATTTCCGGTTCCATAGGCCGGGAAACCATTTCCGCTACCATTCAAAACAGTTGAATCACTACTTCCATTGGCAGGATTCATTGGCGCAGCATTACGGATGTAATTGGTTCCGAAATCATAATGCGTAAAATTTCCGTAAAAACTTATCGCCTCACCTCTTGAACCTATTGGCGCATCATAAAAAACATCTGCTGCCAAATGAAGCATATCTGTATAAATAGTATCATTGACCGCATTTCTATGCCACATGGCATCTTGCTGGTATACAATCCCGGCTCCTATATTGAAGACTTTCTTTTTCCCTAAATAACTTCCGGTAGCGTAAGGAGTCAGATTGGATTCCTGTTCCTTAAACTGGTACTGGAAATAACCATTGAATTGCATCTGTGGCGGCTTCGGAGAAAAATTAGACCTTTCACTTATTGCCGCAACATAGCCGGAACTTTTCTGTATGGCCAGTGGCTGTGCAAAAGCCATCCTATAGTCTAACTTACCCAGCTTGCCTTTTGCATAAAACGAAAGCTTTCTGACGAACTGGTCTGTTACATCGTTTGTTGATTCAAGAAATAACGGTATATCAATACCCATAATAGAACCTACGGAAGAAGCAGAAAATCTTGACAATCCTGTCCATGAAGACAAGCCCGCCCCTAAAGACAGCTTTTCTTTATCAATGGCATATTCACCCAATGCATCATGAATAAAAAAACCCTGTTTCCTGTCGGAAACATTATTGAAGTTATTCTGGCCAATTTGCCCATAAATAAAAACACGGTCTGCAACCTGTCCGTACATCTGAATCCTGAATCTTCGGATACCGATATCTGTTCCGGCCGTTTTAGGGGAATCAAAAATTGTAGTCCCCGGATTATACTCCTGATTTCTAATCCAAACCTGGGAAAGCATTGCAAACTTCAGATAGTTGGAACCGTCTTCATTCAGGTATAATTTCTTATCGTGCCAAAATTCATGTTTCGGTTTTTCCGGTGCAGGCTGTTGTTCCTGTGCAATCGTTTTTTGCGACAGGAAAAGGACTGATAGTCCGCAAAAAGCCAGTGAATACTTCAATGATTTCATTCTATGTAATTATTTATTTCCAATCCTCAATATCTCAATCCCGACAGCATCTTTCCAATCCGTCAGGCATCTGTTAATCCCAAGTTATTTTGTCAGACCATTGATGTAAAAATACCTTGAAAAAATTCAAGGTATTTTTTTACTGTTTTTAGTTTCTTTCGTAAGCACAACAAGTATGAAGCTTTGCATAGTCTTCATCTGTCGCCTTTACTTTTTCAGTATCGTGCCCCACTTTGGCAATGGCTTTCTGCACTTCCTCTTGCGAAGTTTTTTCTTCATTCAGAATAAGGTGTAGTTGCTTATCTCCAATATCCCAGCTGGCCGATTTTACACCTGCAACTGAAAAAGCTGCTTTTTCGATTCGTTTTTTACACATTTCGCAGTTGCCTTTAACTTCAACGGTATGTTTTGCATTTTTATTCTTTTTCTCTTGCAAAAATACGCATTTAGATTGTAGAAAAATAATTGGATTTTGGAAGAAAAACAGCAGATTATATCCCAATAATAATTATTCCGTTTTATCTATAGTTTTACGATTTTTTGAGTGGCAATTTCGTTATTCATAAATTCTATCCGAACAAGATAAGTACCTTGAGCAGCCTTTGACAAATCGATCATTTTACCGGTTCCTTTCAAAATTTCTTGTCCCAAAAGGCTAAAAACAGCATAGCCCTTCACCTCCTGATTCGTTTCTATTGCCACCACATTTCTTGTCGGGTTTGGCAAGAGGCTATAGACATTGGACTCAAACTTTTTTATATCAAGAGCCTGTCCTGTTCCCTGCAGGTATAACGAAACGGGGAAGTAACCTTCGCCTCCTACAAAAACAGCATCCGGTACTTCAATCTTAAAAGAATGCTGTCCGGCATTCAGATTACCTACAGAAATCTCCCTGATTGGAATAACAGAACCCGGACACCAGTTACTAAATGACTGCCATTGCTCTGGTGTTTTTGGTGCAGCTCCATAAATGCCGTTACCTTGTGTATTATAAATTCTATAAGGCTCACAAGTAGGTTCTCCGGGACGGTAAGTCAATACCGGAGTGCCGTCAAATGTGATATAATGTAATCTTCTATTGTATTCCTCTCCTCCGCTGTTAGCACCATGATTTGAAGTTATCAGATAAAATTTTGCATCTGTGATAGAATTAGGAAGGTTAAAATTTATTGTCCTAACAGTCTGACCTACAACATCGGTAGCATTTTCATTATAATTATTCAAATTCTTTTTGAAATTCAACGGAAGTAAAAAAGCAGGCAGCGAAGTTGTTGATGTACCCTCTGAAATAAGCTTTAAGGTTCCAAAAAATACATCATTCCTCCCGGAACATCCGGCAACCTGAGTATTTGCAGCATAAGGAACTCCAAAAACTTCCAATTCCATCCAAAAATCACAAGATGCATTTAAACCCGGATCATTTAATATTTGTGACAGATTATTTGCAGAAAAAGTATACGGAACTTCGTCCGGTTGCCTGTTTTTATTCATAAAAGGTGTGATAAACCTGCCTAATTCTATTCGTCTTACGTTATCAGGATTATAACTCACCAATCCTTTTGGAGCCAATACCAGATTCACATTTCCTATACGGTCATAATTATCACATGCCGCCTTAATTGTTACCTCAATAGTCATGGAAGATCCATAAGGCATCTGTAATCCTCCATTAATTCTTTTGGCATACAGATCATTTCTATGTCGAATAACACCATCGGGAGTCGGAAAATTTACGACTGCGGCATACCCGTCATAAAATAAAATCTCATCAAAAACAGTAAGTACATTTTGGGCTTGAACTTTTATTCCGGACAACATCAATAATCCGAAAGTTAAAAACAGTAGATTTTTTTTCATAAATTAATTTATTTTTAAATTCAAGTTATATTATAAAATATAAAAATACAAATATTTAAATAAAAATCAATTTTATAACAATTCAAAATAAAAACTATTTAACTGAACCTCTACGTATCAACTATACACTATCAACTATGCACTATCAACTAATAAATAAATAAACTATACTCAATTTATTCTATTTTTGCTTTCATTAAATAAATTCTATGGACACAACTAAAATAATTGAGCTGTTAAGCTATACATTACCTGCAGTAATAACAGGAGGCGTAGCTTTTTACTTTTTTAAACTACACACAAAAAACGAAGAAGGACGCCGCAGATATTTAATACAAAGAGATGCGCAAAAAAGTGCCCTTCCAATCCGATTACAGGCTTATGAAAGAATGGCCCTGTTTTTAGAAAGAATCAACCCATCCAACCTGTTAATCCGTATTGCACCAAATTCAAGTGACAAAATGGACTATCAAAATCTGGTTGTCATGCATATTGAAAATGAATTTGAACACAATCTTACACAACAGATCTATCTGTCAGACGAGTGCTGGACTATCATCACAACTGCAAAAAATGCCACAATCCAGATGATTCGAAAAGTAGCTTTAAATCCTGAAGTCGATACTGCCAATAAATTACGGGAAGCGGTGTTAAATGAATTGCTGGAAAAACAATCCCCTAGCAACAATGCGTTAGCCTATATAAAAGACGAAGTCGTCGGACTTTGGAAAGCATAAAAAAAGCCTCAAA
>Ga0066255_1002684_pt1 | contig 10195 bp, 11 predicted proteins | sample ThiBiot_750_biof_FD_71148 | JGI IMG/M metagenome (GOLD analysis project Ga0066255, IMG submission 71148) | Wastewater bioreactor microbial communities from Cape Town, South Africa - Thiocy_expt_750_biof (version 2) | ecosystem: Engineered > Bioreactor > Thiocyanate-remediating >... | reverse complement strand
TCGCCGGGGAGTTCGCGGCGGATGCCGGAAACGCGGCGGCGAAGAATTCCGCCACGCGGGCGCGCGCCGCGACGAAGACGCTGATCGCCGAGGCGCAGTCCTTCGCCCGCGAGGTGACGGACATTGCCACGGGCACGGCCGGGCTCGAACAGCCGGCCGCGACGACCGAAGCGCCAGCGGCTTTGATGCCAGAGGACTTCAGGCAGCCGAAGGCGATCGACCGTCCGGCTACTCGACCCGGACGCTGTTCGCCCACTTCTGGCGGATGGTGCTCTCCAGCGGGACGAGAGGCCTGCGCATCGTCTCGGTGCTCGGAGTGCTCCTCGCCCTGCTCGGCGTCGCGCTCGCGATCTACATCATCGTCGAGCGCCTCACCGGTCACGTCGACGCGCAGGGGTGGACGAGCCTCGCGGTGATCACCCTGCTCTGCTCCGGCGCCCTGCTCGTCTCGCTCGGGATCATCGCCGAGTACATCGGCGTGACGCTCAACGTCGCCATGGGGCGACCGCTCTACGTCGTCGTCGACGACCCGGCGGCGGCGTTCGAGGAGGACGGCGATGCGACTCCGTGAGCTGTCGATCCCCGGCGCCCGGGAGGGCGCGCACCGTGCCGATGCCCCATTCCCGGCCTTCGCACATCGGCCAACCATGCTACGATTGAGAATAGGTCGCATCTACATTCTCATTTCCCTAGTCTTCATCGACTGCATGGGCCGACATGCCATCCTCGTTCCCGTCGTTTCCCGAATCGCAAGCCCCGGCGCAGCGCCGGCGTGAATCTGCCATCGCCGGCCTCGAGCTGGCCGGCGTCCTGGCGCTGCTGACCGCGAGTGCGGTCGCTACGGCCCAGACGCCTCCCGTGGCCCAGATGCCCCCCGCCGCGGCCCAGACATCTCCTGCCGCGGAGGAGGCGCAGGTGCTCCCCGCGATCAAGGCCACCGGCCGCCAGGAGGCGATGGACGAGGCGCCGCCCGCGTATCCGGGCGGACAGGTCGGCTTGGGCGCGCGCCTCGGCGTGCTCGGCAACACACCGGTGCTCGATGCGCCGTTCAACGTCACCGGCTATACGGCCCAGACAATCGAGAACGAGCAGGCGCGTTCCATGGCCGATGTGCTGGCCGTCGATCCGTCGGTGCGGATGGCGACCGCGCGCTCGAACATCAACGAGGACTTCACGATCCGCGGCTTCCCGGTCTCGAGCCAGGACTTTGCGCTCAACGGCATGTACGGCCTGACCCCGTACTGGCGCACGCCGGTGGAGATGGCCGAGCAGATCGAGGTGCTCAAGGGGCCGGCGGCGATGCTCAACGGCATGCCGCCCAGCGGCAACATCGGCGGCATGATCAACATCGTGCCCAAGCGCGCCGGTTCCGAGCCGCTGACGCGCGTGACCGGCAGCTACCTGTCGGACTCGATCTTCGGCGCGCACCTGGACGTCGGGCGTCGGTTCGGGCCGGGCAACGCATTCGGCATGCGGCTGAACGTCGCGGGACGGGAAGGCGATACGACGATCGACCACCAGTCGGTGCGCGAGACGCTGGGCTCGCTGGGGTTCGACTTCCACCAGCCGCGGGTGCGCGTGTCGGCGGACCTGATCTGGGCGCAGCAGCACGTCGACGGGCTGGTTCGCCAGCTGCAGGTCGCGCCGACGCTGACCGCCGTGCCGCGGGTGCCCGCGAACTCGACCAGCTATCCGGGCCTGGGCTGGACGCAGGCGCAGGACGGCACCGCCGTCGTGAGGGGCGAGTACGACCTCGCCGAGGCGATCACGGCGTACATCGGCTACGGCCAGCGCAGGAACAACTGGGACGCGGTGGCCGCCAACCCGGTGATCCAGAACGTCGCCGGCGACTATACGTTCGCCGGCGGCTGGCAGCGCCAGCACGTCACCTCGAAGTCGTTCGAAGCAGGGCTGCGCGGCACGTTCAAGACCGGGGCGGTCGGCCACAAGGCGACGCTGGGCTACACCAAGGTCGACCAGGAGCAGATGCTGGGCTTCTACACCGGCTTTCCGGCCGGCCAGTCCAACCTGTACACCGGCCAGCTCTTTCCGACGCCCGCGATCGACGGCATCACGAACCCGCTGTATCCGTACCTGAGCGTGAAGCTGGCCAGCGTCGCGCTGTCCGATACGCTGTCGCTGCTGCAGGAGCGCCTGCTGCTCACCCTGGGCGTGCGCCGCCAGGGGATCGAGGCGCAGAACTACAACTTCGCGACCGGCGCACCGTCGGGGCCGTTCTATGACCGCAGCGCGACGACGCCGGCGGTCGGCATCGTCTACAAGCTGCGTCCGAACGTGTCGCTCTATGCGAACTACATCGAGGGCCTGTCGCGCGGCGATACCGCGCCGGTGAGCGGGACGATCGCGAATCCCGGCGAGATGCTGGCGCCCTACAAGACCAAGCAGAAGGAAATCGGCACGAAGGTCGAATGGGGCCGGCTGATGACGACGGTGAGCCTGTTCGAGCTGACCAGGCCGAGCGCCTCGGTCTCGAACAACGTCTTCGCCGTCAACGGCGAGCAGCGCAACCGCGGCATCGAAGCCAGCGTGTTCGGCGAGGCGGTACGCGGCGTCCGCCTGCTCGGCGGCGTCACCCTCATGCAGGGCGAGATCACCGAATCGCCGAATGCCGCCCTTCGCGACAAGGACGCCATCGGCGTGCCGCGGCTGCAAGCCAACATCGGCGCCGAGTGGGACACCGGCTTCGTGCCCGGCTTGACGCTCACCGGCCGATGGCTGCACACCGGCACCACCTGGATGGACGCGGCCAACACGCTGAAAGTGCCGTCGTGGAACCGATTCGACGTCGGCGCGCGGTATGCGGCACGGCTCGGCGGCAAGCCGGTGCTGTTCCGCCTGAGCGTGGAGAACCTGCTCGACAAGGACTACTACGGTGTCTCGACCTTCGGCTACCTGTTCCTGGGTACGCCGCGCACGCTGATGCTGTCGGCCACCGTCGATCTGTGAACGTGAAGCCGGTCGACGACCGCGGCTGGGGGAGGTGACGCGATGAACGTTCGCGCATGGTCCTGGGTGCACAAGTGGAGCAGCCTGATCTGCACGGTCTTCATGCTGCTGCTGTGCCTGACCGGGCTGCCGCTGATCTTCCACGAGGAGATCGAGCATCTGAGCGGCGCCGTCGAGGCTCCGGCCATGCCCGCCGACACGCCGGCGGCGAGCCTGGACAGCGTCGCCGAGGCCGCGCGCGCGCGGCGCCCGAACGACGTCATCCGCTTCATGTTCTGGGACCGGGAGGAGCATCCGAACCTGACCTTCGTCTCGATGGCGAGCTCGGTCGATGCGCCGCCGGACGAGAACAATGCGGTGGTCGTCGATTCACGGACCGCCAAGGTGCTCGACGAGCCGAAGACGAACGAAGGCTTCATGTACGTCATGCTGAAGCTGCACGTCGACATGTTCGCCGGGCTGCCGGGCACGCTGTTCCTCGGCTTCATGGGCCTGCTGATGGTGGTGGCGATCGTCTCGGGCGTGGTCCTGTACTACCCGTTCACACGCCGGCTCGAGTTCGGCGCGCTGCGCAGGCGGCGCAGCGCACGCGTCAAGTGGCTCGACCTGCACAACCTGCTCGGCATCGTCACCGTCGTCTGGCTGCTGGTGGTCGGCATCACCGGGTCCATCAACACGCTCGACCGGATCATCCTGGGGATCTGGCAGCAGGACCAGATGGCCGAGATGACGGCGCCGTACAAGGGACTGCCGCCGGTGACCGATCCCGGCCTGGTCGATGCCTCGTTCCGCGCCGCCCAGGCGACGGCCCCCGACATGGAGGTCAGGATCGTCGCGTTTCCGGGCACGATGTTCTCGAGCCCGCATCACTACACCTTCTTCCTCAAGGGCAATACTCCCGTGACGTCGCGGCTGCTCAAGCCGGCGCTGGTCGACGCCAAGACCGGGCAGCTCACCGCGTCGCGCGACATGCCGTGGTACGTCAAGACGCTGTTCCTGTCGCAGCCGCTGCACTTCGGCGACTACGGCGCACTGCCGCTGAAGATCATCTGGGCCGTGCTCGACCTGATCGCGATCGTCGTGCTCGGCAGCGGGCTCTACCTGTGGCTGCGCAAGCCGAAGGCGGTCGCGCTCGAGGAGGGCGACGAGGTGCCGGAGGTCATTGCAGGTGGGCAGCCCGCACCCGCCGCCATCGCGCAGCGATCCGGATCGTGAGGACCCCGGGCATGAAACACAGCGATCCGTGGAGCATGCGTACCGAGCACGTGCAGTCGCCGCGGGAAGTGTTCCGCATTCCCGTGCTGCTCGGCGTAGCGACCGCCGTCGGGCTGCTGTCCGCGCTGTTCGGCGACGACGGCTGGGACGTGCTGTCGTGGCTGGCCCTGCTCGTGCCGATCGCGGTCGTCGGCTGGGCATGGCGGCGGGCCGGGCGCGCCGCCGCCGCGACCCGGAACGCATGAAGGAATCGTAGCGGGCGCGCTCCGCGGCCGCGCGCCGGATCCTTCCTTCGTACCGGATCAGGCGGCGCGCTGCGCCTCGGCGGCCTGCCAGCCCGCGTGCACGCCGGCGAGCGATTGCCAGGCCGCGTGGTATTCACGCGCCAGGCGTTCGACCAGCTCGGCGGCGCCCGGGATGTCGTGCACCGCTCCGATGCCCTGGCCGCAGCCCCAGATGGTCTTCCACGCCTTGGGCTTATCGCGTTCGGAGCCGAAGTTCATCTTCGAGGGGTCGCTGGTGGGCAGATTGTCGGGGTCCAGGCCCGCGGCGCGGATCGACGGCTTCAGGTAGTTGCCCAGCACGCCGGTGAAGAGGTTGGTGTACACGATGTCCTCGGCCGAGCAGTCGACGATCGCCTGCTTGTAGGCAGCTTCGGCGCGCGCTTCCCTGGTCGCGATGAACGCCGACCCGATGTAGGCGAGATCGGCGCCGATGGCCTGCGCGGCGAGCACCGAGCGGCCGGTGGCGATCGCTCCCGAGAGCAGCAGCGGGCCGTCGAACCAGGCGCGGATCTCCTGCACCAGGGCGAACGGCGAATGGCCGCCGGCGTGGCCGCCCGCGCCCGCGGCCACTGCGATGAGGCCGTCGGCGCCCTTGTCGATGGCCTTGCGCGCGAAGGTGTCGTTGATGACGTCGTGCAGCACGATGCCGCCGTAGGAGTGGATCGCGTCGTTGACGTCGGTGCGAGCCCCGAGCGAGGTGATCACGACCGGCACCCGGTACTTCACGCACAGCGCCAGGTCGTGCTCGAGGCGGTCGTTGGAGCGGTGCACGATCTGGTTGACCGCGAACGGCGCAGCGGGCCGTTCCGGATGCAGGCGATCGTGCTCGGCCAGATCGGCGCGGATGCGCTGCAGCCACTCCTCGAGCTGCTCGGCCGGACGCGCATTGAGGGCCGGGAAAGCGCCGACGATGCCGGCCTTGCACTGCGCGATCACCAGGTCGGGGTTCGAGATGATGAACAGCGGCGCTCCGACGACCGGCAGGCGCAGGGCGTTCTTCAGGATCGGGGGCAGGCTCATGGCGCGGGCTCTCCGGATGCGGATCGGGCATGTTGCCACAGGCGGTGCGCGTGGCGGCCGGCGGGCTGCGGTGTGCGCGTGCTTCGGTTTGCGCGGGCAAAGGCGCGGGCCGCCCGGGGCCGGCGCACCGGTGCTTGCCCCCCGCTGCGCGGGGGGTTCCCTGCGATGCTCCAGCACCGGCTGGCGCGGCGCAACTCGCTGCGCTCGCTACGCGAGCTGCGCTCGGACAGGGCGCCGCGAGACAGAAGTACGAAGCGCGCTGCGCGCGCCGCCGGTGCTGCTGCGCTTCTCGGCTGCGCACAGGCGCGCCGGCCCCGGGCGGCCCGCGCCTTTGCCGGCAGCGTAACGGTGTTTGCAGGCAACGGCCCCGGTGCCTGTGTCGTGCCGATGCGTGCGAACGCCATGCTTCACGCGAGCGTCAGCTCCCTCGTTGTTGCAAACACCGCACTCGTCTGCGCTGCGAGCACCGATTCCTCCTGCGGCTCGAACACCACCCACGGTGCCTGAGCGGCCGCCCGCCGACTGCCGCGACCGCACCAACTCGAGCGCCAAGCGGCGAACGAAGGAGCCTGGAAGAAGGAAGAGGCATTCAGTCGCCCAGGAGGCGACGTGCACGCTCGAGGTCGGTCGTTGTCTCGGCGGCCGGCCGGGCGCGGCGCTGCGCGCGCCACCAGACCAGCACGCCGATCGCCAGCAGGGCGAACGGGCCCAGCCACAGCAGCCAGGTGCTCTCTTGCATCGGCGGCCGGTAGAGGACGAAGTTGCCGTAGCGATCGACCAGGTAGCTCTTGATCTCGTCGTCGCTGCGGCCGGCGACGATCATCTTCTCCACCTGCAGGCGCAGGTCGGCCGCCAGCTCGGCGTTGGAGTCGGCCAGCGTCTGGTTCTGGCAGACCAGGCAGCGCAGTTGCCCGGCGAGGTGCTGGTAGCGGGCGCGCTGGGCCGGATCGGCCAGGATGCCGATGTCGGTGGGACCGCTCACCATCGAGGTGACCGGGACACCTGCCGGGCCGGCTGCGTCGGTGGAGGAGGTCGCCGCGGGGGCTGTCGCCGAGGGAGCGGTCGGGCTCGTTGCGGGCGCCGCCGTCGATGCCGATTCCGCCGCTGATGTCGATGCCGTCGCCGATGCAGGTGACGATGTCGATGCAGGTGGCGCCGTCGATGCCGCCGTTGCCGTTGCCGCCGCAGCGCCGGCCGGAGCGGCCAGCGCCAGCAGGAGCGCCGCGGCCGCCGCCCGCCACGCGGTCGCGAATCCGCCCGGCGCCATGCCCACCGCGCCCCTCACGAGCCCTGCAGCTGCCGCACCATGGGCAGCAGCGTGGTCTGCAGCAGCTCGCGCGTGACCGGGCCGACGTGCTTGAAGCGGATCACCCCGTCCTTGTCGACGAGGAAGGTCTCGGGGGCGCCGTAGACGCCGTAGTCGATGCCGACCTGGCCCGGGACGTCGCTGACCACCACCGCGTACGGATTGCCCAGCCGCGCGAGCCAGGCGATCGAGTTCTCGGGCATGTCCTTCCAGGCCAGGCCGACGATGGGCACGGTGCCGCTCCTGGCGAGATCGTTGAACAGCGGATGCTCCACCTGGCAGGCGGCGCACCACGAGCCCCAGACGTTGAGCAGCCACACCTGTCCGCGCAGCGCCTGCGGCGACCAGGTGCGCTGCAGGTCGTGCGTGAGCGGCAGCGAGAACGCCGGCGCGGGCTTGCCGATGAGGGGCGAGGGGATCTCGCGCGGATCGCGCTCGAGCCCCTTCATCAGGAACCATGCGAGCACGGCGAAGATGGCCAGCGGGACGAGGAAGCGTGCCGCCCTCATCGCCGCGGCTCCGTGCCGTGCGTGGAGATGCCGCTCATGCCGCCTGCCCGCCCGGCAGGGCCTGCGCGCGCTGCTCGATGGCGCGGCGCCGGTAGCGCCGGTCGACTGCCGCCACGAAGCCGCCGATGGCCATCAGCACGCAGCCGAGCCAGATCCAGTCGACGAAGGGCTTGACGTGCGCGCGCACCACCCAGGCGGTGGCGCTGAGCGCCTCGCCCATCGACAGGTAGACGTCGCGCAGCAGGCTGCGGTCGATGGCGGCCTCGGTCATCGGCTGGCCGGTGGCGCGGTAGATGCGCTTCTCGGGCGAAAGGATGGCGATCGGCGCAGCCGCAGCGTCGCCGCCGGCGCGGCGGACCTCGAAACGGCCGCGCGTGGCATCGTAGTTGGGGCCGGTGACCGGTTCGAGCCCGACGAAGCGGATGTCGTAGCCGCCGAGCTCGATGCGCTGGCCGACTTCCATGCGCAGCTCGCGGTCGCTCGAATAGCCGGTGACCAGCGTGACGCCGGCGACGAACACCGCCACGCCGAGGTGCGCGAAGTGCATGCCCCAGGCGCTGGCCGGATGCAGGCCGATGCGGGCGAGCGACAGCCGTCCGTCGGCGCCGCGCAGCATGTCGCGCACGGCCACCGCGACGCAGGCGGCGATCCACAGCGCGAAGAACAGGCCGAGGCTGGTCATCGGCCGGAAGCCGCCCACGGTGAGCGGCAGCAGCAGCGCGGCGATGACCGCCACCGCGAGCGCCCAGCGCAGGCGCGCGTACAGGTCGGGCAGCTCGGCGCGCTTCCAGCGCGCCAGCGGACCGACCCCCATGAGGAACAGCGCCGGCGCCATCAGCGGATAGAACACCGCGTCGAAGTAGGGCGGCCCGACCGAGATCTTGCCCATCTGCAGCGTATCGAGCACCAGCGGATACAGCGTGCCCAGCAGCACTGCCGACATCGCCACCAGCAGCAGCACGTTGTTGGCCAGCAGCAGCGATTCGCGCGACACCAGCGCGAACCCCGGGCCGTTGCCGATGGCCGGCGCGCGCCAGGCGAACAGCAGCAGCGAGCCGCCGATGACGATGGCGAGGAAGGCGAGGATGAACACGCCGCGCGCCGGGTCGGTGGCGAAGGCATGCACCGAGGTGAGCACGCCCGAGCGCACGAGGAAGGTGCCGAGCAGGCTCAGGCTGAAGCCGAGGATGGCCAGCAGCACCGTCCAGCTGCGGAAGGTGCCGCGCTTCTCGGCCACCGACAGCGAATGTACCAGCGCGGTGGCGATCAGCCACGGCATGAACGAGGCGTTCTCCACCGGATCCCAGAACCACCAGCCGCCCCAGCCCAGCTCGTAGTAGGCCCAGAACGAGCCGAGCGCGATGCCCAGGGTGAGGAAGCACCAGGCCACCGTCGTCCATGGGCGCGCCCAGCGCGCCCAGGCGGCGTCGAAGCGTCCGCCGATCAGGCCGGCCACCGAGAACGCGAAGGCCACCGACAGGCCGACGTAGCCCATGTAGAGCAGCGGCGGGTGGAACACCATGCCGGGATCCTGCAGCAGCGGATTGAGATCGCGGCCGTCGGCGGCGGGCGGCAGCAGCCGCTCGAAGGGGTTGGAGGTGAACAGCAGGAACAGCAGGAAGCCGACCCCGACCAGGCCCATGATGGAGAGGATGCGCGCGCGCAGCACCGTAGGCAGCGAGCCCGAGTACATCGCCACGGCGCCGGTCCAGAACGACAGGATCAGCACCCACAGCAGCATCGATCCCTCATGCGAGCCCCAGGTGGCTGCCACCCGGTAGTGCAGCGGCAGCTGGAGGTTGGAGTGCGTGGCCACCAGCGCGACGCTGAAGTCGTTGCCGACGAACAGCGCGGCGAGCGAGGCGAAGGCGAGCATGGCCAGCACCATCAGCACCACCGCGGCCGGGCGCGCCACCGCCATCAGGCGCGCGCCGGCGGGCCCGCGCATGGTGCTGCCCAGCATCGGCAGCACGCCCAGCGCGAGCGACACCGCCAGCGCCAGCGCCAGCGCGAACTGACCCAATTCGGCGATCATGGACGGACTCCTATCGTGCCGGCGCCTGCTGGAACTGCGAGGGCGCGCCCATCGGGTGGCCGGCGCGCTTGAGGGCTTCGGCCGCCTCGGGCGGCATGTAGTTCTCGTCGTGCTTGGCCAGCACCTCGCGCGCCTTGAACGTGCCGTCGGCCTCGAGCGTGCCCTGGGCAACCACGCCGCGGCCTTCCTTGAACAGGTCGGGCAGGATGCCGGTGTAGGCCACCTCGATGGTCTTGGCGTTGTCGGTGACGCGGAAGACCACGGTGGTGCCGTCGCCGACGCGCTTCAGGCTGTCGGGCTCGACCAGCCCGCCGATGCGGAAGGCCTTGCCCCTGGGCGCCTCGCCGTCGACGATCTGCGTCGGGGTGAAGAAGAACACCATGTTGCTGCGGAACGCGTTGAGCACCAGCGTCGCGGCCACCGCCAGCGCGCCGAGCCCGACCAGGATCCAGAGCATGCGCTTGTGACGCGATTTCATTTCACTGCCTCTTCGAACGCGGCCGGAGCCGCGGCCTGCGCGCCGGGCTGGACCTCAGGCGCGGCGACGGCGGGCTCGGCAGCAAGCTCCGGCGCGGCGGAAACGGCGGGCTCGGGCGCGGCGACCGCGGGCTCCGAGCGGCTCAGATCGGCGCCCTCCTGGAACCAGCTATGGCGGCATGATGCGCAGCGCACCTGCCGTCCCGTCGGACCGATGGCGCTGTCCGGCACAACATAGCGCGTGGCGCATTGCGGGCAGATAAGGATCATTGCGGCCCCATAAACACCGCTTTGTGCGCGAGAGCAAGCCAGCGTTTGCGCCTGCCGCACATAGCGGTCGCGGCGGCCTTGCCCCGCTCGGGAGGCTGTGCCATGCACGGCG
>Ga0066255_1002672_pt1 | contig 10230 bp, 9 predicted proteins | sample ThiBiot_750_biof_FD_71148 | JGI IMG/M metagenome (GOLD analysis project Ga0066255, IMG submission 71148) | Wastewater bioreactor microbial communities from Cape Town, South Africa - Thiocy_expt_750_biof (version 2) | ecosystem: Engineered > Bioreactor > Thiocyanate-remediating > Anaerobic-Aerobic... | reverse complement strand
TTCGACATCACAAAGACAGTAGCGCAAAGGAAACAATCGTTAGAACCACCCCAATCCATTGGTACAGATTGAGCCTCTCCCCGAAAATCAGCAGTGCACCCACCAGTGTCATCACCGGACGCATCGCATTGATGGGACCCGTGATGGTCAATGGCAAATGCTTGATGGCAAAATATCCGAAAATCCAGGACGAGAGTACAATCGCGGATTTCAAGACGATATAAAGATGCGTTGCGGTGTTCACCGAAGGCATATAAAAAATGCTGCCTGAAGAGAAAATGCCGGGGGAAAAATGCGAAAGCAGAAAAAGAGGTAACAACAACAGGGTACAAAACAAGGTGTTGAGAAACAGGACGGGAATCACCGCATTTCCATTCACCGAGGTTTTCTTACTAATATCGTACAATCCCAAAAAGAAGGCCGACACAAAGGCCAAAGCAATCCACATACCTAAATTCGTTGAGGGGGCAAAATTACGGAAAAATAACCGACTTCGCCGAACTGTTGAAAAAAATATCCGGCAAATCGGATTAAGGATGTCACACCAACTTATGTTTTGTCAGTTAGAAACTATTTTATGCATTATTTTTCAATGGTTTAGGATTCATCCGCCTTCTAATTTCAGTGATATTTCAATATCTAACATTTTCATCTTGAAATTTTCATCTAAAATTAACCACAAATTCCGAAAGAACTTATTAAATTTGTTCGAAGAAAACTTCTATTAACGTTTAATGAGCGAATACTGGCTTTTTTCAAATGCTTAAATAGAATAGTTTGAGAGTTGCTTTCAACAATTTCATTTTTTTATTTAAGAACAGAAAGAAAGAGAAAAAAGAAGGAGAAGAGAAGTTATTAACAATCGTTAACTAGAACATCAATAAAAAATAAATACAGCAATGCAGGTGGTAGACTCTAAAGAATGGCTTGTATTGTAACCGGAAGTTTTTCGCGGATCGGTCAACTAAACTAGGTAATAAAAAAATACAAAGTTGGGAGGCGATGTAAAATTATTCTTACTAAAAATGGAAGGGGTGACGGGGTGTGCCCAATATATATTGCAGTTTTATGCAGAGGCCCTGACATCCATTACACGTATCTGCAGGCTTTTTTCACCGTTCCATTCATTTTCATCCAGTTTAAACACAACATCAACAGGTTTCTTGCCGGTAAGCAATTCCATTTTGTCAGCCATATTGAAACCGATACCGCTGAGTGTAACGCCTTGTTGACGAAGGGAGAATTTAAGGTGTAGTTCTTTTACGATTTTAGAGAAGCCGGTGTCTGTTACGCCACGGGCCAGGAATACCGGCCGGAGATTTTCAGGGCCGAAAGGTTCCATCTGGCAAAGGATATTATAAAACGGCCATTGGATATCACTGAATTGAATTTCTGTATCGATAACAATTTCGGGGATCAGCAGATCGGGGTCGATCGTGGCGGATACCACTTCTTCAAATTTTTTCCGGAAAGCATCCACCTGTTGCAATTCCAGGGTCATGCCGGCAGCAGCGAAATGGCCGCCATAGCCGATCAGGTGTTCGCGGCAGGCATGAATAGCTTCATAAAGATTAAAACCCGGTACGCTGCGGGCGCTGCCGGCTGCATATTCTCCCGACTGGGTGAGCACAATAGTAGGGCGGTAATAATTTTCAATCAGCCGGGAAGCTACGATACCGACCACGCCTTTATGCCAATGGGGTTGGAACACGACCGTGGATTTGCTTTCTATCCATTCCAGGTTTTCGCTGATAAGGACCAATGCCTCCTGGGTAGTGGTGCTATCTGCTTCCTTTCTGTCGGTATTATCGTTGTGAAGCATTTCGGCATAGTGCAATGCTTCCTCATATCTTTCGGCTACAAACATCCGGACGGCTTTGCTTGCATCATCCATCCTTCCTGCGGCATTCACTCTTGGTGCGATCATGAATACCAGGTTTTGAATGTGCAGGGGCAGTTGCAGGCCGCTCAGCTCACACAAAGCCTTTATGCCGTTATTCGGCTTTTCATTGGCCTTTTTAAGTCCATGAAAAGCCATTATCCTGTTTTCGCCGGTCATCGGAACAATATCTGCTGCAATGGCTGTAGCCAGCAGGTCCATATATTCGAAAGCCCATTCACGCGGCAGTTGCATTTTTTGGGCAAGGGCCGTCATTAATTTAAAGCCGACACCGCAGCCGCAAAGTTCTTTATAAGGATAAGGGCAATCTTTTTGTTTGGGATTGAGGATGGCTACAGCCGGTGGAAGATCATTATCGGGCAGGTGGTGATCGCACACTACAAAATCGATGGATAATTCCCTGGCGTAACCGATCAGGTCTACTGATTTAATGCCACAGTCGAGTGAAATAATCAGGGTAAAACCATTTTCTTTGGCAAAATCGATCCCGGCTTTGCTTATTCCATATCCTTCGCGATAGCGGTGGGGAATATAGAAATCCAGGTGAGGGTGTATTTTTTTTAAAAATGAATACATGCTGGCTACGGCAGTGGTGCCATCTACATCGTAATCCCCGAATACCAGTATTTTCTCTCCGGTGGTGATAGCATGAATAATTCTTTCAACAGCTTTGTCCATGTCTTTCATTAACCAGGGATCATGTAATTGATCCAGTTGAGGGCGGAAAAAATCACGGGCCTCATCAAAATTGCGGATGCCGCGTTGGGATAATATCCTGCAAAGTATGGGGTGAATATTAAGTGTCTGGCGCAGTTCTGCCGCTGCGGCTGCATCTTCACTCTTTATCGTCCATCTTTTCTGCGTCATAAACTATGCTTTGCCAGCGGCGGGGCTGTATCAATATTTCCGGTCTGTTACATACAGCACCAGGTCTTCAAGGCCTTTGCGGACAGGAGATTCGGGAAACTGGGCCAGTATATCCAGTGCGTCTTTTTTGTATTCATTCATTTTATCGATAGCATATTGGATACCACCGGCTTCTTTCACTTTACTGATCACCCAGTTCACTTTTTCCTTATCTGTATTCTTGTTTTTCAGGATATAGATAATGCTTGTCCGGGTCTTCCTGTCAATATTGTTCAAGGTATAGATCAGTGGCAGGGTCAGTTTTTTTTCTTTGATATCATTACCGGTCGGTTTTCCAACATTGTCATTGGAATAATCGAAAAGATCGTCTTTTATCTGGAAAGCGATCCCGGTTTTTTCCCCGAATAAGCGCATTTTTTCGGCAATTTCATCGTCATGGCTGGTCGACCAGGCGCCTGCAGAGCAGGCTGAGGCGAGGAGAGAGGCAGTTTTGTTGCGGATAATCTCAAAATAAACGTCTTCCTGCAGGTTAAGTGACCGTGATTTCTCCAGTTGCAATAATTCGCCCTCACTCATTTTTCGGACAGCGTCGGAAAGGATATGAAGGATCCGGTGGTCATTATTGTCGAGGGATAATAATAGCCCCTTGGCAAGCAGGTAATCGCCCACGAGCACCGAAACCTTGTTTTTCCAAAGCGCATAAACGGAAAAGAAGCCGCGGCGTTCCTCAGAATCGTCCACTACATCATCGTGTACAAGGGTGGCTGTATGGAGCAATTCGACCAGGGAGGCTGCACGATAAGCCGGTTCGGTCACTTCTCCGCATAATTTGGCGGAAAGCAGAACGAACATTGGCCGGAGCTGTTTCCCCTTCCTTTTTACAATATATCGCATGATGCGATCAAGCAGGGGCGTCTGACTTTTCACCGCTTCTCTGAAGCGGGATTCGAAGATTTTCAGCTCATTTTCAATTAGTCCAAGCGGAAGGCTCATAATAAAAATGGCAATTTACGTCGCAAAAAATAAATGACCTCACATGCAACTAAACAGTTGGTTTTTTTGACTAAGTACTTGAAAAATAGCAGGAAAAGCCTGAAATAATTTTCACAAAAATTTGGTAATTAAGCTCTAAAGCATAATTTTGCACTTTGTTAGGACATTGTTTTTTCGTAAATCTTAATCCTTAAGTTATGGTAAGCAAAAAGTACACTCTATTGGCAGTATTGTTCTGCCTCCTGGCGACATATGGCTTCTCCCAGGTGAAAACTGGTAGTAGTTATGACGTCTCAGATTCATCCGTCGTTCCGGCTAAAAGGATGCCTCAGCATACCGAATTCCTGAACGGTACCTATAATTTTCCTGCAAAACCCCGTAATCAGTGGGAAATAGGTGTTAAATACGGGCTTGCACACATTTCTGGAGATATTCCTTCCGTTTTCCTCACCGCTCCCAACTTCGGCGTTCACATCCGTAAGTCATTCGGATATGTGTTCTCTGCCCGTTTGGAGTATGTATTCGGAGAGCCTCGCGGTTTGAACTGGAAACAGTCAACAGTGCATGCAGGTACTCCCTGGGTAACTGATGGTTATCCTGCCGGATCATTGATCTATTCCAACTACAAAACGAGGGTTCAGGACCTGTCACTGCAAGGTGTTATCACCCTGAACAATATCCGCTTCCACAAAGCGAAAACAGGTATGAACTTCTACCTGTTCGGTGGTATCGGTGGTTTGATCTATGACGCAAGGATCAATGCTGCAAATGACAATACTGGTGGTATTTATACTACCGAGTTTGCTTCTATTTCCGGTAACGTTTATTCAAACCGTAAAGACACGAGGAAAGCATTGAAAGATGTGCTGGATGATTCTTACGAAACACGTGCAGACAACGATAAGCAAACTACTGCTACTTTATTCAACGATACCTTCCGTCCCAGCCTGACCCTGGGTGCTGGTATGGCTTTCAAACTGAGCAACAAATTCAACCTTGCTCTGGAAGACCGCTGGACATTCGTAAAAGACGACCTGCTTGACGGACAACGTTGGGCTGAACAAGGAGACCTGACTCGTGACTATGATGCATTCCATTTCTTGTCACTGGGTCTGAACTATAACCTGGGTAAAAAAGCAGTTGAACCTCTGTACTGGCTGAACCCGCTGGATTACGCTTACAGCGAGATCCGCAACCCTCGCCTGATGAGGCTGCCCAAACCCGTACTGCCTGATAGCGATGGTGACGGTATCACTGACCAATTCGACCAGGAACAAACTCCTGCCGGTGCACCTGTTAACTCTCATGGTGTAGCGCTGGATACTGATGGTGACGGCGTTCCTGATTACAAAGACAAACAACTGATTACTCCAACTTACTGCCAGCCAGTAGATGCTGATGGTGTTGGTAAATGTCCTTGCCCTGATGCATCCTGCTACGAAGGCCTGGTTGCAAAAAGCAATGATTGCGCTACTACACTGGGTGCTCTGCCTAGCGTTACTTTCAAATCTGGTTCTAACAACCTGAGCGATGACGCTAAAGCTGTACTGTCTACAGTAGCTTCAAGGCTGCGTAACAGCCCTGAATGTAAAGTAGTTGTAGTTGGTTATTGCTCTTCAAGCAAGAAAGAGCAGCAACTGAGCTGGGATCACGTAAATAAAGTGATCACTCACCTTGTTGAAAAAGAAGGTATCAGCCAGGACCGCTTTATCTTCAACTACGGTCAGGAAGGTGGCGATTGCAACACAGTTGATCTCCGTGGCGCTAGCGCTGGTGAAGATGGACCAAATACTGTTGCTCCTCCGCACCCGAACCTGCGTAAAAAATAAACTAAGCTTTACTTTTTGCTGATAGATAACCCTTCCGCGTCTGCGGAAGGGTTTTTTTATTCTACGAGCCTCTTTATCAAAACCTTAACTAAGCTGTTTTGGTCAACTATCTTTTTTGCGTAAGTTTTGTCGGTATCTATTAACTTTGCACACCTTTATGCGTTTTGTACCTGTAATAATAGCCTTGATCTTCCTGAGCAGTTGCAGCAAAGGAATCACTAAGATCCTCAAGAGCCCAGACCCAGAATATAAATTACGGGTAGCTGAAAAATACTTTGTTCAGAAAAAGTATACTAAAGCCCAGGTTCTTTTTGAGGATGTAATGCCTTATTATAAAACCAGGCCTGAATTCCAGGATATCTATTATAAGTATGCTTATTGCGCTTATAACCAGGCAGATTATCTGAATGCAGAGAACCTGTTCAAAACCTTCCTGGAAATATTCCCTAATAGTACCAAGGCAGAGGAAATGGCCTATATGCGGGCTTACAGCTATTATAAACAATCACCCAAGCCGGAGCTTGATCAAACCAACACGATCAAAGCAATGGGAATGATGCAGGTGTTTATCAATACGCACCCGGGTTCAGAAAAAAATAAAGAAGCGACTGCCATTATTGAGACCTGCCGGGCCAAGCTGGAAACAAAGGATTATAAAGGTGCGTTTTTGTATTATAATATGAGCCAGTTCAGGGCTGCTGGTGTGGCATTCACCACGCTGATCAATGCCTACCCTGAATCCTCCCGGCTGGATGAATACAAATTAATGGCAATAAAATCGTATTATCGCTTTGCAGAACTGAGCGTGGAGGAAAAGAAAGCAGAGCGTTATGAGCAGGTGATCGATGCTTGCCATGAGTTTGTAGACCGGTTCCCTGAAAGCAAATTCCGTAAGGAAGTAGAAGACTATATCGCTTTATCGCAAACAAATATTAAAAACTTAAATAGCAATATATGAGTAAGTTAAGACGCCAGCTTAGCGCTGGTATCGCTAACAATGTGGAAACCAAAAGCCTGGATGACCTGAAAAGCAGAACGGGTAATTTATATGAATCTATTGCCATAATTGCTAAAAGGGCTAACCAGATCAATATTTCTTTGAAAGAAGAATTGCACAATAAGCTGGATGAATTTGCCAGCCATACAGACAGCCTGGAAGAAATTCATGAAAACAAAGAGCAGATCGAAATCTCCAGGGCTTATGAAAGAATGCCTAACCCTGCACTGCTGGCAACCCAGGAGTTCATGGATTCAAAAGTGTACTTCCGCAAAGGCGAAGACCAACTGTTTGATTGATCACCGGCAAACCGGTGTTAAATAGTATACACGATCCGGCCCAAAGCTGGATCGTTTGTATTTTATATGGTATTTTTGATAACCTATGCTGGAAGGAAAAAAAATATTGCTTGGCATCACCGGCAGCATCGCTGCATACAAATCAGTGCACCTAGTAAGATTGCTGGTTAAAGCTGGTGCTGAAGTAAAAGTGGTGATGACGCCTGCAGCAAAAGATTTCGTTACTCCCCTGACCCTGTCCACCCTCAGCCGCAATCCTGTGCTTACAGACCTGTTTGACGGGCAAAGCTGGGCCAACCACGTAATGATAGGCCGTTGGGCCGATATTATGCTGATAGCGCCTTTAAGCTGCAATACACTGGCTAAAATGGCCCACGGGCAATGCGATAATCTTTTACTCGCCACCTATCTTTCTGCTACCTGCCCTGTGGTGGTGGCTCCGGCAATGGATGAAGATATGTGGCATCACCCCTCCACTGTCAAAAACCTTCAGTTAATACAGTCCTTTGGTAATACCGTTATCCCGGTAGAAAAAGGAGAGCTGGCCAGTGGTTTATTTGGCGATGGGCGGATGGCGGAACCGGAGCAGCTGGTGCAATACATAACCGATCATTTTTTTTCAGCCAAACCGCTTGCCGGCCGTAAAGCCCTGGTAACAGCCGGCCCCACATACGAAGCAATTGACCCGGTTCGTTTCATAGGTAATCATTCTTCCGGTAAAATGGGTATTGCGATCGCAAAGGAATTATACAGGCAAGGTGCCGAAGTAACGCTGGTGGCAGGTCCCCTGCACACGGCTTTTTCAGCCAATGGCATTAAGCTGGTGAATGTGACGTCTGCTTCAGAAATGTATGCAGCCTGCGAGGAAGTGTTCAACACGGCCGACCTGGCTATTATGTCGGCAGCAGTAGCCGATTATACGCCTGTCGCAAAAGCTCCTGAGAAGATCAAGAAAAAGGAAGATACGTTCCACCTGGAACTGACTAAAACAAAAGACATTCTGAAAAGTCTTGGCGGACGGAAAAAGAAAAGCCAGGTGCTGGTAGGCTTTGCATTGGAGACTACAGATGAAAGGAATTATGCACTGGGAAAACTTGAGGCGAAGAATGCAGATATGATCGTGCTGAACTCCCTTAATGATGCAGGCGCCGGTTTCGGATATGACACCAATAAGATCACGATCTTCCAACGGGATGGAAAAGAGATCCGTTTCGATACCAAATCAAAAGAAGCTGTGGCGAAGGATATTGTTGATACCATAATCACTTCTTACTATGCTTAAAAAAACAGTGCTTTTTGTGGCGATGGTGTTCCTGCTGCAAACTGCCCGTTCCCAGGAATTACAGGCAAAGCTTACCGTGCTGACCAGTAAGATCAGTACGAATGTAGACAAGAAGATCTTCCAGACCCTGCAAACAGCCCTGGTCAATTTTGTAAACAACCGCAAATGGACCAAGGATGCATTTCAGAGCAATGAAAAGATACAATGCAATTTCCTGCTCAATGTGGAACAGGAATTAGGCAATAACATGTACAAGGGCTCGCTTACTGTACAAGCGGCCAGACCCATCTTCAACAGTTCGTACGATTCCCCGCTGATCAATTTTATTGATGATAATGTAGTGTTCCGTTACCAGGAATTTCAGCCGGTTGAGTTCAATGAGAACAGGGTTCAGGGCAACGATCCTACAGTGGCGAATCTGCCCGCAATAATGGCTTATTATATCAATATCATCCTGGGACTGGATTATGGCTCCTTTGCTTTGCGTGGAGGAGATACTTATTTTCAGAAAGCCTGGAATATCGTAAATAATGCGCCAGAAAACCGTGACATTACCGGATGGCGCTCTTATGAAAGCCAGCGCAACAGGTACTGGTTGGCTGAAAACCTGAACAATAACAGGTATGCATTGATACACGACGCGCTTTATTCCTATTACCGTTCAGGCATGGACCTTTTTTATGAAAATGAAGATGAAGCAAGGAACGGAATATTGAACAGTCTCAATTTTCTTAATACCCTGAATAAAGAGAATCCCAATTCAATGATACTGCAATTCTTTTTGCAGGGCAAGAGTTCGGAATTGATAAAGGTATTCAGCCGGGCAGACAAGGATAAAAAGACAAGAGCTGCTGATATTCTTGCAAAGATCGATATTACGAATGGCAATGCTTACAAAGAGCTGCGATGAAAAAACTGAGTTTTCCCTTACTACTGTTGCTTACAGGCATAATGGCCTGCAGCGATAAAAATAAATTACCCAAAGATGTGTTGCCTCAGCCTAAAATGCAGGCAGTGATGTGGGATATGATCCGTGCAGGAGATTTTCTGAACAATTATGTGTTTTACCGGGATACTTCGGTCGATAAAATAGCTGAAACCCAGAAATGGAATGAGAAGATATTCCAGATCCATAAGATCACGCGTAATCAATTCGATAAAAGCTATGCGTATTATCGTCAGCATCCGCAGTTAATGAAAGCGGTGATGGACTCGATCAGCAAAACAAAAGTGGAAGATATCGTGACCCAGCCCACTCCCGAGCCTGTTGTACCCTCTGTGCAGGACACAGCAGCAGGGAAAAGAAAACTGGATTCGCTGAAGCGGGTACGGAGAATAGGCAAGTTTAACAACCGGCTGAACAATAAGCTTGCTGAACCGAAGTGAAACTGAAAGTAAGTAGTAATTTGTGCTACGGAATAAATTTAATCCTCTAACGATTACCGATGAATAAACTGGTTCATACAGCAGAAGAAGCCCTGAAAGATATTATTGATGGAAGTGTGGTGATGCTGGGTGGTTTCGGCCTTTGCGGCATTCCCGAAAATTGTATCGCGGCATTGGTGAAAAAAGGCGTTACAGGCCTTACCTGCATCTCCAACAATGCAGGTGTCGATGATTTTGGAATAGGGCTATTACTGAAGCGGAAGCAGGTAAAGAAGATGATCGCTTCTTATGTAGGAGAGAATGCCGAGTTTGAACGCCAGTTGCTGAGCGGCGAACTGGAAGTGGAACTCATCCCACAGGGCACATTGGCCACCCGCTGCATGGCTGCAGGCTATGGCATGCCGGCGATCTTTACACCAGCCGGTGTAGGTACCGAAGTAGCAGAAGGGAAGGAGGTCAGAAATTTCAAAGGCAAAGACTACCTGCTGGAATATGCATTTGACGCTGATTTCGCCATCGTAAAGGCCTGGAAAGGCGATACCCAGGGAAATCTTATCTATAAAGAAACAGCCCGTAATTTCAATCCTATGATGGCAATGGCGGGGAAGATCACTATTGCTGAGGTGGAGGAACTGGTGCCGGCAGGAGAATTGGATCCTAATAACATACATACTCCT
>Ga0066255_1002671_pt1 | contig 10241 bp, 8 predicted proteins | sample ThiBiot_750_biof_FD_71148 | JGI IMG/M metagenome (GOLD analysis project Ga0066255, IMG submission 71148) | Wastewater bioreactor microbial communities from Cape Town, South Africa - Thiocy_expt_750_biof (version 2) | ecosystem: Engineered > Bioreactor > Thiocyanate-remediating > Anaerobic-Aerobic... | reverse complement strand
GGCGGCGCGCTGATCGTGGTCGGCGAAGACTACGGCGAAGGCGCCAGCGTGATCCAGGAGCGCACCCACGCCTTCGCGATGAAGTCGGGCATGTGGCTGCTCGATCCGCGCCCCAACCTGCCGAGCATCGTGCGCATGGTCGAGCACGGCTTCGAGCTGTCGGAAGCGTCGAGCACGCCTGTGATCATGGAGCTGCGCATCCGCGCCTGCCACGTGCGCGGCAGCTTCGTGGCCAAGGACAACGTGCGCCCGCGCATCTCCACGCGCGCGCTGCAGATGGAGCCCGCCGCCTTCGACTACGGCCACCTGGCGCACCCGCCGGTCACCTTCCAGCACGAGAAGCTCAAGTACGAGGTGCGCATGCCGGCCGGGCGCAAGTACATCGTCGACGCGCAGCTCAACGAGCTGTTCGAGGGCGAGCGCGGCGAGCTCGGCATCATCGTGCAGGGCGGGCTCTACAACAACCTGATCCGCGCGCTGCAGACCCTCGACCTGGCCGACGCCTGGGGGCGCACGCGCATCCCGATCCTGAACCTGAACGTGGTCTATCCGCTGGTGCCGGAGCAGATCACCGGCTTCTGCGCGGGCAAGCGCGCGGTGCTGGTCGTCGAGGAAGGCCAGCCCGATTTCATCGAGCAGGAGCTCAACACCATCCTGCGCCGCGCCGACCTGCAGACGCCGCTGCACGGCAAGGATCTCCTCGCCATGAGCGGCGAGTACACCGTCGAGCTGATCCTGGCGGGGCTCGCGCGCTACCTGGCCGGGCACGCGCCCGACCTGCCGCGCCAGGCGGCCGACGGCCTGCTGGCCGACATCACCGACCTGCGCCGGCAGGCGGCCGAGGCGTTCCACGGCAGGGTGCCGCCGCGCCCGCCCAATTTCTGCACCGGCTGCCCGGAACGGCCGGTGTTCGCCGCCATGAAGCTGGTCGAGCAGGACCTCGGCCGGCTGCACGTCTCGGCCGACATCGGCTGCCACGCCTTCGGCACCTTCGCGCCGTTCTCGTTCGGCAACTCGATCCTCGGCTACGGCATGAGCCTGGCCAGCAGTGCCGGCGTGCGCAACTTCTCGGCCAAGCGCCCGATCGCGATCATGGGCGACGGCGGCTTCTGGCACAACGGGCTGCTCTCGGGCGTGTCCTCGGCGCTGCTGAACCGCGGCGACGGCGTGCTGGTGATCATGAAGAACGGCTACACCTCGGCCACCGGCACGCAGGAGGTGATCTCCACGCCCACCTCGGAATCGCGCCGCGTCGCCGAGGGCACCAGCGCCACCGGCAGCGAGATCACCATCGAGAGCACGCTCAAGGGCATGGGCGTGAAGTGGCTGCGCACGGTGAACAACTACAAGGTCGCCGAGGTGCGCCGCACGCTGGAGGAGGCGCTCACCACTTCCTTCGAGGGCCTGAAGGTGATCATCGCCGACGGCGAGTGCCAGCTCGAGCGCCAGCGCCGCATCAAGCCGCTGCGCGCGAAGATGCTCAAGGAAGGCAGGCGCGTGGTGCGCACCCGCTTCGGCGTGGACGAGGACACCTGCACCGGCGACCACTCCTGCATCCGGCTCTCGGGCTGCCCCACCCTCACCGTGAAGACGCCCACCGACCCGCTCAAGGTGGACCCGGTGGCGCACGTCACCAACGACTGCGTCGGCTGCGGCCTGTGCGGCGAGGTCGCGCACGCGGCCGTGCTGTGCCCGTCGTTCTGGCGCGCCGAGATCATCAGCAACCCCAGCCGCTGGGACCGCTTCAAGGCGCGCCTGCGCGAAGCGTTCATCCATGCCCTCCAGCCGGCCTGAAGTGAAAGCCATGAGCGACCGCAAGCCCTTCACGCTGCTGATCGCCGCCCTCGGCGGCGAAGGCGGCGGCGTGCTCAACGACTGGATCGTCGATTGCGCGATCGACCGCGGCCTGCCGGTGCAGGCCACCTCGGTGCCCGGGGTGGCCCAGCGTACCGGCTCGACCAGCTACTACATCGAGATGATGCGCACGCCCGCCCCCGAGGGCGCCGAGCCGGTGTTCGCGCTCAGCCCGGTGCCCGGCGGCGTCGACGTGGTGCTGGCCAGCGAGCTGGTCGAGGCCGGCCGCATGGTCGAGCGCGGCTTCGTGCATCCGAAGCGCACCACGCTGATCGCGGCCACCCATCGCGTCTACACCACCCACGAGAAGATGCAGATGGGCGACGGGCGCTTCGACGACGAACGCGTGCATGCCGGCGCGCGCGCCCTGTCGACGCGCTACGTGAGCCTCGACATGGCCTCGATCGCCGCTGCCCACGGCACGGTGATCAGCGCCGTGATGTTCGGCGCCCTGGCCGGCAGCGGCCTGCTGCCCTGGTCGCGCGAGACCTGCGAGCGCATCATCGGCGCCGGCCGCGTCGGCGTACAGGCCAGCCTGGCCGGGTTTGCCGCCGCCTACGATGCCGTGGCCACCGGCGCGGCGCACGAAGCCCTGGCCGGGGCGGGCGCTTCCGCCCGCAGCCACCCCGAGGTCTGGGCGCCGCTGCTGGCGACGCTGCCCGCGCCGATGCGCGAGAACGCCGCGCACGGCGTCGTGCGCGTGCTCGACTACCAGGATGCGGCCTACGCCCGCCTGTACGTCGAGCGCCTGCAGCGCATCGCCGCCGGCGCCGGCGAGATCGAGGCCCGGCCCGCGCTGGGGCGCGCCCTGGCCGAGGCGGCGCGCTACCTCGCGCTGTGGATGACCTACGAGGACGTCATCCGCGTGGCCGACCTGAAGTCGCGGCGCAGCCGCGTGGCGCGCATCCGCGAGGAGTCGCGTGCACGCGAGGGCGAGATCCTGCAGATCGTCGAATATCTCAAGCCGGGCGTCGACGAGCTGGCGGCGATGCTGCCGCGAGCGCTCGGGGCGCGGCTGCGCGAGTGGGCGACGCGGCGCGGCAAGCTCGACAGCCTGAATCGCGGCATGCACCTGCCGAGCACCCACATCTCGGGCTACCTGATGCTGCGCACGCTCGCGCGCATGCGCCCGACGCGCCGCCGCTCGCTGCGCTTCCACGAGGAGCAGGCGGCCATCGAGCGCTGGCTGGCGGCGCTCGATCGCATGCTGGCGGTCTCGCCGCCCTTCGCCGCGGCGCTGGCCGAGCTGCCGCGCGTGCTCAAGGGCTACGGCGACACGCACCGGCGCGGCCGGGCGAGCTTCGCGCGCATCTTCGACACGCTGGTCGATCGCGCACTGGCCGCCGCCACTGCGCCCGGCGAGGAGGCGGCGCAGGAGCTGCGCCGCGCCATCGAGGCGGCGCTCGCCGAGCCCGAGGGCCGCAAGCTCGAGAACACGCTGGAGCAGGCCGGCATCACCCCGCTGCCGCCGGTGGCCAAGCCCATCGTCTGGATGCGCAAGCCGCGCGGACAAGCCGCCTCGCTCACCCGGCCACACTGAAAACACGTGAAGGAACCTGCTGCGCTACGGTTCCTTCACACGTTCAAGGCGCCGTCGGGTCACCCCGGCCACGGCGACAGCGCCGCGGCCCCGAACAGCACCAGCAGCGCGCCGACCACCCAGCGGCTGCCGCGGTCGCGCAGCGCGAACACCAGCGGGTCATCGTGCATCGTGCCGCGCGCGGTGGCCAGCCACAGGCGGCCGAGCCAGATCAGCAACCCGACCAGCATCAGCCACAGGATCTGCGGCGAGGCGTAGCGCTGCACCACCGCCGGCTCCTGCACGTAGAGCGCCAGCACCAGCAGGGCGGCGCACGAAGTGGCGATGCCCAGCGACTGCAGCACCGGGAGATCCTCGACGCCGTAGCCGCGCCCGGCGGCCGTGTCCTCGTCGCGCTCGAAGCGGGCCACCAGCTCGCCGCAGCGCTTGACCAGGGCGAGGCTGAAGAACAGGAACACCGAGAACGCCAGCAGCCAGAACGACACCTCGACGCCGATCGCGGCGCCGCCGGCGAGCACGCGCACCGTGTACAGCCCGGCCAGCGTGGCCACGTCGAGCAGCGCCACGCGCTTGGCGAAGCCCGAATAGAGCCCGGTCATCGCCAGGTAGGCCAGCACCCACAGCGCGAAGCGCTCCCCCACCGCGGCCGCGATCGCCAGCGCCGCCACCAGCAGCAGGGCCGATGCGGCGAAGCCGCTGCGCACCGGCAGGCGCCCGGCGGCAAAGGCGCGCTCGCGCTTGCGCGGGTGGCGCCGGTCGGCCGCTAGGTCGAGCAGGTCGTTGAGCAGGTAGCCGCTGGAAGCGGCCAGGCTGAACGCCGCGCACCCCAGCAGGGCCTCCCACAGCGCCAGCGGCTCGTCGAGCCGGAACGAGGTCAGCAGCGGCACGAGCACCAGAAGGTTCTTCAGCCACTGGTGGGGACGCAGCGCGCCCAGCCAGGCGCGCAGGCGCTGCGCCGGCGCAGGCGGCGGATCGAACACGGCCGCGACCTCGGCCCGCCGGCGCGCCTCGCGCAGCACGCGCCCGGGCGCGTCGATGACGATCGCGCGGCGCGCCGAGGCGAAGATCGGCAGGTCTTCCGGGCCGTTGCCGCAGTAGTCGAAGGGCGCACCGTCCGCGTCGCGGCGGATCGCCTCCAGCTTGTGGCGTCCCTTCAGGTTGTGGCGGCCGTCGCTCGCCAGCACCGCGTCGAACAGCCCTCCGGCGGAGGAAGGCGTAGGCAGCGATGCAGGCGGGGAAGGCGGCTGCGAAGGCGCAGCGTCGACCGTCTCGGCGACGGATTGCGCCAGCGCGCGATCGGCCGCGGTGGCCAGGACGACGCGCCGGCCGGCCGCGCGCTGCCCGCGCAGCCAGGCCAGGAACGCCTCGTGGCGCGGCAGCGAGGCAACCTCGGGCGCCCCCAGGCGGGCCATGCGCCGCTTGAACGCCGCGCGGCCCGAGGCGAGCGCGGCCAGGGCGGCGATCGCGGCCAGCGGCCGGCGCCGCAGGGCGCTGGCGAACGACTCCCACAGGCTGTCGGTGCGCAGCAGGCTGCCGTCGAGATCGACATACAGGGGGATCTCGCGGTCGTCGGCGGGCACGGGCATGGCGGCGATTATAGGGGCCGCTGCCCTCGCGCGGCCGCCGACCCGATATGATCGAGCCTCGCCGCGGAACGCCCCCATGACTGCCCGCCCCATGACTGCCGAACCCGTCCTGTACCAGACCGAGCACGCGGTGGCCGCGATCACCCTGAACCGCCCCGACGTGCTCAATGCCCTCGACGACGCGCTGGTCCGTGCGCTGCGCGAGGCGGTCGAGCGCGCCGCCGCCGACGAGGCGGTGCGCGCCGTGCTCCTCACCGGCGCCGGGCGCGGCTTCTCGGCCGGCGCCGACCTGGCCTCGATCCCGCCCGGGCGCGTCGACCTCGGCCAGGTGCTGCGCGAGCGCTATCACCCGCTCATCCTCGCCCTGCGCCGGATGCCCAAGCCGGTGGTGTGCGCGGTCAATGGCGCGGCGGCCGGCGCCGGCATGAGCATCGCCCTGGCCGCCGACATCGTGCTCGCGGCACGTTCGGCCTACTTCGTGCAGTCCTTCGCGAAGATCGGCCTGATCCCCGATGCGGGCAGCACCTGGCTGCTGCCGCGTCTGGCCGGGGCCTCGCGCGCCCGCGCCATGGCGCTGCTGGCCGAGCGCATCGACGCCGAGCAGGCCTGCCGCTTCGGCCTCGTCTGGGAGGTGCTCGACGACGAGGCGCTGCTGCCGCATGCGCGCCGGCTGGCCGCCCACCTCGCCACGCAGCCGACGCGCGCCTGTGCGCTGATCAAGCAGGCGTTCGAGGCCAGCGACGGCCACGACCTGGCGCAGCAGCTGGAGCTCGAGGCCACGCTGCAGGCGCAGGCCGGCGACAGCGACGATTTCCGCGAAGGGGTGGCCGCCTTCCTGCAGCGGCGCCCGCCCGTCTTCAGGGGCCGATGATGCCGGGCGCCGCCCACACCCACCCGCCGCGCGCGACGGCCGAGCAACAGCGCCTGGAGGCGGCGCTGCGCGACATCTTCGAGACGCACATCGCCTTCAACAAGACGCTGGGCATCGTGATCGAGTCGTTCGAGCCGACACACCCCGGGGTGCGCTTCGACATGCGCCCCGAGCTGGTCGGCCACTTCCTCTACGGCCGCCTGCACGGCGGCGCGATCTCGGCCGTGCTCGATGCCACCGGCGGCTTCGCGCTGATGTGCGGCATCGCCGACAAGCACCGCGACGAGAACGCGGAGCAGGTCCTGCAGCGCTTCTCGCGCATGAGCACGATCGACCTGCGGGTCGATTTCCTGCGCCCGGGGATCGGCACGCGCTTTCACGCCGGCGCGCGCGTCACCCGGCTGGGCGGGCGCATCGGCTCGGTGCAGATGACCCTGGAGAACGAAGCCGGCGCGCTCATCGCCACCGCCTCGGGCGCCTACGTCATCAGCTGAAACACCCAGCGACGCGGCGGCGGCCCGCCCCCGGGTTTCCCCGGAAACTCGGCGAGTCGGGTTCTGTACTAACATCCGGCGGATACGACTATCGATTCTGCCGGTCGCGCGCACGTGCAGGACACAAGGAGACGACACCTTTGCAGGTGCTGCAGGTACTGGTCAGTGGCATCGCTCAAGGCTGCATCTACGGACTGATCGCGCTCGGCTTCGTCCTCATCTACAAGGCCACCGAGACGGTGAGCTTCGCCCAGGGCGAGCTGATGATGCTCGGCGCCTTCCTCGCCCTGGCGCTGCTGGCGGTGCCCGGCTTCCACTTCTGGCTCACGGTGCTCGCGACCATCGCCGCCATGGCGCTGTTCGGCATTCTCCTGGAGCGCATCGTCATCCGCCCCATCCTCGGGCAGCCGGCGTTCTCGATCGTGATGCTCACCATCGGCATCGGCTACGTCGCGCGCGGGGCCATCACCATGATCCCGGGCGCCGGCACCGATACGCACACGCTGGCGGTCCCCTATCGCGACGCGGTGGTCACCCTCGGCGGCGTGGTGTTCGCGGTCGAGCACCTGGCAGTGATCGCGGCCACCGCGGCCCTGTCCGCCCTGCTCTACCTCATGTTCCGCTACAGCAAGGTCGGCGTGGCGATGCAGGCGGTCTCGCAGAACCAGCTCGCGGCGTACTACATGGGCATCCCGGTCAAGCGCCTCAACGGCCTGGTCTGGGGGCTGGCCGCGGCGGTGGCCGCGGCAGCGGGCTTGCTGCTGGCGCCGATCACCTTCGTCTACGCCAACATGGGCTTCATCGGGCTCAAGGCCTTCCCGGCCGCGGTGGTCGGCGGCTTCGGCAGCCTGCCGGGGGCGATCGTCGGCGGCCTGATCATCGGCGTGGTGGAGTCCCTCTCGGGTTTCTTCCTGCCCGAGGGCTTCAAGGACGTGGCCGCCTACGTGGTGGTGCTGGCGATGCTGATGCTGCGGCCCAACGGGCTGTTCGGCGAGAAGCTGGCCAAGAAGGTGTAGCCGGCGATGCGCTTCATCTTCAAGACCCGCTACGACCAGGACATCGACCTCGTCAAGCACGGCGGCCAGCGCTTCTGGTACTCGGTGCTGGCCCTCGCGCTGGTGATCGCACCCTGGGCGCTACCCGACTACTGGCTGGCCCAGCTCACCTTCATCCTCATCTACGGCATCGTCGGCCTCGGGCTGATGCTGCTGGCCGGCTTCACCGGCCTGTTCTCGCTCGGCCACGGTGCCTTCCTCGGCGTGGGCGCCTATACGCAGGCCGTGCTGGCCTCGATGGGATGGCCGTTCCCGCTGTCGCTGGCGGTCACCATCGTGCTGTCGGCCGCGGTGGGCGCCGTGGTCGGCATGCCCGCGCTGCGGGTCAAGGGCATCTACCTCGCCATCGCGACGCTCGCCTTCGGCTTCATCGTCGAGGAGGTGCTGGCGCGCTGGGAAAGCGTCACCGGCGGCAACGCCGGAAAGGTCGTCCCCAGCCTCGATCTCTTCGGCTGGAAGGCGGACGGCGCGGCGTCGTTCTATCTCGTGTGCCTGGCGTGCGCGGTGCTGTCCACGCTGGTCGTGCTCAACCTGCTGCGCACGTCCACCGGCCGCGCCTTCGTCGCGATCCGCGACTCCGAGATCTCCGCCCAGAGCATGGGCATCCACCTGGCACGCTACAAGACGACGTCGTTCATGATCTCGGCCGCCCTGGCCGGCGTCGGCGGCGCCCTCTACGCGCACCAGATCCGCTTCCTGTCGCCCGACCAGTTCGGCATCCTGCAGTCCATCGACCTGCTGCTGATGGTGGTCATCGGCGGCCTGGGCTCGATCCACGGCGCCTTCCTCGGCGCCGCGTTCCTGATCACCATGCCGCAGCTGATCACGCTGGGCAAGGACCTGCTGCCGTCCGCCATCGGCCAGGCCACGGGCCTGCAGAGCGTGGTCTACGGGCTGGTGCTGATCGCCTTCGTCCTGTTCGAGCCGCTCGGCATGTACGGGCGCTGGCTGAAGGTGCGCACCTGGTTCCAGTTGTTCCCCTTCTACCGCCGCGGCCTGTTCCGGCGGCAGAAGGCCTTCCAGAAGTCGGACCGCCTGCGATGAGCGAGGCGCTGCTGTCCGCCCGCAACCTGGCCGTGCGCTTCGGCGGCGTGCTGGCCGTCGACGACGTGAGCTTCGACGTGCGCCGCGGCGAGGTGTTCACGCTGATCGGCCCCAACGGCGCGGGCAAGACCACGGTGTTCAACCTGATCAGCCGCATCTACGCGCCCACCTCGGGCTCGCTCGCCTTCGAGGGGCAACCGCTCGGCGACGTCGCGCCGCACCGCATCGCCACGCTCGGCATCGCACGCACCTTCCAGAACATCGAGCTCTTCGAGCACGCCACGGTGCTGCAGAACCTGCTCATCGGGCGCCACGTGCACCGGGGCAGCAGCCTGTGGCGCGAGCTCGTCTTCACCCCCTCGGTGCGCGCGGCCGAGCGCGCGACGCGGCGCAAGGTCGAGGAGGTCATCGACTTCCTCGACCTGCAGCACTACCGCGACACCATGGTCGCCGGGCTGCCCTACGGCGTGCGCAAGGTGGTCGAGCTGGCGCGCGCCCTGGCCACCGAGCCCAAGCTGCTGCTGCTCGACGAGCCTTCCTCCGGGCTGAACGTCGAGGAAACCGGCGACATGGCGTTCTGGATCCAGGACATCCGCGACGACCTCGGCATCACGGTGCTCATGGTCGAGCACGACATGTCGCTGGTGTCCCGGGTGTCCGATCGCGTGCTCGCCATGAACCAGGGCCAGGTGCTCGCGCTCGGCACGCCGGCCGAGGTACAGGGCCACCCGGGCGTGATCGAGGCCTACCTGGGGGCGGCCGACGACGCGAGCTCGCTGCGCAGGCCCGAGCCATGAGCGAGCCGATCCTCACCCTGCTCAACGTCGAGAGCGCCTACGGCCCGATCAAGGCGATCCGCGGCGTCAGCCTGAAGGTGCGCCCGGGCGAGGTCTGCGCCGTCCTCGGCTCCAACGGCGCCGGCAAGACCACCATCCTGAAGACCATCTCGGGCATCATCGATCCGCGCAAGGGCTCGATCTGGTTCCGCGGCGAGGACATCACCGCGCGCGACCCCGCGCACATCGTGCAGCGCGGGCTGAGCCACGTGCCCGAGGGCCGCGAGGTGTTCCCGCTGCTGTCGGTGCACGACAACCTGATGATGGGCGCCTATACCCGCGCCGACCGCGACGGCGTGGCGCGCGACCTCGAGGCGGTCTACGGCTACTTCCCCATCCTGCGCGAGCGCGCCGCACAGGACGCCGGCCTGCTCTCGGGCGGCCAGCAGCAGATGCTGGCGATCTCGCGCGCGATCATGGCCGCGCCGCAGCTGATCCTGCTCGACGAAGCCACCGAAGGCCTCGCGCCGCTCGTGCGACGCGAGATCTGGGCCTGCCTGCAGTTGCTGAAGGCCGAGGGCCAGACGATCCTCGTCATCGACAAGAACCTTTCCGAGATGGCGACGCTCGTCGACCGGCATCACATCGTGGAGAAGGGAAGCGTCGTGTGGCACGGAACACCCGCGGAGCTGCAGGCGCAGCCGGACGTTGCCGAGCGATACCTGGGCGTGTAGCGAAGGGCAACGACCGCAGCGCCGCCGTGCGCCGCGGTCGGGCACCTGCGTTGCCCTTCCGTTGTCGTCGATGCGGCAGGACAACGGAGCGGCCATGAAGCACGAAAGCGGACGGCGCAACGGGCGTGGGGCCACGGCGCCTGGCGCCGGGAAGCGCAGCGAACGCGAGGCGCGCGGCGGGCGCGATGGACATGACGGGCGCGGCGAAGGCGGCGGGCGCGAGATACACGACGCGCGTGACGGACGCGCGCAACGCGACGACCATGGCTCGCGCGGGCAGCGCGGCG
>Ga0066255_1002670_pt1 | contig 10241 bp, 10 predicted proteins | sample ThiBiot_750_biof_FD_71148 | JGI IMG/M metagenome (GOLD analysis project Ga0066255, IMG submission 71148) | Wastewater bioreactor microbial communities from Cape Town, South Africa - Thiocy_expt_750_biof (version 2) | ecosystem: Engineered > Bioreactor > Thiocyanate-remediating >... | reverse complement strand
ACTCCCGCCACTGCCAGCCGGCAAGGGATAAGCCCAGGCCCAGTCCAGCCCGCCCTTGGTGATGTAGGCACTGGCGGGGACCGGTGAATCAAAGTAAGCGGCCGAAGCGCCCACGCCGCCACAGGCCAATCCCAGCGACACCAGGACACGGCCCATGCGGCGGGCCAACAAAGAATTCTTCATATCCACTCTCCTGACTGAAAAGACAAGCCTGAATGAACCTGCGACCCGGCGGCGCGCTGATCGCTACCATAAAAATACGGGAACCCAGCAAACTCCCCTCCGGATCAGGTCAATTTTCATGCAAAGAGATTGAATGCGCGACCAAAATCACACGGCAAGCTGAGGTGCCCATCGAATTTCGTCTTCCAACAGGTCGCTTTCATGCCGCCTCAGCGTGTTGATCGACATGCATGCTGATCCAGTCCTCCAGGAACTGAACCGGCGAACTGTAGCCCAGCGTGGAATGCCGGCGCCTCCTGTTGTAGAAAATTTCGATGTACTCAAAGAGATCGGCCTGCGCATGGGCCCGCGTCGCGTAGACCGTACCGTGCACCCGCTCGTTCTTGAGGCTGTTGAAGAAGCTCTCGGTGGGTGCGTTGTCCCAGCAGTTGCCCTTGCGGCTCATCGATGCCGCCATGCCGTACTCGGCACGCTTGACCGCCATCGCATGGCTGGCGTACTGACTACCGCGGTCGCTGTGGAAGATCACGCCTGCGCCGGGCTTGCGCCGAAACCACGCCATTGACAGCGCATCGGTGACGATGTCGGCGGTCATGCGTGGCTTGATGGACCAGCCGATGACCTCACGATTGAACAAGTCCAGCACGACGGCCAGGTACAGCCAGCCTTCTGCGGTCTGGATGTAGGTGATGTCGCCCGTCCATACCCGGTTGGGAGCCTCAGCCGTGAAGTTGCGCGCCAGCAGGATCTCGGCGACCGGCAGCGAGTGCCTGGAGTCCGTTGTCGCCTTGTAGCGCCGCTTGTGGCGCGCCCGGATGCCATGTGCGCACATCAACCGCTCCACGCGGCGCAGACCAATGCAGTGGCCGCGCCCCTGCAATTCGCGGTGCATGCGCCGCGACCCATAGGCACCCTTGACCTCGGCGTGGATGCTCTTGATCAAGGCCACGACCTGCGGATCCGTCAGGCGTGTGCGTGCAGGCGAGCCGCCACGGCGCCAGGCGCGGTAGCCGCTGATGCTCACGGCCAGCACTTGGCACATCTCGGGCAGGGGGTAGTGGCGGCGCTGCGCATCTATCCAGGCGTACTTCACAGCGCATCCTTGGCAAAGTACGCCGTCGCTTTTTTTAGGATTTCGACGTGCATTTTCAGCCGCGCGTTCTCCGCACGTAGCCGGGATAACTCCATCTGCTCGGGCGTCACTGGCTTGGCGCCAGGCGCCATGAGTTTGCCAGCCGCCGCCGCCTTCACCCAGTTGCGCAGCGTCTGCTCGACCAGGCCCAGATCCCTGGCCGCGACCACGATGCCCACTGCATGGGCATGCTTGATGGCCTGTTCCTTGAACTCGGCCGTGTACTCTTGCTTCGGAATTCTCTTCACTTTTCGTCCTTCAGACTTCGATGGTAACCATCGACCCTTGGAAGACGAAAAACGGCGGGCAGCTCACACATGCTGGCAGGCACGCTACAAACAGGGAAGTCCCCTGCATTCGTAGATGCCCCGGCGAGCCACGCCGCCGAGCGCCGCAAACGACCTCGTGTGCGCGTCGAACAGCATCTCGTGCCCCTGGCTGGGGTACGCCACCAGCCAGAACGCGCGCGAGGCGCACAGCTTCAGGTGCGCCACCTGCGCCTGGTGGTACACCCCGCCCACAACGATGCCTTCTTCGCTCCAGTCAAACTGGTGGTACACCCCGCCCACAACGATGCCTTCTTCGCTCCAGTCAAACTGGAACGCCTCGCCCAACTCGAAGCTCAGCGGCACAAACGCCTTCGTGGTGTCCTTGCCCGAGTCCTGTCGCCACGTCCGGATGAAGTCCGTCACCGCGCTGTAGCCGCCACGGTAGCCTTGGGCCTGGATCTGCACAAACAGCGCCCGCGCCGTGCGCCGCTGGTCCCGAACTCGGTGGGCATCCGTCTTGAGCGCCGCCACCAGCGTCGCCTCAAACGCCGAGAGCTTGCCCATCTTCTGCGCCCGCTCATACCGCGGCTCAATCGCCGCCGGCGCCTTCAGCCACTTCTTGACGGTGTTCCTCGACAAACCCGTCTTCCTCGAGATCTCGCTGATCGAGACCCCGTCGCGCATCTTCATGCGCCTGACCTTGCCAATCATGTCCATGGTGATCACCTCTTTTGCTCCTGCCAAAAAATTCAGCAGTCGCGTGATACACCCTGGTCAATTTTGAAGCGGCACTCCCGCCTTCAGATGGTCAGTTTTCGGTCGGCGTCAACAGATATTTTCAACAAGACCAAGAACTCCACTTTTCAGGGGCAACCTCAGGTCCTAGCGCCCGGCAAACCTCGGCGCGCGCTTTTCTACAAATGCGGCAGCTGCTTCACGGTGGTCTTCAGTCATCACGCAGCGCATTTGTCTCAGTGCCTCGTCGTCCATGGCTCGCCCGAGGGTCACCCCGCTTTCCACGGCATTCAGGTTGGCCTTGGTGTGGCCGATGGCGAGCGTAGGTGCACTGGCAAGTTGACTGGCAAGGCGATTTCCCTCGGTTTCCAGCTCTGCGTCTGGGACGACCATGTCGGCGATGCCTGCGCGCGCAGCTTCCTCTGCGCTGAGTACTGGCGACAGCATGGAGAGCCAGCGCGCCCGGGCTCCGACCCGCTGAGCGAGCAGCCAGTTCCCGCCGTAGTCACTCGACAAACCGACCGAGATGAACGATGTGCTGATCTTGACGCTATCTGAGACCACCAGGATATCGCAGGCAAGGGCTAGCGAAAAACCTGCGCCCATCACTGGTCCTCTGGCCAGCGCAATGGTTGGCTTGGGCATTTCGCGCAACAAGCGCGCAGAGTCCATGGCCTCTCGCAAATGTGCTGCACGCTCCTCCAGGGTTTGCACACTTACGCCAGCGGCTGCCATTTCCTTGACATCGCCACCGGCGCAAAATGCCCGCCCTGCCCCCGTCAGGACGACCGCGCGCACTTGAGGGTTGAGCGACGCCTTGCGCAGTGCCTGCAACAGCGACATCAGGAGCGGTGGGGTCAATGCATTGAGCCGCTCAGGCCGGTTCATGGTGAGTGTGAGAACTGCATTTTCCAGAGATTCGATCAACACCGGGGGCTTTTCTGTGGTCATTTGCTCGTTCATGTGGCCATTCATATGGCTTACTCCAGTAAAGATATCGGTTTGACAGCCGTCCGATGCGCCTAGAACTGGAGCGTGTCGGCGCAGTACGCCTCATGACGATCGCTGCTGCCCAGACAGAGGTCCGCGACGACAGCACGTTTGAAATAGTGGCCGACCGAGTATTCTTCGGTCATGCCAATGCCGCCGTGCAATTGAATGGCCTGGCCGCAAACCGTCTTGGCAGAGCGGCCAATCAACGACTTGGCCTGCGATACCATGCGTCGGCGTTCCGATGAGTCCGTGTCTTCCATGGCTGCAAGAAGAGCATGCAGCATTGAACGTGAAAGCTCCAGATCCGAAGCCATGTCAGCCATTCGGTGCTGGAGAGCCTGGAATGAACTCAGCGTCATGCCGAACTGTTTTCTCACCTTTAAATAACCTGCGGTGATCTCTATGGACTTTTCCATGGCACCGATCAGTTCGGCGCACACGGCGACCGTGCCGTGCGCCAGCCCGTCAAGCAGAGCTCGTGCGCCTTCGGCTGGCCCGGAAAGAAGCCGGTCATCAGAGACGAACACGTCTTTGAGTTGCAGCTCTGCCGCCGAGCTTCCGTCATGCAGTGGCCACGTTTTTCGGTGAAGGCCCGGCACGTCGGCAGACACGAGAAAGAGAGCCGTGTCGCCCCCCTCTTCTCTTCCTGATACTGCTGCCGAGACAATGAACAGGTCTGCCTGCGCGCCGCCCAGAACGAGGCGCTTGCTGCCATTGAGCTGGAAGCCTCCGGCCACCTGAGTTGCCGTTAACGTGGGGGGCAGCGGCATGCCGTAGGATTCGGACTCTGCGTAGGCCAAGGCCAGTTTTCGCGAGCCTTCTATCAGTTGCGGCAGCAGTTCTTCCCTCACCTTGGAACTTGGACAAGCGTAAAGGGTTTGCAGTCCCAGCACGGCGCAACCCAGGTAGGGCTCCAGTACCAGCCCTCTTCCAAACTCTCTGGCTACCAGCGCGGTTTCGACGACTGAACCTCCGAAGCCGCCTTCGGACTCAGGGATCGCAACGCCGACCCAGCCGTTGTCTGCGACGGTACGCCAGTTTTCGGCGGACTCTGCCGATCCACTCTGGAGCAAAGCACCTCGTTTTTCGAAGCTATACGTCTTTTCGACAAATCGACGCACGCTGTCCTGAAGCATCAGCTGTACTTCGTTCATACTGAAATCGATGTCCAGGCTCCCGCTGATTCAAAACTAGAACTCAAAACTGAAAACTCATCTTGGAGACGATTCCGCGCTGTACTTCACTGCTCCCGCCGTAAATGGTGGCGGCACGCCTGAAGAATGCGTTGGCGGCAAACTCGCCAAAATCATCCGCAAGCGGAAGAGCATCTTTTGCAGACGTTTCAGCCGGGCTGACATACGAAACTGCGCCATATTCGCCCAGCGATTCGACAATGAACTGACTCATGGACTGCATCAGCTCAGTGCCACGAATCTTGAGCAGCGACCCGAGGGACTGGGCAGCCGGGCTGTGATCGCCCGCCTGGTCAAGCGACGCGACACGCGCCACCATCATGGTAATGGCACTGATCTCAGCTTCAAACCTGGCCATGCGCAGCCTGAAGGTGGAGTGCTCCGCCAAAGGACGGCCCGCATACGATAGTTTTTTGCCGATGGACTTCAAGTGCCTGAAGTAAGCCTGCAAGGTCGGCAACTCCGCCGTGGTTGCATGTTCGTTGTTGAGCAGGAACTTGGTGATGTTCCAGCCATCGCCCTCGTTTCCTACCCGGTCCTCCACAGGGGCCTGCGATCGCCGCTGAGGATCTTCGCACAATGCTCCTGCTTCTGGCGGTCGTCACCAAACTCATTGACCGCAGGCCCCAGGAGCTTGTGTCCGAATATATCGAGCGAAGGCGCTCCAGCCTTATTGCACTCTTCATCAAAAATCTGCTGCTGATGGGCGGTCCAGCCCGTACCACCATGATGCTTGGGCCAGTATGGCCCTCCCCATCCATTCGCATGGAGAATTTTCTGCCACGCCACGAGTGACTCACGATCCGAACGAAAATCCTGAAAACTGGAAGTCAGCGCAGGATCGAGTTTCTCACTCAAGAATTGGCGAACCTCGTCTCTAAACGTCTTCAAGTATGGGTCGGGCTTAAAATCCATCACGTACTCCGGGTGTTCACAGCGGCAGAGTTTTTCTCTAAAGCAATATTATTTTTGTGCAAGAATGAGATCCACGAACTTCTTGATCTCTTCGTCTGCGTTTTCGTAGGGCTTGGCTCCACTCCAGTCTGCAATACGGTCAATATGCTCGGCGATATATTCTGGCGTCAGATTTTCATCCGCAATGTGAACGGGTTCGGCCTCAACAACGCGCGCGGCGGCAAATGCACCGCCACCAGCAGACAGGATCATTTTCGAGGGCGCATTTTCACTGGCCAGGTAAAGCACAGCCGGCGTCACGCGTTCGGGTTTGAGCGCCTCTTGCACTGCAGGAGGCAATAAATCCATGGTCATGCGGGTGGCCGCCATGGGTGCGACCGTATTGATGCGGATGTTGTTCTTTGCACCTTCCTGATGCAATACATGCATGAGACCGATCAGGCCCATCTTGGCCGAGCCATAGTTGGCCTGCCCGAAGTTTCCATAGATTCCGGCTGCAGAGGTCGTCATCACGATGCGCCCGTAGTTCTGTTCGCGCATGAGGTTCCACACTGCCTTCGTGCAGTGGACCGAGCCGCCCAGGTGGACATCCATCACGGCGTTGAAATCACCCATTTCCAACTTGGTGAATGATTTGTCACGCAAGATGCCGGCGTTGTTGACCAGAACATGAACAGCCCCAAACTCGCTCACCGCTTGTGCAACGAGTTCCTGTACCTGCTCGAAATCCGCCACGTTGGCACCGTTGGCCATGGCGATGCCGCCGGCTTGTCTGATTTCCTCTACCACGCCCATGGCAGCTTCTGAAGATCCACCTGTACCATCCCGATTTCCCCCGAAATCGTTGACGACGACCTTCGCACCGCGAGCAGCAAACTCCAGTGCGTGCTGGCGACCCAGCCCCGCGCCTGCTCCCGTGACGATGACCACACGGTCCTTGAAACTAACGGTCATGATAATCTCCGAAACTTCTGATTAATTGTAGAAACGGACAATAGGCTCTGCGATACAGGCGGGTTTACTGGATCCCTCGCATTCAATCGTCATGTTTAACGTGAGCTGAGCGCCGTTGCCTTCGATTTTTTCCCATGAGGCGAGCTGAAACTTGCCCCCCAGCCTGCTTCCGACCGGCACGGGAGAAGGAAAGCGCACCTTGTCCAGTCCATAATTGAGTGCGGCGGAAAATTTCTCGATTTGAAAAGCACCGTTCATCAGAGAAGGCAGCAAGCTCAGCGTGAGAAAACCGTGGGCAATGGTCGTTCCAAATGGGCCGGATTTGGCCTTCTCCGGATCAACGTGAATCCACTGGAAATCACCGGTGCTTTCAGCAAACTGATTGATCCTGTTCTGCTCAATCAGTACCCAATCGCTGACGCCGATTTCCTGGCCCACCAGATTTTCCAGGTCATTGACAGTTTTGTAGACAATCATATGTTCTTCGCAAGGATTTCAATCATCAGGGCGACGTCCGTTTGACAGTCAAACCCGCTCGTACAGTGTGACGACGCAAGCGCCACCGATACCGATGTTGTGCTGCAATGCCAGTCGGGCATTGGGCACCTGACGGGCCTCGGCCTCGCCACGCAGCTGGTTGACGAGCTCGAAGCACTGCGCCAGCCCCGTGGCGCCAATTGGATGCCCCTTGGACAACAGGCCCCCCGACGGGTTGGTCACATACTTGCCGCCATAGGTGTTGTCTCCATCGAGGACCAGTTTCTCGGCTTCGCCCTCGGCGCACAGACCCAGCGACTCATAGGTCAAGAGTTCGTTCTGCGCGAAACAGTCATGCAATTCGATCACATCGATGTCCTCGGGACCGATGCCAGCGGCTTCGTACACTTTTTTGGCAGCCGTCTGCGCCATGTAGTAACCGGCGACGCCCCGCAAGTCATTGTTATCAAACGTAGAGGCACTGTCTGTGGTAATGGCCTGGGCTGCAATTTTGACTTCGGAGCGCAGGTTGTGGCGCTTGGCAAAATCTGCGGACGTGACGATGGCCGCTGCTGCGCCGCACGTGGGAGGGCATGCCATCAGGCGTGTCATGACGCCAGGCCACAGAACGGGAGAAGCCATGACTTCTTCTTCAGTCACCACTTTCTTGAACAGTGCCAGCGGGTTGTTCGAGGCATGACGGCTCGCCTTGGCCCTGATCTTGGCGAAGGTTTCGAGCTTCGTGCCGAAGCGCTTCATGTGCTCGAGCCCTGCCGAGCCGAACAATCTCATGGCCAACGGAATGTTGGTCACGTCGAGCTTGCTCTCGATGCAGGTGTCGAAATGATCGTAGACCGACGGACGATCATCAAACATCGTGCCGAGCGCACCGGGATTCATTTGCTCAAAGCCGACCGCCAAAGCGCATTCGACCTGGCCACTTGCGACCGCCTGGCGAGCCAGATAGAGCGCAGAAGAGCCGGTTGCACACGCGTTGTTGACGTTGAAGACAGGGATCGCCGTGGCACCCACGTCGTAAATGGCACGCTGGCCCGAGCATGTGTCGCCATATGCATAACCGGCGTAAGCGTGCTCGATCTGGTCGTAGGAGAGCTTCGCGTCGCTCAGCGCTTCTCTGATGGCTGTCGCGGCCATCACGGAATACGTATCACCAGCGCCGGGCTTCTTGAACGGAATCATGCCTGCACCAACGACAAATACATCTCTACTCATCACACACCTCGATCAATTGATATTTATGGACTCACTGACCTGCGCACAGATCAGTGAGAGGGCCTGGTTACGCGGGTTTATTTGTAGTCAGACACGACCTTCCAGCGGCCATCCTGAATTTGAGACAGACGCGCCTTCGCGTTACCCAGCCGCATTTCAGAAGACCAGGTCATGACGGGCGAGCCGAACATATCCGGTTCGCGCTTGAAGCTCTCCATGGCAGCGATGAAGGAGTCTGTGGTCAGGTCCGCGCCTGCTTTCTTTGCGCCTTCCACAAAGATGTCCAGCAGCTCGTAGCCGTACACTGAGTACAGGCCTGGGTCTTCGTTGAAGCGTGTCTTGTACTTCTCTGCCCATGCCTTCACTGGCGCGCTGGGGGCATCCAGGTAAGGCACTTCAACCGTCATGGTGGCGTACAGTCCATTGACTGCGTTGCCGCCCAGCTTCGGAATCAACTCGCTGTAGGACGCGGTAGAGCCGAAGAAGACGGGGTTGAACGACAACCGACTCGCAGCCGCCATGGCACCGATCGTCTCGCGGATGATGGCCCCCAGCACCACGGTATCGCACTTGGACGATGCCAGCCTTTGCATCTGGGTGGTGAACTCGGTGGCACCGCGCTTGTAGGTGGTCGTTTCTTCCAGCTTCATGCCGATGGTGGCCAGGCCATCGGTTGCACCACGCCGCACTTCCAGCCCCAAATCGTCGTCTTGCACCAAGGCGCAAACGCGTTTGAGATTTTTCTCCTTGACGAAGTCAGGCAGCGACAGCTTGACCTGGTCGTAGTAAGTCGAAATGAATGCAAATTTGAGCTTGTTGGCCGGCTCGTACATTTCGCGGGCGCCTGCGATGGGCATGAAGCTGATGACGTTCTTAGGGAACATCACTGGAAACGCCGCCGTATTAACCACCGTACCAGGTGAGCCCGCGATAGCAAACACCTTGTCGCTGTTGACCAGCTTCTGGGCACCCAGCACGGCTTTACGCGGATCGTAGGCAGTGTCTTCGAACTTAATAACGAGCTTGCGGCCGTGAATTCCGCCTCCCTCGTTGACCCGCAAGAACAGAATATTTCATTTCAACATCTCCGTCGGGTTAAATAAAATCATTTGAAATACATGGCCTCAATCTGAGCCGCATATTTCTTCTCTACGAGATTTCGCTTCAGCTTCATGGTGGGTGTCAGTTCCTCGTCTTCGGCGCTGAGTTGCACGTCAAGCAACCAGAATTTCTTGATCTGTTCAACGCGCGCGAACTTCTTGTTGACCTTCTCCACTTCTTCTTCAATCAATTCCTTGATTTCCTGGGCCTTAGTCAAGGACGCATAGTTGCTGAACGGCACGTTATTGTCTTGAGCAAATTTCTCAACGTTCTCCTGATCAATCATGATGATGCAAGTCAAAAACGGTCTGCGATCTCCAATCACGACGGCATCAATGATGTATGGGGAGAATTTCAATTCATTTTCAAGTTCACTCGGCGTAATATTTTTTCCGCCGGCCGTGATGATGATGTCTTTCATCCGATCGATGATCTTGAAATAGCCATCTTCGTCCACTGCACCGACGTCACCGGTTTTAAGCCAGCGCCCTTCATCAAAGACCTCGGCCGTTTTTTCAGGCAGGTTCAGGTAACCCATGAACACAGAATCTGCCCGCACCTGAAGCTCTTTTGTTTCAGGATCCAGCCGTACCTGCGCATACCTGGCCGCCCGGCCAATCGTTCCGGGCCTGATTCCGTCAGCGGGCATGGCTGTCATGGCGGCTCCCGTTTCTGTCATGCCCCACACTTCCAGCATGGGGATGCCCAGAGCGAGATACCAGCGGATGAGCTCCGGAGAAATTGGCGCTGCGCCGGTATTCAGGTATCTTGCTCGGTGAATACCTATGAATCGGCGGATATTATCCAGAGTGAGAATCCGTGCAATCCGGAACTTGGCCTTGAGCGAAGAAGGCACAGGCTTGCCGACCAGGACAAGGTCAGCCACCTTGTAACCGGTACCAATCGACCATTGATAGGCCTGCTGCTGCAGACGGGTGGCATCTTTGATCGCAATCGTAATGGATGAATAGAATTTCTCCCATATTCTGGGCACTGCCGTCATGACCGTTGGTGCAATTTCTTGCATATTCTCCGGAACGGTTTCTGGATTTTCTA
>Ga0066255_1002660_pt1 | contig 10268 bp, 9 predicted proteins | sample ThiBiot_750_biof_FD_71148 | JGI IMG/M metagenome (GOLD analysis project Ga0066255, IMG submission 71148) | Wastewater bioreactor microbial communities from Cape Town, South Africa - Thiocy_expt_750_biof (version 2) | ecosystem: Engineered > Bioreactor > Thiocyanate-remediating > Anaerobic-Aerobic... | reverse complement strand
TTTTGATTCCGAAGTTCGCTCGGGACACCAGCATCGAGGCGGGGCGAACTTCGGAATCGGGACACTAGACCGTGCAGGATCGCGCGACAGCCAAGACTTCCACCTCGAGCGCCCGGACATCCGAGCCGGATGCACACGGCGTCGTCCTCAGCGAAAACCCGGCTGACAGGATCGAAAAGACGACCTGCTACATGTGCGCCTGCCGGTGCGGGATCAACGTCTATCTCAAGGACGGCAAGGTCCGTTACATCGACGGCAACCGCGATCACCCGGTGAACAAGGGCGTGCTGTGCGGCAAGGGCTCCGCCGGCATCATGCAGCACTACTCGCCGGCGCGCCTCAAAGCGCCGCTCAAGCGCGTCGGTCCGCGCGGCTCGGGCGAGTTCAAGGAAATCTCCTGGGAAGAGGCGCTGCAGACGGCCACCGACTGGCTCGGCAAGGTTCGCGCCGAGGACCCGAAGAAGCTCGCCTTCTTCACGGGCCGCGACCAGTCGCAGGCGCTGACCGGCTGGTGGGCCAAGCAGTTCGGCACGCTCAACTTCGCAGCCCACGGCGGCTTCTGCTCGGTGAACATGGCGGCCGCCGGCCTCTACACGTTCGGCGGCTCGTTCTGGGAGTTCGGCGAGCCGGACTGGGACCACGCGAAATTCTTCATGCTCTTCGGCGTTGCCGAGGACCACAGCTCGAACCCGATCAAGATCGGTCTCGGCAAGCTCAAGGCGAACGGAGCGAAGATCGTCTCCGTCAATCCCGTGCGCACGGGCTACAACGCCATTGCTGACGAATGGGTCGGCATCCGGCCCGGCACGGACGGCGCTTTCGTCGGCGCGCTCATTCACGAGCTTCTCAGGACGCAGCGCATCGATATCGACTATCTCGTGCGCTACACGAATGCGCCCTGGCTCGTCATCGAGGCGCCGGGCGCCGCCGATCACGGCATGTTCGTGCGCGACGAGAAGGGCAATGCCCTAGCCTTCGACAAGCGCTCAGGCGCGCTCGTTCCCGCCGAAGGGCCCGACGTCGTCCCGCAGCTCTCGGGGCCCGTGAAACTGCCCGACGGCCGCACGGCCATCCCCGTCTTCCAGAAGATGGCTGAGCGCTATCTCGGCGAGGAATACTCACCCGAGCGCGCGGAGAAAGAGTGCGGCGTGCCGGCCGCCACGATCCGCCGCTACGCCGACGAGATGGCGAAGGTCGCCTTCGAGCAGACCATCACGCTCGATGTTCCCTGGACGGACATCCACGGGCGCCGTCACGAGAAAATGGTCGGCCGTCCCGTCGCCATGCACGCCATGCGCGGCATCTCGGCCCACTCGAACGGCTTCCAGACCTGCCGGCTCATTCACATCCTGCAGATCCTGCTCGGCTCGATCGACTGCCCTGGCGGCTTCCGATACAAGCCGCCCTATCCGAAAGAGATCGCACCTCGCCTGAAGCCGACCGGCAAGCCCGGCCAGGTCAAAGCCGGCGAGCCGCTTCCCGGCCCGCATCTCGGCTTCCCGACGAGCCCCGCCGACCTGCTGATCGACGCCGCCCACACACCGCAGCGCATCGACAAGGCCTATAGCTGGGATGCGCCGCTCGCCGCCCATGGCCTCATGCACATGGTCATCACGAACGCGGCGCTCGGCGATCCGTACCCCATCGACACCCTGTTCATGTACATGGCGAACATGAGCTGGAACTCGTCGATGAACATCCGCGATACGCTCAAGTATCTGACGGACAAAAATCCCGAGACCGGCGAGTACAAGATCCCGCGCATCATCTACTCGGATGCCTACTACTCCGAGATGGTGCCCTACGCCGATCTCATCCTGCCCGACACGACCTATCTCGAGCGGTGGGACTGCATCTCGATCCTCGACCGGCCGATCTCCGAGCCGGACGCGGCGTGCGACGCGATCCGCCATCCTGTCATCGAGCCCGACCGCGACGTGCGGGGCTTCCAGTCTGTGCTGCTGGATCTCGGAGCGCGTCTCAAGCTGCCCGGCCTCGTGAAAGAGGATGGCTCACCGCAGTTCCCCGGCGGCTATGCCGACTATCTCGTGAACCACGAGCGCGCGCCGGGCATCGGCCCGCTCGCCGGCTGGCGCGGCAATGGCGACAGCTTCGGCAAGGGCGCGCCCAATCCCGACCAGCTCAATCGCTACATCGCCAACGGCGGGTTCCACGCACATCATCTTCCGCCGAGCCAGCGCTACTTCAAGCACGCCAACAAGGAGTATCTGGACTGGGCAGCCTCGGTCGGCTTCCGCGCTGCCGATGCGAAGATGACCTTCCAGCTCTACTGCGAGCCGCTGCAGGCGTTCCGCCTCGCGGCCGAAGGCCATGGCCCCGTGCAGCCGCCCGAGAGCCATCGCGAGCGCATCGCGAAATACTTCGACCCGCTCCCCTTCTGGTATCAGCCCTTCGAAGGCACGATGGTCGATACCGACAAGTTCCCCATGCACGCGATCACGCAGCGCCCCATGCACATGTACCACTCATGGGGCTCGCAGAATGCGTGGTTGCGCCAGATCACCGGCCAGAACCGGCTCTACATGAGCCGCGCGCGCGGCAAGGAGCTCGGCATTGCGGATGACGATTGGGTCTGGATCAGCAGCTATCTCGGCCGCGTGCGCTGTCAGGTTCGCCTCATGGATGGCGTGAACGATCAGACGGCCTGGACGTGGAATGCGATCGGCAAGCGCAAAGGCGCCTGGGGCCTCTCGAACGACGCGCCGGAAGCAACACGCGGCTTCCTGCTGAACCATCTCATCTCCGAGCTGTTGCCCGCGAAGGGCGGCGGCTACCGCTACTCGAACTCGGATCCCATCACGGGACAGGCTGCGTGGTACGACCTGCGCGTCCACATCGAGAAAGCCGCGCCCGAGGCAATCGAGCAGAGCGAGCCACGTTTCGAGCCGTTCGATGATCCGATCGGCCGCGGCCATCCCGATGTCATCGCCTATGGCGCCGAATTCAAGAGGGCACGTCGATGACCTGCCTTCCCACCCATACGGAGCGCAAACTCGGCCTCGTCATCGACCTCGACACGTGCGTCGGCTGTCACGGCTGCGCGACGAGCTGCAAGGAATGGAACACGGGCGGCTACTCGGCGCCGCTTTCCGACACCGATCCTTATGGCGCCGATCCCGATGGTGCCTGGCTGAACCGCATTCACGGCTATGAAGTCGGCGACGGTGCGGACAGCCGCACGGTTCACTTCCCGCGCTCCTGTCTGCACTGCGAGACGCCGGACTGCGTGACCGTCTGCCCCACCGGCGCGTCCTTCAAGCGCGCCGAGGACGGCATCGTGCTCGTCGATCCCGATCTTTGCATCGGGTGCAAGCTTTGCTCGTGGGCCTGCGCCTATGGCGCACGCGAGTACGACCCGAGCCATGGCGTGATGAAGAAGTGCACGCTGTGCGTCGACCGCATCTATAACGAGCACCTCGCGCCCGAGGATCGGGTTCCGGCCTGTGTACGCGCCTGCCCGACGGGCGCACGTCACTTCGGCGACCTTGGTGATCCGGATAGCGACGTCTCGAAGCTCGTCGCCGAGCGCGGCGGCTTCGATCTGCTCGGCGCCTTCGGCTACAAGCCGGTGAACAAGTACTTGCCGCCGCGTGAGCGCCGCGACGCGCGTACGGTCGCCACCGACAAGACCCCGCAAAAACAAAAAATCGCGGCCCCGACGACCGCGATTGAAAGTCTCTTCTCCTGGGTCGATCGCGCGCTCTCGCGATAGACCTCCTCACGCCTTAGGCATTGGACTTCGATGCATCCCGCCTACTCGGTCATCCTGTTCACCACCGCGTCCGGCGCCGGCTATGGCCTGCTCGTCTGGCTCGGCGTGCTGTCCGCCTTCGGTGTCCTCCCCGCCGACCGCTGGCTCGGCTTTACCGGGCTCGCGATCTCACTCGGGTTGATCACTGTCGGCTTGCTCGCCTCGACATTCCACCTCGGCCATCCCGAGCGCGCGTGGCGCGCATTCTCGCAGTGGCGCAGCTCGTGGCTTTCGCGGGAAGGCGTCGCGGCAGTCGCGACCTATGTGCCTGCCGGCCTCCTCGGCATCGGCTGGGTCTTTCTCGAGCGCACAGACGGCGTCTTTGCGCTCATGGGCTTGCTGGCAGCGGCACTCGCGCTCGTCACGGTCTACTGCACGGGCATGATCTATGCCTCGCTCAGGACCATCCGCCAGTGGAACCAGCCGCTCGTGCCCTGGATCTACATCGCGCTCGCGCTCGCGACGGGCGGTCTGCTGATGCTCGCGCTCATGTACCTCTTCGGTACGACGCGCCCGTGGTTCTCGATCCTGACCGCGGCGCTTGTCGGCGTCGCGCTGTTCCTGAAGCAGCGCTATTGGGCGACGATCGACAGCGAGAAGAAGACCTGGACGATCGGCGACGCGACGGGCCTCGGCAAGCACGGCCAGGTGCGCGTGCTCGACTTCCCGCACACGCAGGCCAACTTCGTCATGCGCGAGATGGGCTTCGCCGTGGCGCGCAACCACGCGGAGAAGCTGCGCGGCTACGTGCGCCTCCTCGCCTTCCTCGTTCCCGGAGCGCTGTGCCTGATCACGCTCGCGCCGAGCGCGCTACTCGGCACGCTGGCGGCGCTGCTCGCGGTCGTCGCTGCAGGTGTGGGCGTCGCGATGGAGCGCTGGCTCTTTTTCGCAGAAGCCGAGCACGTCTCGATGCTCTACTACGGCCGGCCTGCAGCGTAGGGCGGCAATCCTCAGGCCGCTGAAGCTCCCCGCTGCCGCAGGATCGCCACCTGCTCGGCGATCCACCCATACGTGCGCTCGACGCCACGTACGAGAGGCGCATTGGGGCGCCAGTCGAGCTTCTCCTGGATCAGCCTGTTGTCGGAGTTGCGCCCGCGCACGCCGAGGGGGCCGGGAATATGCCGGATGCGCACCTTCTTCTCTGCAACGCCGGCAATGAGCGCGACGAGCTTGTTGATGGAGACCATCTCATCCGAGCCGATGTTCAGCACATCCGTACAGCTCGAGCGCATGAGGCGGATGCTGCCCTCGAGGCACTCATCGATATAAAGGAACGAGCGCGTCTGCTCGCCGTCGCCCCAGACTTCGATCTCTCCACCATCCTTGACCTCGGCCACCTTACGGCATAGAGCGGCGGGCGCTTTCTCGCGGCCATCGTTCCATGCGCCCTCGGGTCCGAAAATATTATGGTAGCGCGCGACGCGGACTGTGAAGCCGTGGTTGCGGGCATACGCACCGTAAAGCCGCTCGCTGAAGAGCTTCTCCCAGCCATACTCGCTGTCAGGGGCGGCCGGATAGGCATCGGGCTCGGCGAGCCCGGGATTGTCGGGATCGCGCTGGATGTGCTCGGGGTAGATGCACGCCGATGAGGAATAGAAGATGCGCTTGGAGTTCCGCCGGCGGCACGCCTCGAGAATATTGAGATTGATCTGCGCCGAGTTGTGCATCACGTCGGCGTCGTTCTCACCCGTGAAGATATAGCCGGCCCCGCCCATGTCGGCGGCAAGCTGATAGATCTCATCGAAGCGGCAGTCGACGGCATCACAGCACGTCGAGAAGTCTCTCAGATCGCCTTTGATGAAGTCATCGGCCTCTGTTTCGGCGAAGCGCGGATATTTGATATCGACGCCTCGCACCCAGAAGCCTTCCCGCTTCAGTCTCTTGACGAGATGGCTACCTATGAAGCCGCCCGCACCGCATACCAACGCCCGCTTCATCTTCTTACTCCTACGTTCAATTGGCAGGCATCCTCTTCGGAGCGCCCGGCTCTTCCGCTATCGACCTCGTTGGCCAAACCTTCCAGAGCGGCAAGACATGCTTCCGCGTCGCCGACCTCCACACGCCGATAAGGCGCGCGCATCAGCTCGCTGCAGAGGCCGTGCACATCCGATCGCGCACTACCGATGTTCAGCACCGGCTTTCCCGATGCGATGCAGGCGTGCACCTTCGAAGGCAGGACATAGCCGACGAATGCATCCGACAGCGTGATGAGATGCGCGTCCGGGGTGAGCAGGAGGCTCGCAAGCTGCGGCAGCGGGACGGGCGCCCCGCGCACGTACGGCAGCGCCTGACGCTTGAGCTCCTCCTCGATGGTGCCTACGGCAGCGCCCACTGCATTCAGCCACAAGATGAACCGTCCTGTGCCCTTGCGGTGATGAAGCGCGTAGCCGACGAGGAATGTGCGGTAGTCATGCGCCATCCCCCAGTTGCCTGAATAGAGCAGCAGCAGTCGGCCATCAGCGGCAGCAGGCCGCGACAGTGGCGAAGTGCCCGGCACGAACTCCACCGGCGACGGATCGCGCTTGAGCCTCAGTCGCTCGGGCCGAATGCCAGCCTCCTGGAGCCGCTTTGCTTGATCGTGCCCGAGCACTTCGAATTCGTGTACGCGGCGGCGCCAAAACATGGTCAGTCGGTAGATCAGGCGCAGAAGCAGCCCGGGCTTCTCGTACTGCGCCATGAGGCATTCAGGATGAAAATCCGTGATCCGGTAGACGAGCTTCTTGCGCAATATCAGATTGAGCGGCGAGAGCCAGTGCAGGAGGTAGGGCGGGCTTCCGGTGAACAGAACGGTATCCGCCGCGCGCAATTCCCGCCGGGCATGCCAGATCAGACGCGTGTTCGTCCAAGCCGTCCACAGCAGCCGGCGCAGGTTGGAGGCCTTGTCGTAAGTGGGCGCATAGAGGCGCATCTCGCGCAAGGAGCCAGCATCGAGTTTCTGCGACTGGTCGCTGCTCTCACGCGACGAAAGCCCGACCAGAATGACATCTCGTCCCTCTTCGGCAAGCTCGCGCGCGAACAAAAGGCTGTACTGCCCCACGGCGCCATAGTCGGGCGGCAGCCAGTCACACAAATAGAGCAGACGCTCGCGCTGACGCGTCAGCTTATTGCTCATGTCTCGATAGACAAGACGCGACGGTGCCGACGATCAGGATGCACACTGTATCAGTGAACCCAATCGCGATCACTCAGCGCCCATAATACGTGCGATACCACGCGACCAGCTTGGTGACGCCATCGGCAACCGAAGTCGTCGGCGCGTAGCCGACAGCGCCCGCCAACTCGGATACATCAGCGAATGTATCCGGGACATCGCCGGGCTGCAGTGGCAACAGCTCCTTCACGGCCCTCTTGCCGAGTTCGGCTTCGATGGCCGAAATGAAATCGGCAAGCCGGACCGGCGCGCTGTTGCCGATATTGTAGATGCGGAACGGCGCATTCGAGATGGCTGGATCTGGCCTGCTGCTGTCCCAGTCCCGTGCGGGCTCGGCCGGCCGGTCGGAGATCCGCACGACGCCTTCGACGACGTCGTCGACGTAGGTGAAGTCGCGGCTGTGATTGCCGTGATTGAATACCTGGATCGGCCGCCCCTCATCGATGGCGCGCGTGAACAGGATCGGCGCCATATCGGGGCGCCCCCAAGGGCCATACACGGTGAAGAAGCGAAGCCCCGTCGTCGGCAGCGCGAAGAGGTGGCTGTAGGAATGCGCCAAGCCCGTCGTCGGCAGCGCGAAGAGGTGGCTGTAGGAATGCGCCATGAGCTCGTTCGCCCGCTTGGTCGCGGCATAGAGCTGGAGCGGATGATCGGCATCGTCGTGCTCGGAGAACGGCATCCGCGTGCTGGCGCCATAGACGCTCGATGTCGACGCATACGTGAGATGCGGCGTCCCCGCATGGCGGCATGCTTCGAGGATGTTGACGAACGCCACGATATTGGACTGCACATACTCGTGCGGATGCGTCAGGCTGTGCCGGACACCGGCTTGCGCCGCGAGATGAATGACGCGATCGAATTCGTGCGCGACAAAGCAACCACTGACGGCGTCCGCATCGGCAAGATCCGCGCGGATGAACGTCCACGCGCTGTTCGCGCCGCCCGCTGCCTGATTGAGAAGCGAGAGCCGGGCCTCCTTGAGCGCCGGATCGTAGTAGTCATTGACCACGTCGATGCCGACGACCGTATCGCCACGCTCGAGCAAGCGCTTTGCGACGTGGAAGCCGATAAATCCTGCAGCACCTGTTACGAGAACCTTCATCTTACACTGTTATCATGAAATGGGTCTGGGCGCCTCTCAGAGACCGGCTTTGAGCCTACTCTACCTATGATCGGCCGCCGAGGTCGTCGCCGGCATTGCTTCGAAGGCGGATTCCGGCCGAAGAGACCGCTCTCCGCTGCGAATGCTGCATCAGCCTCTCAGCTGCAAGAACAGCGATCATCGCTTCGTAGACAGACAGCATGAGTGCGTAAAGAACACCGTAACGACCGTCCAGAAAGCCGCGCCGCCAGATGAGGATGTAGAAGAAGCGCGCCACGGGGCGGAGCAGCAAGGGCATGCGATTGGCCAGCCGCTTGAGCGCCCGACGCCGGGATGTAGCGTCGCCACGCATGACGGGATCTGCCGCCTGATGCTCGCCCTTGCGCATTCGCACCAGCAAATCAGCCTCGTCCTCGGCATACTTGACGTGCTTGCGAAGCCAGTTCGCCAAGCCATGCGAGAAGTTGTAGTGGAGGTACGGCACCTCGAACGTACCGACCCGCTCCGGCGGCAGATCTTCACGTTGCCCGTGCCCGACCTGCTTGAAGCGCAGACGCTCGCGGTGGCCTAGCCGCACTTGATAGGTCGGATACATCCCGGCGTACCGAATCCAGGTCTCTGCTGAAACTCCGGCGTCACGACCTCATCGGCGTCGCGATCAAGAACCCATTCGTGACGGAGGCCACCAGACGTGAGGCCGAAGTTGCGCTGGCTCGCAAAATCGTCGAAGCGTCGGTACACCACCCGCGCGCCCGCACTTTCGGCGATCGCGACCGTTCCGTCGGTGCTGCCCGAGTCGACGACGAGAATGTCGTCACACCATTCGAGCGCCGCCAGACACCGCGGCAATGCTTTGGCTTCGTTGAATGTCAGGATCAGGACGGAGACGTTCATGGTCTCGTGATCCATGCCCATGCCGTGCCAATGATTTCGTGGAGCTCGGAGCGGCGAGTCTGCCATCCGAGTTCCCGGCGCGCCATCGCAGGGTCCGCCACGAGCGCGGCTGGATCTCCGGCGCGGCGGGGTCCAAAACTCGCGTGCACTTTTTTGCCGGCTACGCGCTCTGCCGTCTCGATGATCTGGTGGACCGAATGGCCGGCCCCCGTGCCGAGATTGAAGGCGCGAAAGCCGGGCCCGCCATTGCACGTCTGCAGGGCGAGGACATGCGCAGCCGCAATGTCGGTTACGTGCGTATAGTCGCGCACACAAGTCCCATCGGGCGTCGGATAGTCAATGCCGAAGATGGTGACGGGCTTTTCGGGCTGGAGGATGGACTGCAATACGAGCGGGATGAGATGGGTTTCGGGAGCGTGCTCTTCGCCAATCTCACACTCAGGGTCCGCACCGGCAGCATTGAAGTAGCGCAGCGCGGTCGTCCCCATGCCGTAGGCCCAGACGTAGTCCTGCAGCATCTGCTCGATCATCAGCTTGGAGCGGCCATACGGGTTTATGGGGACCTGCGCTGCTGTCTCCGGAATAGGCACCTGCTGCGGCTCGCCATAGGTTGCGCAGGTGCTCGAGAACACGATCCTTCCTACCCCGCACTGTCTTGCCGCGCGCAGCAACGAAAGCGTTCCAGCCACGTTGTTCGAGTAGTACTTTTCCGGATCGACAGCAGACTCTCCAACGTACGCAGAGGCTGCAAAATGCATGATAGCGACAGGCTTATAGGCCTGAAGCACGCCTGCAAGATGTCCGACATCCCTGATGTCCCCGTGCTCGAAGGGGCCCCATCGAACTGCCCAACGATTGCCGGTCACGAGCGAATCGAACGTCACGGGCCGATAGCCTGCAGCCCCGAGCGCCTTGCACGCGTGACTGCCGATGTACCCTGCCCCACCCGTGACGAGTACGGTTTGCACGCTCTACGCCCGGTCCTCAGGCATCTGCAGACTTGGCACTATTCTTCCGCTCCGAACGATGGCCGATAGCGCGCGCCGGATTGCCCACCATAGTCATGCCTGGAGCAACATCCTTCATCACGACACATCGGGCGCCAATGATGGCGTGAGCACCGATGCGAACACCAGGCCCGACGAAGGCCTCAGCGCAGATCCAGGCGTCGCGCTCGATGGAAATCGGTGGCTTGAGCAGCGGCATCGCAGGATCGCGATGGTCGTGTGTGCCGGCGCACAAATGCGCGCCCTGCGAGATGGTCACCCGCTCGCCCAGCATGATGGGGCCGAGTGCATAGAGAATTGCGCGGTCACCGACCGCAGTCTGATCGCCGATACTGATATTCC
>Ga0066255_1002658_pt1 | contig 10273 bp, 10 predicted proteins | sample ThiBiot_750_biof_FD_71148 | JGI IMG/M metagenome (GOLD analysis project Ga0066255, IMG submission 71148) | Wastewater bioreactor microbial communities from Cape Town, South Africa - Thiocy_expt_750_biof (version 2) | ecosystem: Engineered > Bioreactor > Thiocyanate-remediating >... | reverse complement strand
GGACTCCATCGTCGAGACGCACATCCACGAATACCACGGCGAACAGCGCGGCGACCTGTATTTCACCAAGGAAATGCTGCTGGCGGTCGGCGACCGCTATGAAGCCGAGATTGCGCAGAATCGTGCGCAGGACGCGAAATACCGGTAACCGAAACCCACACCATGACCGCCATACTGTTCTATATATTCGCCGCGATCCTCGTCGTGGCCGCCTGCCGGGTCATCGTCGCGCGCAGCCCCGTTACCGCCGTCATGCACCTGGTGCTGTCGTTCTTCACCGCTTCCATGATCTGGATGCTGCTGAAGGCGGAGTTCCTCGCCATCCTGCTGGTGCTCGTGTACGTGGGCGCGGTGATGGTGCTGTTCCTGTTCGTCGTGATGATGCTGGACATCGACAGCAGCAAGCTGCGCCAGGGTTTCAGGACCTACCTGCCGCTGGGCGTCGTGGTGGGCGCCATCATGGTGGGTGAAATGGCCTTCGTGCTGGCCAATGCCTACTGGGATACCAGCGTGCCGCAGGCCCCGGCCGACTTCAACAACACGCGCGCCATCGGCGTGGCGATGTACACCGAGTACATCTACGCCGTCGAGATCGCCGCCGTGATCCTGCTGGTGGGCATGGTCGCCGCCATCGCGCTCACGCTGCGCCGTCGCTCCGACGTCAAGGTCACCCGGCCGTCCGAGCAGATCCGCGTGCGCCGCCAGGACCGCGTCCGCCTGGTATCGATTCCGTCGCAAACCGAAAATTCCCGGGAAGGCGAGGGCGCCCAGGCGCCTGCCGCCACCGAACCCAAGGGAAGCCAACCATGACCCTGACCCTAGGCCACTTCCTCGTGCTGGGCGCGATCCTGTTCGCGATCAGCATCGTCGGCATCTTCCTCAACCGCAAGAACATCATCGTGCTGCTGATGGCGATCGAATTGATGCTGCTGGCGGTGAACATGAATTTCGTCGCCTTCTCCAGCTGGATGGGCGATCTGAGCGGGCAGGTGTTCGTGTTCTTCATCCTGACCGTGGCGGCCGCCGAGTCCGCCATCGGCCTGGCGATCCTGGTTGTATTGTTCCGCAACCTGAACACGATCAATGTTGATGAACTTGACCGGCTGAAGGGCTGACGGTCCGGGCTACGAGAAAATCAAGACATGTCGGTACCTAAGCTCTATCTCCTCATCGCTTTCGCCCCGCTGGTCGGGTCCGCCATCGCCGGCCTGTTCGGCACCGGCTTCCTCGGACGCTGGGTCGGCCGTGCCGGCGCGCACTGGGTCACGATCCTGGGCGTGCTGGTCTCGGCCATCGGCTCGGCCTTCGTGCTGCAGGACGTCCTGGCGGGCAACACCTTCAACGGCACGCTCTACACCTGGAGCGCGATCGGCGGCATCAAGCTGGAAATCGGCTTCATGATCGACACGCTGTCGGCCATGATGATGGTGGTGGTCACCTCGGTGTCGCTGATGGTGCACATCTACACCATCGGCTACATGAAGGACGATCCCGGCTACCAGCGGTTCTTCTCCTACATCTCGCTGTTCACCTTCTCGATGCTGATGCTGGTCATGTCCAACAACATGCTCCAGCTCTTCTTCGGGTGGGAGGCCGTGGGCCTGGTGTCCTACCTGCTGATCGGCTTCTGGTACACCCGTCCCACCGCGATCTTCGCCAACATGAAGGCCTTCCTGGTCAACCGGGTCGGGGACTTCGGCTTCGTGCTGGGCATCGGCCTCTTGTTCGCGTACGCCGGCTCGATGAACTACACCGAGGTGTTCTCGCAGTCGGACAAGCTGGCCGGCCTGACCTTCCCGGGCACCGACTGGATGCTGCTGAGCGTCGCCTGCATCGCGCTGTTCGTGGGCGCCATGGGCAAGTCGGCGCAGTTCCCGCTGCACGTCTGGCTGCCCGACTCGATGGAAGGCCCGACCCCGATCTCCGCGCTGATCCACGCCGCCACCATGGTGACGGCCGGCATCTTCATGGTGGCGCGCTTCTCGCCGCTGTTCGAACTGTCGCCCACCGCGCTGTCGTTCATCATCGTCATCGGCTCGATCACCGCGCTGTTCATGGGTTTCCTGGGCATCATCCAGAACGACATCAAGCGCGTGGTGGCCTATTCGACGCTGTCGCAGCTGGGTTACATGACCGTCGCGCTGGGCGCCTCGGCCTACTCGGTGGCGATCTTCCACCTGATGACCCATGCCTTCTTCAAGGCGCTGCTGTTCCTGGCGGCCGGCTCGGTCATCATCGGCATGCACCACGACCAGGACATCCGCAACATGGGCGGCCTGCGCAAGTACATGCCCATCACCTGGATCACCTTCCTGCTGGGTTCGCTGGCGCTGATCGGCACGCCGTTCTTCGCCGGGTTCTACTCGAAGGAAAACATCATCGAAGCGGCCAAGCTGTCCCACGTCTGGGGGTCGGGCTTCGCTTACTTCGCGGTGCTGGCCGGCGTGTTCGTGACGGCGTTCTACTCGTTCCGCCTGTACTTCCTGGTCTTCCACGGCAAGGAACGCTTCGACACCTCGGGCGCGCACGGGCACGGCCACGACGACCATGCCCACGACAGCCATGACGACCCCGGCCACGACGACCACCACCATGGCGGTGTGCCGCATGAGTCGCCCGCCGTGGTGACGGTGCCGCTGGTGCTGCTGGCCATCCCGTCCGTGATCATCGGCGCGATCGCAGTCGGCCCCATGCTGTTCGGCGATTTCTTCAAGGGCGTGATCTTCAATTCGCCCGACCGCCCGGTCATGGAACACCTGGCCGAGGACTTCCACGGCTGGGTGGCCTACGGGCTGCATGCCTTCAGCACCGTGCCGTTCTGGCTGATGCTGGCCGGCGTGGTCCTGGCGTGGTTCTTCTACCTGGTCAAGCCGGCCATTCCCGCCGCCATCAAGGCTCGCGCAGGCTGGCTGTACAACCTGCTCGACAACAAGTACTACATGGACAAGATCAACGAAGCCGTGTTCGCGCGCGGTGCCCGCGCGCTGGGCGGCGGCTTCTGGAAGGTGGGCGACAAGTCCCTGATCGACGGCCTCCTGGTCAACGGCAGCGCCCGTCTGGTCGGTTGGTTCGCCGGGGTGGTCCGCCACCTGCAGTCGGGCTACATCTATCACTACGCCTTCGCCATGATCATCGGCATCATGGCCCTGGTGACCTTCTTCGTCCTGCTGAACAATTGATGGCAAGCGATATGGCTCAAACTTCTTTTCCGTGGCTCTCGCTTGCGATCTTCACTCCGATCGTCTTCGGCATACTGGTGCTGGCGGTGGGGCGGGTCAGCAATCCCACCGTCGCCCGCGTGCTGGCGCTGATCGGCGCGATCGCCGGCCTCCTGGTCACCCTGCCGCTGTACACCGGCTTCGACGCCACGACGGCGCAGATGCAGTTCGTCGAGAAAGCCACCTGGATCGCCGAGTACGGCGTGTCCTATTCCCTGGGCGTGGACGGCATCTCGCTGTGGTTCGTCCTGCTGACGGCCTTCATCACCATCATCGTGGTGCTGGCCGGCTGGGAAGTCATTACCAGCCGCGTCGCCCAGTACATGGGTGCCTTCCTGATCCTGTCGGGCTTGATGATAGGCGTGTTCGCGGCGCTGGACGGCCTCCTGTTCTACGTGTTCTTCGAGGCCACGCTGATCCCGATGTACATCATCATCGGCGTGTGGGGCGGTCCCAACCGGGTCTACGCGGCGTTCAAGTTCTTCCTGTACACGCTGCTGGGTTCGCTGCTGACGCTGGTTGCCTTCATCTACCTGTGGCACTCGGCCGGCGGTACGTTCGACATCCTGGCCTGGCACAAGCTGCCGCTGGGCCAGACCGAGCAGATCCTGATCTTCCTGGCCTTCCTGATGGCCTTCGCCGTCAAGGTGCCGATGTGGCCGGTCCACACCTGGCTGCCCGATGCCCACGTCGAGGCGCCCACGGGCGGCTCGGTGGTGCTGGCCGCCATCATGCTGAAGCTGGGCGCCTACGGCTTCCTGCGGCTGTCGCTGCCCATCGTGCCGGATGCCGCGCATAGCCTGTCGGGCATGATGATCGGGCTGTCGCTGATCGCCGTCATCTACATCGGCCTGGTGGCGCTGGTGCAGGACGACATGAAGAAGCTGGTCGCGTATTCGTCCGTGGCGCACATGGGCTTCGTGACCCTGGGCTTCTTCATCTTCAACAAAGCCGGCGTCGAAGGCGCCATCGTGCAGATGATCTCGCACGGCTTCGTGTCGGGCGCGATGTTCTTCTGCATCGGCGTGCTGTACGACCGCGTGCATTCGCGCCGCATCGCCGACTACGGCGGCGTGGTCAACACCATGCCCAAGTTCGCCACGTTCTTCGTGCTGTTCTCGATGGCCAACAGCGGCCTGCCGGCCACCAGCGGCTTCGTGGGCGAGTTCTTCGTCATCATGGGCTCGGTCGAGTACAACTTCTGGATCGGCCTCCTGGCCGCCACGGCCCTGATCCTGGGTGCCGCGTACTCGCTGTGGATGGTCAAGCGCGTCGTATTCGGCGACATCACCCACCAGCATGTGCGCGAGCTGACCGACGTCAACGCCCGCGAGTTCCTCATCCTGGGCGTGATGGCCATCGCCGTGCTGTATATGGGCGTCTACCCCGCGCCCTTCACCGACGTGATGCACGTCTCGGTCGACGCGCTGCTCAAGCATGTCGCCATTTCGAAACTGTAGGACGCCGGACGTTACGCAATGGAATTCGCCAATCTGAACCTGTCTCTCGTCGCGCCGGAGATCACGCTGCTGGTGCTGACGTCCGCCATCCTGCTGATCGACCTGTTCGTCAAGGACGAGGGCCGCGCGCTGACGCACATCCTGTCCCTGCTCACGCTGGTGGTGCTGACCTGGATGAGCCTGTCGGACCTGGCCTCGGGCGTGCAGGGCACGGCCTTCGACGGCATGTACGTGGCCGACAGCCTGGCCCACGTGCTCAAGGTGTTCTCGTACATCGCGGTGGGCGTGGCGCTGATCTACGGCAAGGGCTACGCCAAGGACCGCGGCATGCTGCGCGGCGGCGAGCTGTACGTGCTGTCGCTGCTGGCGCTGCTGGGCCAGATGGTCATGATCTCGGCCGGCAACATGCTGACGATCTATCTCGGCCTGGAGCTGATGTCGCTGTCGTTCTACGCGCTGGTCGCGCTGCGCCGCGAGCACACCGTGTCCACCGAGGCGGCCATGAAGTATTTCGTGCTGGGCGCGCTGGCCTCGGGCCTGCTGCTGTACGGCATGTCCATGATCTACGGCGCTACCGGTACGCTGAACCTGGCCGGCATCGCGCGCGCCACCTCCGGCGCCACCGACAACCACATGATCCTGGTCTTCGGGCTGGTGTTCCTGGTCGCGGGCCTGGCCTTCAAGCTCGGCGTCGTGCCGTTCCACATGTGGGTGCCGGACGTCTACCAGGGCGCGCCCACGGCCGTGACGCTGCTGCTGGGCGGCGCGCCCAAGCTGGCCGCCTTCGCCATCGTGCTGCGCCTGCTGGTCGACGGCCTGTTCGGCCTCGCGGCCGACTGGCAGCCCATGCTGGCGATCATGGCCGTGCTGTCGCTGGCCATCGGCAACCTGGCCGCCATCATGCAGTCCAACATCAAGCGCATGCTGGCCTATTCGACCATCTCGCACATGGGCTTCGTGCTGCTGGGCCTGATGTCCGGCGTGGTCGAGGGCAGCGCCTTCAACGCCCAGAACGCCTACACCTCGGCCATGTTCTACGTGGTCGTCTACGTGCTGACCACGCTCAGCTCGTTCGGCGTGCTGATGCTGCTGTCGCGCTCGGGCTTCGAGTGCGAGAACGTCGACGACCTGAAGGGCCTGAACCGCCGCAACCCGTGGTTCGCCGGCGTGATGCTGGTGCAGATGTTCTCGCTCGCGGGCATTCCGCCCACGGTCGGCTTCTATGCCAAGCTGGCGGTGCTGCAGTCGCTGATCCAGACCAACCACGTCGCGCTGGCCGTGGTGGCCGTGCTGTTCTCGCTGATCGGCGCCTTCTACTACCTGCGGGTGGTGAAGGTCGTGTACTTCGACGATCCGGTCGACCAGGCCCCGCTGCAGGGTTCGGCCGGCTTCCGTACGGTGCTGTCGGTCAACGGCGTGCTGCTGTTGGTCCTGGGCGTGTTCCCCGCGCCGCTGGTCGCCCTGTGCGCCCAGGCCATCTCCAGCTCGCTCGCGCTCTGAGCTTCTCTTCCGGCAGCGGCGTGATCGCGCCGCTGCCGTCCCCGACCGGGTTTGTCGTGACAGGAACCCCGCCTTGAAACAGACCCTCGCCATCTACGTCCTGATCCTGCTGGCCCTGGTGACCGCCAACCTGCCGTTCCTGTCGGAGCGCGTGTTCGGCGCCGTGGCTTTTCGCCGGGACGGCGCGCCTGCCGGCAAGCCTTTCTGGCTGAGGCTGGTCGAAGTGCTGGTGCTGTATCTGGTGGTCGGCGGCATCGGCCTGGGATTCGAGGCCAGCCTGGGCAACGTGTTTCCCCAGGGATGGCAGTTCTACGCCATTACCTTGACGCTGTATCTCGTGTTGGCCTATCCCGGTTTCGTGTACCGTTATCTTTTCAAACGGACTGCCCGATGAGCGACGACCGAGCCCTGGAAGAACTGGCGCGCAGTTCGGACCGGCTGCGCGAGGAACCGCTGACCAGCGAGGCGGTGTTCCGCGGCAAGCTGCTGGACGTGCGCCGGGATACCGTCCGGCTGCCGGGCGGGGCCACCGCCACGCGCGAATACATCATGCATCCGGGTGCGTCCATGATCGTGCCCATGCTGCCGGACGGGCAGGTGGTGCTGGTGCGGCAGTATCGCTACCCCATGCATCGGGCCTTCATTGAATTTCCCGCCGGCAAGATCGACCCCGGCGAGGCCCCGCTGGCCACCGCGCAGCGGGAGTTGCTGGAGGAAACGGGCTACCGGGCCAGCAAGTGGACCGAGCTCACCACCATCCACAACGCCATCGCCTATGCCAACGAGCGCATCGTGCTGTTCCTGGCCGAGGGCCTGGAGCGGGGCGAGCAGAAGCTGGACGAGCACGAATTCCTGGAAGTGTTCACCGCCCCGCTGGAGGATCTGATGGCCTGGATCCGCCAGGGGGAGGTCACCGACGTCAAGACGGTGATCGGCGCGTTCTTCGTCTCCTCTTCTATGCGCTGACGTCCGGATAGAGGCCGTGCGCCCGGCCGTACAGGCGGGCCAGGCCGAACAGGGCGTCGATGTTGGGCGTGGGCACGCCCACCTTCTGCCCCAGTTCGCGCACCACGGCCACGATGGCGTCCAGCTCCAGCGGGCGGCCGGCCTGCGCATCCTGCAGCATGGAACTCTTGAAGACGCCGAGCTTGCGCGTGACGGCGTGGCGGTCCTCGGCGCTCTGGTCGATGGCGCAGCCGAGTTCGCGGCCGATGCGCGCGGCTTCGTCCATGGCATCGGAACAGAACCGGCGCACCAGCGGGTCGTCCAGGATGCGGTCGACCGTGGCGCCGGTGATGGCCGAGACCGGGTTCATCGTCATGTTGCCCCAGAGCTTGTACCAGATGTCGTGGCGGATGGCCCGCGAGGCCGTGACGTCGAAGCCCGCCTGCGCGAGCAGCGCGGCGATGCGCTCCACCCGTGCGGAAGCGGTGCCGTCCGGTTCGCCGATGATGAGGCCGCCGCCCATGTGGTGTTGGACCAGGCCCGGCTCCGGCGTCGAGGTGCTGGCGTGGACGACGCAGCCGACCACGTGCGCGGCGGGGATGCCGCGCGCGATCGGGCTGTAGGACGCGACACCAAGGCCGAAGGCGCGCGCGGCTGGCAGCACCTCCACCTCGGGCATCCGGTTCATGAGATTGTAGTAGGGCTGGAGCACGATCGGCGTCGGCGCGCCGACGGCACGGCAGGCCGTGTCGATCACCGGAATGTGCCACGCGCGCACGTTCGAGAGGCCCCAGTAGCGGAGCTTGCCGGTGCGAATGAGGTCGCCGAACGTCTCGGCGACGCTTTCCCACGGCACGCTGGGATCGACGCGGTGAATGTACTCGATGTCGATGTGGTCAGTGCCGAGCCGCTTGAGCGACGCATCGACGGCTTCGATCATGTGCCTGCGGGAAAGACCGCGGTCATTTGGCCCCGGTCCCATCGGTTGGGCGAGCTTGCTTGCAAGGATCCAGTGATTGCGCCGCGCTTTGATGATGCGGCCGGTGACCTCTTCCGAGCGGCCCTGCTCGTAGACATTCGCGGTATCGATGAAATTGACGCCGAGGTCGGCGGCATTGTCGGCGATCCGCTGGGCTTCGGCTTGCTCGGTCGGACCGCCGAACATCATCGTACCGAGGCAGAGCTCGGATACCTTGAGCCCGCTGCGGCCCAGCGTGCGATAGCGCATGGCGGCCATGATGTGCTCCTGCTGATTGAGGTCCAGGACTGAATGGGTCGCGGCAATCATGGCGGCGGCACCGTCGCGGCGCAAGCGCGCGCCAGAACCAAGCCGAGATTTCAGCCGCGTTTCGACTTGGCGCTTTCGCCGAAGACATGCTCGGGCCCCGGGAAGCTGCGCGCGCGCACCTCCTCGGCATAGGCCGCGATGGCCGCTTCGGCATCACGGCCGAGCTCCGCATAGCGCTTCACAAACTTCGGCCGGAAATCGGTGAAGATGCCGAGCACATCATCGATCACGAGGATCTGACCATCGCAGGCGGGGGAGGCGCCAATACCGATGGTCGGTATGGCGACGGCTTCCGTAATCGAGCGCGCCAGCGGCTCGGTGACTTTCTCGAGTACGACGCTGAAGGCACCGGCCTCGCTGACGGCCTTGGCATCCTGGAGGATCTGGTCGGCGCCGGCGCCGCGCCCCTGGACCTTGTAGCCGCCGAACGTGTTCACGGCCTGTGGCGTGAGCCCGACGTGCGCCATGACGGGAATGCCGCGGCGCGTGAGGAAGCGGATCGTCTCGGCCATGCTCTCGCCGCCCTCGAGCTTGACGGCGCCGCAGCCCGTCTCGGCCATGACGCGGGCCGCGCTGCGGAAGGCCTGCTCGAGGCTCTCCTCGTATGAGCCGAATGGGAGATCGACGACGACGAGGGCGCGCTCGGCGCCGCGGTGCACGGCGCGACCGTGCATGATCATCATGTCCAGCGTAACGCCGACAGTGGACGGAAGACCGTGAAGGACCATGCCGACGCTGTCACCGACGAGAATGAGGTCGCAGTGGCGATCGACGATGCGCGCGATGGGCGTCGTATAGGCCGTCAGTGAGGCAATGGGCGTACCGCCCTTGCGGGCCCTGATGTCAGGCGGGGTCAGCGCCCTGCTGATGGATGTTGCGCTCATGGTTCTGTCCTGCTGAGGGGGCATCGGCTGGGAGCCGGGTCCTTTCTGTTCTAGCGCGATTGCCAGGCCATCGGTACCGGCAGCGAGCACGGCGCCCTGCGCACCGAGGCCTATCCAATGCGCTGCAAATGCGCTTTACTGGCCGCGCCGGCCAGCCGGCCAATCGAGCGGCGACATTACCCGCGCGCCGCTGGAAGCATCAGAAGCGGGGAGTCGAGGAGTCGGAGAAACCGACCCCGAAAGCGGTATCCGCGCCGCAGGAAACGCCATGTACGGCCGTCGATCGATGCCCTCATCGAGTCAGCCCGCTGCCGCCTTTCGGTCGGCGGGCCGAGATCGCGCGCGTCCCTCTCATGGCGAAACCATTGGGAGGATTGAAGCATGCCTAAGAAGAGGATTTCACGTCGCCGTTTCATAGCCGGAACTGCGGCCACTGCAGCCGCCATAACCGCACCGTACGTCAGCACGTCATATGCTGCGGGAAGCCTCTCGCTCGGCATGTGGGATCACTGGGTCCCCGGCGGTAACAAGATCTTCGATCAGATCGCCCAGGAATGGGCGGCGAAAGAGAAGGTCGATCTCACGATCGACTACCTCAGCACCCAGGGCAACAAGCTGTTGCTGACGATCGCCGCCGAGGCGCAGGCGCGCGCCGGCCACGACGTCATGGATTTCTCGGCCTGGGAGCCGGCGCAGTATTCCCGCCAGCTCGAGCCCGTCGGCGACGTGATGAAGGAGGTGCTGGCGACCAATGGCCCGATCACCGAGGCCATGCAGTATATCGGCACGTACACGGGTGACTGGAATGTCGTGCCTTCGACGCGCGGCTCGCTGATCCTGCCGCCATGCTCGCGCATCGACTACTTCAAGCAGGAAGCCGGCATTGATTTGCAGGCGATGTTTCCTGCCGGCAAGGATCCCGCACCCGAAGCGGCGAACTGGACCTGGGACACGTCGTCCCTGCCGCCACGCTGACGC
>Ga0066255_1002652_pt1 | contig 10299 bp, 9 predicted proteins | sample ThiBiot_750_biof_FD_71148 | JGI IMG/M metagenome (GOLD analysis project Ga0066255, IMG submission 71148) | Wastewater bioreactor microbial communities from Cape Town, South Africa - Thiocy_expt_750_biof (version 2) | ecosystem: Engineered > Bioreactor > Thiocyanate-remediating > Anaerobic-Aerobic... | reverse complement strand
TGATCGACATCGACCAGTCGCCGATCGGCCGCACGCCGCGCTCGAACCCGGCGACCTATACCGGCGCCTTCACGCCGATCCGCGAATGGTTCGCCGGCCTGCCGGAGGCGAAGGCGCGCGGCTACCAGGCCGGGCGCTTCTCCTTCAACGTCAAGGGCGGCCGCTGCGAGGCCTGCCAGGGCGACGGCGTCATCAAGATCGAGATGCACTTCCTGCCGGATGTCTACGTCACCTGCGACGTCTGCAAGGGCAAGCGCTACGACCGCGAGACGCTCGAGGTGAAGTATCGCGACAAGTCGATCGCCGACGTGCTCGACATGTCGGTCGAGGAGGCGAAGGGCCTGTTCAAGGCGGTGCCCTCGATCCGCGACAAGATGGAGACGCTGGCGCGAGTCGGGCTCGACTATGTCAAGGTCGGCCAGCAGGCGACGACGCTCTCGGGCGGCGAGGCGCAGCGCGTCAAGCTCTCCAAGGAATTGTCGAAGCGCGCCACCGGCCGCACGCTCTACATCCTCGACGAGCCGACGACCGGCCTGCATTTCCACGACGTTGCCAAGCTCATGGAGGTGCTGCACGAGCTGGTCGACCAGGGCAATTCGGTGGTGGTGATCGAGCACAATCTCGAGGTGGTGAAGACCGCCGACTGGGTGATCGACATGGGCCCCGAAGGCGGCGACGGCGGCGGCCAGGTGGTGGCCGAAGGCACGCCGGAGGACATCGTGCGGATCGGCAAGGGCCACACCGCGCGCTTCCTCAAGGAAGTGCTGGAGCGGCGGCCGATCAAGAAGGGCAAGGTGCAGCGGCAGGCGGCGGAGTAGGACGCAAGCAGACGCTGGACGGTGCAAGCCGCTATTCGCAATCGGGGCTAGGTCTTCAGATCGCGGATCGCCTCATCTGCTCGGCGCTCTAAGCGCTTCACCTGCCGGGCGATAGATTTCGATCCAAATGCTGTCGCGGCGCGGCGCGCGTACGCCGAAAAATTTCTTACGCCCACCGGATAAAACCTGCGCCTCAAGCGCTTAGTATAGATCTTGTCTGCACGCCCTTCGGCGATCGCTAATTCGCCGATCTTACGAGTCTTTTTGATGCTATACTTCAACTTACGCCATTGTCGCGCAAGCGAACTCGGTCTGATCGTTGCTCCGGTCTGTGTTACGTTGAATCCAAGGTACTGGAAAACTGCGTCGCTCTTCGCACCGAAGAGGGCACGTTCCGTCTTCTCGTCTTTTATTTCCAGCTTCGCCTGAGCGATCGCGGCCAACAGAGCAACGCGGATATCGGCTTCATGCTCTGGCTTGCAGATGACGAGAATATCGTCGGAATAGCGCTGATAGAGTGCCCCATATGAACGGCACAACGACGCCATCACGCGATCGAGGTCGATCATGTAGAGGTTTGAAAAGGCACTGCTGATCGGTGTTCCTTGCGGAATGCCATAAGCATTTGGGTTTGGCGTTATCGCGATACCAGCGGCTTTCACCTGGGCGATCGATGCCAGAGGTTCCGGCTTACGTGATTTTAGCCTTGGCCCGAAATCAGGATGAGCGGCGAGCGCGTCCCGACTGACGTAGTGATACCGCGTGACATGACGGAAAACGCGGTACCAATCGTCGGAAAGCTCGGCCGTACCGAGCAAATTCTTGAGCTGATCCTTAAGCAAGCGATGATCAAGATGATCAAAAAACCCACTGACATCAAAGCAAAGTACGACACATGGCGCGTTGGCTTTTGCGAATTTTTGGGCATCTGCCGAAAAATCATAATTAGACTTGCCTAGGCGACGGTAGCCAATCACATGCGACGTGAGGCCTTCGCGTTCGTAGAAATCGTCCAGTCGCCGCGTCAGCTCGAATGCGAATTTGGATAAGATGCACGCATCACGGTGTGAGGCGTACATGATCGGCCGCACCTTATAGACGGTCTGCGCATCGTTCGGCTTATAGCGCTTCAAGCGCTTTTCGTAGTGGATAAGCGGAGACCAGGAATGATTGCGGATGCTGGCGCCCGCCTCGAGGTCGCTGGCATATCGCTCCCCAACCGGCGCATCGAAGTGTTTATACCCACGTTTCGTGAACCAAGCTGGCCGCATCGAACCTCCGAACTTGCAGTGTCTGGGGGGCTAGCTCCGACCCTGAACCTCGGCTTGCGCCGAACGCCCCCCAAACGCACGCCTCAATCCGTCAGCATCTTCCTGTCTCGTCAGATCAGGCTTCTTCCAACGCGGGCCAAATAACGCAAGGCAGTATAGTGTAGTCGTGGAGGTCCGAGCGATGCTCGAAGTCTCGTCGATACGGATCGCGGCGATCGTGCTGACGCTTGTCGGCATCGTCGATGCGGGCCAGTATGAGGTTGACAGTTTCAACGACCGTACCGACGGCCAATTCCGGCGGCACCGGCAACTTGGTGGTTGCCAATCTGTTCCGCAAGGTGCCCTTACAGGCTCTCCCCGATATTTTTTGACGTTGCATGAAAACTCTTCGCGCGCGGCTAGAAGGGTGATCGAACGCGCTCGTCTCGAAGCCAGCTAAACGCCACTGTACACACTGTCGCTGCCCGCTTACGGCAACGTCGCCCTGCCCCAATTGCAGACACCCTCATCCGGCCCACCAGGAGAAAGTAGGAGGCGTCGCGTTCCAGCGCCTTTCGGCTTGGCGGAAGACCGTCCCATGAGTTAGGAGAGCGCCCCCAGAAAACGCGATGGAGGGTGCCATGACCAAGACCAAGCACGACTTCACCGACCAGCCGTCCTTTTGAGGTCACGAGCAAGCGTCGGAAGTCCTACCCGTCCGAAACCCGCGTGAAGCGCGGCGTCCGCATCGTCCATGGCGATGTCGAACTGCATGAAAAGCTCGGCCGCAACGATCTCTGCGTCTGCGGCTCCGGGCGCAGATTTCAAAAAGTGCTGCATGCCGAGCGGTCGTTTCGACGGCTCCGACCGGGATGAGTACTTTCAGGGAGTGACATGACTCCCTCGCCTCGCCGTCATGCTCGGGCTTGTCCCGAGCATCCACATCTTGCGCGAGTGATTTCAGAGCCCGAACTGAGGCTCACAACAGCACTATTAGCGCCGCTCAGGATCGAACCGAGGGATGTCGGCAAACCAACGACTGTTTCTTTCGAAATAGGCGGCAATCTCTAATCCGATTTCAGGTTTGCGATTAGGGTTCGGCGCCGCCGCACTTCCCTCCGGGAACCACATCCCGGCGCCGCGATTCACGTGCGTTACCTCGTCGTCCGTTGCCCCTAGGAACGCGGCTGCTAGGCCGATCTCCGACCGCGTTCTCGCCGATAGCAACCGACCTATGCCACGATCCAATAGTCGTTTTGGCAAGGTATCAACTAACTCGGTCGTCAAAGGTCCGCACAGCCCATCCTCATTGAGGATGGTGGTTCTACCCATCGGCTCCCACGCATGTTCGGGGCTTTGATCTGAAACGATGAGGTGAAGTACCGCCACATAAGGGAACCCTGCGTCCAGGAGTTGTCCCGCTTGCGAAAAGCCCATCTCGTTCGGTGATTTCCCTTGCCGTTGAAAGCTGGCGCGAATGATCTTGATTTCTGCGGCGATCACTCTGCTCAAAAGCAGCTCGTCACCCTCGTAAGGAATAACCAGAAGATCGATATCGCCCGGATTACTTACCTCAGGGAGAATCCGGTTTGTTCGCACGGCGATCGAAACATAAACTCCACTGTCACGCGGCATAACGTCGAAATAGTCCGGTTGGAGCAGACGGTAGACCAAGCCGAACAACTTTCGTTGCAAGATCAACGAAGCGGTCATGAGCTTCTCTTCCCGCTTCAGCGCATCAGTGCGGGATGCGAGCACGCCGATTGAGCCAGCCTTACGATACCAGCCGCGTAATCCTGTCCGGTAGCGATCGGGTACTGCTATCAAATCGGCTTCTTCTGTCACGATAAGACGATCTGCGAGTAACCAAAGCGATGTCAAGACTTTAGCTGTGGGCGCAGTCAGCGCTCCGCGCCGTAGTCTCCCATCCGGGAGAAGGAAGAGAGCGTCGCGGTTTCCATCAAACTTATCCCCGCCTTCCCCACCTCCCCTATCCTGCCCTCGCCCATCACCCAAACGGGGCGGCCGTCCGGAGGTATGCTGGAGGTTGGGTGAGGGTCGGCGCCTGCGGGCGGGGGTTACGCCCTGCTCCCGGGAGGCTTCGGGGCACCGCCCTGGGGACACTACGGTCCCTGTGCGAGGAGCTCGCTGGAAGGCTCGGCGGCGACGGACCGGTGCGGCGAGGACGCGACAACCCGCTGAGGGGAACTGGCATCCGAGCCCGCCTGTCCTGGACCGCAAAGCCGTATAAGCGCGGCCCGGAGTCCGAAATCGCCGAAGGCGGAGCGCCACGGGGCGTGCGACGGGTGGCTCAACCCCGCCGCGCCGCAGCCTGGCTCAATGGTTGCGGATCACTCTCGCGCCTCGCGGCGCTCCGCCAGCCCCGCTCATCCCCGCCGCGCCTCCGGCGCGGGCGGATCGTCCGCGCGCGCCTGCGGGCCGCGCCACCGCGGCAGAGGAGCCGATCATGGCCAGCACCGAGAAATCCCCCTTCAGCGCCGAGCACATCGCCGAGTTCAACCGCATCCAGGCCCTGCGGCCGGTGCTGCTGCGCCGGATGACCGACGCCTTCGAGGCCTATCGCGATTGCGCCAACCCGGCCTGCCGGCGGGCGCGCGGCTGCCAGCGCGACGACGGCGCCTGCCTCACCGCGATCATGCGCGCGATGCCGGAGAGCGAGCGCCGGCTCTTCCGCCATGCCATCGAGAACCGCCTCGCCGGCCTTGCGCCCGAGGAGGCGCTGAGGCGGGCCGCCGTCCGCGTCGAGGAAGAGGAGGCCCGCCTCGCCGCGCAAGGCTTCGGCCGCGCGGCCGGGACGGCCGGCCCCGGCCCGGAGGAGGCGCCGCGCGGCGCCTGAGCCGCCCGCCCCCGGGCGCGGCGGCGCGCGCCCCGGCCGCCCGGCGGCATCATGACGGGCTCTTAACGCGCCTCTGGCATAGCATCGGCATGGCGGCCGCCTCCCGCGGCCGCGCCAGCCGGGATCGCCGCCACGCCATGAGCCGGACGGGACGCATCGCAGAGGCCGCCGAGGCCGCCGCCGCGCAGGGCGACGATGCCGGCGATGCGGGCGCGGAGGCGCGGCTGCGGCGGCTGGCGCTGGCCCTGTCGGGCTTCGGGCTGTTCATCCTGATCCTGACGCTGCAGCCCTTTTCGGTGCCGCCGGAAAGCACGGGGCCGAGCGCGCCCAATACCGGCAACCTCGTCAACCAGATCGGCTATCTCGTGCTGGGCGGGCTGTATCTGGCGGCGATGCTGCGGCTGACGCCGCGGCCGGTGCTGGCCCGGCTCGGCCTCGGCAGCTGGCTCGCGATCTTCGCCGTCGCCCTGCTCTCGACCGCCCAGGCGCCCGATCCGGAGGCCTCGATCCGCGGCCTGCTGCTCGGCGCCATCGCGCTGGTCGTGGTCGCCGGGGTGCTGGTGCTGCCGCGCGACGAGGCGGATTTCGCGGCCGGGGCCGTCGATGCCTGCCTCGCCGTGCTCGTCATCGTCTATGGCGTGCTGGTCTTCGCCCATCCGCTCGCCGTCCATGGCGCCGAGGGGGCCGAGGGCGTCCATGCCGGGGAATGGCGCGGCCATCTCTCGCACAAGAACTTCGCCGCCCCGGTGTTCTCGATGATGGCGATGATCGGCATCTATGGCTGGCGCAGCGGGCTGCGATGGCGCGGCGGGCTGATCGTCGCGCTGTGCCTGGTCTTCGTCGTCAACAGCGGCTCGAAAACGACGCTCGGCTTCCTGCCGGTGGCCGTCGCGGTCGTGCTCCTCGGCCGGCTCGCCGGGCGGCCGGGGCTGGCCGTGGCGCTGCATCTCCTGCTCGTCGCCGCCCTCGCCTGCCTCACCCTCGGCACCGTGCTGTCGCAGCCGCTGCACGGCCTCGCCGCCGCCCTGCTCTCCGACCCGAGCTATACCGGCCGCGACGAGATCTGGCGCTTCGGCCTGTCGCATGTCGCCGCGCGGCCCTGGACCGGCTACGGCTATGCCGGCTTCTGGCAGACCCCCGTCGTCACCGGGCTGGAGGAGAATTACGAGGCGAGCTGGGACGTGCGCGGCATCGGCTCGGGCCACAGCAGCTATCTCGACGCGCTGCTGATGTTCGGCATCCCCGGCGGGCTCGTCATCCTCTGGCTGCTGCTGGTCCGGCCGCTGCGGAACTATCTCGCCGCGGCGCGCCACCCCGCCAACCGCCGGCTCGCCGACCTCTTCGCCATGATCGTGATCTTCATGACCTATGTCGGCATGCTCGAGAGCTTCCTGCTCAACCGCTCCGACCCGCTCTGGATCCTGTTCGCGCTCGCCGTCATGGGGCTCGAGCTGCTGCGCCGGCTGCGGGTGCGGCCCGGCTGAGGCGCCCCGCCCCCCGGCAGAGGCCCGCCCCGGGCAGGCAGGATGAAATTACTCCAATCCAACGGCAATAAAGAAAATCACGCTATCTGACGTGAATTGAAGCAGCTGGAAGCCTGGCCTATTCTCCGCGTTCGGAAAAACGAACGAAGCGGATGCATGCCGTGACGCGCCTCACCACCTTTGCTCGCCTGGCCGGGGCGCTCTGATGTCCGCCGCGGCCAAGCGCGTCCCGCTGCCGGCGATCCTGCTGGCCAACGACCTGCTCGACGGCGACGTGGTCTTCGCCACGGCCGACGGCGCAGGCGCCCTCGCCTGGACGCGCGACCCGGCCGCGGCGCTGGTCGCGGCCGACGACGCCGCGGCCGCCCGGCTCGAGGGCTTCGCCGCGGCCGCCCTCGCCGGCAACCGGGTCGTCGACGCCTATCTGGTCGACGTGGCGCTGGAGAGCGGCCGGCCGGTCCCGCGCCATTTCCGCGAGCGCTTCAAGACGCTCGGCCCCAGCAACCGTCCCGATCTCGGCAAGCAGGCCGGGGACGGCATCGCCTCCGCGCCGAAAGGCTGACCCATGTATCGCTACGACGAATTCGACGAGCGCTTCGTCCGGGAGCGGGTGGCGCAGTTCACCGACCAGGTGGCGCGCCGGCTCGACGGCTCGCTGACCGAGGACGAGTTCAAGCCGCTCCGCCTCAAGAATGGCGTCTATCTCCAGCTCCACGCCTATATGCTGCGGATCGCCATCCCCTACGGCACGCTGAATTCGCGGCAACTGCGCCAGCTCGCCCTGATCGGCGAGAAATACGACCGCGGCTACGGCCATTTCACCACGCGCCAGAACCTGCAGTTCAACTGGCCGAAGCTGCGCGACGTGCCTGAAATCCTCGGGCTGCTCGCCGATGTCGAGATGCACTGCATCCAGACCTCCGGCAACTGCATCCGCAATGTCACGGCCGATCATTTCGCCGGCGTCGCGCGGGACGAGATCGAGGACCCGCGCCCAACCGCCGAGCTGATCCGGCAATGGTCCTCGGCCCATCCCGAGTTCAGCTACCTGCCGCGCAAGTTCAAGATCGCAGTGACGGGCGCCGAAGCCGACCGGGCCGTGATCAAGGCGCACGATATCGGGCTCAGGTTGCGTCGCCATCCCGACACGCATGAGACCTGCTACGAGATCAGCGTCGGCGGCGGCCTCGGCCGCACGCCGATGATCGGCAAGGTCGTGCGCGACTACCTGCCGAAGCAGGACCTGCTCGCCTATCTGGAGGCGATCATGCGGGTCTACAATCTCGAGGGCCGGCGCGACAACAAGTACAAGGCCCGCGTCAAGATCCTCGTCCACGAGATCGGTGCCGAGGAGTTCACCCGCCGCGTCGAGGCCGAGTTCGCCCTGCTCGACGGGCCCTCGATCAATGCCGATCCGGAAGAGGTCGCACGCATCGCCGCCTATTTCGCGCCGCCGCGCTACGACTTGCTGCCGGCCGTCAGCAACACGCTGGAAGCGGCGAAGGCGAGCAACCCGGCCTTCGCCCGCTGGGTCGAGGTCAACACCACGCCGCATAAGATTCCGGGCTATACGGCGCTGACGATCTCGCTGAAGCCGCAGGGACAGGCGCCGGGCGACGCGACCAGCGAGCAGATGCGCGCCGTCGCCGATCTCGCCGAGCGCTATTCCTTCGACGAATTGCGCGTGACCCATGCGCAGAACCTCGTGTTGCCGCATGTGCGCCAGCGCGACCTCTACGTGATCTGGCAGCAGCTCGGCGAAGCCGGGCTCGCCACCGCCAATGTCGGGCTCGTCACCGACATCATCTCTTGCCCCGGCCTCGACTATTGCGCGCTGGCGACCGCGCGCTCGATCCCGATCGCGCAGGCGATCCAGAGCCGCTTCGCCGACGAGGCGCGCCAGCGCGAGATCGGCCCGCTCGGCATCAAGATCTCCGGCTGCATCAATGCCTGCGGCCACCACCATGTCGGCCATATCGGCATTCTCGGCCTGGAGAAGCGCGGCATCGAATCCTACCAGATCACGCTCGGTGGCGACGCCACCGAGAATGCCGCGATCGGCGAGATTCTGGGCCCCGGCCTCGCCGCCGAGGAGGTGCCGGACGCGATCGAGCGGATCATCGGCGTTTATCTCGCCGCCCGCAGCGAGGGCGAGAGCTTCATCGACAATGTCCGCCGCATCGGCCTCGCGCCCTTCAAGGCCGCATTCCAGGAGACCGCCCGTGCCGCTGCTTGACCGGAACGGAAACGCCGAGGACCGCTGGACCCGCAGCGAGGGAGCGGGAATCGGCAACATCCCGGCCGCGCTCGTGCCCTGGGAGGTGCTCGTCGAGGCGCTCGATACGCAGGAGCCCGCGCAGGTGATCGGCGTGCTGATCCCCAACAACGTGCCCTTCGCCGAGCTCGCGCCCTTCCTGCCGCGGCTGGCGCTCGTCGCCATCGCCTTCCCGGCCTATGCGGACGGGCGCGGCTTCAGCCTCGCCCGCCAGATCAAGCGTGCCGGCTTCGCAGGGGAAATCCGCGCCAGCGGCCCGCTGATCGCCGACCAGTTCGCCTATGCCCTCTCCTGCGGTTTCGACACGATCGAGTTGCCGGAGGCGAACGCGGCCCGCCAGCCGGTATCGCAATGGCTGCATGCCAAGGATTCGTTCAGCGCGACCTACCAGCGCGGCTATGGCGAAAGCGGCCGCAACGTCCTTGACCAGCGCCGGGCGGCGAGAGCCGCGGCGCCCATCGCAGCGGAGTGAGGCATGACGATCTCGACCGCGACACATGGCTCCATCGAACAGCCCCGCTCGACGCTGGGCATCGATGAGGATCGCCCCGACGCCGAGCTGGAGGCCCTGCTGCCCCGGTCGGCTGCGAGCGAGGCACGCGGGCGCTGGTTCGATCTCTGCTTTCGCCTTATCATCCTGGCACTGGCCGCGCTGTGGCTGCTGACGCCACCGGCGGACAACGAGCGCATCGCGGCAGACGAGAAGGCCGTAGCGACGACCCGATGACCGAAAGACAGCCCGAATCCACCGCGGCCCGCATCGAGCCGCTGGCGACGCTGCCGCTCTTCCACAAGCTGGTCGGGCGCAAGGTCGTGCTCGCCGGCGGGACCGAGGGCGCGCTGTGGAAGGCGGAGTTATTGGCGGCGACCGGGGCTGAGCTGCATATCTTCGCCGATGGCGCGGAGGCGCTGTTCGCAGGGCTGGCGCAGGGCGAAATCGGCCATCGCGTGCATGTGCACCACCACGCCTGGCAGGCTGACGACCTCACCGATGCGGCGATAGCGGTCGCCGATCTTGATGACGCCAATGCGGTCCGGTCTTTCGTCGCGGCGGCGCGGCAGGCGGGCGTGCCCGTCAACATCGTCGACAAGCCGGAGCATTGCGATTTCGCCTTCGGCGCGCTGGTCAACCGCTCGCCGCTGATCGTCGCGGTCTCCACGGATGGTGCGGCTCCGGTCTTCGGGCAGGCGATCCGCACCAAGATCGAGGCGCTGTTGCCTGCCGGCTTGAAGAACTGGGCGCAGGCGGCTGCCGATTGGCGCCCGGCGGTGCAGGCCCGCGAGTTGCCCTTCGCGCTGCGCCGCAGCTTCTGGGAGCTCTTCGCCGGCAAGGCCATGGCCGAGCCGGAACGCACGCCGAACCCGGAAGATGAAGCGGAGCTTTTCGCGCGACTTGCCCAGATCGAAGCCGCGCATAACGGCAAGGGCCGCGTCACGCTGGTCGGCGCCGGGCCGGGCGATCCGGAACTGCTGACGCTGAAGGCGATCCGTGCGCTGCAGAGCGCCGACATCATTCTCTACGACGATCTCGTCTCGCCCGGCGTGCTCGAACTGGCGCGGCGCGAGGCCAAGCGCATGCTGGTCGGAAAGACCGGCTACGGCCCCTCGGTGAAGC
>Ga0066255_1002515_pt1 | contig 10313 bp, 8 predicted proteins | sample ThiBiot_750_biof_FD_71148 | JGI IMG/M metagenome (GOLD analysis project Ga0066255, IMG submission 71148) | Wastewater bioreactor microbial communities from Cape Town, South Africa - Thiocy_expt_750_biof (version 2) | ecosystem: Engineered > Bioreactor > Thiocyanate-remediating > Anaerobic-Aerobic... | reverse complement strand
TTGGTTTTGGAACATTGGTATAAGAGAACCCACCTATTTCTTCATCACCCGGTTGCTCTTCCATTTTTGAATAATCCAGGCTTCTCCCGTCTACTCGCGGGGGCGTACCGGTTTTTAAACGATCGCTTTCAAAACCCAGGCTGACCAGTTGTTCTGTGATCCCGGTTGCAGCTTTTTCGGCAGCCCGTCCTCCCCCAAAGTTCTTTTCTCCAATATGTATGATCCCATTGAGAAAAGTGCCATTGGTCAGCACCACCGCCTTTGCCTTTATCTCATGACCGAGCCCTGTTATTACGCCGCAGGCCCTTCCATCTTTTACAATCAATCCCTTCACCATATCCTGGTAAAAATCCACGTTCGGAGTTTTCTCCAGCATTTCCCTCCAGGTGGCAGCAAATAGCATGCGATCGCTTTGTGCCCTGGGGCTCCACATAGCGGGTCCTTTAGAGCGGTTAAGCATCCGGAACTGGATCATGGACAAATCAGTAACTATTCCTGAATACCCGCCAAGGGCGTCCACTTCCCGCACGATCTGCCCCTTGGCAATTCCTCCCATTGCAGGATTGCAGCTCATTTGGGCAATGGTCTGCATATTCATTGTTACCAGCAGCACCTTAGAACCCAAGTTGGCTGCTGAGGCAGCAGCCTCGCATCCCGCATGGCCAGCTCCTACTACTATTATATCATAATCTGGAAACATCGGCGCAAAGTTACTGCAAACTTGAGGATAGCAAGGACCGGCCTTCAGAAGTGTTTCCCAATTCTTATGTTCCACGGGGAACATTTCAAATCCCTATGATGAAATATTACCTGCAGGCCTATTTGCGAGCAATAGCGCTTAAACTGAAGTGAAGCGGAGGCTGTTTCTCTCATGAAAGACCTGGAACAAGATGTTCTCCCCTGTGCAATAGATTTAAACGAAACTAAATCTGATAACTAATATTAAGGTTGTGCCTCGCTTCATAAGAGAAAGCCTGAATTGCCCTTTCATAGAATCTACTTGAGAGCGTATTCAAAGGAAATCCAGAGGCCTTTTGCCAAATGGCTAGATCATAGCTCAGGAAGCAAGAGTTTGCTCAATAAATAAAGCCAGGCGCTTATGTTTTATAAGAAGCTACCTGCAAACTCGGTGGAAGATTTGGTGTAAGTACGAGAGCAACCCCTTTAAAATAGCGGTTATCCTGGTGATAGCACAAGAAGTCCAGGGCAAAGTAGAAGCAATCAGTTGGGGGAGGACATTAAATGATACTCTTTTGATCAGAATAGGGCTGAAGCATCCCAATAATGTTCCACGGGAAACATTCCAATGTGTTCAGGTTTCAGTACCGGGCAGAAAATAGGTGAAGACGGCTTAATTAAAATACAGGTTGAGGTAATAGTCTTCTCTTCTTCTCATTTCCTGTTCCTGGGCTGCTGTTTTATCCTTATACCCGCAAAGATGAAGCACTCCATGGAAAATTATCCGGTGAAGCTCTTTATAATAGGGGGCGCCTACCTGCCGGGCATTATCCTTTACCCGATCCACACTGATATATACTTCCGCTTCAACCGGGGTGCCTGGTACTGATAATTCGAAGGTGATAATATCCGTGTAGTAGTCATGCTGAAGAAACTGGCGGTTAATCTCCAGTACCCGCTTATCCGTACAGAAAATATAATTGATACCCGATTCCTTTTTTTTCTCCTTCTTAAAAATGGTTAGGATAAAAGATTTCAATTGCTCCCTTTGCCGGAGGCTTACAGGAGTTTCGTAAAAAAAATTAACCATGGACTTAGTAGATGACTGCATATTTTCAAAATTCGTAAACAAAGCAGACAATACAATGTTAGTTTTGCCGGATTGAGGTACGAACATGAATAAAAAATTATCAGAACTGAAGCCCGGCCAAAAAGCCATCATCCGCGAGTTTGGATCCCAGGAAATACATCTTAAGCTAATGGAAATGGGCTGCCTTCCCGGAGAAGAAATATCACTTGAGCAAGTTGCCCCAATGGGTGATCCGGTGTCTGTACAAGTGGCTGGTTATACCCTCAGCCTCCGCCTGGATGAAGCCGAACATATCCTTGTAGATATAATTAATTGAAAATCAATATATTATGAGGATAGGTCTATACTTTGGCTCCTTTAATCCCATTCATATCGGCCACCTTATCATTGCCAACCACCTTCTCAATGAAACTCCCCTTGAAAAAATCTGGTTTATCCTTTCCCCGCAGAACCCGTTTAAAATAAACCATTCCCTCTTGAACGAATATGACCGGCTTCATCTCCTGCAAACAGCAACAGCCGATGACCCCCGTATCAAAGTTTCCGATATCGAATTCTCTCTACCCAAACCATCTTATACCAGCGTCACTCTTGCCCATCTGAGCGAACGGTACCCCGAACACGAGTTTTCGATCGTCATGGGAAGCGATAGTTTTCAGAACCTGCATAAATGGAAAAATTATGAAGCGATCATTGACAACTATTCCATGTATGTTTACAAACGCCCGGAGTTTCCGGTGGAGAATACCATCGGAGCAAAACTGGTAGAGCTGGATGCGCCATTGCTCCAGATATCTGCTACCAGCATCAGGGAAATGATTCGCGATGGAAAATCCATCCGCTATATGGTTCCGGAAAATGTGATTGCTGAAATTGAAAAGGGAGGGTATTATAAATCCAGGAAAATATAAGGAGCCTAAAAAAATAAATCCTTTGTGGTCTTTGTGTCTTCGTGAGAGTTTATATCGCACGAAGACACAAAGAAAAGCTGTGAGGAAATAACAGGAATTAAAAGAAATACCCCAGCAACAAACAAGCTGCCACTATCACCGGTGCAGGAAGCCGGGTATAACAAAGCAAAAGCGTTGTCCCCACTATCACCCCTACATTTATTACACTTACAGTTTTTGCTTCTATCAGTGAAATATCCTTCATGATAAAAAATGTAGAACCGATCATAATCCCTATCACGGACGCATTGATCCCTTCGAGGGAGCGGTGAATAACAGCATATTTTTTCAGGTTATGCCAGATGGGAAAAAAGAATAGCACCAGCAAAGCACTGGGTAAAAAAATGGCAATTGATCCGATCAGGCACCCCAATACCTGCATCTCTGTACCCATATCTTTTAGCGCCATACCCCCTGTAAACGAAGCAATGGAAAAAACCGGTCCGGGTACGGCCCGCACGATCCCCATTCCGGTATACATTTCTCCTTTATCAATTTGTACCACATTGGGGTTTTTTTGTTTGATCGCTTCCGGCCTTACGCTGAACTGTTCATACATCATCGGCATCAGCACCTGTCCTCCTCCGAAAACGATACTTCCCATACGATAGGTATTCTCAAAAAGATTGATAGGCTTCCGGTGAGGCCAATCTTCCTTCCTCGCTTTTTCACTAAGAAAGCCTGCTGCAATGAAAATGATACCAAACAACCAGAAATTCCACCACTTGATCTTGCGCGGCACCCGCTCCACCTGCGGGATCCGCTTTTTGCTTAGATTGGTAGCAACACCTCCTGCAACGATCAGTACAGGAAATATGACCGGAAGCTTGAAGAAAAAATAAGTGGCCGCTGTTCCTACAAACATGATCACCCAGGTGATCGTATTCTTAATGGCATGCGGAAAAGCTTTTATACAGGCAAACACCAGGAAGCCTGCAGCCATAGGCGGAATGAATTTGAAAATATCTGTGTGCAGCGCTTTGCTGTCTATATAAGGAAGAAGAAAAGATAATGCCCCCATAAAAAGGCATGCAGGAAAGATCCAAACCAGCAGGGAAACGACAGCCAGCGGAATGCCTCCAACCTTGTACCCGATCAGTGTAACTGTTTGTGTGGAAGATGCCCCTGGCAGCAGATTGCAGAAGGCATTATACTCTATCAACTCCTCTTCGGTAACATACTTTGTTTGCCTGACGAATGTTTTCAACATCATGGCAATATGTGCCTGCGGTCCGCCAAATGCAGTAACACTCTGCAACAACACTGCCTTTAGAAAAGATAAATGGCGAAGCGGCATCGTTTAAAAATAAAATTGAAAGATGGGGAGTTGCCTTAATACCTGCGGTTGAAGATAGCGATAAAATGCTTTTTATGTTATATTCATAAAAATTTTCGGATGAAATATACTCTGCTGACGACGACCCTGCTTTCCTTCTCGGCCATCCTGAATGCCCAGCTCAAACAAAAGATCGAAACGGCCATCAACCGTATAGAACCGCAATGTATTGCCTGGAGACAGGAAATACATAAGCACCCGGAATTGGGCAATCGTGAAGTGAACACCGCAAAACTTGTGGCAGATCATTTGAGAAAACTCGGGATTGAAGTAAAGGAAGGCGTAGCCAAAACAGGAGTGGTAGGAATTTTACGTGGTGGCAAGCCTGGCCCTTGCGTGGCATTGCGTGCAGATATGGACGCATTGCCGGTAACCGAAAGAGTGAATATTCCCTATGCGTCTAAAGAGAAGGCAATGTATAACGGCCAGGAAGTGGGAGTGATGCATGCTTGCGGACATGATACACATGTGGCCATGCTGATGAGCACAGCAGAAGTGCTGGCCGGTATAAAAAATGAACTGAAAGGAACAGTAAAATTCATCTTCCAGCCCGCAGAGGAAGGCGCACCTGAAGGGGAAGAAGGCGGAGCCGCGCTGATGGTGAAAGAAGGCGTAATGGAAAACCCCAAAGTGGATGCTGTGTTTGGGATGCATATTGAATCAGCAATTGAAGAAGGTACAATTGAATATAAGTCCGGTTCATTCATGGCCGCTGCGGATTTTTTTACTATTAAGGTAAAAGGCAAACCAAGTCATGGTTCACAACCCTGGCTCGGCATCGATCCCATTGCTGCTTCCGCACAGATCATCCAGGGATTGCAGAATATTGTAAGCCGGCAATCGGAACTTACCAAAGCACCGGTAGTGATTACCGTGGGCAAGATCCAAAGCGGGGTCAGAAATAATATTATTCCTGAAGAGGCGATCATGCTGGGAACCATCCGCACACTCGACAGCGATATGCAGAAAAAAGTGCACGAGCAATTCCGGCACACCATTAAAACAATTGGCGATGCTTCAGGTGTAAGTACCGAAGTGATCATTGATACCAAAACCCTGGTTACTTATAATGAACCGGCATTGGTGAAGAAAATGCTTCCTTCTCTCGAAACAGCCATCGGCGCAAAAAATGTAAAAGAACGGGAATGGGTAACAGGCGCTGAAGACTTTTCTTATTATGGTACCAAAGCCCCGGCATTTTTCCTTTATCTCGGAGGAATGCCAAAAGGGAATGATCCTAAAACAGCACCACCGCATCATACCGCCGATTTCTTTGTAACAGACAGTGCAATGAAAACTGGTATACAGGCATTTTGCCAGCTGGTAACCGATTATATGGGCATGAAATAATTGATATGAAAAAAGCATCCTTGCTTTTATTGCTTTGTTCTTGCTTTCTGGCATCTTTTGCACAGAAAACCGACAAAAAGCTTGAAGCAGAATTAAGAAAAGCAATCACCGGTTTCAATGGCGCGATTGGCATTTATGTAAAAAATATAAAAACAGGAGAAACCGTCGCCATCAACGCGGACACTGTTTTTCCAACAGCCAGCATTGTAAAAGTTCCCATTATGATGGGTGTTATGGATAAAATGCAGAAAGGCGAACTGCATTATGATTCAACACATATTTATAAAGACTCCCTGCTGTATGAAGGGGAAGATATCCTGGGATCTTTTAAAGACGGGGAAAAAATAGCCCTGAAAAAGATCATCATGCTGATGCTTACCACCAGTGATAACACGGCCAGCCTGTGGCTGCAAAAACTGGCAGGCACCGGCACCCGCATCAACGCGTTGATGGATAGTCTCGGCTACATAAATACGAGGGTCAACTCCCGCACACCAGGTCGTGAAGAGATCCGGAAAATTTATGGCTGGGGGCAAACTTCTCCAGCTGAAATGGGCCGGCTGTTTGAACAGATCTATCAAAACAAATTATTTACTCCTGCAGCCTGTGAAAGAATAATGCGTTGTCTCGGCCGTAATTTCTGGGATGAAGATGAAGCCATCTCTATGACCCCACCTTATATTGAAGTGTTCAGCAAAAATGGTTGTGTAGATGCTTCGCGTAATGAAGCCCTGCTTGTAAATGCTCCCAACAGACCCTATATCTTTTGCATCTTCACTAAAAATAATAAAGACACCAGTTGGACCCATGCAAATGAGGCATGGACGCTGACCAGGAAAATTTCTTCTTTGTTGTGGGATTATTTTGAACCGAAGGATAAATGGGTGAAGCCTTAAGACAATAACTGATAAGCTATGAAACTGGCGATATAAGCCAACCCAGTCATATAGACCAACTGTATCAAAGGCCATTTCCAGCTACGGGTTTCTCTTTTCACTATAGCCAGTGTGCTCATACATTGCATGGCAAATACATAAAACAACATGAGCGATACGCCGGTAGCGAGCGTATAAACGGGTGTTCCGTCAGGTCTTGTGGCTACCCGCATTTTTTCTTTTAACGGGCCTTCGCTCTCTTCATCACCTACACTGTACAAAGTGGCCATGGTGCCGACAAAAACTTCGCGGGCCGCAAAAGAAGTGATCAGGGCAATCCCGATTTTCCAGTCATAACCCAACGGCTTCACAACCGGTTCAATGGCTTTGCCTGCAATGCCAACATAAGAGTTTTCCAGTTTGGCATGCGCATAATCAATTTCTACCTGTGTGCTATCTGCTCCGGGTTTTGCAAGAGCTTCTTCATAAGCAACTGTTGCCTTATGCATTCTCTCCTTTGGACCGAAAGAGCTAAAACCCCATAATATCAGGCTGATGATCATGATCACTTTACCTGCGTCCACCACGAATATTTTTGCTTTGCTCCACATGGTCTGAAAAACGTTTTTCCACCGTGGAGAGCGGTAAGTTGGCAGCTCCAGGATAAAAAAACTTTTTTCACTGATATGGATAAACCATTTTGCCACATAAGAAACGATCAAAGCCATAACGAACCCAAGGAGATAAAGTCCGAGCATTACCAGGCCCTGCACACCAATAAAACCAAACAGGTATTTATTGGGAATGACCAATCCGATCAAAATGGTATACACCGGCAAACGGGCAGAACAGCTCATCAGTGGGGTGATCAGTATCGTAAGCAGGCGTTCTTTCCGGTTTTCAATACTGCGGGCACTCATCACAGCAGGAATTGCACAGGCAAATCCGCTGATCATGGGCATCACGCTTTTCCCGTTGAGTCCCACACTGCGCATGAGCCGGTCAGTAAGAAAACTGATCCTGGCCATATAGCCGGTATCTTCCAGTATTGTGATCAGGGCAAAAAGAATGGCGATCTGCGGCACAAAAATGACGATGCCGCCAAGCCCTGCAATAATTCCATTGATAAGAAGATCTGTCCAGTTATTTTCCGGTAACACAGATGAAAGCCAGCTGCTGAAAGAAGCTGTGCCGGCATCGATCCAATCCATCGGATAGCTGGCCAGCCAGAATACACTTTGGAATAACAGGAACAACACTCCCAGCAGGATCAGGTAACCCCAGCGGCGATGCAGCAATACATTATCTAATTTTTCCGTGAACAGCGATTTCTGCAAAGGGTCCGGTTCAGACACGGAAACCTGCATGATATGCTTGATCCGGGTGTAACGCTGCAATATTTCTTCCGCCTGTGTTTTGGTGGGGTTGAACTGATTGCGCTTTTCAATATTTTCTATCTGGCTTTGCGTGCTGTGGTCCAGATCAAAAGATTCATGATTGATCAGGTAATGAATGGCGGAATAATCGCTTATTTCAGAACGGATCTTTCTTAATTCTTCAATCGAAGCGGGCGCCAGGGCTTTATTATCGATAAAATCTTTGACGGGTGGTTTATACAGGCCTTGCCCTGTTTGTTCCATGGCTTTTTTCAGTTGGGGAATGCCCTTTTGCCTGCGGGGATTGATCGCCACTACAGGCACGCCCAATTCACGCTCAAGTGCCGGGAGGTCAATTTTGATCCCTTTTTTATTGGCCAGGTCCATCATGGTAAGCGCAACTACCACAGGAATTTTCAGATCGATCAGCTGAGTACAAAAAAGCAGGTTCCGCTTCAGGTTGCTGGCATCTGCCACAGCCACCACTACGTCGGGCTTTACCCCGGCATCCTGGCCAAGCAGCACGCGATAACTTACCCATTCGTCGAGACGGCGGGGATAAAGGCTGTAAGTACCAGGCAGGTCAATAATTTCGGCGTCACTGGAAGGCAAATTGGTAGTACCGGTCTTCTTATCAACGGTGACCCCAGGAAAATTGCCCACTTTTTGGTTCAAACCGGTCAGGCAATTGAAAAGGGAACTTTTTCCGCTGTTGGGGTTGCCCACCAATGCAATATGTAAACGCTTCTTCAAGGGTTGCAAAAATAGAGCGTAAAGGTTAATACGATTTACGAATTACGATTTTATGACGGTGTGGGTTGTTAAAAAACAGAAATTCGAATTAAAATCAACACCAGCCCGGTGAAAAAGATCGGAGCTTAATACCTTTGCCAAAATAATTATAATAATATGGTGCCCTTCCGTATAAAGCTAGCCTTGTCTTTGGTTTTTCTTAGTTCTGTTGTTACTGCCCAGAAATTAAAAAAAGCAGATAAAGCCACAATTGCCAATCTTCAGGCGCATATTGGCTACCTGGCAGATGATAAACTGGAAGGCCGGCGGGCGGGCGGGGCCGGAGAAAAACTGGCGATGGAATATATCGCCGGTCAATTTAAATCCCTGGGTCTGCAACCAAAAGGAACAGATGGTTTTTACCAGCCATTCGAGATACAGGAAGGAAAAGAGGTAAAAGAAGGGACTTTTTTCAGTATAAATGAGGTAAAACTGGAAAAAATGAAGGATTTTTTCCCTTTTCCGTTCAGCGCATTGAAAAGTGTTAATGCGTCACCGGCAGTAGCACTACAGGAGGCGGATATGCCCTGGTTTGTTGATTTGAAAGAAATACTGTCCGAAAACCAGCAGAATCCCCATTTTGATCTGATCGAATATATCCGCAACAATTCCAAAAAAGCGTACGATAAAGGCGCTACTGCTATCATTATTTATAACAGCTCTGCAATAGATGATAAGCTCGAGTTTAATGGGAAAGATAAGTCTGCCCTATTGCCCGTTCCTGTTATTTATGTGAAGAAAGATGCAGCAAAAAAATATTTCAGTGATGCCACGGCCACGCTCAATCTGAAACTGAAAGTGGATATAGGTGAAAAAAGCAGAACCGGACATAATGTGGCGGCTTATCTCGATAATGGGGCTGCAACAACTGTTGTGCTCGGTGCCCACTTTGACCATTTGGGCTATGGAGAAGACGGCAACTCTATGCTGCGCACCGGTGAAAAGCTGATACACAATGGAGCCGATGATAATGCAAGTGGCACTGCCGCCTTGCTTGAACTGGCAAAAAGACTAAAAGGCCGCAAAGACAAGAGCAGCAATTATCTTTTCCTGGCGTTTTCCGGGGAAGAGCTTGGCCTGTTTGGTTCAAAATATTTTACAGAGCACCCGACAGTAGACCTGTCAACCGTAAACTATATGATCAATATGGACATGGTTGGCCGTTTGAACGACAGTACACATATATTGACCATTGGAGGATATGGTACCTCTCCGCAATGGGCTACGGTGATCAATATGCAGGATAAGAAACTGCCATTTGGAATAAAGATTGATTCAAGCGGATCAGGCCCAAGCGATCATACATCCTTTTACCGGAAAGATATTCCCGTGCTTTTTTTCTTTACCGGGCAGCATAAAGATTATCACCGGCCAAGTGATGATGCAGACCGCATCAATTACGTAGGAGAATTGCAGGTGATCAATTATATCGAATCCATTATTGACAAACTGAATAAGCAAAATCAGAAACTGGCGTTCCTGAAAACAAGGGAAATACAGGTATCCACTTCTTCTTTTAAAGTAACCATGGGTATTATGCCGGATTATACTTATCCGGGAGAGGGTGTTCGGGCTGATGGTGTAACGGAAGGACGACCGGCATCTAAAGCAGGATTGAAAGCTGGCGATGTGATCATTCAACTGGGGCCACACAAAGTAAGTTCTGTGGAGAGTTACATGCAAGCACTGAACCAGTTCAACAAAGGGGACAAAACAAAAATTAAATTCAAGCGGGGTAACCAGGTTGTGGAAGCAGAAGTGCAGTTTTAGTTCTTACAATTAAACTGGTGTAGAAGAATAACAAATTATAACCTTCCCGTTCTTCCCGCCTTACCGGTAAAAACTTACCGGTAAGGCGGGAAGAAC
>Ga0066255_1002476_pt1 | contig 10322 bp, 7 predicted proteins | sample ThiBiot_750_biof_FD_71148 | JGI IMG/M metagenome (GOLD analysis project Ga0066255, IMG submission 71148) | Wastewater bioreactor microbial communities from Cape Town, South Africa - Thiocy_expt_750_biof (version 2) | ecosystem: Engineered > Bioreactor > Thiocyanate-remediating > Anaerobic-Aerobic... | reverse complement strand
TTTCATGCTCAATTGCATCAAGTTCTACACGATGTCCTTTAATTTTAACTTGCCTATCAGCACGGCCATGCAGTGTGATGACATTTTTTTCATTAATAGAAGCTAAATCCCCAGTAGGGTACCATTCTTCATATTTAAGGTTGGTTAAATTGCTATTCCCTTCTAATAAGTATCCTGATAGCATTGCGGGACTTTTTATAAGAAGCTCTCCAATTAAGCTTTTTTCCTCACCATTTATGTCAGCAACCTCATTTTCGATGCGTACTTCAACATTCCTTCCTTTTAAGGAAAAAGAATTCAAATTTTTTTCATTTGTGATTTTTTCCGCTAATGCATAAGGAATTTCTGTTGCTCCATAAAGGTTCCAAACTTCTAAATTGGATGAGAAAGCTTTAAAAATTTTCCTAATGGTATTTAAAGCTATGGGTTCACCACTTAGAAGTAACCTTCTTAATGATCTATTATTAAAGCTTGAATTTGTATTCTCTAAAACATAGTCAACGACGGAGGGAACGGTAAAAATTGATGTAATAGCATTCTCATTTAAATAATTTAAAAATCGATTTGGTACAGAAGTAACCATTGGGGGAATAAGACAAATAGAAGCTCCTTGACTTAAACTTGAGAAGATATCAAACATAGAAAGATCAAAGCATAAAGAAACTTGATTTCCTATAATATCATCTTCTTGAATATTAATATGCTCTTGAAACATTCTAAGAGCCTCGTTTGCTGCATTGTGGGAAATGCAAACTCCTTTTGGTTTTCCTGTGGAACCTGAGGTAAATAATAGATATGCATAACTAAGGGGTTGCCGCCCATTAAATTGCTTTTTCCCACTCAAAGTTAGGCGTGGCACTCCTTTGAATGCTTCTTCAGGAAGATCGCCTACTAGATCCAAGATAAAAGAAGGGTTTATTTTTGTTCTTGTTAATTCGTATCGTAATTGTGGAGATAATCCAGTCAGAATCCATCCTATTGGAGAAAAATTTTCAAAAATCTTATCATAACGTATTGCTGGAAGATTAATGTCCAAGGGGCTATATGCTCGACCAGAAAAGAGAATACCTAAAATAACTGCTATACTATTAAACGATTTATTACCAAGTAAAGCAACAGTTTTGACCTCATCTATAGCATTTAGATCTATGGTTGAGGCTATTTGACATCCCATTTCAAAAAGTTCTCTATAGCTTTTAGCTATGCTATTTCCTTCTAATATAGCTTTTCTTTCAGGTTCTTTTTTTACCCATTCAAGAAAAGAATCATATATTAGAGTATTCACACTAATCTCCAAAATTTACTTTTATGGCTTTAACAAGATGAGACACTACTAAAGAAAAAATTTCACTTCCTATACTTGAGGTTGCAGAAGTAGCAGGAGCAAGAGCCCCTGATTTTGGTACTTTGTTAAGTTCTTCTGGATATAACTCATATCCTGGCGGAGATGCTAACTCACTAGGGAAATTTTCTATCTGTTTTACAAGTTCTGGAAAGCAATGGAGCATAAGACTGGTTTCTAAAAGTCCAGCATGTTCAAGATCCATACCCGGAAATTCTTTAGGAAAAAAAGATAACGTTTTTTCACGGGGTGGGATATCCCACCAGTTTGTTAATAATATCTTTGCCTCTTCATGTGCTTTGATATGTCGGCGAGAAACTTCTCTAAGTAACGAAGCATTTTCAAAATGAGCATTTAATAGTACAAATTTTCTAAACCCATCTAAATGTAATTCTTCAAGAATATCCATAGCAACCATTAAAAAAGTTTCGGGCCGTAAACTACGAGTTCCTGGAAAAAACTCTCCACCTCCAGAATATAAATCTGAACGCATCCCATAAACAAATGAATCCACCACGTAGCAATTTAATTTTACCGCTACAGCCTCTGCAAACTTCATTCCTAGTAAGGCATCTGTTAAGAGAGGTAAATGGGGCCCATGCTGCTCAACCGCACCAAAAGGAATAATTAATATAGGATTTTCTTGAGATATTGCTTTATACTCTTCCCAGCTATAAAAACTAAGAAATACATCTTTATTTTCCACGTTGACTATATCATACATTTATTATGCCTCTCTTTTAGAAATTTATTTCTATTTCTTTTCCCATATAACATGCATTCTATTTATTTTTTTTAGGGGATTAAATTTATTTTTCCATTTATCAAGAGTTGTTAGTTCAGATCCCGATAAATTTAAGTTCTGAATCCCATCTTGGTAAAGTGCTTGAGCAGCCATCACCATGGAATATGTTGATAAATATTTAGGATTCCTTTTATATATAAGGCAGATAAAGTTCGCCGTTGATTCCCTCACATCAAAAGCTATAAAGGCCAATACGTTATCATTAGATTTAATAACAAAGGAATGTTCTGGGGGATGAGATAAAAAAATTGTATTGGCATTGGCTATGCTTTCAGGAGAAATTCCATTATTTTCCCCTATTTCTTGGGAAATGTGTATTGTTAATAGTTCACATTGCTCTTTATATTCTTTGTTATAAGGTTCAATAGATATTTTTTTGTCAAAATACCTCTCAACAGCTCTTGTTTGCTGCCTTATTTGGCTTAACCTAGATCCCCTTAAGAAAGCTATTTCTTCCAATGAACATATAGATTGAGGATATGTTTGGTCATCATATTTAGAACAAATATCCCATCTTTCATCCTCACTATAACAACGGAACCCGTGAGACAAAAGACTATCTAAATCATCTGGATTAGCATTCTTCCAAACTACTTCGTTTTTATTTACGTAAAGAAGTAATGTATTTAATAACTGAGAAAATTCAGCTATGTCCTTACATAAATGATTATAAACTATTAATGCTTCTTTTTTATAAGGATGATCTGCAAAATAAATTTTACTTTTATATAGCCTAGGGTTATTTCTTATGCCCTGCATTAAAGCAAACCAACTATCTTCAAAGGCCGAATAAACTTTTTTTGCTTCAAAAAACTTTCTTTCTAAAAAATTTGAAAAGTTTACTTTTTCGATTTCCAACTCTTCATCTTCTAAGAAATATTTACGTAAGGTTTGTTCTTTATTCATAATACATACTAAATTTCTATAAAATATCCTATATAATACTTATCTTTTCAGGTGTGATTATGGTTCCTGTAAAGAAATATTCCTTAATTTTAAGATCAGGTTCGTCAGGATTAAAAAATCTTTCAAACAAAAAAATTTTAGATTTGTCTTGAAGCCAAACAAGCTCAGCCATTGGCTGGGAGACTCCCTTATCTCCTTGGAATTGAATTTGTGCAATTCCAGAAAAATTCCAATTCAACTGATACTTTTTACATAAATTTCTTTTTTTGGCGAGAGAGATATTAGAGGTTTGCCATAAAATAATTTTACCTTCAGTAATCGAGAAACTAACGCGCTCTGTTTGATTACTGATTGTAAAACTCTCCCAAGATTTTTTTTCCATAAGAAAATTTATTAGTTTGTAATGGTCTATCCCTATAATTGAATATGAACTACCCTCTATTAAAACTTCTGAACCTAATCGAATTTTTTCTATCATCTAAACTCCCCTAATAATTTAATTTGATTTAATAGCACATGACTAAAGAAATTTTCAAGGTTAAGTGTTATATCTCTTTCCTGCCAGATTATATTTGAATAAAAAACCAAATTTCTTCTTATACAAAGGTATTTTCACTTTTAAAATAAACTGTTGCGTCATTGGGAAGATCTGTGCAGAGGTAAATATTGTTTAAATTATACTTGTATTTTGATAGATATTCAAAAATGCTTTTATATTGTTTCCATACATTCTTATAAATTGTGTCTCTTCCCCAAGTGTGAAGTTCAGGGGATACTATAAATACTTTTTTTGAATACTCTAAATGTTGCTTAATTATCTCAATTGTTATCCACGTTCCCTTTTCGGGGCACAAGAAAAACTGATCAACCCAAACTCCAACTGCTTTCTCATATAAATAAGGGGAAAAATTTTTAGGATCTTTTTCATACTCGCTATGTCTTATACAAAATTTTAGATCTTGCTTTGAGTACTTTATCGTTTCAGGAATTGACATATCAAAAAGAAAGTAATTCTCTATATCATACAAATCGAGAGCTTTTTTAATTTTTTCCTGAAGCCCATCTGCTTTAATATTAATAGCTAGAGGTCCAGCTTTAGATTTAAATTGCCCATATAGCTGAAAAAGTTCATCCAATGTTAACTTTTTTCCCTCTGGAATGTCGTGAGAAATAACAAGATCCCCTTTAAAATCACGTACATCAAATTCAATACCTCTTCCTTGTTCAAATGAGCGCAAAAAACCAGTGTAGGAATTCTGAAGAGACGTATTTTTCATTTGATTAAAAGAAGTACACCACGCTCCTCTGTGGTCTATTATTCCTATATTTTCCATTTTTTTTATGATCCATTATAATTTAAATTTTCAATCTTTCTTTTTGACATCAAATAATCTATGCATAATGTTCACTAGATAATAGATGTGATTGGGTATTCCAAAGATTATAATATAACCCTTTCACTTGCATCAACTCCATGTGTGTCCCTTTTTCAGTAATACTCCCATTATCGAGAACAAAAATATTGTCAACTTCTGTTATAGTTGAAAGACGATGAGCAATGATAAGAGTACTAACTCCTTGAGTAATTCTTTTTAGATTCTTTTGGACAAATTGCTCTGTATTTAAATCTAGAAAAGAAGTAGCTTCGTCAAATATATAGATTTTAGGTTTTTTCAAAATAACCCGAGCGATCGCAAGTCTTTGCTTTTCCCCTTCAGATAGGGTTACTCCTCTTTCTCCTATTTGCGTTGAAAGTTTGTCTGGTAAAGCTTTAATCAAAGAATCTAGCTCAACAATTGTTATTGCCTCTTCAATTTCTATTTCTGTAGCTTTTGGGTTGCCATAACAAACATTATAACGAATAGTATTATTAAACAAACTCGTATTTTGAGGAACAATCCCAATAACTTCAGTTAAGCTAGATAAAGAGAAGTCTCTAATATCTTTACCTCCTATGATTATTTCTCCAGAGTTAGCCTCATAAAAACGGAAAAGTAGTTTAGAAATAGTTGATTTACCTGATCCACTTGGACCAACTAGAGCAACAGTTTTACCAGGAGGAATTTCAAAACTAACATCTTTTAGAACTTGCCTATCACCATATGAGAAATTTATTTTTTTAAATTGAATGCCCCATTCTTCTTTATAGCGGATGCTAGGTAATGGTTCTTTTTCTTCTATCTCTTGTTCGGTTCTTAATAGCTTTACAAGCTGCTCCATATCGGTAAGACCCTTGCGCATATCCTTAAATATAAAACCAAAAAAAAACAAAGGAACAGCAAACTGTAATATATAACTATTTATTAGGATAAAATCTGGTATAGAGAGATTTTTCGAGATTACCCCTTTTCCTGCAAACCAAGTTATTAATATTAAACTAGCACTAATTATTCCTACTTGCCCTAAGCGAACATATTGCATAAGTAGTTGAGATTTAATTTCTGTCTCTTCTCTTCTTTTAAGAAGCTTATCGATTTGTTCCTTTTCATACTCGCGTTTGCCAAAGTACCTTACTAACGAAGAATTTACTAATCCATCAACTAAATATGCATTAACTTGAAAGTGATTTTCATTACTGTAGCTCTGAACTTTTGAAGTTATCTCCGTCGTGAATAAGCTGAATATTATAAACACAACTATTGTAGTTATTAAAGATAGTCCTAATAAAGGACCATACCAATACCAAATAATTGATGTTGCTACCATAACTTCTATAACTGTGGGAATAATATTAAGTGTAAAACCCCAGAAGACATCAGGAAAGGCTCTATAAGCTTTTTCAATATAGCTAACCATTGCTCCTGTTTTTTGTTTTGAATAAAAATGATAAGATAGTTTGTGAAGATGGGAGGAAATTTCAAGGCATATAAGCCTTACACTTCTTTCTACAGCTTTAAATAGAAATATTTCTCTTACAAGAGCTGTAAACTGAGAAAGCGTCCAAGTAACACCATAAGCTAGCAAAGCCATGTAAATTGTGATTGTACTTGTAGTACCTTTTGAAAAAAGAGCTACAATTTTCATTAACATAATTGGAGCTAAAATATTTAACCCTATCATAGTCAGGGTAAGGAAAATAAGTATAAGGTACCTAATTCTTATACTCCAATCTTTCACCCAAATAAATGGAAAGAGATAATGTATAATATCTAGATGATGTTTTAAGTAAGCTAATGAGTTTTTTCTTTTTATCATCCAACATTCCATTACAAAATAAATTGACGTGTTAAAAATGGTCCTTGAATATTTTTTAACTTAGTAAAGACAAAAAATCTAAATTTCCATATTAAATTTTTCCTTTACCCAAATTGGGTTATAAACTGTATCTATATATTTTTCTCCAAAATCGGGAGAAATTGCTACAACACAAGCATCCTTTGGGATATTTTTCTTTTTTTTCACGGCTTGGAGTACTGACCCAGAGGATCCCCCCAAAAACAGCCCATACTTATTAAGCATAAAATGGCACATCTGGACAGCATCACTTTCCTTAATTACCACGATTTCATCAACATTTTTAGTATCGCAAATAGGAGGTTTTTTACTTGTACCCAGTCCTGGGATAAATCTTGGTAAAGGTTGTCACCCAAAAGTCACAGACCCCGCACTATCCACTGCAACCACTTGGGTTTGTGGAGAAAATTTTTTAACATGCTCAGCACACCCAACTAAAGTTCCAGTGGTACCGGCTCCAATAAATAAGTAATCAACTTTTGCAAACTGGTTTAAAATTTCTCTTGCTGTTTCTTCATAATGAATCAACGGATTTGCGAATGAAGAATATTGATTGGTCCATATGAGATTTTTATTTTTTTTTATCATTTCCTCTATAAGGGATATTCGTGTTTCTAGATAGCCTCCTTGCTTATCTTTTTGGGAGACTTTAAGAATATTAGCCCCATAGATTCTCATCAATCTCTCACTATATGGTGATGTGTTGGGATCAGTCACACATGTGAACGTATATCCCCTAGATTTACAAACGATGCTAAGTGCGATGCCAAGGTTACCAGATGAAGATTCAATAATCTTATTTTTTGAAGGAGAAACTCCTTCCCGCTCTAATTGATCAATTAATGACAATGCTGTTTTTATTTTAATAGAGCCTGCAATATTGAGTCCCTCTATTTTCAAAAACAAATTGTTTAGCCCAAAATGTTTCTCCAACTGGAAAAACATAGGTTGAGAGCTTAATTTCTCTACTTTATTTATTATCATAGGTATTTATTCACATTAGATCTTAAACCACTTAATTTTTTATCATAAAATAGTTTTACAATTTCATCTACAAATATCATTAGCTAAGCTTTATCAAGAATCTCAAGAAGCTGAGTGGATAAAAATTTTACATTAGGATATTGGAATAACTCATAGTGCGTAGACGTAAGATTAACAATATTTAAATTGGGCAAATTTTCTTTTTTCCAACCTGCATCAAACAATCCATCCGTTGAAGAAGCTTTCATTAAAGTTACTGCTCCTGTATATGTTGAAACATTATAATTTTGCATTAAAAAATCATTCTTTTTGATTTCTTCAAATAAGAACTGACCTTCAATAGACGATTCTGAAACGTTCGCTAGCTTCAGAAATTTCTTAATATCTTTATCGATATTTTTTGTGCTGAGATGGATTGGGTTATATGTGTCAATCAATACAACCTGATTAACTTTTTTGCCACGTTTTGTTAGTTGTATTGCCCCTTCCAGTGCAACTAATCCTCCAAAAGACCATCCTGATAGATAATAAGGCCCTTCTGGGGTTATTTCTTGTATTATATCAAGATATTCTGAAGTCATTTTTTGTAATGTATTATAATGATATTTTTCTTCTCCAAAGTATGGGTTGTTAATTCCATAGATTGTCCAATTCTTTATATAGTTAGAAAGATTAACATAATCATAAGCTAAACCAGAGATTGGATGAAACATGAATAGAGTTTGATTTGTTTCGCTCTTTTGTATTGGTAGAACCGAAGAGGTTTTTAGGGAGAATCCGGTCTTGATTTTTTGAGCAAGCGAAAAGATTGTTGAATCACTTTTAATTTCTGTGAAAGGCAATTTAATATTAAATGCTTTATTAACTTGCAAGGCCATCCGTACAGCTAGTAAAGAATGACCACCTAAAGAAGCAAAACTATCAGAAGTGCCAAAATCTTCTATATTGAGAAGATCTTTCCAAATTGTATAAAGTTTAAGTTCTATAGTGTTTCGTGGAAGGGAAAAGCTCTTATTGCCGATAATCTCTTCAATTTGTGGAAGTTTTTTCCGATCTACTTTTCCGCTTATGGTTAGAGGTATTTTTTCTAATAAAACAAAATGCTGAGGTTGCATATATTCTGGCAGTCTTTCAGATAAAAATCTTCTTATCTCATCCGTTTTTGCATTTGTATCCGTTAACGTATAGTATGCAATTAAAATGTTTTTTCCCGCTTGCTGTATTACTTCAACAACCGCATTTTTTACAGCAGGAAATTGAAGTAAGATGGATTCAATTTCTCCAAGCTCAACTCTACAACCATTAATCTTAACTTGCTTGTCCTTTCTCCCTAGAAAATATAGCAATCCTTCTGGAGATGAGGTAACTAAATCACCAGTTTTATATAGCATTTTTTTCTCTGCAAAAGGACTTGGAAGAAAAACCCTTAAGGTTTGATCAGGTAACTCGTAATAACCCTGTGCAACGCCAATCCCCCCAACATATAGTTCTCCTATTGCTCCATATGGGGTTAATTTTAAATTATCTCCCAGAATGTAGAGGGACATATTTTGTATTGTTCCATTTATAGGGACAGTAAGACTTGTATTTTCATTATTTATAACTGAGTAATGTGTTACAGCGTCAGCACATTCCGTAGGACCGTAAGCATTAATCACGCGGGTTTTTGGAAAATATTTTGTCCATCGTTTATATAAGGTTGTTGTAAAAGGCTCTCCAATAAGTAAAAGAGTTTGTATTGATTGAAGCTTATCTCTTAAATCTAAGTTAGAATCTACACCATCTAGAAGAACAGACAACAAGCTAGGGACAGTCCCAAGTATAGTAACGTTACCATTAAAGATACGCTCTCCAAATCCGATAGGATCTAGTACTTGCTCATCATTAATAATAACTATTTGAGCCCCTATCATTAAGGGGCAAACAAACTGCCATACTGAAACATCAAAGGACTGAGAAACAGTTTGTCCAACTATATCATCTTTAGACAACTGTAAATCAGTAATTTTTGATATTAAATGATTATGCATGGATGAATGCCGGATCATGACTCCTTTTGGTTCACCCGTGGAGCCTGAGGTATAAATAATATAAGCTATATTTTCAAAAGAAGGATAGTTAGCTTGTGCATTACCCGATTTTTCTTCTAATATATCTTCTATACAATAAATATTTTTAAATCCCAAGTCTTTCAAAGCCAGAAAATAGTCTTTGCTCGTTATTACAATAGGGTTTTTAAGTTGTTTTATAATTTTTTCTGCGCGTGGAAGAGGCATCTTAGGGTCAATAGGAACATAAATACTATTTGCTTTCCATATACCTAATAATCCTGCTACATATTCACAACTTCTCTCGTAATATAAAACAACTGGCGTATTCTTATCGACTTCTATTTGCTGCAAAAAATTAGATACTATATTTGAGAAATTATCTAACTTTTCGTAAGTAATAGATTGATTTTTATCAAATACAGCTACACGTTTAGGGTTTATCTTAACATGCTTTTTAAAAGATGGGAGTATGTGTTCTTTCTGAGATAAAGGAACAATAGGTCCCTCCCATTTATTCAAGACAGAGTTCTTCTCCATGTTATCAAATAAGTCTAAATCACCTACTGTTTGTGTGTTTTCATCCACAATTTTATTTAAAATATTTATATAGTGCTTTTTAATTTGATCTATATGGTACTCTTGGAAAGAATCTTTCTTATAAAGAAAAATTATGTTCATTTCTTCATTATGTGAGTGAATTAAAAGCGTCAAGGGATATTCGATTGTCTCATTTGTTGTTATTCCTTCCATATTAATTCCTGACTCTACTAAATCTTCTCTTTTTATCTTCGATCCTTCAAAAATAAATAGTGTATTAAAAAGATTCTCTCCATCCTGATCTTCAGCCAAGCGTTGAATTTTTGATAAAGGAATATAAGAATATTTCTGCATATTTATGGTCTGAAGATGCATCTTCTGTAAGGTATCTTCTAGGGATTCTTTATCATTAATATTTATTCGCTGGGGTAAGGTGTTAATAAATATCCCCAAGATATTTTCA
>Ga0066255_1002575_pt2 | contig 10325 bp, 10 predicted proteins | sample ThiBiot_750_biof_FD_71148 | JGI IMG/M metagenome (GOLD analysis project Ga0066255, IMG submission 71148) | Wastewater bioreactor microbial communities from Cape Town, South Africa - Thiocy_expt_750_biof (version 2) | ecosystem: Engineered > Bioreactor > Thiocyanate-remediating >... | reverse complement strand
CGCCATCATGGAGGCGGCGGCGGCAATGCGGCCCTGGATGATGTCGCGCGAGGCCAGGGTGGAGCGGATCTTGGCGTCGAGCTGCACCTTGATATAGGCGGCGGCGACGGCATTGGCGATCCGTGCGGCGGTCGCCGGGTCGGGGGAGCGGGCCTGAATGGCCAGCATGAAGGTGAGGCCGCGGCGCTGCACGGTGATGTTCTCGCGCAGCTTGGCCATGACGCTCTGCAGCGCCTCGTTGCCGGTGGGGAGCTCCGGCTCGGCGGCGCGGAAGAAGCTCAGCACCACATCGCGCAGCCCCAGGCGCACCCCGAATTCGGGGTCATTGACGAGGTTTTCGTCCTCGATGGTCTGCAGCAGGGTGGCTTCCGAGCGCGCCAGCTCCACTTCGCTGTCGACGCGGGCGCTCTCGCCCGACCCGCCGCCCATCTGGGCATTGGGATCGAGCAGGTCCTTGCGGCTGGGGTCGACCAGCACCAGGGTGCTGGCGGTATAGATCGGCTTCAAGGTGAAAACGGCGGCCGTCGCCACCACCAGCACCGCCAGAACGGTAATCGCAATCAGTCGAGCTTGCCGGCGCAGCAACCCCAGGATGCTGCGAAGATCGAAACCTTGGTCGTTCATAAAGATTCAAGCACCAATTGCTGCCACCCTCTCGGCCCCGGCCGGTGACTTTGGCGGATAGTGAAATAGCGAGGCCGCCGCTAATGCGCTTAACGTGCACCTTGAATGCGCGCCTGCACCGAAAAGGACTGTGGCTGATTCTCTCGGCTCAGGCGAACTGCTGACAATCGTCCGGAAAGATACGCGCCAGTATCGACCGAAATGCGGCGATCGCCGAAGACTACGTCGGGGGTGGGGGTGTGGCCATGCACCACCAGCTTTTGAAATTCAGCGTAACCCATTGCCGGCTCGTTACGAATCCAGAGCAGGTCATCGGGCTGCTGTTGTTCGACCGGGGTGCCGGGACGCAGGCCCGCATGCACGAAAACATAGTGCGGCGTGGCAAAAAGCAGCGGCAGACGCTTGAGAAAATCGCTGTGTTCGGCCGGAATATGGCTGTGGATCAGGGCGCGGAGGGCGGTGCGCGAGGCGGTGGTGAGGGCGGTTTCGGAAATGCCGTAGGAGAGCAGCGTCTCGATGCCGCCGAACCCCAGCCAGGAGGATTTGCGCGAGGGCTGCTCGAGAAACCGCAGCATGGCGGCCTCGTGGTTGCCGGCGATGCAGATCCGCTGCACGCCCGACGGCAATGGCGCCAGCAGGTGATCGAGTACCCCGGCCGAATGCGGGCCGCGATCGACATAGTCGCCCAGCATGACGAACCAGGTGCTCCCCGGCCGCCCGGCTGCGTCCTCGAGCAGCGTGTCCTCCAGCCGGCGCAGCAGGTCGAGGCAGCCATGCACGTCGCCGATGGCGTAGACGGCGGCCGGCCAGGTATGGAAGGCGACGCGGGGGCGTGACATTCCGCCTGCTTAGCCGATCGTCGGAGCCAGTTGAAATATTCGTTTGCTGCCACGATGGTGTCACGGCAAAACCGAACTTGTTCGTGTATCAATGCAACTCAAGGCCGCGCGGACGGCTTGGAACAAAGTTGCGATCGAAGAGGGATCCTCATCATGAAGCGTAACCTGATTGCCGGCGTGCCGATCGCGCTGGCTGCTGCCCTGCTGTTGAGCGCCTGCGGGAACAATCCGCCGCCGCCGAGCCCGGCCTCCAGCGAACCCAGTTCCAGCGTGGCCGATCAGGCTGCGGCCGACCAGGCCGCCGCCTCGCAGGCCGCCGCCGAAAAGGCGAGCTCGGAAGCGGCCGCCGCCGAAGCCGCCGCCGCCGAGAAAGCCGCGTCCGAGCAGGCTGCCGCCGATGCCGCCGCCTCGAGCATGGCTGCCGAGCTGGCAGCGTCGGAAGCTGCCGCCTCGTCCGAGGCCGCTGCCGCCGCCGAAGCTGCCTCGTCCGAGGCTGCCGCCGCCGCAGCATCCGAAGCCGCTGCAGCGTCCTCCGAGGCGTCGGTCGCCGCGACCATCTCCGAAGCCGAGCCGGCCTCTTCCGAAGCCCCCGAGATGGCTGCGGAAGTCTCGTCTGAGGCTGCCGCCTCTTCGGAGGCTCCGATGATGGCGGCCGAGGCGCCGTCCTCGGAAGCTGCCTCCTCGGAGGCTCCGGCGATGGCGGCGGAGACGCCGTCGTCCGCCATGTCGTCCGAGGCGCCTGCCATGGCCGCGGAGGCACCGTCCTCTGCAGCCTCGTCGGAAGCCCCGGCAATGGCCGCCGAGACCCCGTCCTCCGAGGCTCCGGCTTCGTCCGAGGCGCCGGCCATGGCTGCCGAGGCACCATCCTCTGCAGTCTCGTCGGAGGCCCCGGCAATGGCCGCCGAGGCGCCGTCATCCGAGGCTATGGCGTCATCCGAAGCTCCCGCTATGGCCGCCGAGACCCCGTCGTCCGAGCCGGCTGCTGCGGCCTCGTCCGCCGAGCCCGCCGCGTCGTCCGAAGCGCCGGCTGCCGCACCCGCCGTCTCGGCGATCATCCCGAGTAGCGACACGCTCGACAACGACACCCGCATTGCCGTCCTCGGCGATCCCGAGGAAGGCTACGGCTATGTTGGTGTCTGGGCTGTCGATGCGGCCACCTGCCGTACTGTGGATCAGGCCGGCGCGGCAAACTTCGCCGTGATCACCCGCTCAACCTTCCGCGATGGCGACAAGACCTATTTCGGCAGCTTCGGTGCGCTCGCCGACGGCAAGCTCAGCATCACCGTGCGCGCCGCCCAGGGCACCCGGACCATCGTGCTCGAGCAGGCTGCGGCCGATATGCTCAGCGTTGACGCCAAGGCCATGATCCGCTGCACGCAGTAGGATCGGCGATCACTTCGGAGGGGCCGCGCCAGTCGCGGCCCCTTCCTATTTGGCGCGGGCCGATGTCGCGGCGAACAGCGCGATCGCGGCCGCGTTGGAGACGTTCAGCGACTTGATCGGTCCCGGCATGTCGAGCCGAACCATCTCGTCGCACAGTTCCCGCGTGCGCTGGCGCAGGCCCTTGCCTTCGGCCCCCAGGACGATTGCCAACGCTTCGTCGCCCGTGCGGGGGGCGAGCGGCGCGGCGGCCTCGGAATCAAAGCCCACCACCCGCATGCCGCGCGTCTTGAGCAGTTCCAGCGTGTCGCCCAGATTGCGCACTTCGATCAGCGGCACGAGGTCGAGCGCCCCCGAGGCTGCCTTGGCCATCACCCCGGTCTCCCGTGGCGCATAGCGCTGCGTCGTAATCAGCGCATCGGCGCCAAATGCGCAGGAAGTCCGCAATATTGCCCCGACGTTGTGAGGATCTGTAACTTGATCGAGCACCACGATCAGGCGCAGCGGGTCGATATCGTTGAGCCCGAACCGGCTGACCGGCTCCACTTCGAGCGCCACGCCCTGGTGCACGGCCTCGCTGCCCAGGAGCTTGTCGAGCTCGCGCGGCGTGGTCTCGCGCTGCTTGACCCCGGCGACCGGCCCGCTCTCCTTGAGCCGCATCAGCGCGTTGGGCGTCACCAGCAATTCGCGCTTCTGCCGCCGCGGATTGTCGAGCGCCGCCCGCACCGTATGGATGCCGTACAGGTAGACCGGCCCGGTATCGGGGTCGTATTTCGGCTTGGGCGGAAACTTGTTCTTGCTCATAGCCTTGGCCTATTCGCTTTACCCTGTTGCAGCAAGCTTGTGGGGGAAGGTGCGCCAGTCTGTCATCTGTCCGTAATTGCTGTTGACAGGCCAGTGCCCCGTCACCATAAACCGCACGCGTTCCGGCTGAGCCGCTGGTTCGCCCGGCCGAAAGGCTGGCAGTTCCCAAGGGAACGGGAGAGTGTCCCGAGTGGCAAAGGGGGCGGACTGTAAATCCGCTGGCTTAGCCTTCGTAGGTTCGAGTCCTACCTCTCCCACCACCCCTTCTTCTGCCTGCGGGTGTAGCTCAATGGTAGAGCAGCAGCCTTCCAAGCTGAATACGAGGGTTCGATTCCCTTCACCCGCTCCAGACGTTCCAGCCTGAACCGGTAGCACCTCCTCATGCAGTCCTATTCCAAGGTCTTCTACGCCTGGCAGCGTGTAGGCTCGCACAATTCCGCGCGCCGGATCCTGCCCATCGTGTTCGAGGCCGTGCGGCCAAAGAGCGTCGTCGACGTGGGATGCGGCGTCGGCACCTGGCTGGATGTCGCGCGCAGCCTGGGCGCTTCTACGGTCGGCTATGAGGGCGAATGGACCAAGGCGCTGCCGCCAACCTATCCGGGCCTCGACATCCGCGCCGCCGACCTCGAGCACCCGCTGCGGGCCGGCCAGACCTTCGATCTCGCCATCTCGATGGAAGTGGCCGAGCATCTGAGCCCCGCCCGCGCCGACAGTTTCGTCGCCGACCTCGTCGCGCTCGCCCCCAATGTGCTGTTCAGCGCCGCGGTGCCGGGGCAGGGCGGCAACAACCACGTCAACGAACAGTGGCAGAGCTACTGGGCCGACCGTTTCGCCGCGCACGGCTATGGCCCCCGCGACATCGTTCGGCCAAAGCTCCGCAACGACCGCGGCGTCGCCTACTGGTACCGCCAGAACGCCGTGTTGTACTCCGCCGGCCAGCCTACGGCACGTGCCGAGGGTTACGATTTCGTCCACCCCGAGCACACCGCTTGGTATCGGCTGATCCACCGCCGCCTGACTAGTGGTCTCAAACCCGGCACGCTCTTCCGTCCGAGCTAGACTCCCGGCTGGCCGATCTCGGCCAGGATCCAGTCGCGGAAAGCCTTGATTTTGGGCACGTTGCGCCGGCCCTCCGGAAAAGCCAGCCAATAGGCGGTCTCGGTATCGACCATCACGTCGAACGGCTGGTACAGCCGCCCGTCCCGAATCTCCTGCTCGAAGAATTCCTTGACCAGCAGCGCCGCGCCGCGCCCTGCAATCGCTGCGCTTGCGGTGATCGTCTGTAGCCCGATCGGCCCCAGATCCATGTTCAGCTTATCGATCGGTTGCCCGCACGCCTTGAACCAGTCGATCCACCACGGGTCGTGCGGATCGATCAGGTCGACCTTGAACATGTCCTCGGGCCTGTGCAGGCCGCCCACCTTCTCGGCCAGCGCCGGCGACACCATCAGCGTGTAGCGCACGTCGATCAGCTTATAGGTCAGCAGTCCCGGCCATTTCCCCTTGCCCGAGCGGATCACCACGTCGACCTCCTCGCGCGAGAAGTCGACGACCCGGGTCGTCGTTTCGAGCTGCACCGCCGTCTTGGGATGGGCCAGCTGGTAGACGCCCAGGCGCGGCGCCAGCCATTGCGCGGCAAAGGTGTGCATGGTGTTGACCACCAGCGTTGCCTGTTCGCGTTCGCCGAAACGGGAATAGGCGTCCCGCAGCAGCTCGAAGGCTTCCGTCGTTCGCGGCGCCAGCCATTGGCCGGCTTCGGTCAGCGCCAGCGCGCGTGGCTGCCTGAGGAACAGCGGTGCGCCGAGCCGCTCCTCGAGGAGCTTGACCTGATAACTCACCGCGGCCTGCGTCATCCCCAGCTCCGCCGCCGCTTTGGTGAAGCTGAGCAGGCGCGCCGCGGCCTCGAAGACGCGGATGGCGGCGAGGGGGGGCAGGGCGTCGGTCATGCATAAGTCCTCCTTATGCACGCTACCCGGAATCCAGTTCGATTTCGAGCCCCGGCGAGCGCATATCACGAGCATCGCAACGTCAGCTCATGGAGCGCGCAAATGCTGTATCAGGAAAGAGTTCTCGGCCGCCCCAGCGCCTGGCGCCGGCTTCTCGCGCGGGTCGCGCACGGCGTCTCGCGCCGCGATCATGCCGACCTCGATCTTCTATCGATGAACCGGCACCTGCGCCGGGACCTCGGCATGGATGACGGCCAGTCCGGTCTGCGCATCCGCTGAAAGAGCATGAGCCCCGGCGCGATGCCGGGGCTCGGGTCAGTTGGTCTCGCAGGCGAGCAGATGGCCGGCGCCGTCCTCGGCCGGCTTGCAGGTCCACCAGGCGATGGGCGTGGTGTAGTGGAAGCCCTTAGCCTGCCAGTAATCGTTCCACTGGGCCGCGCAGTCGGGCAGCAGCGGGAACACGAAGCATTTTCCGTCGATGGCAGCGGCGTCGACAATCACAACATCGGCGGCCGCGACCGGAAATGCCGAAGTGGCAACGATCAGCGTGGCGATGGCCAGCGTCTTTTTCATTGGGAATCCCCCTTGTCCGCCCGCGCTGAGCCGCGGGCGGACAGCACGCTAATCCCGCGCAGGCCGCCCGGCAACGGCCTTGTGTCAGAACGGCACAGGGCCCGCCCCACAACAGTCTTGCGCGCCGCATCCTTTGCAGCTAGACCGGCCCCCGCCTCGGAGGGGTATAGCTCAGTTGGTAGAGCATCGGTCTCCAAAACCGAGGGTCGCGGGTTCAAGTCCTGCTGCCCCTGCCAGGCATTCACCCATAAGCCAGCCCTAAGTCGATCGGTCGAGGTTTCCGACCGAGATGCCGACGGTTGGGTCACTCCCCGTCGACCCTGATCATCCGCTCCGCCACCTCGCGCGCCAGATCGTAGAGCGCGCCCATCGCTCCGGCATCGTCGATCTGTCGCAGGCGGATGATCTCACGCGCCTCGAAGGGGAGGCCGAAATAGGTTTCGAGCCAGCTTTCCTCGAGGCGAACGTCGAAGCGCTGGAAGGCGAAGAGCTCGCGGCCGCCAAGGGGCTCGCCGGCGAGCGTGCCGACGTCGCGGTTGAGGTGCTCGGGCAATTGCGTCGCGCCCAGCCACTGCATCAGCATCAGGCTGGTCGACATCGTGTCCTCGATGACGCCGCGCAGCCCGTCGACGGCGAGCTTGGCTGACGGCGTCCAGGCGCTGGCGGGCGGCGGGCGGCTGCGACCGGTGCCGACCGACACGATCGACAGCTCCTCGACGCCCACCGGCCAGTTGAGGCCGTAGCGCGAGGCGATGGCGAGGAGGAGCAGGGGGATCGTGGGACTGTTGTAGGGAGACACGGCGCCGTCCACGAATGTCCCGGTGACATCGGCGGAAATAGGGATGCGCTCGGGCCCGAAATAGAACGGCGCGGCGGCCGACGCCCGCACAAGGCTCGCGAGCCCGATGTGCCGGTTGCCCTGCCGCGCCCCATCGGGCCGATCATTCCAGTAGGGCTGGGTGGTGAGATTGGAGACGATCCAGGGGCTTCCGGTGTCGACCCGCTTGGTGACAACGGCAAGGAGCGTCCGGAGCGCGGGGTCCTCGAGCGTGATGCCGCCGAACTCGCGCGTCAGAATGGCGCCGAGCTGGGCCGAACCATAGCGCGCCTGGAACAGCGGAATGTGCCAGCGCTTGCGGAACACCGCGGGGCCGAGTTCGAAATAGACCTGCTTGATTTGCTCGACGCTGCGCCCGAGCGCCAGCCCCGCTGCGATGATGGCCCCGGTCGAGGTGCCGCCGATGAGGTCGAAATGGTCGGACAGGCGGAACGCGGCGCCGCGGCCGCTCCGCACCCGCAGCAGCGCCTCGATCCGCTCGAGGAAGGCAATGGCGACGATGCCGCGGGTCCCGCCGCCGTCGAGCGCGAGCATCCTGCGCCGCGCCGACCAGATCGCTGCGTCCGGCCCGATTCTGTCCCTGTCTGCTGCCACTCTTACCCCCATCGCCAAAATGCCGCCGGAAGGCGGGAGGGCGCAAGGGAGGCGTTCAGGCCGGGTTCACCGTCGCCCCTCTAGTGGCCCGCGCCGATGTGCTAGGCTTCAGCGCGTTGAGGGGGATTCCATGAAAGTCACGCTCGATCTGACCGACCTGGTGACGCGCGGCGAGATCACCCAGGCGGAGGCCGACAAGCTGTCAAAGCTCGGCGCGCGGGACACCGGCTCGCTGGGCAGCAACATCCTGCTCGGGTTCGGCACGGTGGCCGTGGCGCTCGGCGGCGGCTTCCTCTTCCCCACGGCGCAGTCGGTGATCGTGATCGGTGCGATCCTGTTCGTGATCGGCATCGCGCTCATCCTCAACAAGCAGACCAAATGGGGTCTGTTCGCCCAGATTTGCATCACTAACGGCGCACTTGGGATCGTCGGCGGCGTTTCCTATCTGACGGACGGCAGTTTCTATGTGAACATCGCGCTGGCGGCGGGTCTCGCCCTTGCCGCCTTCGCCGCGTCGTCAGGCCTCCTCGGCGCGCTGGCGGTGCTCCAGTTCTCCATCGCGCTCGGGGCCGGGACGGCCTACTGGCATGGTGGCTACTTCACCTGGGTCGAGGAACCGGCGCTGACCATCCTCGTGCTGGCGGTGCTCTCGGTCGCGCTGACCTTCGCCGCGACGCAGCTTCCCTCGGCCTATGAGCGGGTCGCCCTTATCATGGCGCGGACCGGCGTCCTCATCATCAACCTCGCCTTCCTCGTCGGCTCGATCTTCGGCGACCACCCCGCGCAATGGGACGCGACGATCGAGGCCTGGCTGTTCTCGGTGGGGCGCCCGGTGCTGCTGATCGGCGTGGGGCTGTGGGGCGTGATGTCCAACCGCCGCTGGGTGGTCAATGCGGCGGCCGTATTCGGCGCCATCCATTTCTACACCCAGTGGTTCGAGTATCTGGGCGCCAACCCGTTCTCGGTGCTGGGCGGCGGCATCCTGCTGATCGGCTTCGGGCTCGCGCTGCGCTGGTTCAACGTGAAGTTCAATTCTCCAACGGCGGTGGCCCCGGCGCAGTAGCGACACGGGAGCGCTTGAACGGCGGGTGTCCGGGCCCTATCTGAAGACAACCACCCAAGATCGATGTCCCGACGCCGCCGGTGACGTAGAGCTGCCGCTCGCCCTCACGGTAGACGCCGCAGGGCCACCGCGCCGAGCCTGGCGACGGCAGGACTGGCCGTCCCACGAACGGCAGGTTCACCTGGCCGCAATGGCTGTGTCCGGCCAGGGTCAGCGCGATCCGGTCGGGGATGCCGGGAAAGGTGTCGGGCCAGTGCGTCAGGACGATCGCCGGTTCACCGTCGGGAATCTCGCGCAGCGCCGCAGCCGCCGAGGGCGAGGCTCGGGCGGACTCCATGTCCGCGAGGCCGGCGATCCAGAAGCTCCCGCCCGGGCGATCGATCCGCACGGCGCGGTTCTCCAGCACGGGCGCGCCGGCCCGGGTCAGGGCTGCCTCCACGAGGAGGCCGCCGAACCACCAGTCGTGGTTGCCCAGCACTGCGTATCGGCCGAGCGGCGCCCGCGCCTCGCCCAGGGCGGCGACGCCTTTCATCACCTCGGCGCGATCCGGCTCGCTGCGCTGCGCCGCGGGCGCGTGGCCGCCCACATAGTCGCCGAGAAATACGATCACGTCCGGTCGCTCGCGGTTCAGGCGCGTGACGATCCGGCGGACGCGGTCAGGCGGCATGTGGTCGGGCCCGACATGCACGTCCGACAACACACCGATCCGCACAGGCGCGCCGCGCCAGGCGGGACTCTCCACCGCCACCTCCCGGACGCTCAGGGTCTGCGGCTCGATCAGCACGGCCCACACGCCCAGCAGGTAGGCCAGGGCCAGCAGTCCCACGACGGCCCGCGTGATCGCGGCCCCCCGACGCCAGAGCCACCAGGCGGCGAGCGGCCCGGTCGCTGCGAGGATGCAGGCGAAGGCGATCATGACCTACCTCGACGGGCGCAAGTCCAGACCCACGCGTAGCCGGCTCGCGTCCAGCCGCTATGCAGGTGGTGCGCAGACCCTGCGGCCCGCCTGAGGATCAAGGTCTCGAAACGAAAGAAGCGCGCCCGGGACCTCAAGGATGCGTTCGGCGACGACCTCGTGGTCATCGCCGACCTGTGTCTCGACGAGTACACCGACCACGGCCACGGCGGTCTCGTCACCCCCGACGGCACCGTCGACAACGACGCCACGCTGGACCGCTACGCCGAGGTCGCCGTGGTCCAGGCCGAGGCCGGCGTCGACATCGTCGCCCCCTCCGGGATGATGGACGGCCAGGTCGCCGCCATCCGCGACGCGCTCGACGAAGAGGAGTTCGCCGACGTCGCCATCCTCGCCTACGCCGCCAAGTACGCCTCGGCGCTCTACGGCCCGTTCCGCGACGCGGTCGACGTGGAGATCGTCGGCGGCGGCGACCGCAAGGCGTACCAGCAGGACCCGGCCAACGTGCGGGAGTCCCTGGAGGAGGTGCGGGCCGACGTCATGGAGGGCGCGGACCTCATCATGGTGAAGCCGGCGCTGGCCTACCTCGACGTCATCGCCAAGGTGCGGGCCGAGCACGACCTGCCGCTCGCGGCGTACCACGTGTCTGGGGAGTACGCCATGATCAAGGCGGCGGCGGCCAACGGCTGGATCGACGGCCACCTGGTGGCCATGGAGCACCTCACCTCCATCAAGCGGGCCGGTGGCG
>Ga0066255_1002333_pt1 | contig 10347 bp, 12 predicted proteins | sample ThiBiot_750_biof_FD_71148 | JGI IMG/M metagenome (GOLD analysis project Ga0066255, IMG submission 71148) | Wastewater bioreactor microbial communities from Cape Town, South Africa - Thiocy_expt_750_biof (version 2) | ecosystem: Engineered > Bioreactor > Thiocyanate-remediating >... | reverse complement strand
GCCGAAGGAGCGCAGCTTTTCCGCCACGAAGGCGGCAGTATTCTCCACCGCGTAGAGAAGCTCCGGATGCGCATGGATATGGCGGCGCCATTCGGTCACTTCGCCCTGGAGTTCTGCGGCTCTGTTCAAGATCGGCATGCTGATTTTCCTACTGATCAATATCGCTTCTGGTTCAACTCACAAATCCGTCGCGCAGCCTGGCCGGTTTGTCGCAGTCCTTGCGGCGTGCCGCCGGGAAATAAAGTCGTCAATCGCCTTTGCCTTCTCCTAGCCATATAGGTTAAATAGACGAAGCTTTCGAGAAAATTCCGGACTTCTGAAGGATAGATCGTGCCGACGAAGCAGAATCGTTTGTATGCCGCCCTGCGGCTTGTCCCTATGGCCGCGGCAGCATCCATGCTTTTCCTGTCGACCGCGCAGACGGCCGGAGCCAATCCGCATATTCTCGTCGATGTCAGCACCGGGCGTGTTCTTGATCAGCAGGAACGCCGGGTCGGTCATCTCCATCTTCACGAGCACGTAGCTCGGGAAGAGCTTGCGCTCCGCGTGGACCTTGCGGCCCCGGCGCATCTCGATGACGTCCTCGGACGGAACCAGCACCTCCTCGAAAAGGTGATCGAGGCCGGCGGCCTTCGCCCGCTCCTTGATGGCCTCTGCGACCTTCTTCTCGAAGTTCGAGTAGGCGTGAACGATGTACCAGCGCTTTGCCATGCTGCCCTGCTGTCAACTAACCCATACGCGCCGGAACGGTCCAACCGACGACCGGCCGCCCCGTCAGCGGAACGCGTTCAGCACAAGCTGCACGAACCATCCAATGCCTTGATCCACAAGCGTAAAGAAAATCGCAGCAAGCGTGACCATGACGAGCACCATAGCCGTCGTGATCCAGACCTCCTTCCAGGTCGGCCACGTGACCTTGGCCGTTTCCTGCCGCACCTGCTGGAGAAATTCGAAGGGGTTCGTTCTCGCCATCGCCTCTCATTCCCTGCCTGTCCGCGGCGAGAGGACCACTCAGGACGCTCACGCTCAAATTCCAGCCTTCGCGAACACCGCTCTCGCTCCGGGGTGAACTGGCAGGGGCGGAGGGTCTCGAACCCCCAACCTTCGGTTTTGGAGACCGACGCTCTACCAATTGAGCTACACCCCTCGAGGTCCACCCTCGAACACGGTCGGGCATTCAAATTCAGGTGGATTGGCCTTCGCGAGACCCCGCAGTCCGCGCCGCAACAGACATCGCAAACGAAGTGCAGCCGACAACGCAGTTCCCGGGTTTCAAGTCCCGCCTGCTGCAATGTCGACTTTCGCTTGGATGTGTTTCGGACGCTTCTTATAGAGGTTACCCGCAGCCGATACAAGCCCGCTCATAACTTTTTTCTTGACTTCGGCGGCGGTGGCCGGCGGCACCTCTCCTGCCCTCCGCGTCAAGGCAGTTTTATATAAGAATGGCGGCATCTTAGTTCAAGATCGGAGGCTCAGTCCGGCCTCCGGGGTGCGCCGTAAAGCCACGGAGTGCGACATGCTCATGGACCGCGATCGCGCCCAGCTCCTGCTGATCGATATTCAGGATCGGCTCGCGCCCCATGTGGCGGGTGGCGAGGCCGTCACGGCGAACTGCGCGCGCCTCGCCCAGTATGCGCGACGCCTGGCTGTGCCGGTGACCCTGACCGAGCACTATCCCAAGGGCTTGGGGCCGACGGCGCCGTCCGTGCTCGCCGCGCTCGGCAGCGAAACGGCCGCCCTCGGCAAGATCGCCTTTTCCTCCTGGAAGGATCCGGCCATCCGCGCGCGCATCGAAGCGCTCCGGGACGAGGGCCGCACCCAAGTGGTCGTCGCCGGCATGGAGTCCCACGTCTGTGTCGGGCAAACCTCGCTCGACCTGATCGCGGCCGGGCTCGACATCTTTCTGGTTGCAGATGCCGTGGGCTCGCGCTCGGCCGAGGTGCGCGATCTCGCAGTCCGGCGCCTCGAGCGGGCCGGCGCCCACATCGTGACGCACGAGATGGTCGCCTTCGAATGGCTGGGGCGCGGCGACACGAAGGAGTTCAAGGACCTCATCGAAGTGATAAAGTGATTTGAAGCGCCGGAGTGACTGGCGAACACGCTTCTCAACTTAAGACGATCGGAAAATAGGATCATGCAGGATAAAGCCGCCAAGGCCTCGCGCGCCGCCTTCCAGTGGGACGACCCGTTCCTCATCGAGGAGCAGCTCACCGAGGACGAGCGGATGATCCGCGACACCGCGCGGGACTACTGCCAGGACAAGCTCGCCTCGCGCGTCATCTCCGCCTACCTCGAGGAGCGCACGGACCGCGAAATCTTCACCGAGATGGGCGCACTCGGCCTCCTCGGCGTGACGATCCCCGAGAAGTACGGCTGCGCGGGCGCGAACTACGTCTCCTATGGCCTCGTCGCGCGCGAGGTCGAGCGGGTGGACTCGGGCTACCGCTCGATGAATTCCGTGCAGTCCTCGCTCGTGATGTACCCGATCTATGCGTACGGCTCGGAAGAGCAGCGCATGAAGTACCTGCCGAAGCTCGCATCTGGCGAGTACGTCGGCTGCTTCGGCCTGACCGAGCCCGATGCCGGCTCCGATCCCGGCGGCATGAAGACGCGCGCCGAGAAAGTGGCGGACGGCTATCGCCTGACGGGCAACAAGACCTGGATTTCGAACGCGCCGATCGCGGACGTGTTCGTCGTGTGGGCGAAGTCTGCCGCGCACAATGACGAGATCCGCGGCTTCGTGCTCGAGAAGGGCATGAAGGGCCTCTCGGCGCCGAAGATCGGCGGCAAGTTGAGCCTGCGCTGCTCGATCACCGGCGAGGTCGTCATGGACGGCGTGGTCGTGCCGGAAAGCGCGATGCTGCCGAATGTCTCGGGGCTCAAGGGGCCGTTCGGCTGCCTCAACCGAGCACGCTACGGCATTGCCTGGGGCGCCATGGGTGCCGCCGAGGACTGCTGGCATCGCGCACGCCAGTACACACTCGACCGGAAGCAGTTCGGCCGTCCGCTCGCGGCGACGCAACTCGTGCAGAAGAAGCTCGCCGACATGCAGACGGAGATCTCACTCGGCCTGCAGGCGGCGCTGCGCTGCGGACGCTTGTTCGACGAAGGCCGTCTCGCGCCCGAGGCCATCTCGATCATCAAGCGCAACAACTGCGGCAAGGCGCTCGACATCGCCCGCGTCGCACGCGACATGCACGGCGGCAACGGCATCCAGATCGAGTACCACGTGATGCGTCACGCGGCGAACCTCGAGACGGTCAACACCTACGAGGGCGCGCACGATGTGCACGCGCTCATCCTCGGCCGCGCCCAGACCGGGCTGCAGGCCTTCTTCTGATCGCGGAATGTGGGAGGTTCGAGATGCTGGCACTCAGGCCGAACTGTGAATGCTGCGACAAGGACCTCCCGCCCGACGCACCCGATGCGCTGATCTGCTCTTTCGAATGCACGTTCTGCGCAGATTGCGCGGAGCATCGTCTGCCTGATGGACGATGCCCCAACTGCGGCGGCGAGCTCGTACGCCGTCCCGTCCGGCCAGCCGATCGGCTGACGAAATTCCCACCATCCGACAAGCGCGTCGTGAAAGCGCACGGCTTCTGCGGGAGCGCGTGACGCCGACGCGAACTTAAAGCCCGCGGCCGCCTGCGACGTCGATCGTCACGCCCGTCACGTAGGATGCTTCCGGCGAGCAGAGCCAGAGCACGGTCTCGGCGACTTCGCGGGCCGTGCCGCCACGCCCGATCGGCACGCTCGACGCGATGCGCGCGACGCGGCCTGGATCGCCGGCGCTCGCGTGGATGTCGGTCTCGATCACACCCGGACGCACGCCATTGATGCGAATGCCCTCGGCGGCGTGCTCCTTGGCGAGGCCGATGGTCATCGTATCGACGCCACCTTTCGACACCGCGTAGTCCAGGCACTCGAAAGCGCCGCCGAGGCGCGCCGCCATCGACGACATGTTGACGATCGCGCCGCCTTTGCCGCCAAGCCGTGTCGACATGCGCCGGATAGCCTGCTGGTTGGCATGAAATGGGCCGGCGAGATTAACGGCGATCGTGCGCGCGAGCTGCTCGGCCGAGATGTCGACGAAGCGCGTGTGCGGCCAGAGGATGCCCGCGTTGTTGAAGAAAGCATCGAGCCGGCCGAACGTGCGATCCACGGCCTCGAAAGCAATGCGGATCGCGACGGGGTCGGCCACATCGCACTGAATTGCGACAGCACGGCGGCCCATCTTCTCGATATCGGCGACCACGCTTTCGGCCGAATCCTTACGGCCAATGTAGGTGAGCGCGACATCGTAGCCGCGCTCGGCCGCGAGGCGCGCCGTCTCCCGCGCCTGTCCGGGATCGATCCACAGCGTTCCGATGCCGTCGAAGCCTGCGTCGGCGATCCGGGCGATCTGCCGGTCGAGCGGCTGGTCGGTCTGGCCGCGCAGTCCGGACATGGTCCACAGCGATTGCAGGATGAGGAGCTTTTGCATGCGCCAGTTCTAGAAAGTCGCGTGGCTTCGGGCTAGGGGAGCTTATGGAGACCGCGCCGAAATCGCTGCGCCTGACGCCAGAGGAGACCCTCGCTCTGCTTCGCGCGGAGGCGGTGGCGCTGCTGGCACGGCCGGGGCGCACCGTACTGGGCATCGCGGGCGGACCGGGGTCCGGCAAATCGACCATCGCGCAGCGGCTTGCCGCCGAGTTCGGCGCGGTCGCGGCCTATGTGCCCATGGACGGCTTCCACATGAAGCATGCCAAGCTCGAAGCGCTCGGCACCGCCGGCGACAAAGGCATGCCGCACACCTTCGAGGGTACGGCGTTCGCCGATTTCCTCGAGCGGCTGAGATCGGCCAGCGGACCGGTCAGCGCACCGGGCTATTCGCGGAAGGTCGAGGACACCGTCGACGACGCGGTCACGATTTCGGCAACTACTCGGTTGCTCATTGTCGAGGGCAATTACCTGCTGCTTGCCACCGCGCCCTGGTGGCGGGTCAAGCCGCTGCTCGATCGGGCGGTGTATCTCGAAGTGCCGATCGACGTCGTCCGGGCTCGGCTGATGAAGCGGCACGGGGAAGAGGGCCTGTTCACCGAGGAGCGCAACCGTGCCCATATCGAGCGCGTGGACCTCGTCAACCACGACACCGTGCAGCGCTCGCGGCCGCGCGCCGACATCGCGATCGATCTAGTCACCGACCACTGATGAGCGACAGACCCCAGCATCCTTTCACGGTGCGTAGCCGCGACGTGTGGGCGATCGCCCTGCCCGCCTGCCTCGCCTTCATCACCGAGCCGCTGGTCGGTTTCGTCGACATCACGGTGATCGGCCGCACCGGCGACGCGGCCCTGCTGGGCGGCCTGGTGCTGGGCGCGCTGCTGTTCGACTTCATCTTCTCGATGGCCTACTTCCTGCGCATCGGCACGGCCGGTCTCGTGGCGCAGTCGATCGGCGCGCGCGATCCGCGCGACGGACTGCTGCACGCGACGCGCGCTATCGTGCTCGCCGTGATCGTGGGCATCGGCATGGTGGTGCTGAGCCCGCTGATCCTGTGGCTCGCCGAGCTGGCGCTTGCACCGCGGCCGGCCGTCCGCGATGCGCTCGCCGGCTACTACTATGTCCGCATCCTCGGTGCGCCGCTGGTGCTCATCAACTATGTGATGCTGGGCTGGTTCTACGGTCGCGGCGCCGCAACCACCGGCATGCTGCTGCAATTGCTGCTGCACGGCATCGACATCACCCTGTCGATCGTCTTCGTGTTCGTGCTGGGCATGGGTGTCGCCGGCGCCGCGCTCGGCACGCTGATCGGGGAGGCCGTCGCCGCGCTCGCGGGACTCGCGCTGTTCGCACGCCACTATGGCGGCGTTCGGCGGGTGGTCGCGATGATCGCGCCCGGCGAGCTGCGCGAGGGCGAAGCGCTGCGCCGCCTGGTCGGGCTCAACCGCGACCTGATGATCCGCTCGATCTCACTGATGAGCGCCTATGCCTGGTTCGCCGCGCAGGGCTCGCGCATGGGCGAGGTGGCGCTGTCGGCCAATGCGATCCTGCTCAACCTGCTGATGATCGTCGCCTTCTTCCAGGACGGCATCGCGCAGGCGGCCGAGCAGCTCAGCGGCAAGGCCTATGGCGCGAACTGGCGGCCGGCCTTCGACAGCGCCTATCGGCTGAGCTTCGTATGGGGGCTGATCCTGTCGGTGGGCCTTGGCCTGCTGTGGTATCTGGGTGGCGACACAATCGTGGGGCTGATGACCACCAACGAAGCCGTGCGCGCCATGGCGCATGACTATGTGTGGATCGCCGCGCTCACCACGCTCACCTTCATGCCCGCCTTCGTGTTCGACGGCATCCTGATCGGCCTCACGCAGAATGTGACGATGCGCAACGGCATGGTGCTGTCGCTCGCCGTCTTCCTCGCCGCCGCCGTGCTGCTACAGCCGCTGCTGGGCAATCTGGGGCTGTGGCTGTCGCTGCACCTGTGGTACGCGGCGCGCGCCGTCTATTACTGGGTCGCGCTCAACCGGAAGCGTGCCGGCCTATTTGCGTGACGCCCACTCGGCGGTCTTCGAGCCCACCAGCTCGCTGATGTTGCGCTTGCCGGCGGACCGCACCGCGGCCGACAGTCCCCGCTTGATGCGGTCGAGCAGATCGAGGCCGCCGAACACCAGCGCCGAATAGAGCTGGATGGCGTTGGCGCCGGCTTCGAACTTCTGCAGCGCGGTCTGCGGCGAGTGGATGCCGCCGACGCCGATGATGGGCAGGCTCGTGCGCTGGCGCATCTGCGCGAGGCGGATCGTGGCGAGATCGAACAGCGGCTTGCCGCTCAGCCCGCCCTTCTCTTCGGCATTCTCCAGTCCGGCGACGGGATCGCGCGAGATAGTGGTATTGGAAACGATGAGGCCGTCGAGATCGGTGTCGGCGATGACGCGGGCGATCGAGTCGAGCGCCGCCTGATCGAGATCGGGCGCGATCTTGAGGAACACCGGCACGCGCACCGGCGACTTGCCGCGCACCGTGAGCACGGCGTGAAGTAGGCGCTTCAACGCATCCTCATGCTGCAAATCGCGCAGGCCCGGTGTGTTGGGCGACGAGATGTTGACCGTCAGGTAGTCCGCCACGCGGGCAAACCGCGCGACGCCCTTGGCATAGTCGGTGGTGAAATCGGCGGTGTCCTTGTTGGCGCCGATATTGACGCCGAGCGCGGCGGGAACACGCACGCCGTGGAGGCGGCGATAGACCTCGTCATGCCCGTCATTGTTGAAGCCCATGCGGTTGATCACGCCCTCGGCCGCGCCGACGCGAAACAAGCGCGGCTTCGGATTGCCTGTCTGCGGACGCGGCGTGACGGTGCCGATTTCCACCATGCCGAAGCCCATCAGGGCGAGCGGACGCGGCACCTCGCCATTCTTGTCGAAGCCGGCGGCCATGCCGACCGGGTTGCTCAGCTCGAGGCCGGCGATCGAGGTCTTGAGTTCGGCCGAATCGGGTCCGTCCTGCTGCGGCGCGAGCCCGAGGCGGAGCGCGGTGATCGTTGCGCCATGCGCCGTCTCCGGATCCATCTTCAACAGGCTGTCGCGGGTCAGCCCGGCGAGCAGCGGCACGCGCAGCAGCGGCGAAAAGCCCGAGAGGATCATACGACCCACTCCGGCAGCGCGACGCTGCCATCGGCCGCCACCGACACCGTCGCCTGCCGGTCGACCGCGCCGATATGCAGTTCGCCGTAAAGATGCGGGAAGAGCTGTCCGCCGCGCGACGGTTCCCAGCGCAGGGCCATGCCGAGGTCGGAGCTGCGCACCGAAAAGACAACGACATCGCCCTGTCCGGAAAAGTGCAGCCGCAGCGTTTCGGCAAGCTGTGCGGCGGTCGAGAAGTGCACATAGCCGTCGGCAAGATCGACCGGCATCCCCGGAAACACGCCGGTCCTGGCCAGCACCCCATAAGCCTCAGGCGAGGCGATCTTGTAGATGAATTCGGGATTGCGCATCGGGGTGACCATGGCCGGTCTAGTGGCCTGCCAACCGGCCGGGCGCAAGGGGTTTACACCCCGGCCAGCAGGGGCTACTACATAGGACTTCTGTCCACAATGGGATAGATTTCCTCTATCCAGGACTGCCGATGCTGTCGCACAGCGCGATTTGGGACGCCATCGATGCCGCCGCCCGTCGCCACGGCCTCTCGCCGTCGGGGCTGGCCAAGGTTGCCGGGCTCGATCCCACGGCCCTCAATCCGTCCAAGCGCATCAGCAAGGACGGACGCGGACGCTGGCCGTCCACCGAAAGCCTCGCCAAGATCCTCGAGGCGACCGGGGAGTCCTTCAACGATTTCATCGCCATGGGCGGCGCCTTCATCCAGGCGAGTTCGCGTCCGGCCCCGGCGCTGCCGCTACTCGGCCTCGCTCAGGCAGGTGCCGGGGGCTTCTTCGATCCCGCCGGCTTTCCGACCGGGGACGGCTGGGATGAAGTTCACCTGCCTTCGCCGGGCGATCCGGGCATCTACGCGCTGGAAGTAACCGGCGATTCGATGCTGCCGCTCTATCGCGACGGCGACCGGGTCGTCGTCTCGATCACCGAGCAGGTCCGCCGCGGTGACCGCGTCGTGGTCAAGACCCGGGACGGCGAAGTGATGGCCAAAGTTCTGGCGCGACAGACTGCCAATGTCATCGAGCTTCATTCCCTCAACCCGCTGCATCCACCGCGGCTGTTCGACATGAAGGACGTGGAGTGGATCGCACGCATCATCTGGGCAAGCCAATGACCGATATCCTTCTGCCGCCCTCGGGCACCGGACCCGGCGTCCTCGTTGCCCATCCCTGGTGGGGGCTCAACCGCACCATCCGCGACTATGGCGCGGCGCTCGCCGAGCGGGGCTTCGTCGTCGCCCTGCCCGATCTGTTCGAGGGCGATCTCACCACGAGCATCGAGACCGCCGAGACGCAGATCCGAAAGCATTGGGAGAGCGCCACGCCACGGCTCGACGCCGCGCTCGATGCGCTCGGGGAGCATCGTGCGGTCACCGGCAACGGCCTCTGCGCGGTCGGCTTCTCGTTCGGCGGCTTCCACCTGCTCGAAGCGATCGAGCGCGGCGACAACCGTATCGCCCGCCTCGTCGTCTACTACGCGACGCATCCGTTGCCCGACCAGCATGTGCCGATCCAGGCCCATCTCGCCGCCGACGACCCCTATGAGAGCCAGGCGGACATGGACGCCCTCACAGCCAATCTGGGCACGATGGCGCATAGCTATGCCGGCACCACGCACTGGTTCGCCGAAGCGGACCGCCCGGAATACAATCGCGGCGCCGCGACGCTGGCATTCGAGCGCACAGTGGAGTTTCTGAAAGCGCCGTGAGCAGGGCCCACCCTGCGCCTAGGCCGCCTTCACCAGCTTGCCCGCCAGCGCGTCCTCGATCAGCTTGCGCGTCTCGTTCACGCCATAGAGCGCGATGAACGAGCCGAAGCGCGGGCCCTGGTCGGCGCCCAGCAACACGCCATAGATCGCACCGAACCAGTCGCGCAAGGGATCGAAGCTGTGCGCATTGCCCACGGCGTAGACGATGTCCTGCAGTTCCTTGGCGTCGAGCGCTTCCTTGCCGGCCAGTTGGTCGTGCAGGTCCTGCAGCGCTGCGCGCTCCTTGTCGGTGGGCGCGCGGAACACCTTCTTAGACTTCACCTCGTCGTTGAAGTAGCGCACCGCATAGCCCGCGAGCCGGTCCAGCTCGGGATTTGTCGCCGGCGTCTCGCCGGGCAGCCGGCGTGAAATGTAGTTCCACAGGATCGACTTTTCGTGCGCGTTCGCGGCCGAGGCGAGGTTCAGCAGCAGGCCGAACGTCACCGGCATGTCGAGCACTGGCACCTTGCTCAAATGGATGTGGAATGCCGGATTCTCGAGCGCAGCGCCCGCATCCTGGCCGCTATAGGCGGCGACATGCGCATAGTAGTCGTCGACGGCGCGCGGGATGACGTCGAAGTAGAGGCGCTTGGCGACGCGCGGCTTCTGGAACATGTAGAGAGCAAGGCTTTCGGGCGAAGCGTAGGTCAGCCATTCGTCGATGGTGAGCCCATTGCCCTTCGATTTCGAGATCTTCTGTCCGATCTCGTCAAGGAACAGCTCGTACACATAGTGCTCGGGCGGGTTGCCGCCGAGGATTGCGCAGATCGCATCGTAGACGTGCTGGTTGGTCTGGTGGTCCTTGCCGAACATCTCGAAATCGACGCCCAGCGCATACCAGCGCATGCCGAAATCGGGCTTCCACTGCAGCTTGCAGTGGCCGCCGGTCACCGGCAGCGTCGTCTCGGTTCCGTCCTCGTCGTCGAAGGTGATCGTGCCGGCCTTTGGATCGACGTTCTTCATCGGCACATAGAGCACG
>Ga0066255_1002639_pt1 | contig 10367 bp, 8 predicted proteins | sample ThiBiot_750_biof_FD_71148 | JGI IMG/M metagenome (GOLD analysis project Ga0066255, IMG submission 71148) | Wastewater bioreactor microbial communities from Cape Town, South Africa - Thiocy_expt_750_biof (version 2) | ecosystem: Engineered > Bioreactor > Thiocyanate-remediating > Anaerobic-Aerobic... | reverse complement strand
CCCGGTCGACCCTGCATGCAATCCGCACCAGCGGCCCGACGCGCGAATGTTCTTCGGACCCCAATTCGCCTATGATCGAAACTACAGACTGCGCCAAGACCCCGACGCTGCGGCGATCCATTCGGACAGGGCGTCGATTGGGTTGATTCGAGACCGTCGTTGAGCGGCAAGCTGGAGAACACATGATTTCACATTCGATGCACTGGCCTCATTCCCTCAAGTGGTTCGCATGCATCCTGCTGCTGTTTTCCAGCCTTGCCGGCGCAGCGGAAAAGAAAGAGGGCGCGTTCCATGGCGCGGTCCAGACCGAGTACCCGAGCTGGTTCAAGGCAAGCTTCCTCAACCTCGGGGACGATATTGCAGAAGCCAAATCCCGGAACAAGCGCGTGATGCTCCTGTTCACGCAGGACGGCTGCCCCTACTGCCATGCCCTGGTCGAACGCAACCTTTCGCAAAAGGACATCGAAACCTATCTGCGGAAGCACTTCGACGTAATCGCCATCAACATGTGGGGCGACCGCGAGGTCGAGGGACTCGACAACCGGTCCATGACCGAGAAGCAGTTTGCCGCCAGCCTCAAGGTGCAGTTCACGCCCACCATCCTGTTTCTCGACGAAGCCGGGCAAACCGTCTTGCGGCTCAATGGCTACATTCCCCCCACCCGGTTCATGACTGCACTGGCGTTTGCGGCGCAGGGCACGAAGGATTCCAACTACCTCGATTACGTCGCGGCACACCAGCCGCCTATGACGGGCAGCGAATTGATCGGCGAGTCCTTCTTCAAGAAGCCCCCCTTCAATCTCGTGCGCAAGGGCAAGGCCAAGCCGATTGCGGTGTTCTTCGAGCAACGCGATTGTCCCGCCTGCGCCGAACTGCACAAGAGGATCCTGTCGGACAAGCAGACGCGCGCCATCATCGCCGGGTTCGATGCGATCCAGCTCAACATGTGGTCGGACACGCCGCTGGTCACCCCGCAGGGACAGGCCACCACGGCGCGCGCATGGGCCCGGGCGCTGGACATCAAATACGCGCCCTCCATCGTGCTGTTCGATGCAAAGGGCAAGGAAATCATCCGCTCCGAGGCCTATTTCAAACTGTTCCACACCCAGGGCATCCTGACCTATGTGCTGAGCGGCGCCTACGAAAAAGAGCCGAGCTTTCAGCGCTACCTGTCCGCCAAGGCGGACCGCCTGCGCGAACAGGGCCAGGATGTGGATATCTGGCGCATGGGCGATGAACCCGCCGGGAAGAAATAGGCGCGTGCGAATTCACGCGAGCGACCCATCCAGGCGGTTTTGTGTGAGTCAGTGCGATAAGCATCCGGCCCCGTTGCCGCGGCTCAGAACCTGTAATTGAGGCCGAGGCTCAGCAACGAAAACCGGACCGCAGCGTTCTGCTCGTAGACAAAGGCCGGGGTATCCGTGAACCGATAGTCCTTCTTTCCCAGGTCCACATACAGATAGTCGGCCTGCAGTTGCACCTTATCCGTCAGCGCGTAAAGCATGCCCGCACCCGCGGTCCAGCCCGTGGCGAGGTGCTGGTCGGATTCCCAGTTTCCGGTCGGTCCCCAGTACTGTATCGCTTCATGCAGGTCGCCCCGGACCTCTCCTGCGGCAATGCCGGCCGTGCCATACACGGCAAAGCGATCGTACGCCTGCCCGACCTTCAAGCGCAGCGTCGCCAGGTTTTTCACTCGCTGCCTGAGATGCATCGGACAGTTCGCGCGGGCGCTGTCGCAACCGTCCACCAGTCCGGGAAGCGGGTTGGTGTACAGGCTGCGGGTGCCGTCGATGTGCGTATCCAGCACGTCCACGCCCAGCCCGTAAATCAGGTTCTCGCGCTGCCAGTCATACCCCAGCGACACCCCCGCGCCCGCGCCGCGCAGATGGACCGACGTGGGCGTGAAGGGGAACGCCGGGTCGTACTGCCCGGTCCCCAGATGTGCCTCGCCCCATCCCTCGGCAAGCCTCACACCGGCATACGGGCCGCTCCAGTCCGCGCCGTCGGGCGGTTGTGCGGCAAGCGCAGGAATGGAGGAGAGCAATAGGCTTAAAGCAATGAATTCGCGCATGGGTAGTCTGGTTTTTTCACAAAAAGAAAGCGAATGGTGTCTGGCCCCATTTGGTCTGCCGCAGTTCCTTGTTCAGGTCGGACGTGCCGGTCATGCGGTCATTCTGCGTCTTGACGCCTCAGGAAATCAAAGCGAAATGACCTGGACGCCGGCGGCACCCGACAAGGCGGCGTAGAGCTGAGGAAAACATCCCACATGCACGCCGTCGACCAGGCCCTTGGGTCTCACCTCGCCGCTGCCGCATTGCTCGAACGCGCCCTCCGCCAATCCACGGCGCACCGCACACTGATCGCAGGCCATCAGGAGAATGCCTTTTTCGCGGGCCACCTTCGCCAGCCTTTCGCCGAAGGGGTCGCCGCTACGCAAGGTGTAGATGTTGTCATCGAAAAACATCATCCCCACCACCTCCGCGCCATGATTGCCCGCTTCGAGCTGGGGCAGGATCATGGTGTTCAGTTTAAAAGTGGATGCCATGTTGGTGGCAAATACGTAGGCAACTTTCATATCGTCTCCTTGGATACCTGAAAAATCGGTTCACCTGATCCGGGGTCATGATCCACCCGGTCCGGCGGCGTGCGCTGGGCGATGCACAGTGGGCAGGGTTGCAGCTTCAGGCACTCCACCATGATTAAGCTGCGGTGGCAAGTGCCGTCGATCAGTGCAACAGGCGTCTCCGAGAAGAGAGGTTGGGATGCGTTTCATGGTGGGTTAATTCGACCCTGGCCCCCTTTAACCGCGGCCGTTTGCCGGCTCAACGGAGAAATAACGTCTAAAGGCCCGGCTCGAATTCGTTTGCAATTTCGAATGTCGAAAACAATGTGGGCCTGGGCCCTTTAACTGCCGCGACTGACCTGCCGGCGAGGTAGTGCAATAAAAAAGGCGCACTGCGGTGCGCCTTTTCTTTGTTCACAGCGCCCGTCACCTGGAACAGTGGTCTGTCCCCTGTTCTTCAGCGATTCTGATAACGCTCCTCGTACTCTTTTTTCCTGCGCTCATACTCTTGCTGAGTATTCTTGTCCTTTTGAACCTGGCCTTGTGGCGCAGCCTTGTCGTTCCTGGCCTTGCCCCTCGGTTCAGGTTGGGACCGTTGCCGCTCAAGATCGCGTTGCTGCTGCAGGTCTTTCTGACGCTGCTGATCTTGCTGACGCTGCGGCTCTTGCTGACGCTGCGGCTCTTGCTGACGCTGCGGCTCTTGCTGACGCTGCTGCTCTTGGCGGCGTTGGTGTTCTTGCTGACGCTGTTGCGGCTCCAGCTGTCGCTGCTGTTCTTGCTGTCGCTGCTGATCTTGGCGTCGCTGCTGCTCCAGCTGACGCTTCTGTTCTTGCTGTTGCTGTTGCAGCTCCAGCTGGCGCTGTTGTTCCTGGCGGCGTTGCTGATCCAGCTGGCGCTCTTGTTCTTGCTGTCGCTGCTGCAGCTCCAGCTGACGTTGCTGCTTCTGCTGACGCTGCTGTTCCTGCTGACGCTGCTGGTCTTGCTGGTCTTGCTGGCGTTGCTGGTCTTGCTGCGCACGCGGTTTGAAATACTGCTGCGTGACAGGCTCACGCGGCTGGTAGCGGTAATACTCGGACCGTATCGTATGCTGCTGTTCCACTGCGCGAGGATAGCGGTCTCCCGAATAATTCCGCTGGTAAGCCGGCAACGGTGCAGGTGCGGGGGCAGAGCGGGGGTCCCAATGGTCCCACCCACTTCGACGCCGTTCCCATTCGTGACCCCAGTGATCCCCCCAATGTGGCGGCGCGTCGGCATGCCAGTCGCGGAAATATGGCGGAGGCTGGCGGTAGTAGCGAACCGGGACGCGCAGCAGATAAGCCGGTACATCGTAATAACCCACGTAATTCCACGGCCCGTTGTACCAGCTGCTCACATACCAGTTATCGCTTTGGAACACCCAGTAGAAGCCGTCGTAAAAGAAGTAATTCGAATCCACCCCGGGCGCGTAGTAGACGGGATAGCCCGGTATCCGGACAAGATCCGGGTACGTCGAATAATGGATGCCGATGCTGACACCGGAATATCCTGAGCCGTAGCTGGATGATTCGTAGGGGGGAGCGGTATAGCAACCCTGTACAAGGGTCATCGATATCGCAATCAACACGTAGCTCTTTTTCATTTGCTGCTCCTTCCACAGATGTGGGGTTACCGATTTGGAGATTTGGAATCAGGTCTGGCTAAGCAATACGTTAACGCAACACCTGCCCCCCCACCCTCTTCATCGAAGCAGTGCATAGCCGTTCGTCGGTGTGCGCCGGCGCGAGCGCGGCAGGCAAACCGAGCGCAGCAGCGCCCAGGGAATAGGGATTTCGGTGAGCAGCCGGCATGGCGGAATCCTCCTGTGATTGAAACGGCCCGGGCACCATCGCCCAGCATCATCACAGTATGGACGCGCTCTGTATCTGCAGGATTTCAGACGCTTGCCGAATTGTTACGGAACGTAACTGCATCGCCCGTCCCGGCAGCCGATGGGAGATGGGCCAACCTTACTTCTCCCGGCTACATGTGGTTTTGCAAGACCTGACCCCGAGGTCTGTTCCAAGACCTGACCCCGAGGTCTTGTGACCCCGAGGTCTGTTCGGGTTTTCAACAAGCCCCGTTCGACCCAGGCCCCTTGGATCGTGTCTCCTATTGCTGCCCCGCCCCGAGATGCCCGACCTTGACGAAGATCGTGCACCCCTCGCGGCTGAACGGCTGGTGCCGGCTCATGTGCGGGCTGCGTAGCCAGCTGCCGGCCGGATAGCGGCCGAACTCGTCCTCGAACACGCCATCGAGCACCAGGATTTCCTCGCCACCGAAATGCGCGTGGCTCTGGAAGAATGTCTCCGGCTGCCAGCGCACCAGCGCCGTATGCTCGCCTGCATGCTCGTGCAAGGGCATCACCGACAGCCCCGGCACCAGGCCGGGCAGCCATCGCATGGACGCCGTATCGAGCCGCACCGCCGCCGTATCGTCCGCGTCGAACGCGAGGCGCTTGATGAACAACACGCACCCCGTCTCGATGTGCAGGGAAACCTCCGACCCCGGCGGATTGCGCAGGTAGGCCCCCGCCCCCCAGACGCCGCGCGCATCCGTCAGCGTGCCATCGAGCACGAGGATTTCCTCACCCAGCGCCCCGCCCGGCGACGCGAACACCGCACCCGCTGGCGCCTGCACCAGGCTGGTCGTGCCCGCCCCTGCCGCCAGGCTGTCGAGCGGCTTGCAGGCGCCCTCGCCGTCCGCCGTGGCAAGCCAGGGCGCCGTTTGCGTCGCCACGACCACGCGCTCGTTCAGATCTGCATGCATGTCATTTTCACTGTGGTTAACCATCGCGGGGTTATGGTGTCTGACCCAATTCGTTGCACACAACGGCCAGCACGAAGTTCGACGTCATGCAGTAGGTGTGCGTCATGGTGTATCCCGTTGGCGCATAATCAAATCGAGCAAGGTTCCTTTAGTTGGTCTTAAGCGATTCTGTTGGATCTGTAACTGGAGCGCCAACTTTCACCAACGCCAACGCGCAAAATCGTAAGAATTCATCAGCAACTTCGAACGTAGACGCAACATCCGCTTTAGCAAGAATTGGCTTGTATTGCTCGTGAACAATCTTGTTCCTTAACTCGAGTAGTTTGATCAGCCGCTCTTTTACTTCATTGGGGAAATCGAGCTTACCCAATTTCTCTAGTCGCTTTAATAGCGCCCGAGTATCCCCGGAGGCCGCCCTAGAAACTGCTTGAAAGACTAATTTTTCAAGCATGCTTTCCCGATCCGATGACTCGACAACGAGCTTTAATGGAATCCATCCTCTTGGCGATTCGGAATTCCATTCCAGGTAGTCGTGCATCCGATCCGGGTGTACCGCAAACACGCACGTTAAAAACTCATTCACAATGCCTTCTGTATATGAAGCTGCAACAACAATCATTTGAGCGGAGAGCGTCTCTAGCGCTTGAAAAACGCCTGAGGCTATGTGGTCAGTGAACCAAACTTTCATCTGGCCCGATGCATCTCCAACCTTGCTCTCAATTTCCTCACCGCTAGCAGACCATGACTTCAACCGATAATTGCTAGCGTGTGATCGGACAGCCGTTTCATCATTTACAAAGTGATGAAGAAACTCATAGTTCCCCTGTTCGAATAAGAGTTTCGACTTCCATTTTCCGTAATCAAAATCCTTGGCCATTTTGAGTGCTCTAGTCGGAAGACTCCGATTGGTCACGTATTAGATTTCTCGACGCTGTTCCTGCAGCGTCCTTTTGCTACACCATCGATAATTTCGTATCCACATTCAAATGCGATGTATTCGTGATCAACGTCTATCTCTCTTCCTTGATATTCGACGCTTTCATAGTGATAAGCCTTTTCCGCAAGAGATGCGCCGCACTGAGGACAAAGGAATCCACTTAAGAGCTCGTGGGCATGCTGAACCTTCTTGGTCAGATCTTCTGCTTCCTCCCGCGCCTGTTTGAGTTCAGCCTCTTTTTCTTTGATTTGCTCTAGTGTGGATGATTTGTCTTGTTCGAGCCTTTTAAGCTCTGCCTCGAACAGTTTGACCCGACTTGCTAGGCTCTGGGCGAGGACGTCGGGTGACTGTGACTTAGCGTCGGCCAGCTGATCCTTGAGATAGGTGATATTTTCTTTTTGCAGTTCTATTGTCGCGTCTTTCTGGGAGACCAGAACTCGATACAATACGAACAGTGTGCCCAAAAAGGTGATGATGGACGCTACTTGAGTCCAAAAGAAAGTCTCCGTTGAAATCGACATAGCCTCCACCTACTGTGCATCGAATCGCAAACAAAAAAAGGCGCAGTCCCCTGCGCCTTTTTGTCATTTCAGCCGGTCAATCCCAGCTCAACGCCCCGCCCGTCTGATACTCCGTGACGCGCGTCTCGAAGAAGTTCTTCTCCTTCTTCAGGTCGATCATCTCTGCCATCCAGGGGAAGGGATTGGTGACGCCGGGGAACATTTCGTCGAGGCCGATCTGCTGGCAGCGGCGGTTGGCGATGAAGCGCAGGTATTCCTTGAACTGCGCGGAGTTGAGGCCCAGCACGCCGCGCGGCATGGTGTCTTCGGCGTAGCGGTATTCGAGCTCGACGCCCTTCTGGATCAGGTCGCGGATTTCGGCCTTGAACTCGCTGGTCCACAGGTGGGGGTTTTCCAGCTTGATGGTGTTGATGAGATCGATGCCGAAGTTGCAGTGCATGGACTCGTCGCGCAGGATGTACTGGTACTGCTCGGCGGCGCCGGTCATCTTGTTCTGGCGGCCGAGCGCGAGGATCTGCACGAAGCCGACGTAGAAGAAGATGCCTTCCATGATGCAGGCGAAGACGATCAGCGACTTCAGCAGCTTCTGGTCGGCCTCGGGGGTGCCGGTCTTGAATTCGGGGTTGGTCAGCGTGTCGATGAAGGGGATGAGGAAGTCGTCCTTGTCGCGGATGCTGGCGACTTCGTGATAGGCGTTGAAGATCTCGCCTTCGTCGAGGCCCAGGCTTTCCACGATGTACTGGTAGGCGTGGGTGTGGATGGCCTCTTCGAACGCCTGGCGCAAAAGATATTGCCTACACTCGGGCGCGGTGATGTGGCGATAGGTGCCGAGCACGATGTTGTTGGCGGCCAGGGAGTCAGCCGTCACGAAGAAGCCGAGGTTGCGCTTGACCAGGCGGCGCTCGTCTTCGGAAAGAGCAGTGGGGTCCTTCCACTGCGCGATGTCGCGGCTCATGTTCACTTCCTGCGGCATCCAGTGGTTGGCGCAGCCGGCGAGGTATTTTTCCCACGCCCATTTGTACTTGAAGGGGACGAGCTGGTTCACATCCGTCGCGCCGTTGATCACGCGCTTGTCGGACGCCTGCACGCGGCGCGTGCTGGATTCAACCGAGCGGGGAGCGGGATCGGCGGCGGCCGGCGCGGCAGATTCCTTGCGCAGGAAGGACGGCACGTCGACGGTGCGGGCGGCGGGGGTGAAGTCTTCTTCAAAATTCAGCATCGTTTTTACTCTCCTTTGGTTGTCCCAAAGTGGGCTGGGCCCACACTACTTTTAATCTGTTGGCGGGTAATTCCCGCCCTGGTTTCCAACCGGCCTTTGGCCGGCTCCCTTCGACGAGCTCAGGGCGAACGGCTAACTAATAACTAGCCGCACCACGCTCTGCCGAAGACGAACGGTCAACCTAAAACCAGCTTCGTCACCTCTGCGCCCCGGTTTTTTCCCCTCTGCGCCACCTCGACTGGATCGAGCCGGCGGGGGAATTCGGCGAGCACTGTCTGAGCCCGCAGGGCGAGTTGCGCAGCCGCCCCGATGGATCGGTTCAGTCGAGGCCCCCCCCCGAAGGGGTGGCGCAGCGGGGTGCCCTTCTTTTGGTTACTTTTCTTGGGCAAGCAAGAAAAGTGACCGGGCTGCCGGGCCGCTCCCGGCCAACGAACCGCCGCACACCGCGACTGCATCCATTGACCAGGTCTGCCTCTTCTATGCTCCGCCTCCTGTTACCCCTTTACTGGCACGCCTCGCATTCCTCGAACCCGGGATCGCCCGGGCGCATGGTGCAGGCCTTGCCTTCGATTTCCGGCTCCGGCAGGTTGGCCGCAGCCCGGTTCATCGCGCTGCCGCCGCTGCTCATCGCCCCCGCGCCGCCGCTCGCCGACACGGCATTGAGTTCGCCGCCCTTGCCGGTGGATTTCTCCGCCGAGGTGGCGCCCATGGTGCGCAGGTAATAGGTGGTCTTGAGGCCGCGGATCCACGCCAGCTTGTAGGTCTCGTCGAGCTTCTTGCCGCTGGCGCCGGCCATGTAGATGTTGAGGCTCTGCGCCTGGTCGATCCACTTCTGGCGGCGGCTGGCGCACTCGACCAGCCAGTGGGTCTCCATCTCGAACGCGGTGGCGTAGAGGGTGCGGATGTCGGCCGGGATGCGGTCGATCTTGGCCAAACTTCCATCAAAGTACTTGATGTCGGCGACCATGACTTCGTCCCACAGGCCGAGCTTCTTGAGGTCGGCGACGAGGTACTTGTTGGCGACGGTGAATTCGCCCGACAGGTTGGATTTGACGTAGATGTTTTGATACGTCGGTTCGATCGAGGCGGAGACGCCGACGATGTTGGCGATGGTCGCGGTCGGCGCGATCGCCAGGCAGTTGGAGTTGCGCATGCCGTACTGGCCGATGCGGGCACGCAGGCTGTCCCAGTCCAGAGTCGTCGACGAATCGACTTCGAGGTAGCCGCCGCGTTCCTCGGCCAGCAGTTTCAGCGAATCCTGCGGCAGGATGCCGCGGCTCCACAGGCTGCCTTCGTAGCTGGAATAGCGGCCGCGCTCTTCGGCCAGTTCCGTGGACGCCCAGTAGGCCCAGTAGGCGACGGCTTCCATCGAGCGGTCGGCGAATTCCACCGCCTCGGGCGAGGCATAGGCCACGCGCAGTTCCTGCAGCGCGTCCTGGAAGCCCATGATGCCCAAGCCCACCGGACGGTGCTTGAGGTTGGAATTGCGCGCCTTGCCGACGGCGTAGTAGTTCACGTCCACCACGTTGTCGAGCATGCGCATCGCGGTGTGGATGGTGGTCTTGAGCTTGTCCAGATCCAGCTTGAGCTGCCCCGAATCAGAATCAAGTTTCAGATGATTGACGAGGTTGACCGAGCCGAGGTTGCACACGGCGACTTCCTGGTCGTTGGTGTTGAGCGTGATCTCGGTGCACAGGTTGGACGAGTGGACGACGCCGACGTGCTGCTGCGGGCTGCGGATGTTGCAGGGGTCCTTGAACGTGATCCAGGGATGGCCGGTCTCGAACAGCATCGACAACATCTTGCGCCACATCTGCACGGCGGGGATGCGCTTGAACAGCTTGATCTCGCCACGGTCGGCCTTGCGCTCGTATTCGGTGTAGGCCTCGGCGAACTTGCGGCCATACAAATCATGCAGGTCGGGCACGTCGTTGGGCGAGAACAGGGTCCAGTCGCCGCCTTCCATCACGCGCTGCATGAACAGGTCCGGAATCCAGTTCGCGGTGTTCATGTCGTGGGTGCGGCGGCGGTCGTCGCCGGTGTTCTTGCGCAGGTCGAGGAATTCCTCGATGTCCATGTGCCAGGTTTCGAGATAGGCGCAGACCGCGCCCTTGCGCTTGCCGCCCTGGTTGACGGCGACGGCGGTGTCGTTGACCACTTTCAGGAAGGGCACGACGCCCTGCGACTTGCCGTTGGTGCCCTTGATGCGCGAGCCCATGGCGCGGATCGGGGTCCAGTCGTTGCCCAGCCCGCCGGCGTACTTCTGCAGCATGGCGTTTTCCTTGATGGCCTGGTAGATGCCGTCGAGGTCGTCGGTGACGGTGGTCAGGTAGCAGGACGACA
>Ga0066255_1002380_pt1 | contig 10367 bp, 12 predicted proteins | sample ThiBiot_750_biof_FD_71148 | JGI IMG/M metagenome (GOLD analysis project Ga0066255, IMG submission 71148) | Wastewater bioreactor microbial communities from Cape Town, South Africa - Thiocy_expt_750_biof (version 2) | ecosystem: Engineered > Bioreactor > Thiocyanate-remediating >... | reverse complement strand
GAGATTCCACGTCCACTTCACCCCGACATCCGGGTCCTGGCTGAACCTCGTTGAAGTCTGGTTCGGGATCATCGACAAACAGGCCATTCGCCGCGGCGTCTTCACCAGCGTGAAAGACCTGAACGCGAAGATCCGACAATTCATCACCGGCTGGAACGACCGCAAACACCCCTTCGTCTGGACCAAAACACCGGAACAGATCCTCGCGAAAGCAAACCCAAAACGAACTTCAGAAACGCGACACTAGGGCGAGTACCGAAGAGTGCCCGAGCCTGGGAAATACTCGGATCCGTGTCGACTGCACCCCGGGGAGGCCTTAGGGTGCGCGAGAATACCGTTCAGGGCGCGCGATATGTCCTGCGGACACCCGTGCTGACGAAAGAACGGTCTGAGGAGCTACCATCGGACCAAGCAGTTACCCACCGCCGCGGCGAGTCGAAGGAGCAGTCAATTCTGCCGCATCAAGTAGGCAGACCGTACGCACGCCTGCAAGTGGATCGAGGGTCAACTTGCGAGGCTGCCGCCGCGTGGGCGGAGCTGGACTCCCTCTTTGATGAGCCGCTGTCGGACGTTGTTGTAGCTGGTGTCGAGGCGGGTTGCGATGGCAGCGATCGGTTGGCCGGACTCGTACATCTTCTTTGCAAGTTCGACCTGGTCGCTTGTGAGCGGCTGGCGGCGCAGCACTACCCCCTCGTCTCGAAGCAGTCGCAGGATGCCGGTCTTCGAGAGCCCATAGGTCTGACAGAGACTCGGCGTCGTTGCGCCGGACTCGTACTCGGCGACGATCCGCCTGACGAGGACCGGTTCGAGACGCCGGCGAAGCGATCGGCTCACCTGCTCGACGGGCATCGCGGAGGTGGCGAGATTCGGCGTCAGATCTACCAGTTTCTGCAGTTCCACTAGGGGCGGCGGTAGGAGCGCCGATTTATTCGAGTAGTGGTGTTCTGGCTCTACATCTCGGACAGCCCGGCTGTCCTGCCCGAACGATCGCGTTGCCGACGGATCGGCCCGTGGCCTCTGGGGCCCGCGCCTGTCGCCTTGCCTTCGCCGGTACCCTTCAGTGAGCAAGAAGGGACCCGCCATCGTGGTCACAGTGGTGGAATGGGCGACGATCGTCCGCCCGGTGGGGCGATTCCCCTGGGTCGCCTACCTGCTCCCAGCCCTCTCGCTGGGGGTCGTCTCTGCTTTCGGTGCGTACTCCGCGCTCAGCTCGCCCGATGGTGGTGGCCTCTGGATCGTCTTCTGGCTCGGTCTCGGGGTGATCCCCATGGTCGGAGCCCTCGGTTTTCTTTCGCGAAGGCTCGTGACCGTTCGCGACAAGGCACGCGAGGAAACTGACCGATCCGCGGCTCTCGCCACCTACCTGTTCTCATCGTCCGCCATCGGGATGAACATCTCGAGTTGGCGGGATTGGACGAGGGGCGACGAGAAGGGGCCGGGATTTCTGCGGCTCGAAGGGTCCGCGCTGCTCGTCTTCACCGCCCGATGACGGCGTTCTGCGACGGTACGCGTGGGACCAGATCGAGCGAGTAGAAGACGTTCGGGTGTGGGGGCGACTGATTTGGTCGCCGCAACTGAGAATTCATTTCTCCGATGGTGCCCAGTTCATGGCCTCGTTGGCTCACGCGGGCATCAAGAGCGTTTGCGGGTTCAGCGGCGCGGAAATGCGTAGCCTGATCGAGCACGTGGAGCGACGGGTCTCCGGCGCCCACAGCTGAGCGAGGCGCGACGGGCACGAGGCGAGCGCGCCGACCCGGCGAAGACGACCCCAGCGGAGCGGACCTCGTTTCAGGACGGACGGGCCGTGCCCCTCCATCCGCGCGTAGCGTGAACCGCATGCCTGAAGAAGTCGCGCGCTGAGCCGTGGCATCCTCCCCTCCCGATCCACGGCGCTGGCGCGCCCTGACGGTCATGCTCCTGGGCCAGTTCGCCTCTCTTCTGGACGTGAGCGTCACCAATGTCGCCCTTCCCTCCATCGGGAGGGCGACCGGCGCCGACGCGAGCCAGTTGCAGTGGATGGTCACGGGCTACGTGCTCGCGTTCGGGCTCGTTCCGGTGATCGGTGGACGGCTCGGGGATGCGCGAGGCCGGCGGCGGATGTTCCTGATCGCGGTCATCGGCTTCGTCACCGCCAGCGTCGCCGTCGGCCTTTCCCCGACTCCCGAGGTGCTCATCGCCGCGCGCGTGGTCCAGGGGGTGTTCGGGGGCATGATCGGCCCTCAGGTCTCGGGGTTCATCCAGAGCACGTTCGCGCGTGAGGAGCGTGGCCGGGCTTTCGGCCGTCTCGGACTCACGGTGGGGGTCGGAACGGCGGCCGGGCCCGTGGTGGCGGGACTCCTCATCGCGGCCGGTGGCCCGGAGATGGGATGGCGGTGGGTGTTCTTCATCAATGTCCCGATCGGGATCGTCGCCGTCGTGCTCGCGCGACGGTGGATCCGCGCCGATCGGCCGTCGACCGAGCCCGGACCGCGCCGACTCGACCTTCTCGGCGCTGTGCTGCTCGGTGGGGGACTGTTCTGTCTCCTGTTCGCGATCGTCGAGAGCGGTCAGGATGCCACTCCGGCCGTCGCACTCCTCCTCGTTCCCGCGGCCGTGCTGATCGCGGCGTTCATCCGGCACGAAGCCCGGCTGACGCGCGCGGAGGCCGGTCCGCTCGTGGACCTCCGGCTGTTCGCGGTTCCGTCCTTCGTCAGCGGCGTCGTCTTCGCCGTCGTCTTCTTCTGCAGCAACACCGGGATTCCGCTGGTCCTCGCGCTGTACTACCAGGACGGTCGGGGGTTCACGGCCCTGCAGTCGGCAGCCGGGGTCACGGCGTTCGCGCTCGGATCGGTGGTGGGCGCGCCGCTGGCGGGACGTTTCGTCTCGCGCGTGGGTCGCCCGCTGCTGGTGGGTGCGGTTCTGCTGTTCTCCGCAGCCACGATCGTGCTCGGACTCCTGATCGGTCTGGCGCCCCTCGACGGCGACCCGCCGGCCGTGATCCTGCGTCTCGCAGCACCGCTCTTCCTGCTCGGGGTGGCCGGTGGGGCGATCGTGACCCCCAACCAGACGCTCACGCTCGCCGACGTGGACCCGGCGCGTGGCGGCGTCGCGGGAGGAGTCGTGCAGACCGCGCAACGGCTGGGCGGCGCCGTGGGGCAGACGGTCCTCGGCACCAGCTTCGTGCTCGCGTTGGGGTCGACCCCGCGGACCGATACACCGGGGGTGCCGGCGCCCAACCTTTCGGTGTTCGACGGAGCCGTGGTCGTCGCACTGGCGGTGTCGTTGGTGTTCTCCCTGGCGGCGCTGGCGGTCAGCGTCGCGGGAGTTCGACGCGCGCGGCGCTGACCGACCCCATCGGTCGGCTCCGCCGAGCGCGACGGCTCATCGGGATCGCCGCGCCCGTGGACGGGGCGGAGCCGTCGACCGCGCCGGCGCCACGGGCGACGGAGCGAAGATGAGAGTCTCCTTAGAGCCGCTCGGCGATCATGCGACCATGACCTCGCACAGCCGACCGACCCGAGTGCCCGACCCTTCGCCGATTTTCTGGGTTGCGAAGGCCGTATCGACGGCGCTGGGGGAGGCGGTGTCGGACTTCTCGATCCGGGCTCTCGATCCGGTGGGCGCCGTGCTGCTGGGGTTCGCGTTCTTCGTCCTGGCGCTGGCCTGGCAGCTCACCCGGCGGCGCTACCTCCCCGGGGCCTATTGGCTCGCGGTCGCGGCGGTCGGGGTCTTCGGGACCATGGCGGCGGATGTCGTCCACGTCGTGATCGGCCTGCCGTACGCCGCATCTGCCGCGCTCTACGCGCTCGCTCTGGCATCCGTCTTCGTCCTGTGGCGCCGTCGCGAGGGCACGCTGTCGGTGCATGACGTCACGACGACGCGACGCGAACTGTTCTACTGGGCCGCGGTCGTGGGCACGTTCGCGCTCGGCACGGCGGTGGGCGACCTGACGGCCGTCACGTTCGGGCTCGGCTATCTCGCCTCGGTCGCGGTGTTCGCCGTTCTCATCGCGGTCCCGATCATCGCCTGGCGGATGGCCTGGTGGACCGGCGTGTTCGGGTTCTGGTTCGCGTACGTCTTCACGCGTCCTCTCGGAGCGTCGGTGGCGGACTGGCTCGGCAAGCCGGTCGACGAAGGCGGGGTGGGCGTGGGCACCGGGTGGGTGTCCCTCGCCCTGACGGCGGTCATGGTGGTGCTCGTCGTCGTCATGCGGGCCCGCCGCGGGTCACCGGCGCCGGCGGCCGCGGCATCCCTCGGAGGACACTCGCGGCAGACTCTGATCTGATGTGCGCACGGCCGGTGTCGGCGTGGGGGAAGAGAGGCGGAGCATGAGCGGATCAGGGAGCGCGCGGCCGCGGCTGCTCCTGGTGGAGGATGACGACCAGCTGGGGCCCGTCATGGCCACAGTCCTCGACGAGGTGTACGACGTGACCCTCGTCGCGGACGGCGGCGACGCGCTCGATGTCGCGACCTCGCGGACCTTCGAGGTGATGATCGTGGACCGGCGCCTCCCCACCGTCGACGGGCTTACCGTCGTCGAAACCCTCCGGCGCTCGGGTGCGGGCGTCCCGATGCTGATCCTCACCGCGCTCGGGGCCGTGCAGGACAAGGTGCGGGGTCTGGATGCCGGGGCGGACGACTATCTCGTCAAGCCGTTCGAGTTCGACGAACTCTTCGCGCGGTTGCGTGCGATCCGGCGGGTGCGGAGCGGGGAAGGGCCGTTCGTGCGCGTCGGCGACTGGGAGTTCTACCCGGAGTCGCGCGCCGTGTACTCGCCGTACGACGGGCGGATCATCCTGACGGAGCGCGAGAGTTCGCTCCTCGCCCTGTTCGCTGTCCACCCGCAACGCACGTTCTCGCGCGACGACATCCTCCGCGCCGTCTTCTCGCCGGATGACACCCCCGGAGCCGTCGACACCTACGTGCACTACCTGCGCAGGAAGACCGATCCCGGCATCGTGCAGACCGTCCGCGGCCGCGGGTACCGCCTGGGGCTGATGTGATGCGGCCGACGCGACCTCGTGACGCCGACAGCGTGCTCGTCCGGTCGGCGGCGTGGCGAGTGGCGCTCACGATCGCGGGCGCCGTGTCGGTCCTGGTGCTCGCCGTACTGGTGGCGGCGTTCTCAGTGGTGCTCACGCAGATCCGCCTCGGCGACCTGCTGCACCCGACCCCCCGCACGACGCTCGTCGACGTGGACGCCGTGGACATCCTGCTCGGCGCGGTCGTCATCGGCGTGTGCGCCATCGCCTCGGCGTGCCTTCTGGGCTTGCTCGTCACTCGCCGGGCGGTGCGTCCGCTCGTGGATGCGCTCCGGCGCCAGCGCGAGTTCGTCGCCGACGCGTCCCACGAACTGCGCACCCCGCTGGCGATCCTGGATGCCAGGATCCAGATGCTCCACCGCTCCGTTGCGGCCACCGACCCCCACGCGCGGGTGGTGGAGGAGATCCGCGCGGACTCGCGGACGTTGAACGCGGTCGTCGCCGATCTCCTGGAATCCGTGGAGATGCCGACGTCCTCGGGCGGCGAACCCACCCCTGTCGTGGGGATCGTGGAGTCGGCGGTGACGGCGATGACCGTCCTCGCGCGGAGGCGCGACGTCCACCTCGTCAGCGGGCCCCATGACGAGGGCCTGCGCGTCGACATCCCTTCGGCGGGCCTCCAGCGGAGCATCGTCGCTCTCGTCGACAACGCCGTCAAGCACTCGCCCGCCGGCGGAATCGTGGTCGTCGTGGCGCGCCGCGACGGCCGCCACGTGCGCATCGACGTCACCGATGAGGGTCCCGGCATCCGCGGGATCGCCCCCGAGAGGGTGTTCGACCGATTCGCCCGTTCGGCGCACGCCGTGGACGGCGGCGGCTCTTCCCGCACGGGGTTCGGGATCGGTCTGTCGCTCGTCCAGGAGGCGGTGACCCGCTACGGGGGGTCCGCGAGCGTCTCGGACACCTCGGATGCCGGCACCACCATGACCCTCCGTCTCCCCGCCTCGGCTCGACGGCGTCGCTGAACCGGAGCGGGCGAGAGCCTCGTGCTCCGGAAACCGAAGAAGCCCGGCGGCGTCGCTGACGACGTCCGCACGGGCTTCTTCTGCCGCTCGGGTGCGGCTCGGGTACGTGCTATTTAATTAGAGATTCTTACTATTTGCGGTGTTTATTTCTTATTCATCGCGCGGGAATCGGCTGATTCAGCGAAATCTCGCGCGAGTCGAAGAGGCCCCTTTTTGCGATGACCATGGTGTACCCCTGGGATCGCAGTTCCTGTGCCGCCTCTTGCGTCAAAGGACGCCGGTCGATCTTCTCCCACCCATTGGCGAGCCGGTATCCGTGTGTGATTATGCGTGCGCGTGGCATTACAGATTCCTCCCCACGCACATATTTGCATCATGCAGTGCCAGAATGCTAATCCAGTCGGAATATTCGCGTGAATACGCCGGGAACGGTGGGTCTCCGGTCGGTCGATCCCCGGTTTCCGTCGGGCTCGCCTCAGCCTGGCACGCAGCATCCTTCGCTGTGTAGGGACGCGAGGCGGCTCACATGCAGTTGATAACAAACGGGTCCCGGGGTCCGTGGATGTCGCGCGCGCCCGGATTCCCGTGGAGTTTGAATACGCCGTCCAAATTGTGGCTGGGATCGCTCCCAATTGCGTAATGGTGCGGATTTCCGTGCAATCAGAGCCACGCCCGGCAGTGCAAGCGCTCCCACGTGCAGGCTGCATTCCTTCAAAGGCATGACGCGGGGGAGTCTCGAGGATCGAGAATCGCGGATCCGGATGCGGCGCTCCGCGCCCCTCGTCAGGGTCCCCGGGGCGCGTCCGGTCGGTCCTCCACATCCCACAGCGTGTAGGAGGTCACCGAACCGGCCGGAAGCCCGAGATCCTCGTCGGCGGCCCGCAGGCTCGTCTCGACCCCCAGGATCCGACCCGAGTCGAGGGAGACGAGGAGCGTGGCATCCGTGTTCGGTGTGCCCGTCGGGATCCCGCTGAATCCGATGGCGGCGCGCCCGACACGGTCGGTCGTGCGGCCGAGCAGTCGGAGGTCCGACGTGCTGCGCACCACATCGAGGAGGGCGGCCTCCTGCGCGTCACTGAACGTCCACTCGCCCAGCAGGCTCTGCGCCGCGATGATCGCGTCGCCGGACGTCAGGGGAGACGGCGGGTCGACCGCCGCGGTCATGACCTCCCGCATCCCTTCGACCGTCGCGGGTGGCGGCTGGCTCGAGAGCGGGTGGAACTGACCCCGTACGTACGACATGTCTCCCACGACCGTGCCCGGTGCGGGTCCGTCGGCGGGCACCGTGTCGCCGGCGGCGTCGGTCGACTCCGCCGTCGTCGTCACCACGGATCCCGAGAGATCGGCGTTCCACGACACGTCTACCCACTCGCGTCGGAACACCGTCGCGTCGGGGTCGCCGACGGAGACGCTGAAGAACCACCCCAGAGTGAGCGACCGGCGCACCGCGTCGTTGCGCCCGGGGTTCTGCGCGAGGCGATCCTGCGCGGCGGCGAGAAGTGCGGGCACGTCGTCGTCCACCGCCGAATACTGCAGCGGCGCGGGCGTCAGCGCGGTCGCCGTGGGAGCGGGCCACCAGACCACGGCGCCCACCACGAGCGCCACCACGGCCGCGACGGCGGCGGCGAGGCCCGGCAGCACGCGCCGACGCCCGCCGCCGGTCGCGCGCGGAGGGCGGTCCAGGATCTCGCGGAGGCGTCGCTCCGCGGACAGGGGCACGGGCGCGTCCGACGGTGTCCGCGCGGGGTCGAGGGCGCGCAGCGCGCGCACCAGATCATCGTCGGTCACCGGGCACCTCCTCCCACGCGGCGGCGGAGTCCTGCAACGCGGGTCGCAACCGCGCGCGCACCCGGTTGAGGCGTGTCCACACGCTCCCCGGGCTGAGGGACATCACCACGGCCACCTCTGCCGCGGAGAGCTCCTCCCAATAGGTCAGCCAGAGGATCTCCCGATCGCGAACGGGGAGTGCGCGGACGGCCTCCACCAGCCGTCGGGTCATCTCCGACTCGGGTTCCCCGGCGAGAGAGCGCACCTGGTGCTCGATGTGGGTCCACAGCGCCTCCTCCCGGTCCCGGCGTCGGTATTCGTTGGCGATGAGGTTGCGCGCCGTCCGGTAGAGCCAGGGCAACCCGAACGGCTCGGACGGGGTGCGCTTGCGCCAGGCGATCTCGAAACACTCCATCGTGAGATCGGCGGCCGCCTCGCGATCGGAGACCCGGCGCTCGATGAACCGTCGGACGCCGGTGTAATGCTCGCGGAACAGCCGGACGAACTCGATCTCGTCGTTCATGGGCGCGCGTTCCCGTGCGCTCGACGGGGCTGTGTCGCGCGCGCCCGGATCCTTACAGGGCGTCGCCGGGAAAATCTTCTCGAACCGGATGTAAGGAATCGCGGACGACGGACACGACAGAGGTGGGGGCGGGCGTCCGAGCGGCGCCCGACGGCCCGCACCAGGCGGATGTTCGGATCTGAGGCCGGCGGGTGAGGGGTTGCGTCGCATGGGGGTGGCGCAACCCCTCGAATCCTCGTGCACCCCGGGGTCTCGGAGCGCTCGGGTGGCGGTGCCGGCGTCACCGGTCGCGTTCGGGGTCGGTCCGCAGCCCGTCGAGCGCGAGTCGGACGATGTCGCGCCCGAGCCGGTCGCCGTCGACCTCGCCCTCGGGGCGGTACCACTCGACGACCGAGTTGATCATCCCGAAGAGCAGACGGGCGGCCACCGAGGACTCGACGTCGTCGCGGACGCCGCCCTCGGACTGCGCTTCGGCGACGAGGACGCCGATGCGATGGTCGAACGCGCGGCGGCGCACCAGCGCGGCCTGCTCCACCGGTCCGTTGCCGCGCACGCGCAGGAGAAGCGTGACCGCCGGCAGATGCGTCACGAGGACGTCGGTCGCGCGGCCCAGGACGAAACGCAGACGGTCCGTGGCGGACCCCGCGGTGGCACCCGGCTCGCCGAGCACGGCCTCGAGGGCGTCGAGCGCACTGTCCAGCGCGACCGCCAACAGCTCCTCCTTGGACGAGAAGTGGTGGTACAGCGCGGACTTCGTCACACCCAGGCGCGCGGCCAGGTCGGCCACGCTCGTGGCGTCGTACCCCTGCTCGTTGAACAGCCGCACGGCGACCGCGAGCATGCCCTCGCGGTCGTACCCGGGCCGACCGCGCCGCGCCGGGGGAGGAGACGGGGGGAGCGGACCGGTCACGGTGCCCAGTGTGGCATCCGCGGACGTCCGCCGCTCAGCGGTGATCGCGCCACGAGTGCTGCGGCGCGTACCCCAGCAGGCGCCGGGCCTTGTCGATCGAGAGCAGGGTCCGGGTGTCGTCCAGGTCGGTCCGCGTCTCGACGTCGGGGAAGACCTCGGCGACGAGCTCCGCGTTCGGGCGGGTCATCACGGTGTCGGCGGCGGCGATGATGAACGTGTCGAATCCGGCGGGGGCGTTCTCGAGCGCACGTTCAACGGCCTGGGCGCCGTCGCGGGCGTCGATGTAGCCCCACAGGTTCCACTTCCGCGTCCGGGCGTCGGCGTCGAACGGGAACTCGGCGTAGTCCTCCGGCACCATCACGTTCGAGAAGCGCAACGCGGTGATGGAGAGCGAGGGGTGCCAGCGCACCAGCTCGGTCGCGAGGCGCTCCTCCAGCACCTTCACCAGCGAGTACACCGACTCCGGGCGCGGGGCGTACTCCTCGTCGACCGGGATGTAGGGCGGGTCGATGTCGAACGGCAGACCCAGCACCGTCTCGCTGGACGCGTACACGATGCGGTGGATGCCGAGGCGCACGGCTGCCCAGAACACGTTGAACGTGCTGGTCATGTTGTTGTGGAACGTTGCGATGTCCGACCGGATGCCGGGAGCCGGGATCGCGCCGAGGTGGACGAGCGCGTCCACACCGTCGTGCTGGTCGTTGACGCCCGCGAGGGCGTCGATGACCTGACCGTAATCGGTGAGGTCGACCTGGACGAACCCGGGCCCACGCTCGCCGCGGAGGTCCAGGCCGATGACGTCGTGGCCCGCGGATCGCAGCTCGCGCGCGACGACGGTGCCGAGTTTGCCGGATGAGCCGGTGAGAGCGATGCGCATGGGCGTCCTTCGATCGGGGGCGTGCTCACGACGTTACCGGCCGCCCGCCGCGACGAGCTCTTCCGACGGCCGAAGGGCCCGCGCCGTCGCGTGGTGCGGCACGGGCCCGGGGTGGGGACGCGTCAGGCGACGCGGGTCTCCTGCGGCTCCTCGTCGTCGTCGCTCGGGATGTACACGTCCACGACGGTGACGTTGATCTCGGCGACCTTCATGCCGACGAGCTCGGTGATGGCCTGGTGGACCGCGGCACGGACGTTCGAGGCCACGCGCTGCAGCTGCTCGGGGTAGTCGACCTGGATGTCGA
>Ga0066255_1002632_pt1 | contig 10407 bp, 9 predicted proteins | sample ThiBiot_750_biof_FD_71148 | JGI IMG/M metagenome (GOLD analysis project Ga0066255, IMG submission 71148) | Wastewater bioreactor microbial communities from Cape Town, South Africa - Thiocy_expt_750_biof (version 2) | ecosystem: Engineered > Bioreactor > Thiocyanate-remediating > Anaerobic-Aerobic... | reverse complement strand
TCATGCTCGACATCAACGGGTTCGAGGTGCGCGACATCGGCATCGACGTGCCGGTGCAAAAGTTCATCGACGAGATCGATGCGTTCGAACCCGACGTGGTGGGCCTGTCGGGCTTTCTGACGCTTGCCTTCGACTCGATGAAGGAGACGATCGAAGCCTTCGACCGCGCCGGCATGCGGGAGCGCTTCAAGGTGATGATCGGCGGGGGCCAGATCGACGAGACCGTTCGGGCCTACACCGGGGCCGACGCATTCGGCGTCAACGCGGTCGAGGCGGTGACGCTGTGCAAGCGCTGGACCGAGCGGTTGGCCGCGTGACTGCGGCAACTAGCGCTGGCTGAACGCGATGCCGCTCGTGCGCGGGTTCGACGTGTTGCGCGAGGCTGCCCGGGCCTCGACCCTGGCGAAGGAGCGGACCTCGCCCGCTGCCGAACGGCTGCGCGCCGAGGCGCTGCGCCTCGCTCGGGACGAATCGCTGGTGGATGCCGCCTACGGCTATCGGATCGTGCCGCTCGAAGCTGCGCCTGCTGCGACCTTGCACGCCGGCGGCGAGAGCCTGCACGCCCCGAAGCTGCTGCCGGCTTCGGGGCGGCTGACCGCACTGGCGTGCGCGGTCTGCACGCTGGGCGTGCGGATCGAGGAGCGGGTGCGTGCGCTCTTCGCCCAGGGTCGCCCGTCGTTGGCGATGGCACTGGACAGTCTGGCCAACGAGTTGCTCTTCGAGGTATCGCGCCGTGCGCAGGATCGCATGTACGTCGACGTCACGCGGCAAGGCCGATCGATGGCCGGAGAGCTGCGCCCAGGCGACCCCGGGCTCGCGCTCGATGCGCAGCCGGCCGTGCTGCGGCTGGCCGGCGCCGAGGCGCTCGGCGTCACGGTGAACGAGGGCCTGCTGATGCGCCCGCACAAGTCGACGTCGATGGTCCTGGGCGTGGGCATCGACCTTCCGCCGGCCGAATGGTCGCGCTGCGATGAGTGCCCGAGACGTTCGACGTGCCGAGTCGTGGCCCGGGCACAAGCCCGAAGGGCCGGCGCGGCGCCCATGGCGGGCGCTGCCTGAGGTTGCCGTCCATGTCCGAGACCGGCATCACGGCGTCGTTGCACTTTCCGCAACTGGATCGGTCGATTCCCTCCCAACCGGGCGAGAGCGTCTTTCAGAGTGCGCGCCGGCACGGCGTGCGCATCGTCGGCGCGTGCGGCGGGCGCGGCACCTGCGGCAGCTGCATCGTGCAAGTCAGCGCGGGCGAGGTCGAGCACGTCGCACTGGGCAGCGAAGGCGAGGAGCGCCCCGCCAAGCGCTGGATCCGCGCCTGCCGGGTGCGTGCGCGAGGCGACCTCGTCGTCGAGATCGCGCCCCGGTCGCTGGCGCCCGTCGCACGTCCCGAACTGGCCACCGGCGCCGGCGATGAGCCGCTCGAGACCGATCCGGCGGTCACCAGCCGCGACGTCGTCGTGCCCGCGCCGTCGCTGGCCGATCCGGCGAGCGACGCCGATCGGGTGCGCCGGGCGCTGGCCTGTCCGCAGGCCTCTTTCGACCTCACGGTGTTGCGCACGCTGTCGGGCGAGCTGCGTCAGGCCGACGGCGCGCTGCGCGTGCGCCTGCGCGGCGAGGAGGTCGTGGACGTCGCGGCGCACGGCCGTCGTGCGCTGGGTCTGGCGATCGACCTGGGGACGACGAATGCGGCCGGCTTTCTGCTGGACCTGGACACCGGGTTGCGCCTGGCCGGCCTGGGCATCGAGAACCCGCAGACGGCGTGGGGCGCGGACCTGATCAGCCGCCTGAACCACGCGGTCGCTGGTCCAACGCAGGCGAGCGAGCTACGCGAGGCCGCGCTCGCGGCGGTCAACGCGCTGGCGCACGACCTGGCGCACGCGGTCGGTGCGTCCACCGCGGACATCGTCGATGTCGTGATCGCCGGGAACACGGCGATGCACCACCTGCTGATCGGCCTGCCGGTGCGCCAGCTCGGGCGCGCGCCGTTCGTTGCCGCCATGCGCGACGGGGTCGATGCCAAGGCGCGCGAGCTGGGCGTCGCCGTGGCCACGGGCGCCTGGGTGCACGTCCTGCCCAACGTGGGCGGCTTCATCGGCGGGGACCACGTCGCGGCGCTGGTGGCGAGCGAATCGCGCTGGGGCGCGCAGCGCACCAGCGTAGTGATGGACATCGGCACGAACACCGAGATCTCGCTGATTTACGACGGCGAGATCCGCAGCGCATCGAGCCCGTCGGGCCCGGCGCTCGAGGGCGGCCACATCGGTTGCGGGATGCGTGCGGCGGACGGTGCGATCGAGCGGGTCGGCCTGGATCCGGAGGGCCGGCTCGTCCTGCGCACGATCGGCGACGAGCCGCCGGTGGGGTTATGCGGCTCGGGCGTGATCGATGCGCTGGCGGCGCTGCATCGCGCGCGCATCGTCGACGATCGCGGCCGGCTGGCCCCGCATCACGCGGTCGTCGTGTCCGACGGGAGCCAGCGCGCGGCGCAACTGGCGCCCGGGGTCGTCTTCACCCAGGCGGACGTGCGTGCCGTGCAGCTGGCCAAGGCCGCGATCCGCACCGCGCTCGACCTGCTGCTGGACGAGGCGCAGCTGCGAGCCGGGGAGATCGACGCCTTCGTGATCGCGGGCTCGTTCGGTGCGTACATCGACGTGGCGAGCGCGGTCGCGATCGGCTTGCTGCCGGACATCGCGCTCGATCGCTACGTGCAGGTCGGCAACGCGGCCGGCCTGGGCGTGCGCATGGCGCTCGCATCCCGAGGTGCCCGCGCGCGCGCGGCCGAGCTGGCCCGCCGGTGCCGCCCGCTCGAGCTCACCACGCGAGGCGACTTCCAGAAGCGCTTCGTCCAGAACATCGGCCTGCCGGCCGATCTTTCCTTTGCTTCCGAGGTGACCGCTTCATGACCCCGCGCTTCGACATCCAGATCATCGGCGAACGCATCAACCCGGGTTTCAAGAGCACGAAGGCGCTGTTCGAGACCTCCGACATCGCCGGCATCCAGGCGCTTGCGGTCAAGCAGGCCGATGCCGGTGCGGTGTACCTGAACGTCAACATCGGCGCGCGCGCCTTCACCGACCCGGCCTTCATGACCGAGGTGATTCGCGCGATCCAGGCGGTGGTGACGCTGCCCTTGTCCTTCGACTACCCCAGCCGCCAGGTGCAGGAGCTGTGCCTGTCGTGCTACGACCAGGAGCGCGCGGGCGGGCGGCTGCCGATCGTGAACTCGATCACCGAGCACCGCTGGGAGCTGATGCAGCTGTACCGGCTGCGCCCGTTCCAGGTGATCGTGATGGCCTCCGAGCGCGTGGTCGACGGCGTGGCCGCGGGCAACAAGACCGCCGCCGACATCGCCGGCACCGCCCGGCGCGCGGCGCTGCGCCTGCGCGAGGAGCACGGCATGGCGATGCACGACATCTTCGTCGACCTGTCGGTCTCGGCGGTGGTGGCCGACACCGAGGGGCTGGGCCGCGCCACGCTCGATGCCGTGAAGACGATCGGCAGCGACCCGGAGCTGGCCGGCATCCACATGATGGGCGGGCTCTCGAACATCGGCCAGCAGCTGCCGGCGAAGGCCGCCGACGGCTCGGATCTGAAGCACCAGCTCGAGAACGCGTTCCTCACGCTGGCGGTGCCGCACGGCTTCGACACCGTGCTCGGAACGCCCTGGCGCCGCTACGAGCCGCTGCCCGAGGACAACTACGTCCTGAACGCGTACCGCCACTTCCTCGAGCAGACCGGCAGTAACGCCTTGCGCGCGGTGCGCAAGCTCTACCGGCGCTGAGCGCGATGCGCGAGCACCTCGATGCCTGCTGCGCGATCGTCGTCGACGGCTGGTTCGACGGCGAACAGCATCATCCCGACCCGACGACCTTGAAGGTCGTCGACGGGCGGCTCGCCGGCGTGGTGCCGGGCGAGCATGGCGACGAACTCGCAGCACTCGGCTGGCCCCTGGAACGGGGCGCCTTCCTGCTGCCCGGCCTGGTGGATGCGCACGCGCATCTGTTCCTCAACGGCACCCCGACCGATGCCGGGTCGCGTGCGGCACACCTGAAGCGCCCCATCGAGGAGCTCGTGGAGGCCGCCCGCGCAAACGCGCGTCATACGTTGCAGTGCGGGGTCACGCGCGTGCGCGATGCCGGCGACCGGCACGGCATCAACCACCGGATCCGCGAAGAGGCACGGATCCCCGGCAGCGGGCTTGCGCAGGTTCGCTCGGCAGGGCTGGGCGTGAAGCGGGCGAAGCGCTACGGCGCTTTCATGGCAGGCGACGTCGGCGATGCCGAGAGCATCGTCGACAGCGTTCGCAGTCTCGCCCAGGCGAGCGACGAGATCAAGCTGATCCTCACCGGGATCATCGACTTCGAGGCGGGCGCGGTCACCGACGAGCCGCAGTTCACGCTCGAGGAAGCCGGGCTTGTCGTGCGCACCGCGCACGCGCACGGCCGCCGGGTCATGGCGCACTGCAGCGGCGCCAAGGGCCTGGCGGTGGCCGTCGGCGCCGGCGTCGACTCGATCGAACACGGCTTCTTCATGGACCGCAAGACGCTCGCGAAGATGCGCGATGCGGACCTCGCGTGGACGCCGACCTTCTGCCCGGTGCACTTCCAGTGGGCGCATCCGGAGGCGGTCGGCTGGTCGCCGAACACGGTCGGCAACCTGCGCCGCATCCTGGACGATCATGCCGAGCACCTGCGTCTGGCGCATGAGCTGGGCGTTCGGCTGCTTGTCGGCACCGACGCCGGCAGCATGGGCGTCGAGCACGGCAACGCCGTCGTCGAGGAGATCGGGCACTTCATCGACGCCGGCCTGCGGGTGGATGCGGCGTTGCAGGCGGCGACGAGCGCTCCGCACAGGCACTTCGGCATGCCCGCGCCGCTGCTCGCCAGGGACGCCGAGTTCGATGCCGTGCTGCTGGCGCGCTCGCCCTTCGAAGACCTCCAGAGCCTGCGTGCGCCGCTGCGCGTATGGCGCGCCGGCGCCGGACACTGATCATGCCGTTCACCCGTGCCGTTCTGACCACCGGCATGGTCGTCCATGCGGAGACCGACCGCAGTCATGTAGACTGCGCGCCCAGGCGCACATGCACGTGGATGACCGACCGGCGCGATGAACCGGAACACGCAGAATCGTACGGACAACCATCCGCCGGGACTGGAGACGCGGGTCTGGCTGCGCATGCTCGCGTGCTGCAATCTCATCGAGGGCGAGCTGCGCACGCGGCTGCGCGAGGAGTTCGGCACCACCCTGGCGCGCTTCGACGTGCTGGCGCAGATCGCCCGTCCGCCCGCGGAGCCGACCATGGGCGAGCTGTCGCAGCGCCTCAAGGTGACCAAGGGCAACATCACCGACGTGATCGGCCGGCTGGAGGCCGAGAAGCTGGTGCAGCGCAAGCGCGACGCCAACGACGCCAGGGTGCAGCGGGTCTACCTCACCGATCGCGGGCGCCGGTCCGTCGAGGCGATGATCCCGGTCCACAACACGCGGCTGGCCGAGCTGCTGCGCGGCGTCGGCATCGAAGACCTGAAGGAGCTCGACGCCCTGCTCGGCCGGGTGCGGGCCGGCCTGCGCGACACGCTGGGCTCGTAGGCCCGGCCTCGTCGCAGGCACGGGGCATGCCCCGGATCGTGCCGGGCGGAAAACCCACGCTTGCGGCAGCGCCCGCTTCCCGTGCACAATCAACCGTTCAAGCTTGAATCAATCGAACGGAATCTGACAGGAGCGTCGTACATGCAGGCTTCCGGAGCGCAACCCCTGCGCGGCAGGCATGCGGTGATCACCGGCGGAGGGCGCGGCATGGGCGCCTGCATCGCGGCTTCGCTCGTGCGGCGCGGAGCGGCGGTGTCGCTGCTCGGGCGCACCGCGGCCACGCTCGCCGCCACCGCGGGGCGCGGGGCCGCCGAGCACGGCGCGAGGGTGCACACCGCGGCGGCCGACGTGGCCGACGAGGCTTCGGTCGCGACGGCGATCGCCGCCTGCCGGGAGGCGCTGGGGCCGGTGACCATCATGGTCAACAACGCCGGCATCGCGCCCTCGGCGCCCTTCCTGAAGAGCGACAGCGCGCTGTGGCGCCGGGTGCTCGACGTCGACCTGATGGGCGCCGTGCACGCGAGCCGCGCGGTGCTGCCCGACATGCAGGCGGCGCAGTGGGGCAGGGTGGTCAACATCGCCTCCACCGCCGGGCTGACCGGCATGGCCTACGTCACCGCCTATTGCGCGGCCAAGCACGCGCTGATCGGGTTCACCCGCGCGCTGGCGATGGAGACGGCGCGCAAGGGCATCACCGTCAACGCGGTGTGCCCAGGCTATACCGATACCGACATCGTCGGCGATGCGCTCGCCAACATCACCGACAAGACCGGCCGCTCGCGCGAGGAGGCGCTGGCGAGCCTGGTCGCGCACAACCCGCAGGGGCGCCTGATCGACCCCGACGAAGTGGCCGAGACGGTCGCCTGGCTGTGCAGCGATGCGGCGGTGTCGGTCACCGGGCAGAGCATCGTGCTCGCCGGCGGCGAGCTGATGCCCTGAATGGCCGTACGTTCCGTCCCTGCCGATAGCCTGCCCCTGCGCCACATCCCGGCCGGGCAGCGCACCCTGCCTGCGCTGCTGAAGCTGCGCGCCGGGCGCAAGGGCGACCAGCCACTGTTCTCCGACCGGCGCAGCCACTACACCGGCAGGCAGGCCCTGCATGCCGCATCGACCCGTGCCGGCGCGCTGGCCGCGGCCGGCGTGAAGAAAGGCGATCGCGTGGCGTTGCTGTGCGCGAACCGCATCGAGTTCCTGGACATCATGCTGGGCTGCGGCTGGCTGGGTGCCGTGGCGGTCCCCATCAACACGGCATCGCGCGGCGCGCAGCTGCAGCACATCCTGGCGAACTGCGGCGCACGGCTGCTGGTGGTCGAAAGCGACCTCACCGAGCTGCTGGCCGAGGTGGACATCGGCGCGACCGCGCTGGAAACCGCCTGGCTGGTGCCGGGCAGCGAGCCTGCCCGACCGCTGGCGCTGGACACCGTGCCCCTGCCGCCGCCCGGCGAATCCTGCGAAGCCGCCGCCGTCGGGCCCGGCGACACCCTGGCCATCCTCTACACCTCGGGTACCTCGGGTCCGTCCAAGGGCGTGATCTGTCCCCATGCGCAGTTCTACTGGTGGGGAATCCATACCGCGAGCAAGCTGGGCATCGGTCCTTCGGATGTGCTCTACACCTGCCTGCCGATGTTCCACACCAACGCGCTGAACACCTTCCTCCAGGCGCTGGTGAGCGATGCCTGCATGGTGGCCGATACGCGCTTCTCCGCCAGCCGCTTCTTCCAGTCGCTGGTCGATACCCGGGCCACCGTGACCTACCTGCTCGGGGCCATGGTGCCCATGCTGCTCTCCCGGTCCGCAACGCCGGCCGAGAAGCAGCACGAGACGCGCATCGCCCTGGCTCCGGGCGTGCCGGAGCAATACCACGGCGCGTTCCTGGAGCGTTGCGGCATCCGTCTGCTCGACGGCTTCGGCTCGACGGAGACCAACCACGTGCTGGGCCGCGGCATCGAAGAGCAGCGCAACGGCTGCATGGGTCGCCTGGCCGAAGGCTTCCAGGCGCGCGTGGTCGATGGCGACGACGAGACGCTGCCCGACGGGGAGGTTGGCGAGCTGCTGCTGCGTGCCGACGAACCCTACGCGTTCGCCCAGGGCTACTTCGGCATGCCGGAGAAGACCGTCGAGGCCTGGCGCAACCTGTGGTTCCACACCGGCGATCGCGTGGTGCGCGATGCCGACGGCTACTACCGCTTCGTCGATCGCCTGAAGGACATGATCCGGCGTCGCGGCGAGAACATCTCCTCGTACGAAGTGGAAGAAGCGCTGTCCGCGCACGCTGCCGTCGAGACGGTGGCGGTCTATGCGGTCAAGTCCGAGCTGGCCGAGGACGAGGTCATGGCCACGATCGTGCTGCGTGCAGGGGCGACGGTCGGCTTCGAGGAGCTGATCGGCCACTGCGAGCGGCGCCTGCCCTATTTCGCCGTGCCGCGCTACCTGCAGTTCGCCGAGCGTCTGCCCACCACGGAGAACGGCAAGATCAGGAAATACGAGCTGCGCGAGCAGGGCGTCGGTCCCGAGACCTGGGATCGCGAGAAGGCCGGCTACCGGCTCGAACGCCGCTGAGCGCCGCGCCGGGCCCTCTTGATGCGAATCAAGCTGCTGTGAGCTTTGCAGTGCACGGCATCGCCCGATTGGTTTAGGCTTGAATCAATCGAGGCTGCGCGGAGAGCAGTGATGAAGCTACTGGAACCGATCACGATCAACGGCATGAAGGTGCCCAACCGGGTGATGGTGCCGGCCATGGTCACCCGTCTCTCCGGCGAGGACGGCTTCGTCTCCAAGGAGATCTCGGACCGTTACGTGCGCTATGCGCAGGGCGAAGTGGGGCTGATCGTGGTCGAGGCCATGGCGATCCACGGCAGCAACGCCGGGCCGCTGCTTCGCATCAGCGACGACAAGTTCATCCCCGGCCTGAAGGAGATGGTCCGCAAGATCCACGATGCGTCCGACTCCAAGGTGGTGCCGCAGATCATCCACTTCCTGAAGATCGCCAGGTCGGGATGGCGGCAGACCGTCGACATGCTGACGCTCGAGGACATCGAGCGGATCATCCAGCAGTTCGGCGAAGCGGCCGCTCGCGCGCGCGAGGCCGGCTTCGACGGCATCGAGCTGCACAACGCGCACGCGTACACGCTGGCATCGTTCGTCTCGCGGGTGAACGGGCGCACCGACGAATACGGCGGCACGACGCTCGAGAACCGGCTGCGGCTCATCGGCCGGGTGATGGACAGCGTGCGCCGCTACGTCGGGCGCGACTTCCCGGTCGGCATCCGCTACCTCTCCGACGAGTTCATCCGCGGCGGCTATACGGTCGAGGACGCCAAGCTCATCGGGTTGCGCATGGCGCAGCTCGGCGCCGACTACCTGTCGCTCTCGGTGGGCGGCAAGTTCGAGGACGCGGTGCACACGCCGGGCCACGTGCTGCACGGCTATTCGGGCTATTCGGGCGAGCGGTGCATGCCGGGCGCCTCGTTCCCGGACGCCCTGCACGTGCCCTACGCGGCCGAGATCAAGGCGTTCATCGCTGCGAAGGGGTTCGACGTGCCGGTGATCGCGGCGGGCAAGCTCTCCGACCCGGCCACGGCCGAGGCGGTGCTCGCTGCGGGCAAGGTCGACATGGTCGCGATCGCCCGCGGCCTGCTGGCCGATCCCGACTGGGTGAAGAAGCTGCGCCTCGGCCAGCTCGACCGCATCGTCAAGTGCGACTACTGCAACGTGTGCAAGCAGCTCGACGGCGCGCACATGCCGGTGACCTGCTTCCTGTGGCCCAAGGGCGCGATGCAGGCCCCGGCCGACCACGGGCCGGTCGTGCAGCCGCCGGCCTGGCCCGAGAGCGGCGCGGGCCTGGCGATCAAGACGGAAGGCGGCTCGGTGGCGCTGAAGTGGCCGCCGGCGGGCTCCGCTTGAAAGCGTAGCGGCGCGGATCGCTGGAGCGGGTGGCACGGCGCTTGTGGTCGAGGGCGATCTCGCCGACCTGACGGCGCCGGAATCCATCGTGCGCAAGATTGCCGAGCGCTTCGGTCGGCTCGACGTGCTCGTCAATAATGCCGGCTCGAACGTGCTTGAACGGAGTTGGGGCAAGGTCAGGCCCGAGGGTCTCAAGTTGGTTCTCGACACCAATCTGAACAGCGCGTTCTACTGCGCGTCCGCGGCGCTCGCCGTCATGCGCGGGCAGAAGGACGGGCTGCTCATCCATACGGCGTCGTGGGCGGGGCGTTGGGCCGGCGTCCTCGCGGGGCCCGCTTACGTTGCGGCCAAGCATGCGGTCGTGGCGATGAGCCATACGATCAACATGGAGGAGTTCGTCCACGGCATCCGCTCGTCCGTGCTGTGCCCGAACGAGATTGCGACGCCGATCCTCGACCAGCGGCCGGTTCCCGTGCCGCAGGCGGATCGCGACCGCATGATCCAGCCGCAGCAGATGGCGGATCTGATGCTCTATATCGCGAAGCTGCCGCCCAGCCTGTGCGTGAACGAGGTCGTCATCAACCCGACCTGGAACCGCGGCTACGCGGCGGCGCTCGGCGTCGGCAAGCCCATCGCGTCGACGTGACGTAGCGCTATCGGCCCATCATCGATTTACTCTTACGAAGGATAGGCGGCGCATCGCCGTCAAACAAAAAGAGCAGAGCACAATGAAGATAGAAGCAGGCGTCCTGCAGGACTTTGTGGGTTCCATTTTCGCGGGAGCCGGGTGCTCCGCGGAGGAGAGCGCACGCGTCTCGAAATATCTCGTCAGCGCCAATCTCGTCGGCCATGACAGTCACGGCGTCGTCCGCGTGCCGCGTTACGTGAACGGAAAGCTCGACGGCAAGGTGAAGCCGGACCAGA
>Ga0066255_1002629_pt1 | contig 10424 bp, 9 predicted proteins | sample ThiBiot_750_biof_FD_71148 | JGI IMG/M metagenome (GOLD analysis project Ga0066255, IMG submission 71148) | Wastewater bioreactor microbial communities from Cape Town, South Africa - Thiocy_expt_750_biof (version 2) | ecosystem: Engineered > Bioreactor > Thiocyanate-remediating > Anaerobic-Aerobic... | reverse complement strand
CAACATAGCGACATAGCCAATTAAAGCCGGCGCTCGCGTCGCTGTGGTAAGCCGATCGTGCCAACCAGCTTGACTTGAAACGCTGGTCGTCGCCGTCATGCCCCACCCCCCGAGGCGAATGACTTGCGCGGTGCCTTAAGCCCTGCCGTTGGTGAGTTGTCAGACTGGTTTGTCACTGGCCGCTTCACTGCGTTCCGGGCGGCTGCGGATAAACGCTCCAGGACCTCAGGAGCAGGCCCAAAAACCTCGACGGACCCTTCCCGCATGACAAGTGCTTTATCACACCGAGCGATGATGCCTGGCCGGTGTGTGACAATCATAATTGTGTTTCCTGCTGCCTTTGCTGCTGGCCTCCGCGCCGGATGCGGCGCGCCAGCGCACGGACAGCGCCTTGGCCGCAGACCCGGCTGCCGGCACGCAATGGGCGCAACTCACGATCGAGCAGCGCGTGATCATCCGCATCCCCACGGCCCAGCCACGCCCTGCGCGATCGACCGTGATGCGCGATGCGCCTCCGCCTCCCCAAATCCGCTGGCGCGAAAGCAAAGGCCCCAAATGTCTGGCGCTCAGCAAGATTCGCAGTGCCAACATCACCATGGCGAGCGGCGTGACCATGGTCACCGGGCAGAACGAGCTGTTCGGTGCGCATTTCGGCCGATCCTGCCTGAATGACGCTCGATGCGCGCGAGACCTGGCTGACCAGCGCGGCCAGATCGCCGACCGAACGGTTGAAGTCCTCGCGCAATTCCTCGAACTGCGGCGGGAAACGGCGGTTGAGTCGGTGGCCCAGATCGCCGCGTGCCAGCGCCTGCATCGCGGTGCCGATTTCCTCGACCACCTCGCGCCGCTCGGCCTCGGCGCTTTCGCGCTCGCGCTCGGCGGCAAGGGTGACGCGTTCCTTTTCCTCCTGCGCGGCCTCCTGCTGGATCATCACCTGCGACAATTTATGCACAAGCGCGATCAGCACCCCGGTTTCCACCAGCAGGATCACCGCATGGAGCACCACGCGAAAGAGATCGCCCGTCGCGCCAAACACCAGCGAAGGCGCGATATAGCTGAGCAGCAGATGGTGGAGCGCGGTGACCACTGTGGCAGCGACAATCGGGCGCCAGTCGACCAGCATGGGCAGCATGGCGATCAGCGCAAAGAAGGTCATGTGCAGATCGACCTGCCATGTGGCGCCGCTCCATTGATAGAGCAGCACCGCGCTGAACAGGGGCAGCGTGGCGCCGATCGCGATGCGCGCCACGCAGTCATCCTTGCCCGACATCATCAGCAGCGTCGGCACCGCCACCAGCGCCAGCGCCAGCAGCACCGGCGCAAAGCCCGAACCGGCGATCATGCTGCCGATCAGCACCAGAATAGTGATGAGCCAGCATACGCCGACAAGGGCCTTCATCCCCAGATGACGCAGATTGACGATTTCCTTCATGGTCTATCCTTGGTGATTTGCAGATTGCGGGGTTGGAGGAGACTGGCAAAGCGAAGATGGAGCGGCGAAAACCAGCGCTCCGGCCTTCAGCGCGGAAAAAGGCGTATAGGGGCGGCGCCCGATCAGGATCAGACTGCCCCGCGCGATGCCCCTTCCGGTCAGGGGCAGGCCCTGTTGCCTGGCCCACAGGGCGGCCCCGGCGCTGTGTCCCGGCAGGGGCAGCACCAGCATCGCCATCCCGGAGCGCGGCCACAGCGCGATCAGCGGCATCAGCACGATCGCCAGCGCCAATTGGACAATGGCCAGTTGCCGATAGGGAAGGATGACGGATTTCAACGCGGGCAACCCATGAGAATGATATTCGCCCGTTTTACTACGGTAGACTTTGGCATTTCGCGTGCACGAGTTCCGCAAATACCCATAGGAGATGCGGGGCGATTGCCGGTGGCTTTCGGCGCGGGGCGGCGTTAGATGAGGGGGATGCAGACCGACAGTTCCAGCTCTCGCCGCCATTGGGAATGGCAATATCTCGATCTAATGCGCCAGATCTGGGAAACGGGCGATGAGCGGCGTGACCGTACCGGGGTCGGCACGCGATCGCTATTTGGCGCGACGATTCGCTGCGATCTGTCCGATGGACGTATGCCGCTGGTCACCACCAAGCGGGTGTTCTGGAAAACCGCCACGCGCGAATTCCTGTGGTTCCTGACCGGCGACACCAATATCCGGGCGCTGTGCGCGCAGGGGGTGGAAATCTGGACCGACTGGCCGCTGGCGAATTATCGGCGCGAGACGGGGGACCAGATCACGCGCGAGGATTTTTCCGCGCGGATCGTGGCGGATGCGGAATTTGCCGCGCGCTGGGGCGATCTGGGCCCGGTTTATGGCAAGCAATGGGTGAACTGGCCCACGTATGAGCCTGCCGGTTTTGATGAAAACGGTGATAGATTGTATCGGCTGGGGCAGGGGATCAATCAGGTTGCGGATCTGGTCCATGCGCTGAAAACCAATCCGGGCAGCCGCCGCCATATCGTTGAAGGCTGGAATGTGGCCGAGGTGGACGCGATGGCGCTGCCGCCTTGCCACAAGACCTATCAGTTCCATGTGGCCGATGGGCGCCTGTCGGGCATCCTTTATCAGCGCAGCGCGGATCTGGCGCTGGGCGTGCCGTTCAATCTGTGGGGCGCGGCGCTGTTCGTCCGCCTGCTGGCGGCGCAGACCGGGCTGGAGCCGGGCGAACTGGTGTGGATGGGGGGCGATGTGCATCTCTATCTCAACCATGGCGATCTGGTCGAGGAACAGTTGAAGCGCGTGCCCTCGGGCGAGCCGAGGCTGGCGATTGCGCCGCGGGCGCAGAGCATCTTTGATTACCGGATCGAGGATTTCTCGGTGCTGGATTACGCGCCCCAAGGGAAATTGGGAGCGCCCGTCGCTGTGTAAAAGGGAGAGCAAATGGATCAGAGAATCGATGCCTATATCGCGGCCGCGCCCGATTTCGCGCGGCCGATCCTGATCCATCTGCGCCGCGCGGTGCATGAGGCCGTGCCGGGGCTGGGCGAGACGATCAAATGGTCGATGCCCCATTTCACGCTCAATGGTAAGAATCTGGCCGGGATGGCGGCGTTCAAGGCCCATTGCGCCTTTGTGATCCATGGCGCGGGGCGTCAGGGGGGCGAGGAGGGCCACCGTGATGATGGGCTGGGCGCCTATGGCAAGATCGCCAGTATGGACGACCTGCCCGATCCTGATACGTTTCGGATGCGGCTGATGGAGGCCGCGCAGGGCCTGTCGGGGACGACGAAGGCCGCCCGTGCGCCCAAGGCGCCCAAGGCGGAGATTGCCGTTCCTGATGATCTGACAGAGGCTCTGGCGGAGAATGTGGCGGCGCGGGCGGTGTGCGCGGGTTTCGCGCCCTCGCATCGGCGCGATTATCTGGAATGGATCGTCGAGGCCAAAGCGCCCGCCACCCGCGCCCGCCGCATCGCTCAGGCGGTGGAATGGATGGGGGAAGGGAAAAGGCGCAATTGGAAATATGAAAAGTGCTGATTTTGCGGCATTAGTCTGTGGATAAATCGCATTGTCACGCGCCAGAAACAGATTCGTGGCAGGGATTAAAGGGCGTTCACCGCGTGAAAACCCTGAAAAACCGGGGCTTGGGCAAAAGCATGTTCAAGCCTGTTGACAGGTCGCCCCTCCCAACGTAGAGGCCGCGTCACCCAAGGGGCGCTGCCCCGAAGGAAACATCGAAGTGAGCGGGTGTAGCTCAGTTGGTTAGAGTGCCGGCCTGTCACGCCGGAGGTCGCGGGTTCGAGCCCCGTCACTCGCGCCACTTCATGGTTCCTTGCGAGGCCCAAGCATATTGCGCGGGTGTAGCTCAGTTGGTTAGAGTGCCGGCCTGTCACGCCGGAGGTCGCGGGTTCGAGCCCCGTCACTCGCGCCACCTTGGGTCCATTTCCGAAAGGAAAACAAAAAGGCCCGGTCCATCGCGGATCGGGCCTTTTTTGCGTCTGGATTAAACGCCGGGGGATTTAGCCCCAGCGCCCGGTCTCCATCCAGATCAGGAAGCGCCGCAAGGGCAACAGCCAGACCACGCCCAGCACGACATAGACCGGCATTTGCCCCAGCGCGGGCCAAGGCGCGATCCACGGCGCGATATAACGCGCCACCAGCGCCGCATAGACCGCCAGCCCGATCAGCAGCAGCAACAGGCCCGCCGGAATGCGCCACGTAGGTTCTTTGCGCATCAGATATCTCCGTAAAGGCGGGTGGGGGTGATCACCGCGCGAAGAGGCATATCATGGGGCTCTGTGGGCAGGCTGTCCACCTTCTGGCAATCCCATGCCAGCCCCAGCGCCATCACGCCCGGATTCGCGCCCAGCCAGCGGTCATAATGCCCGCCGCCTTGCCCCAGCCGCAGGCCATCCTCGGTAAAGCCCACCAGCGGCACGAAGGCGACATCGGGAAACAGTTCCTCGGCATCGGCAGAGGGCTGGAGCGCGCCATAGGGGCCGGTTTCCAGCCCTTCATCGGCAAAGGGATCGTTCCATGCGCGAAACTGCATCGGCGCGCCCACGGCGGCAAACCACGGCAGGGCGATTCGCCGCCCGTTTTCGGCAAACCATTTGGCATAGGATCGCGTCGGCGCCTCGCCCGAGATGGCGTGATAAAGGCCCACAACCGATCCTTCGCCCGCCAGCGCCGCCACCGCGCCGGGCGGGCGCAGAAACAACAGGGCGGACATCGAGGCAGGCAGGGCATTCACATGTTCGCGGCGCAGGCGGCGCAAACGGGCGCGCAGGGATTTTTTGTCGGTCAAGTCAGCCTCTCAAACGGCGTCAGCCCTCTCCCCCTGCCATGCTACCCTACGGGTTATCATCTGGGTGGCAGGGCAGGGGGAGAGGGCTGGCGCCGCAAGCGTTGGCCGGAGGGCCAACGCGCAACATATAAAGGGTGACGGGACCACCATGGGCCGTTGCCGGGAAATCCTCTGACGCCTCGACGTCAGGTGGGGACCATGTACCAGAGGCCAGAGCCAGTGGCAGGGACAGCCCCCTAGGATTGCTTATAGCCTCAGGGATTTTCATGCGGCTCGCACCGGGCAGTACCCGTCACGCACATATGTAGGCGCGATGGGGCAATTTCTCAAGGGCCAGAACGAAGGTCAGATAAGATCTTCAACCGATGCGGCCAGTTGTTCGAGTCTTGCGGCAAGAGTCTCCAGCCGCTCGGCTGTTGCGGGATCGCAGCGCGGGGCGCCCTGATCGACCTGCTGGCGCAACTCATGCAGTTCGTCGGCCAGCAGGAGCGCGGCAAAGAGCATCGAGCGCACCTCGCTCTGATTCGTCGTGCCGGGCAGGGCATCCATCTTTTCCTCGATGATGCGGCCCAGCATGCGCACATGCTCTTCCTCGCCCGGCGAGCAGGCGACCGCATAATCGCGCCCGCCGATCATCAGATCGACCCGGCTCATGATTGTTGCGCCCTTGCGATCAGCACATCGAGGGTGGAAAGCGCCTCGCCCACCTTTTCGCGCAGGATTTCGTGGCGCACCTCAAGCTGGGCGGTCTGACCGGCCGCATCGAGGCGAGCCTGTCGGGCGCGCTGTGCGGCATGGGCGATCCGGTCCATCGCGGCCTCGATCCGGTCGAGGGTGCTGTTCATCGGGGCGGGTTCTTGTTCGCTGCTGGCCATCAGGGGCAGAGGCCTAGCGCAATAATTTTGCCCTTGCAAAGGCCGCAGTGGCCCAAATGACAACGGTTGCGGCGATTTCGATGCCATTTTGGCTCTGCGCAGAGGTTGACGCAGCGCCCCACGGTCCGCAATGGAGGCGGCGCGAATCGCACGCCTGTGTGCCTGTGCATACCTATTCGGAGCTTTCGGAAGCATCATGAGCATTACCGCCCCCCGCCTGCAAAACATGGCCAACGCCATCCGTGTGCTCTCGATGGATGCGGTTCAGGCCGCCAATTCGGGCCACCCCGGCATGCCGATGGGCATGGCCGATGTTGCCACGGTGCTGTTTTCGAAATTCCTGAAGTTCGATCCGGCCCAGCCGCGCTGGCCTGACCGCGATCGCTTCATCCTCTCGGCGGGCCACGGCTCGATGCTGATCTACAGCCTGCTGCACCTGACCGGTTATGAGCAGCCCACGATCGAGGACATCAAGAATTTCCGCCAGCTGCACTCGGTTTGCGCCGGTCACCCGGAGAATTTTGAGCTGCCGGGCGTGGAATGCACCACCGGCCCGCTGGGTCAGGGCCTTGCCATGTCGGTGGGCTTTGCCATTGCCGAGCGTCATCTGAACGCCCAGTTCGGTGACGATCTGGTTGACCACAAGACCTTCGTGATCGCGGGCGACGGCTGCATCATGGAAGGCATCAACCACGAGGCCATCGGCCTTGCCGGGCACCTGAAGCTGGGCCGTCTGGTCGTGCTGTGGGATGACAATCGCATCACCATCGACGGCGACACCGACCTGTCGACCAGCGAAGATGTGGCCGCGCGCTATACGGCGACCGGCTGGCATGTGGTGTCCTGCGACGGGCATGATTTCGCCGATATCGAACGCGCGATTGCCGAAGCGGTGGCTGATCCGCGCCCCTCGCTCGTCGCCTGCCGCACGATCATCGGCAAGGGCGCGCCCAACAAGCAGGGCGGCCATTCGGTGCACGGCTCGCCGCTGGGCGCCGCCGAAGTCGAAGCCGCGCGCGGCGAACTGGGCTGGACGCTGCCTGCGTTCGAACTGCCCGCCGATGTGCTGGGCGACTGGCGCAATGTGGGCGCTCTGGGCAAGACGGCGGCGGTTGACTGGGCCGCGCGTGTGGCGGCCAGCGACAAGGGCGCCGAACTGCTGCGCCGCATGAACGGTGAGCTGCCGGATCAGACCGAGGTGCAGGCCACGTTCGACGCATGGCTCGAAGGCAACCAGAAGGTCGCCACCCGCAAGGCCAGCCAGCTGGCCTTGGAAGTGCTGACCGCGCATGTGCCCGAAATGGTGGGCGGCTCGGCCGACCTTACCGGTTCGAACCTGACCGATACCAAGTCGACCAGGCCCTTTGGTCCGCAGGACTATTCGGGCCGCTATGTCTATTACGGCATCCGCGAATTCGGCATGGCTGCGGCCATGAACGGCATGGCACTCCATGGCGGGATCATCCCCTATGGCGGCACTTTCCTTGTGTTTTCGGATTATTGCCGCAATGCCATTCGTATGTCGGCTATTCAGCGGGCCAAGGTGGTCTATGTGCTGACGCACGATTCGATTGGCCTTGGCGAGGATGGTCCGACCCATCAGCCGATCGAACATGTGATGTCGATGCGCATGATCCCGAATCTGGAAGTGTTCCGCCCCGCCGACGTGATTGAGACCGCCGAGGCATGGCAATTGGCGATCGCCAATGAAGGCCGCCCCAGCGTGCTGGCTCTGACCCGTCAGAACCTGCCGCAACTGCGCCACTCGGGTCCGAACCTGACGGCGAAGGGGGGCTATCGTCTTGTCGCCGCCACGGCGCAGCGCAAGGTGGTGATCGTGGCGACCGGTTCGGAAGTAGAGATCGCGATGGCGACTCGCGCCGCGCTTGAAGCGCAGGGTGTGGGCGCCGATGTGGTCTCGATGCCGTCGATGAGCCGCTTCCTTGAACAGGATGCGGCCTATAAGGCCGATGTTCTGCCCGCCGACGTGCTGAAGGTCAGCATCGAGGCAGGTACGACCTTTGGCTGGGAACGTATTACGGGCCTTGACGGTCTGCGCTTTGGTATCGACACCTTTGGCGCGTCGGCTCCGGCCCCGGCTCTTTATGACTATTTCGGTCTTACGGCTGAAAAGATTGCGCCGCAAATTCTTGCGGCACTCCAGAACTAACGAGGAGGATACTCATGGCTGTGAAGGTTGCCATCAACGGTTTCGGTCGCATTGGGCGCAATGTGGCCCGCGCCATTCTGGAGCGCCCCGACTGCGGGCTCGAACTGGTTTCGATCAACGATCTGGCCGATGCCAAGGCCAATGCCCGTCTGTTCAAGCATGACAGCGTCCACGGCACTTTCTCGGGCACCGTCGAAGTGGACGGCAACGACCTGATCCTGAACGGCAAGCGCGTTCAGGTGACCGCCGAGAAGGACCCCGCCAACCTGCCGCATGCCGCCAATGGCATCGACATCGCGCTGGAATGCACCGGCTTCTTCGTCGACCGTGATTCGGCCGGCAAGCACCTGACCGCCGGCGCCAAGCGCGTGCTGATTTCGGCGCCCGCCAAGAAGGTCGACAAGACCGTCGTGTTCGGCGTGAACCATGAAACGCTGACCGCCGACGATCTGATCGTCTCGAACGCTTCGTGCACCACCAACTGCCTGGCGCCTTTCGCCAAGGTTCTGCATGAATCGATCGGTATCGAGCGTGGCCTGATGACCACGATCCACTCGTACACCAACGACCAGAAGATCCTGGACCAGATCCACAAGGATCCGCGTCGCGCTCGCGCCGCTGCCCTCAACATGATCCCGACCTCGACCGGCGCTGCCGTGGCCGTGGGCGAAGTGCTGCCCGAACTGAAGGGCAAGCTGGACGGTTCGTCGATCCGCGTGCCGACCCCGAACGTGTCGGTCGTCGACCTGACGTTCCAGCCCAAGCGTGACACGACCATCGAGGAAGTGAACGCTCTGCTCAAGGCTGCCGCCGAAGGTCCGCTCAAGGGCGTGCTGGGCTATACCGAAGAGCCGCTGGTTTCGATCGACTTCAACCACGATCCGCACAGTTCGACCATCGACGCGCTGGAAACGGCTGTCATCGACGGCAAGCTGGTGCGCGTGCTGAGCTGGTACGACAACGAGTGGGGCTTCTCGAACCGCATGCTGGACACGGCAGGCGCGATGGCCAAGTTCCTCTGATGGAACACCGGGGCGGGAAGGGAAACCTTTCCGCCCTTTGTCTCTCAGGCATATGTTTACGATCGGACGCTAAACCTGCGTTCCGAATTGGGGGTTAGTGATGGCTTTTCGCAAGCTCGATGATCTGGGCGATGTGACCGGCAAGGTCGCGCTGGTGCGCGTGGACTTCAATCTGCCGATGAAGGATGGCGCGGTGACGGAAGACACCCGCGTGCGCGCCGTGGCGCCGACCATTCTGGAATTGGCCGACAAGGGCGCCAAGGTGCTGCTGTTGGCGCATTTCGGCCGTCCCAAGGGCAATCGCGTGGCGGATCAGTCGCTCTCGCTGGTCGTGCGCGCGGTGGAAAAGGTGCTGGGCCGCGAAGTGATGTTCGTTCCCGAAGTGGCCGGTGATGTCGTGAAGCAGGCGGTGGGCATTCTGGGCGCGGGCGATATTGCCCTGCTGGAAAACACCCGCTTCTGGCCGGGCGAGGAAAAGAACGATCCCGAACTGGTCAAGGCGATTGCCGAGGTTGGCGATTTCTACGTCAATGACGCTTTCTCGGCCGCGCATCGCGCCCATGCCAGCACCGAAGGTCTGGCCCATGTGCTGCCCGCTTATGCCGGTCGCTCGATGCAGGCTGAGTTGGAAGCGCTGGAAAATGCGCTGGGCAATCCGGTGCGTCCGGTGGCCGCCGTTGTCGGCGGGGCCAAGGTGTCGAGCAAGCTCGATGTGCTCAAGCATCTGGTGACCAAGGTCGATCCGCGCATGCTCGTCACATTCGGTATCCTGTGGCTGGGGTTCACCTCGGCGTTGCGCGCACATTGGACGACGGGCGCGGATTTCTGGACGCTGGCGCTGCCGCAATTGCTGCAGGGCATTGGTATGCCCTTCTTCTTCATTCCGCTGACCACGATCGCGCTGTCCGCCGTCGATCCGGAAGAGACGGCTTCAGCAGCGGGCGTGATGAGCTTCCTGCGCACGATGGCCGGCGCCATCGGCACCTCCGTCGCGACGACCATGTGGGCCAATAGTGCTGTGACGGCGCGCAGCGAGATGGTCGGCGCCATGAACAGCGAGGCGACGCGCGAGGCGCTGCAAGGCGCCGGCTTCTCGCTCGATCAGGTGCGCGGGGTGATCGAGCAGACCGTCCAGCAGGAAAGCCTGACGGCGGCGATCAACCACATGTTCCTGCTTTCCGCAGCCGCCTTCCGCAACGAGCGTGACAGCTATCGCGTTGACTCCGGCGAGGTTGGCCAGCCAGCCCCACAGCTGGACGGTCACTCGCGCGTGGACGGCATTTCGCTCGGCGCGGTCGGCAAGATCACGCCGGCCTGGTCGATCACTGCAAACTACACCTATCTGAAGAGCAAGCTCATCCAGTCGGTGTCGAACTACTGCTTGGCCAACCCCGGTGCTGTCACGGGCGTCAGAACCTGCACGAACAGCGCCGCAAACCCGGACCCATTGGCCGGTGCGCAGCTGGCGAACACGCCCAAGCATTCGGGCAGCCTGTTCACCACCTACACCCTGCCTTTCGGCCTCACGCTGGGCTATGGCGCAACCTATCAGGGCAAGTTCGCATTCACAGCCGCGACGTCGGGCGTGATCTATTCCGATCCCTACTGG
>Ga0066255_1002434_pt1 | contig 10454 bp, 11 predicted proteins | sample ThiBiot_750_biof_FD_71148 | JGI IMG/M metagenome (GOLD analysis project Ga0066255, IMG submission 71148) | Wastewater bioreactor microbial communities from Cape Town, South Africa - Thiocy_expt_750_biof (version 2) | ecosystem: Engineered > Bioreactor > Thiocyanate-remediating >... | reverse complement strand
TCACCGGCGGGGACGTACTTGCTCCGTTCAGGCTGCATCGCGAATTCGACATGGCCTGGAAGGCGCCAGCGCGGGACCTGCTGTTCGGCGCCAGCCTGGCGCACGATCTGCCGACGCTCAACGCCAAATTCGCCTCGGTGGCACTGCGCCTGTCATCCGGGAGCGCCTCGTGGACCTTCCCGACGCGGCTGGGCGACGGCCCGCTGACATCGTCCGGCACCGCGGCGTTGCAACTCGAGGTAGTCAACCTGCCCGCCCCGGACTGCAACGAGAAGATCGTGGCACGCGAAGACCCCGAGAAGTGGCGCTTTCCCGACCTGGACGAGCTGTGGTCCGGCTTCTCCGACAAGGTCTGGTAGCCCATGCCCGCACTGATCACCCTGACGCTCAACCCCGCCCTCGACCTGGCGACCACCACCGACCACGTGGCCCCCACGCACAAGCTGCGCTGCGGCCCGGTACGGCGGTTTGCGGGCGGCGGCGGCATCAACGTGGCGCGGGTGCTGCACCGCCTGGGCGCGGACGTGTGCGCCTGGGCACTGGCGGGCGGTGCGGCGGGCACCCAGGTGCAACAGCTACTGGCCGACGAGGGCGTGCCCACGCAGCTGCAGCGCATTGCGGGCGACACGCGCGAGAACTTCTCGGTGGTCGAGACCACCACGGGCCAGGAGTTTCGGTTTGTGCTGCCTGGCCCCACGCTGCAGGCCAGCGAGTGGCAGGCCTGCCTGGATGCGCTGGCAACCCACGCCCCACCACCCCGCTGGCTCATTGCCAGCGGTAGCCTGCCGCCCGGCACGCCCGACGACTTCTATGCCCAGCTGGTACGCGCTGTATCCGCCGTGTCCGGCCAGGGCGTGCGGGTAGCCGTTGATACCTCGGGCCCGCCGCTGGCGGCGGCATTGAAAGCCGGGGTGGGGCTGGTCAAACCCAGCCTGCGCGAGCTGCGCGACCTGTTGCAGCAGCCGCTGGAGCACGCCGCCGACTGGTGCAAGGCCGCCCAGTCGCTGGTGCGCAGCGGCGCGGCCGACACCGTGGCCCTGTCAATAGGCGAACAAGGCGCGGTGCTGGCCACGCGGGAGGGCGTATGGCAAGCCCCCGCCCTCAACGTGCCCGCCACCACCGGCACCACCGGCGCGGGGGACTGCTTTCTGGCCGCGCTGGTCTGGGCGCTGGACCGGGGCGATGCGCCTGCCGAGGCGCTGCGCTGGGGCGTGGCCGCAGGCGCTGCCGCGCTGCTGCACCCGGGCACCAGCCTGGCCCAGGCCGATGACGTGCAACGGCTGGTGCGCAACGTGCCCGCACCGGTGGCATTCAACATCCAGCCATAGCACCCTGCCTGCAGGGCCTGCAGCCCCGTGGGACAATCGCGCCTTCCGCAATTTTTACCTTGGCACGGGCCCGTTCGGCCCTCAAGCACGATGACCGATCTTTCCTCCGGCGCAGCCAGCGCGCCCCACGCTCCCCGCGTGTTCACCCTCAGCGACTTCGACTTCTCGCTGCCCCCCGAACTCATTGCCCAGCACCCTGCCCCCGAGCGCAGCGCCTCGCGCCTGCTGGACGGCCGTGCCATGCAGCCGGTGGACCGCATCTTCCGCGAGCTGCCCGGCCTGCTGCGCGAAGGCGATTTGCTGGTCTTCAACGACACGCGCGTGGTCAAGGCGCGCATCTTTGGCGAGAAGGCCAGTGGCGGCAAGCTGGAGTTGCTGATCGAGCGCGTGCTGCCCGCCGAGGCGGGCAACCCGGGCAACGAAGTCGTGGCCCACATGAAGGTCAGCAAGAAGCCCCTGCCCGGCAGCGTGGTGCACATGGCCGGTGGCCGCAAGGCGGGCGGCTTTGACGCGCAGTTGCTGGGCCGCTGGCCCACCGAGGACGGCCCGCTGTTCCGCTTTGCGCTGCACGGCCCCGCAGGCGAATCGCCCTGGGAGCTGATGGACCGCCACGGCCACCTCCCGCTGCCGCCCTACATCGAGCGCCAGCAAAACACCGACCACGACCCCGACGAGGCCGAGGACAGCCAGCGCTACCAGACCGTGTTTGCCCGCAACCCCGGCGCCGTGGCAGCGCCCACGGCCGCGCTGCATTTTGACGAAGGCGTGCTGGCCGACTTGGCGGCGCGCGGCATCGAGCGCGCCAGCGTCACGTTGCACGTGGGCGCAGGCACCTTCCAACCCTGCAAGACCGAGAACCTGGCCGAGCACCAGATGCACAGCGAGTGGTACGAGATTCCGCTGGCCACGCTGGCCGCGCTGGAGCGCTGCCGCCAGCGCGGCGGCCGCGTGGTGGCCGTGGGCACCACCACCGTGCGCACACTCGAATCCTGGGCTAAGACGGGCCAGGCCTCTGGCGACACCAACATCTTCATCACACCGGGCTTTGCGTTCCAGGTGGTGGATGTGCTGATCACCAACTTCCACCTGCCCAAGAGCACGCTGATGATGCTGGTGAGCGCGTTTGCGGGTTATGCCCACATCATGGGCCTGTACCGGCACGCCATTGCGCATCAGTACCGCTTCTTCAGTTATGGCGACGCCATGCTGCTGGAGCGTGCGCGCGGCACGCCGTGAGTTCCCCCGGCCCTGCGCCGTCGACCAGCCCTGCAGCCAGCCGGCGTGCGGCGCTGGCGGGCATCGCGCTCGCCGTCACAGCCTGCGCGTTCTTTGCGCTGCTGGACACCGCGAGCAAGCTGGTCAGCCTGGGCGTGCCCATCGTCATGGCGCTGTGGATGCGCTATGTGTTGCAGTCACTGCTGACCACCGGCCCGCAACGGCTGCTGCAGCGCGCGGGGCGCACGGCGCTGCGCACCACACAGCCCCGCTTCCAGGCCTTGCGCGGCGCGCTGTTCGCCATGACCAGCCTGTTCGGCTTCATCAGCCTCACGGCCTTGCCGCTGGCGGAGTTCACGGCCATCGTGGCCACAGTACCTTTGTGTGTGACGGTGGTGGCGGCCCTGTGGCTACACCAGCCGGTGAGCCCTTTGCGCTGGCTGCTGGTGGTGACGGGCCTGGCGGGCACGCTGGCCATCATCCGGCCCGGCGGTGAGGCCTTCACCTGGGCGCTGCTGTGGCCGCTGTGCATGCTGGCTGCGGGCACGGGCTACCAGGTACTCAGCAGCAAGATGGCGGGCCAGGAGAGCCCCGCCACCACGCAGCTCTACACCAGCTGGATCGCCACCGCGCTGGTGTCGCTGGGCGTGCCGTTCTTCTGGCAGGCGGTGAGCGACCCGTGGATGTGGGCGGGCATGTTCACTATGGGCCTGTCGAGCGCGGTGGGCCACATGCTGTTGCTCAACGCCTATGCGCGCACCACGCCGGTGACGATTGCACCGTTTCTGTATTCGCAGATCGGGTTTGCCATGCTGGCAGGCTGGCTGGTGTACCGCCATGTGCCGGATGCGTGGTCGATGGCGGGCATCGCGGCCATCGTGCTCAGCGGCGCAGCCAGCGCGTGGCTGACCGTGCGCGAGACACGTTAAGCGCCAAAACAGCCGATAGCGCTAGTGCAATATGCCTGAGCAGCTACACATTCAATAGCGCCAAACCTGCTACCTACGGCATGGATCAGAACGCCACCGCGTGCCCGTCCTTGCGCGGGTCCGAACCGGCGATGTAGCTGTTGCCGTTCTTCAGCACCAGCTGGGCGCCGCCAAAGGCGAACACGCCGTTGCCCTCTTCCACCGTCACCTCGTGCCCGCGTGCGCGGAGCGCGGCGACCACGGCGGGGTCAAAGCCTGGCTCCACGGCCACGCCCTTGCCACCCGTCACGCGCCAGCGGGGCGCATCGGCCGCCGCCTGCGGGTTCTGGCCGTAGCGCAGCACGCGCAGCGCCATCTGGGTGTGGCCCTGGCTTTGCATGGGGCCGCCCATCACGCCAAAGGCCATCTGCGGCGTGCCGTCGGCATGCATGGCAAACGCCGGGATGATGGTGTGCGAGGGGCGCTTGCGCGGCGCCACCTGGTTCGCATGGCCCGGAGTCAGGTTGAAGCCGTGGCCCCGGTTCTGCAGGCTGATGCCCGTGCCGGGCACCACCACGCCCGAGCCAAAGCCCATGTAGTTGGACTGGATGAACGAGACCATCATGCCGGACGCATCGGCCGCCGCCAGGTACACCGTGCCGCCGGGACGCGGCGCGCCGTAGCCGGGGTCGCCAGCGCGCGTGGTATCGATCAGCGCGGCGCGGCTGCGCAGGTAGTCGGGGTGCAGCAGCGCATCGGGCTTCACCGGCATGGCATCGATATCGGCGTTGTACTGATGCAGGTCGGCAAACGCGAGCTTCATGGCCTCGATGCTGGCGTGCACGGTTTCCACGTCGTCCAGCGGGTGCTTGCCAATGCCATGCACGTCGAGCATGCCCAGCGCCATCAGCGCGGCAATGCCTTGGCCGTTGGGCGGAATCTCGTGGATGACCGAGTCACCAAACCGCTGCTGGATGGTGCCCACCCAGTCGGCCTGGTGCGCGGCCAGGTCGGCCATGGTCATGGCACCGCCGTTGGCTTGCGCATGGGCAGCGATGCGTTCGGCAATCACGCCCCGGTAGAAGGCCTCACCCTCGGTTTCGGCAATCAGCTCCAGCGTGCGCGCATGGGCTTCACTGCGGAAGATTTCACCCGCCTGGGGCACGCGACCATTCGGCATGAAGCACTCGGCAAACCCGGGCTGCGTGCCCAGCTTGGCCGCGCCCAGCGCCCACAGGCGGGCGATGGTGGGCGACACCGGAAAGCCGTTGCGCGCGTAGTCGATGGCGGGCTGGGCCAGCTGCGCAAACGGCAGCTTGCCCAGGCGCTTGGACAGCGCCACCCAGGCCGACACGGCGCCCGGCACGGTGACGGCGTTCCAGCCGGTTTCAGGAATGCCACCCAGCTTCTCGAAGTATTCAGGCGTCCACGCCGCAGGCGATCGACCCGAGGCGTTCAGGCCATGCAGCTCCTTGCCATCCCACACGATGGCAAACCCATCGCTGCCCAGGCCGCAGCCCGTGGGCTCCACCACCGTGAGCGCCATGGCGGCGGCAATGGCGGCATCCACCGCGTTGCCACCGGCCAGCAGCATGCGTAGGCCCGCCTGTGCGGCCAGCGGCTGCGAGGTGGAAACCACATTGCGGCCCATGACCGCGCTGCGGTTGGAGGCGTAGGGAAGGGACCAGTCGAGGGATGGGGTATTCATAGCGTTCTGACTCTGTTGCCCCGCACAGGGCGGGCTGCATGAAACCGGCGCGGCGCAAAGCGAGGGACGCCGAGGAAGGGCCGCCCCGTACCGAGGGCGTCGTCCCCCTTCTCTCGAATGGCAACGCCATTCGAGAGAAGGGGCTGAGAGCCGCGGCTCCAAGCCTACTTTCGTAGGCTTGGACGGCATCGAAGAGCGGCCGCCTCTGGCGGACGCACCGAGTGGCAACTCTCAGGGGGATGTCACTCCAGGGTTATTTTGTGCTGGCGAATCACCGCCGCCCAGCGATTGCTATCGGCCTGCACCATGGCTCCAAACTGCGCGGGCGTGCGCGGTGCGGCGGGCTCCACGCCCAGCTTGGCCAGGCTCTCGGCCACTTCGGGCGCCTGCACGGCTTTGGCGAAGGCCTTATGCACCTTCTCCACCAGCGCGGGGGATGCCCCGGCAGGCAGGTACACGCCAAACCAGGTCACCGACGAATAGCCGGGCAGGCCAGATTCGGCCAGCGTGGGCAGCTCGGGCGCCAGGGTGCTGCGCTTTTCGCTGGTCACGGCCAGTGCGCGCAGGCGGCCGGCCTTGGCGTGGGGCATGCCGGTGGGCAGCGAGTCAAACAGCACATGCGTCTGCCCGGCAATCAGGTCCGGGATGGCCAGGGCCGTGCCCTTGTAGGGGATGTGCGTCATCTCCACACCCGCCTGGGCGCTGAAGGCGGCCGTGTTCAGGTGCACGATGGTGCCATTGCCGCTGGTGGCGTAGTTGAGCTTGCCGGGGTGGGCCTTGGCGTAGGCAATCAGTTCGCCCACGGTCTTGACCGGCAGGCTGTTGGTGACCAGCAGCACGCTGGGTGCGTCGGCCACATGGGCCACCGGCGTGAAGTCCTTGCGCGGGTCATAAGCCAGCTTGGGCATGAGGTGGGGCGAGATGGCATGTGTGCTGCTCGTGGTCAGCAGCAGGGTGTAGCCGTCGGGTGCGGCCTTGGCCGCCTCGGCCGTGCCCAGGGTGCCGCCAGCGCCGGGCTTGTTGTCCACCACCAGTTGCTGTCCCAGGTCGGCCGCGACGCGCTGGGTAACGGTGCGGGCCACCAGGTCGGTCGCGCCGCTGGCGGGGAAGGGCACGATCACCCGCACGGGGCGATCCGGCCAATTGGCTTGTGCCTGCGCGGCAGATGCCAGCACCAGCAGGCCGGCCAGGCCCCAGACACCACGGCCCCAGGAAAGTAGACGCATACAGAGCACTCCCGCAAAGAAATCGGACACAACAAAGGATGGAACCATCTTAGGAAGCTGCGCCTTGCTTGACCACCAGCATTTCAGCAAGCTGCTTTGCCACCACGGCAAACCGGCGCATACTGAACACCTCCCTCTCCGCCCCTTCCTCCATGCGTCCCCACCTGCTGCAAGACACCACCCTGCGCTACTTTCTGGCCGTGGCGCAGAGCGGCTCGCTCACCGAGGCCTCGGCCCGGCTGCATGTGGCCGCCTCGGCGCTGAGTCGCCAGATCGCGGGGCTGGAGGCGCAACTGGGCACGCCCCTGTTCGAGCGCCACCCGCGCGGCATGGTGCTGACAGCGGCGGGCGAGATCCTGGCCGTGCACGCGCGCCGCACCCTGCTGGACGCCGAGCGTGCGCTGGGCGAGATCGGTGCGCTGCAGGGCCTGCGGGCCGGGCAGGTGCGCCTGGCCACGTCCGACGCATTTGCCAACGAGCTGGTGCCACGCCTGTGCGTGGAGTTCCAGCGCACCTATGCCGGGGTGCAGTTCAGCGTGATCGCCCTGCCCACGGCCCAGGTCCCGGACACCGTGCGCAGCGGCGCGGCCGACATCGGCCTGTGCTTCAGCCGCGCGCCGCACAGGGACATCGACGTGGCCTACCGCCAAAGCGCCCCCGTGCTGGCCCTGCTGCCGCCCGGCCACCCACTAGCCAGCGCAGGCAGCGTGACCCTGGCGCAGATGGCCGCCTACCCGCTGGCCCTGCCCCCGGCCGAAACCACGGTGCGCCAGATGATCGACATCGTCTGCAGCCGCCAGGGCCTGCAGCTCGAAGCCGTGCTCATCAGCAACCACGCCAAGACGGTGGTCAACTTTGTGCAGCTGGGCGGCGGACTGTCCGTGGCCAGCGAGATCGCCGTGCGCCACCTGGTGGCCGAAGGCGCCATCGTGGCCCTGCCCATCAGCGACCCCGGCATGGACCTGCGCGACATCGAGATCCAGACCCTGGCCGGGCGCAGCCTGCCGGTGGCGGCGCAGGCGTTTCTGGAGCTACTCAAGGAGCGGCTACCGCAGCCATGGTAGCCCTGGTCGTGGGTTATTCGCTATGCGGGTCATCACCCGGGAGTCCCAGGCGAATCGGGCCGCCGGGCGCCGTGGCATCCACCAGCACACCGCCGCGCGTGACGCGCAAGCGGTGCTGCTGTGCCAAAGCCTGCGCCACCTGCCTGACGTGGGGCATGTGCTGACGCCAGGCGCCACCCTCGGAGGCCAACGTCCGGGCGACCTCTGACGGGCAGATCGTCGTGTGCGGCTTGCGCTGTGCGAGCAAGGCGAAGATCTGCGCTTCCACGTCTACGTCGGTCATGGCGCACTCGTGGTGTTGCGACCCCTGCTCAATACCCGTGCTGCGCGCGAAAATCCCGCGCCTTGCCAAAGTGCCCGTTGCCAATGAAAGGTACGGGCGGGCGCAGTGCCGACAGCGGCGAGGGGTGGTTGGAGGTGAGCACCAGGTGCCCCCGGTCTGCGGGAATCCACGCCCGCTTGGACTGGGCGTGCGAGCCCCAGAGCATGAACACCACCGGGCGCGGCCCCTCGGCAACGTGGCGGATGACGGTGTCGGTCAGCACCTCCCAGCCTTTGCCTGCGTGGCTGGCGGCCTGGCCCTCTTCGACCGTCAGGCAGGTGTTGAGCAGCAGCACGCCGTTTTTGGCCCACTTGACCAGGCTGCCGCCGGGGTTGGGGAACGGGGGAAACGCCACCCCCAGGTCGCGCTGCATTTCCTTGAAGATGTTTTGCAGCGAGGGCGGCAGGCGCACGCCCGGCGCGACAGAAAACGCCAGCCCCTCGGCCTGGCCCCGGCCGTGGTACGGGTCCTGCCCCAGGATGACCACGCGCACCTCCTCGGGCGGCGTCAGCTCCAGCGCACGCAGCGGCTGGGGCGGAAAGATCGCAGCCCCCGCCTGCAACCGCGCCTGCAAAAACGCGAGCAGTGCCTGCCCACGCGCGCCGGCAAAGAACGCGTCCACCAAGGGCTGCCAGCCCGGGGCCACCGGCCAGTCGGCGGGATGGGCCGTCTGGAGTTGCGTGGCGGGCATTTCAGAGGGATTCATGCGAAATGGGCTGGAAGCGCAGGTGATATATGCACCAACAGCTATCAAAAAGATAGTAATTGTTCGCTGTCAAGCAAACAGCTTGGCCAGCGCCAGGCCGGGGTCGTCGGCGCGCATGAAGGCCTCGCCCACCAGGAAGGCGTGCACGCCCGCGTCGCGCATGGTCTTCACGTCGGCAGGCTTCAGGATGCCCGACTCGGTGACCAGCAGGCGGTCGGCGGGCACGTCTTTGAGCATGTCCAGGGTCGTGTCCAGCGTGACTTCGAAGGTGCGCAGGTTGCGGTTGTTGATGCCGACCAGCGGGGTCTTGAGCTTCAGCGCGCGCTCCAGCTCGGCGCGGTCATGCACCTCCACCAGTACCGCCATGTCCAGGCTACGGGCGATGGCTTCAAAGTCGGCCATCTGGGCATCGTCCAGGCAGGCCGCGATCAGCAGGATGGCATCGGCGCCCATCGCGCGCGATTCGTAGATCTGGTACGCGTCCACCATGAAGTCCTTGCGCAGCACGGGGAGCGTAGTGCTCGCGCGGGCCTGCTTGAGGTAATCGGGCTGACCCTGGAAGAACTGCCGGTCGGTCAGCACCGACAGGCAGGCCGCGCTGACCTTGCCATCGCCTTCCATGTAGCTCTGGGCGATGTCGGCCGGCTCAAAGTCGGCGCGCAGCACGCCCTTGCTGGGGCTGGCCTTCTTGATCTCGGCAATCACTGCCGCCTGGCCCTTGGCGATCTTGGCCCGCAGCGCGCCTTCAAAGTCGCGCGTGAGCACGCGGCTCTCGGCATCGGCGCGCATGGCATCGAACGGCAGGCGCTTTTTGGCGGCGGCCACTTCTTCGTGCTTGACGGCCACGATCTTGTTGAGGATGTCACTGCTCATGGTGGGCTGCCTTGTCGGTTTCATTGGGCTCGGCGGAGCCCTGTTTCAGAATGCGGGTGAACACGCGGTGCATCACGACCCCAGCCACGATGAACAGGGCAGAGACGCCCAGTGCAATCCAGGTGCCAGGGTCGTGCCACATGGCTACGTCAGGCCGTCGTATCAGACCGCTGCCGCCAGCGCATGCGTGCGCGTGACCACCTGCTCAAGCTTGGCCAACGCGGCGCCGGAGGCAATCGCGGCGCGTGCCTTGGCAATGCCAGTCTGGATGGAGTCGGCCACATTGGCGGCGTACAAGGCCACGCCTGCGTTCAGGCAAACAATGTCCTGCGCAGCGCCGGGTTCGCCCTTGAGCACGCCGATCAGCATCTCACGCGACTGCTCGGGTGTTTCGACCTTGAGCGCCCGGTTGCTGGCCATCGGCAGGCCGAAGTCTTCAGGGTGGATCTCGTATTCGGTGATCTGGCCGTTCTTCAGCTCACCGACCAGCGTGGCGGCGCCCAGGCTCACTTCGTCCATGCCATCGCGGCCATAGACCACCAACGCATGCTCGGCGCCCAGGCGCTGCAGCGCGCGCACCTGGAAGACCACGAGGTCGGGGTGGAACACGCCCATCAGGATGTTGGGTGCGCCCGCCGGGTTGGTGAGTGGGCCGAGGATGTTGAAGATGGTGCGCACGCCCAGCTCCTTGCGCACCGGGGCCACGTTCTTCATGGCGGGGTGGTGGTTGGGCGCGAACATGAAGCCGATGCCGACGTCGGCAATGCACTGGGCGATCTGCTCGGGCTTCAGGGTGATGCGGATGCCCAGGGCTTCCATCACATCGGCGCTGCCGCTCTTGCTCGACACGCCGCGCCCGCCATGTTTGCTGACCTTGGCGCCCGCAGCGGCGGCCACGAACATGGAGCAGGTGGAGATGTTGAACGTGTTAGCACCGTCGCCGCCCGTGCCCACGATGTCCACCATGTGGGTCGCGTCCTTGACGTGCACCTTGGTACTGAACTCGCGCATCACCTGCGCGGCGGCGGTGATCTCGCCGATGGTTTCCTTCTTCACACGCAGGCCGGTGATGATGGACGCCGCCATGACCGGCGAGAGTTCGCC
>Ga0066255_1001588_pt1 | contig 10456 bp, 10 predicted proteins | sample ThiBiot_750_biof_FD_71148 | JGI IMG/M metagenome (GOLD analysis project Ga0066255, IMG submission 71148) | Wastewater bioreactor microbial communities from Cape Town, South Africa - Thiocy_expt_750_biof (version 2) | ecosystem: Engineered > Bioreactor > Thiocyanate-remediating >... | reverse complement strand
GATCTGCTTCGCCGCGTTGATCGCGCTGCAGTACACGCCGACGCTGCTGCTGGTTTACCTGATGGTGGTGGCGCAGGGTTTCCTCGGCTACGGCTTCACCTCGATCATGGGCGCGGTGGTCGCGGAAATCTTCCAGGGCAAACAGTTCGGCACCATCTTCGGCACCATCACGCTTGCGGCGCTGGCCGGCGGGGCGGCGGGACCATGGGTGACGGGCATCCTGCACGACATCTATGGCGACTACACGCTCGCCTTCGCGATCGGCATAGTCGTTAGCGCACTGTCGGCCGTCGCGATCTGGCTTGCATCGCCGCGCAAGGTCCGCGCCGTCGCGGGGCAGATGCACCGGATTGCGAAGACGGCTTGATCTTTCCGCGCGATCTTACTCGCTCGTCATTGCGAGGAGCGCTTGCGACGAAGCAATCCAGCTATCTGTCAGCTCTCAGAAATGGATTGCTTCGCTCCGCTCGCAATGACGAAAAATTTCTAGTTCTGCACACTCACATCGATCTGCGCGCGATAACCCGCACGCAAGGCATTGACGATCGACGACGGCGTCAGAAGTTATGCATCTGTCAGATTTGCAGCAGCGCGGCTGTAACCACCGAACGACCACAGCCATGGCTCGCTCCTTGCGATCACATAGCTCTCGCCATCCGCCGTCACCATCGCGCCGTCCGGCAGATCGGACAGTTTTCTGCGCAGCGGATGAAGACGCTTCACCTTCCCGTCGAGGCGCTCGGCATGCAGCACCGCGTCCATTTCGGGCGCGCGAGGCTTGCCGCGCCTGTTGCCCTCCGCCCACGCATCGCGGAACGCTTCGGCATCCGCGCGGCGGCAATAGAAGCACGGGCGGTGCCCCGCCGCGAATGACGTCGCTTCATCGAGAAAAAACAGTTCCGTCCAGCTTCGCCCGCCCATCACCTTGCGCCTGCGCCCGCGAAATTCGCAAGTACAGGTAATCCACGCCTTCGAAGACCATCGCCGGTTCAGCAGCGTTTTCGTCGCCGGGTCATGGATGATCCCGCGATTGCCGGTGAAGCGGCCGCGATGCGCGGTCGCGACAATCTCCCCGAACGGCGACACGCGATTTTGCAGGGGCATAAAGCTGATTTCCAGGTCGTTACACAAACTCTCAACGAGTCGTCCCGGCGCACGCCGGGACCCATAACCACCGAACTACCGATAAAGATCAGGTGGTCGAACCTTTCTCCGCAAAATACATCGACAGGGAGTATGGGTCCCGGCGTGCGCCGGGACGACCCGAAAACCGATAATTCGCGGAGCGAAATCGAAGCCTCAGTTCAGCACATCCTGATTGATCACATTCTCGCGGATCGGATGGCCGTCGAGCGCGCTGAGAATGTTTTTCGCGGTCTGCAGGCTCATGCGGTCCAGCGCCTCGCGGGTCACGCCCGCCACATGCGGGGCCATGATGACGTTGTCGAGCGCGAACAGCGGATGATCCGGACGCGGCGGCTCCTGCGCGAACACGTCGATGCCCGCGCCCGCGATCGTGCCGGAGGTCAATGCCGCATGCAGCGCCGCCTCATCGACAATGCCGCCGCGCGCGGTGTTGATCAGATAGGCCGTCGGCTTCATCTTCTGCAATTGCGCCGTGCTGAACAGATTGACCGTCTCGGGCGATTTCGGGCAGTGGATCGAGACGAAATCCGCGCGCGGCAGCGCCGCGTCGAGATCGCTCACTGATTCGGCGCCCGCCTGTTCGATCTCCGCCGCGCTCTTGAACGGATCGTAGACCAGCACATTCATTTCCATCGCCACCAGCCGCTTCACCAGCCGCGTGCCGATCCGCCCGAATCCGATCACCAGCGCGGTGCGCCCGAGCAGGTCATAGGGAATCGTCACAAGGCGTTTGGTCCAGTTGCCGGTCTTCACCAGCGTGTCCAGCTCAGCGGCGCGCTTGGCCAGCGCCAGCATCATGAACAGCGCGCATTCGGCCACCGACGGCGAATTGGCGACGCCCGTGGTCATCAGCGGAATCCTGTGGGCGCTGAGCGCCGTCACATCCACCGCGTCGTAGCCGACGCCGATCCGTGTCACCACCTTCATCTCGCCGGACGAGACGATCTCGTTCGCGCCGAAAGCCGTGGCGCCCAGCGCGACGCCATTGACCGGCGCATGCGCCCGCAGCATGGCGTTGAAATCCGCCGCCGAGATGGTGTTGGGAAATTCGATCATCTCGATATCGCCACGCTCCTGCAACAGCGCCCGACCGTCCGGCGATAAAGTTTCCACGATCAGAAGTTTCTTCTTGTTGGTGGCCATTTCATCCCCTGCCTGTTCTTCGTTATCGTCGCAAATGCGCAGCATCATTGCCGCAATTATATTGATCGTCCAGCGCTTGCCGTGACCTCCCGGCGCGGGCACACTCTGCCGCGCCGGGCCTCCGGCCCCCGCCAACGAGACAACAACAGGAGATCAGCCCGTGACCCAGGCCGCCCCCCATCCCGCATCGCTGCTCGAAGCGCTGACCCGCTACGACACGCCGACGATCTGCAATGCGCTGGAAGTGGTCGCGCCCGAGCGGCGGCTGACGGGCTTTACCACGAAGCCGCTGGTCTGCCCGTTTCCGGACCTGCCGCCTATGGTCGGCTATGCCCGCACCGCAACAATCCGCGCCACGTCCGCCTCGCCGCTCTCCGCTGCCGATGCGCGTGCGCAACGCGTGGCTTATTATGAGTATTGCGGCACAGGCATCGGCCCGCGGATCAGCGTCATTCAGGATCTCGACGGCGCGAATATCGGCTTCGGCGCGTTCTGGGGCGAAGTGAACAGCTCCGTTCACAAGGCGCTCGGTTGCCTCGGCGTCGTGACCGACGGATCGATCCGCGACATTCCCGCCTGGGCACCGGGCTTTCAGGCGCTGGCCGGCAGCATCGGCCCCTCCCATGCCTATGTGCATCTTGCAGGCTTCGGCGAATCCGTCTGTGTCGCGGGCATGACGGTGCGGTCCGACGATCTGATTCATGCGGACCGGCATGGCGCAGTCGTGATTCCGGCCAACATTGCCGACAAGGTGCCGGATGCGGCGAGACTGTGCGAACGACGAGAGGAACCGATCCTCAGCATCGCGCGCAGTTCATCCTTCACCGTCGAAAAGCTGAAGGAAGCGCTGGCCCGTTCAGCGGAGATTCATTAGCATCTTACGCGAAGAGCCAAGCCTCATGGTGAGGAGCGAGGCAAAGCCTCGCGTCTCGAACCATGAGGCCGCCACACCAGACCCTCATCCTTCGAGACGCGCGCGAGGTGCGCGCTCCTCAGGATGAGGATGTCGCAACCGCAAACAGGAGCAGGTATGAAAGTTGTCCTCGGCATTATCGTGGGCGTGGTCATTGGCTTTCTGGCCATGACCTATTTCAAGACCGGCCATCTGCCGTTCTGACCGCCGCGCGAAACAATTCGGAATCCGATGCCTCTCTCCCCGCACTACCGCGCCTCGACCAGCCATGCCGCGCTCGGTCCGGAATTCTACGATGTCGTCGCGGCGGCCACGTTTCCGGATCATATCCTGCGCTATCGCAATCAGCGCGCAGCGAAGACAGTGGGCCTCGACACGCTCACCGACGATGAGTGGATCGCGCATTTCGGCCGCTTCGCGCCGCTGAACGGCAGTTTCGAGAAGCCGCTGGCGCTGCGCTATCACGGCCACCAGTTCCGCGTTTACAACCCCGAACTCGGCGACGGACGCGGCTTCCTGTTCGCACAGCTTCATGACGACAAGGGCCGCCTGCTCGATCTTGCCACCAAGGGCAGCGGCCGGACGCCGTGGTCGCGCACCGCCGACGGACGCCTGACGCTGAAAGGCGGCGTGCGCGAGGTGCTGGCGACATCGATGCTGGAAGCGCTCGGCGTCGACACCTCCAAATCCTTCAGCCTGATCGAAACCGGCGAGGAACTGGTGCGCGGCGACGAGCCCTCGCCCACGCGTTCCTCGGTGCTGGTGCGGCTCAGCCATTCGCATATCCGCATCGGCACCTTCCAGCGGCAGGCGTTTCACCGCAGCGCCGCCAACATCGAGACGCTGCTCGACTACACCATCAAGACCTACATGCCGGATGTCTGGCGCGACGATGCGTCCGCGCGCGCCATCGCGTTTCTGGAAGAGGTCTGCCGCCGCGTCGCGCGCACCGGCGCGCAATGGATGGCAGCGGGCTTCGTTCATGGCGTGCTCAACACCGACAACATCAATGTCACCGGCGAGAGCTTCGACTATGGGCCGTGGCGTTTCCTGCCGGTGCTGGAGCCGGGGTTCACCGCCGCCTATTTCGATGAGCAGGGTCTTTATGCCTATGGCCGCCAGCCCGACGCGCTGTTCTGGAATCTGGTGCGGCTGGCCGAATGCCTGCTCGTGGTCGCCAACAAGGAGCAGCTTGAGGCCGCGCTGAACGTGTTCGAGCCTGCGCTGCGCGCCGACTTCACCGCGATGATGCTCAAGCGCCTCGGCGTGAAGCCGCAAAGCCTGGAGCGCGACAACGAACTGTCGCGCGCGCTATGGGCCTTCCTGTCCGAAAGCAAGGCACCGTTCGAGCAGACCTTCTTCGACTGGTTCGGCGGCCTCGCCAGCGCGGACCGCGCGGGCAACAGCCCGTCGAAGGATTTCTATGCGGCGGACTCCTTCCAGCAGGTGCGCGAAGCACTCAAGGACTTCACGCCGCGCGACGGCGTCGATCTCGGCCATCCGTTCTTCACACGGCGCGACGCCTGTTCGATGCTGATCGACGAGGTGGAAGCGATCTGGAAACCGATCGCCGACAGCGACGACTGGTCGGTGTTCCACGCCAAGCTGGCCGACATCGACCAGATGCGCGCGGCGTATGGGTTGATATCCTGACATCGCGTCATCCTGAGGCGCTCGCCGCTCTTGCGGCGAGCCTCGAAGGATGCGCGGCCACGCAATCGTCACCCTTCGAGGCTCGCAAGTGCTCGCACCTCAGGATGACGGCGCATCGTATCCGTGGGGGCCCGGCTTTCGCCGGGACGACACGGAAAATTACGCCACCTTCTTGCGTGGCTCCGTGGCCTTGAAGGTGCCATCGAGAAAACCGGTCAGGCGCTTGCGGATGATGAACTCCGCTTCTGTCATAATGCGGTCGATCAGTTCCTTCACCGACGGAATGTCATGGATCAGACCTGCGACCATGCCGCAGCTCCACGCGCCCGCATCCATGTCGCCGTTGATCATGACCTTTGGATAGATGCCGGCGACTTCCTCGATGATGTCATCGATCTTGAGGTTCTTGCCCTTCTCGCGCTCAATCTCGATCAGCTTTTCGACGTTCTTGTTATTGAGCACGCGCTCGGTGTTGCGCAGCGCGCGCATGATGAGGCGGGTATCGAGTTCGGTCGCCTTGAGCAGCGCCTGCTTCACATTGGGATGCACCGGCGCTTCCTTGGTGGCGATGAAGCGCGTGCCCATGTTCATGCCCTGCGCGCCCATGGCCAGCGCGGCAACGAGACTACGCGCATCCGCCATACCGCCCGAGGCGACGAACGGAATCTTCAGTTCTTCTTCCGCGCGCGGCAGCAGGATCATGTTCGGAATATCATCCTCGCCGGGATGGCCGCCGCACTCGAAACCGTCGACGCTCACTGCATCGCAGCCGATCGATTCCGCCTTCAGCGAATGGCGCACCGAGGTGCACTTGTGAATCACCTTGATGCCCGCAGCCTTCAGCGCGGGCATGTATTGTTCCGGGCTGCGGCCTGCGGTTTCCACCGCCTTCACGCCGCCTTCCCTGATGGCGGCGATATATTCCGGATAAGGCGGCGCGGCGAAGGTCGGCAGGAAGGTGAGATTCACGCCGAACGGCTTGTCGGTCATGTCCTTGCACTTGGCGATTTCCTTCGCCAGCAGTTCCGGCGTCTTCTGCGTGAGGCCCGTGATGATGCCGAGGCCACCCGCGTTCGACACCGCGGCGGCAAGCTCCGCGAAGCCGACAAAATGCATGCCGCCCTGAATGATGCCGTGCTGGATGCCGAACAGATCCGTAATTGCCGTTTTCATGCGTTTCCTCCTGTGATGCGCGCAGGATACCGGCGCCGCCGCGAAGCACAATGTTTTGCCGCAGCAGGCCTGCCATGCCATTAGTTCTAAAATAGAACGTATCAGGAGGTTCAAGCGCGTCAAGGTAGTCAAAAGCCAGAGCAGCGTGTATCAGGGCGGCGACTAAGCCATGATCCGACAACGGAATTTCCCTTGAGCCAGCAGCAACCCGTCAAACCGTTCCTTGAAGTCCTGAACGGACGCCGCCAGAACGTGCCGCCGGTCTGGATGATGCGGCAGGCCGGACGCTACCTGCCGGAATATCGCGAGCTGCGCGCCACAGCCGGCAGCTTTCTCGACCTCTGCTTCAATCCGGAATGGGCCGCCGAGGTGACGCTGCAGCCGATCCGCCACTTCGGCTTCGATGCGGCGATTATCTTCTCCGACATTCTGGTGGTGCCGCATGCGCTCGGGCGCAGCGTGCGCTTCGAGGCCGGCGAAGGCCCGCGTCTCGATCCGCTCGACACGCCGGAGCAGATCAAGACGCTGGCGCGCGCCGCCGACTTTGGCAAGCTCGAGCCGGTCTATGAAGCGCTGCGCCGGGTGCGCGCCGCGCTCGATCCCAAAGTCACGCTGATCGGATTCTGCGGCGCGCCGTGGACGGTGGCGACCTACATGGTCGCGGGGCGCGGCACGCCCGATCAGGCGCCCGCGCGGATGCTGGCCTATCGCGAGCCGGACGCCTTCGCGGCCATCATCGACGTGCTGGTGGAGAATTCGATTCAATATCTGCTCGGCCAGCTTAACGCTGGAGCCGATGTGCTGCAGATCTTCGACACCTGGGCGGGCGTGCTGCCGCCGCGCGAATTCGCGCGCTGGTCGATCGAGCCGACGCGGCGCATTGTCGAAGGCGTTCGCGCAAAGGTGCCGGATGCGAAGATCATCGGCTTTCCGCGCGGCGCAGGCGCGCAGCTTCCCGGCTACGTCGAGGCGACGCGCGTCGATGGCGTCAGCATCGACTGGACGGCAGAGCCGTCATTGATCAGTGAACGCGTGCAGACTCGCGTCGCGGTGCAGGGCAATCTCGATCCGCTGGCGCTGATCGCGGGCGGCGCGGCGCTCGACCGCGCGGTGGACGATGCGTTGGCGAGCTACGCCAAGGGCCGCTACATCTTCAATCTCGGCCACGGCATCCAGCCCGAGACACCCATCGCCCACGTGGAGCAGATGCTCGCACGTGTGCGGGGGTACCGAGGATAAAACGGAAATTTCTGCAGGTCGTCCCGGCGCTGCACTATTATTTGCAGACAACATCCTACGCCGGACGCGACGTCTCGATGATTGCCGCCGCGCCCTTCGCGAGCAGATCGAACGCCACCGCGCGGCCGAGTTCGCGCGGCTTGTCAGCAGGGCCGCTGCGCTGTGCTTCCAGCAACTGATCGCCGTCCAGATCGAGCACCGAGGCGGACAGCGTCATCTCGCGGCCGTCGATGGTGGCAAATCCCGCGATCGGCGAATTGCAATGGCCGTTGAGCACCCACAGCACCTCGCGCTCCGCGTCCGCGCACAGATGCGCGGCGGGATCGTCGATCAGCGCGAGATATTGCCGCGTCCGCCAATCGTTCGCCGCGCACTCCACAGCGACAATGCCCTGCCCTGCCGCCGGCAGGATTTCATGTGCGGTGAATTCATGCGCGATGCGGTCCGCGAGGCCGACACGCTCGAGGCCCGACCGCGCCATGATCAAGGCATCGGCGGGACCGACCGCGCCGCCATCCGGCAGGCGCTGCTTCTCGCCGTTGTCGAGCTTGCGCACGCGCGTATCGGCCGCGCCGCGGAAATGAATCACCTCGATCTCCGGAAACAGTCGCCGCACATAGGCGGCGCGGCGCACCGCGTTGGTGCCGATCCTGAAGCCCTTTCCCTTGGTGCGTTTGAGATCATCGAGCGTCACACCCTCGCGCAGCACCAGCGCATCGGTCGGCGGATCGCGCGACAGCGTCGCGCCGATCACAAGCCCCGGCGTATCCTCGTTGCCCGGCATGTCCTTCAACGAATGCATCGCCGCGTGCAATTCGCCCGCGATCATCGCGGCGCGGATTTCCGCGACAAAGGCGCCGCCCTTGCCGCCATGGGGCAACAGCAATCCGGTCTGGTCGGTGTCGCCGCGGGTCTCGAACTTGACGATCTCGACATCGAGGCCGGGAGCCGCCGCGGCGAGCCGCCGCGCGATTTCCTCGGTCTGCGCCAGTGCCATCGTGCTCTTGCGCGTGCCGATCCGCATTGAAACTGCTGCCACGTCTGCTCCGTTACCGCTCCGGCGCGAAAATTGCGCCGGGTCATTTGATCCAACAATAGGGCGATGAATCTTCTGAATTCAAAACAGGTGTAGCCCAAAGCCGGTCCGGTCCGCTACTGGTGCTACGGGCGGATCTTTTGTCAAAAAGACCTTGCGGGCGCGCGTCCGGGCCGAATAATCCGGATGTGCGAATAGACATGAACAGTGCGGTGCGAGACCATGACGATTGATGGCGAGACATCCGGCGGCGCGGCCGAACTGGCGGCGCATCCCCTGCGCGTGTCGATTCTGGGCGAGGTCCACGCCCGCCCCTTCACGCCAGTGGCCGTCCCCTCGCGCATTCTTCATTTCGCCTTCGACACATCCGGCCCGCGCGCGCAGACCGACCGCGCCAATCTGGTGAAGTTCTGCGCCATGCGCGGCCTGCCGATGCCGCTGGCCACCGAGAAGCATCATCGCGCGGCATTCGGTGCGACAGTGCTGCGCTGGGAGCAGCATTCCGAATTCACCACCTACACATGGGAGCTTGTCTCCGATCCCGGCAATTCGCCGTTCTTTCCGGATGTGGCGTCGCTGGCGTCCTTGATGCGACAGGTGCCTCAGCCCGGTCCCTTGTTGGTGGCGGTCGACCTGCATCTGCTGGCGGACCAGCCCGAGCGCGCCGCACCCGTGCGCCTGTTCGACAAGGCGAGCCTTGCGATTGCGGAAACCGCTGACGGCACGGCGCTGTACGCCACCGACTTTCAGCTCGATCCGTCGGGCTTCGTGCGCATTCTTGTGCTGGACCGTGGCCTCACGCCGGAAAGCGCGGGTGCGCTGGTGCAGCGTGTGCTCGAGATCGAGACGTATCGCACGCTGGCGCTGCTCGGCCTGCCGGAAGCGCAGCGGCTGTCGCCGTCGATCGGCGCGAGCGAACGGCGGCTGGTGGAAACCACCGAGGAGATGCAGCGCGCCAGCGATCTCGACAGCAATCATCGCCTGCTCGACGAACTGACCGCGCTGGCGGCCGAGGTCGAGGCGGGCGCGGCCGCGAGCGTGTTTCGTTTCGGCGCCAGCCGGGCCTATGAGGAAATCGTCGAGCAGCGGCTGGAAACCATCGGCGAAAAGAGCGTCGGAAGCTGGCCGACATGGTCCTCGTTCCTCGCGCGGCGCATGAAGCCCGCGCTGCGGACCTGCGTCACCATCGAACAGCGTCAGGCCAGCCTGTCGCTGAAACTGGCGCGCGCCGCGAACCTGCTGCGCACCCGCGTCGATGTCGAACTCGAACAGCAGAATCAGGAACTGCTGAAATCGATGAACGCGCGCACGCGGCTGCAACTGCGCCTGCAGACCACCGTCGAAGGCCTGTCGGTCGCGGCAATCACCTATTACGTGGTGAGCCTGTTCGGCTATCTGGCGAAAGCCGCGCATGACAGCGGAAAGCTGCATATCGAACCAACCATCGTTACGGCGGGATTCATTCCCGTTGCCGCACTGACGATCTGGTGGACGGTCCGCCGCATCCGCAAGTCCCATATCGGCGGCGAAGACTGAAGCCAAATCTTGCCGGGCGCATCGCTCCCGGCCTACAACATCCATTCCATGCGGCTGTTGCGGCCGCCCATCAGACAGCCGGAGAAGCCGTCAATGACGCCCGCCCTCGCGCGCCTCACCTTCCTTGCGCCTTTGTTCGTCCCCGCCAATCGTCCGGAGCGCTATCACAAGGCGGCCAATTCCGGCGCGGACGGCGTCATCATCGATCTGGAGGATGCCGTTGCGCCCGGCGACAAGGATGCCGCGCGCGAAACCCTGCGCCGCGCGTCGATCCCGGTGAACTCCGTCGTCCGCATCAATGCCGCCGCGACGCGCTGGCACGCGGACGATGTCGCGGCGGTGAAGGCGCTTGCGGTCGGCGTCATGCTGCCCAAGGCGGAGTCCGCCGAGCAACTTAAGACATTGCGCGCCTCGGTTGGAGATCGTCCGATCATCGCGCTGATCGAGTCCGCGCAGGGCCTCGCCGCGGTGCGCGAGATGCAGCACAAGATACACCCCCTCTTTTGTTTTTGATTTTGCGTTTTGCGCGCCGTTGGGGTAGCAGCAGCAGCAGCAGCACGTAGGACGGCTCGCTTGGGGGCCTCACAGGCAGCCGCTGAAGGGGACCCGCTTGAAAG
>Ga0066255_1002612_pt1 | contig 10475 bp, 10 predicted proteins | sample ThiBiot_750_biof_FD_71148 | JGI IMG/M metagenome (GOLD analysis project Ga0066255, IMG submission 71148) | Wastewater bioreactor microbial communities from Cape Town, South Africa - Thiocy_expt_750_biof (version 2) | ecosystem: Engineered > Bioreactor > Thiocyanate-remediating >... | reverse complement strand
CGGGTCCATGCGAAGCGCAGCCTCGCGCGCGATCTGTTCGGTCTGCGACGCCGTGTCGTTACGCGAGTTGCGCTGCCTGCGCCGCATTCGCCGGCGGCGGGTCGCCATCTCCGCCGCGACGAGCGCGAGCCCCGCGGCGAGCCCCGCCCCGATCGCCGGGGCCAGCAGCTTGAAATCGAACGGGCCGGGCGTCACCAGGCCGATGCCGATCTCGCGCCAGCCGAGCGGCACGACGGAGAACGGCAGCAGCGCCGTGCAGACGATCAGCCCGACGACGGCGAACGTGAGGGCCCACGGGGCGCTGCGGGGCAGCACCGGCGGCGCCGGCGCCCAGCGCACGTCGGGCTCGGGCGTCCACGACGCAGAGGCCGCGGCATCCACATTCACCGGTGCCGCCACCGGCACCGGCTCGGTGAACTCGCGCTGGAAGCCGCCGCGGTGCGCCCCGGGGAGCGCCGCACTGTCGGCGGGGGCGACGTCGGTCGACGGTGCGTCCAGCCGCGTGTCGACGCACGGGACGGGCACGTCGGGCGCGGGGCCGGGGCGGTCGTCACTCATCCCACGGCCTCCCCGGCGACCTGGATCTGCGTCACCGGCAACGTCGAATCCGCGCCGAACGCGAGGCGCGAGGGCGGGCGTCCGCTCGCGATGAGCTCGGACGCGAGCGCGGCGATCATGGCTCCGTTGTCGGTGCACAGGCTCAGCGGCGGAATGCGTACGGCGACCCCCGCCTCGGCCGCGCGCGCGAGCGCGACCTCGCGCAGGCGCCGGTTGGCGATGACGCCGCCGCCGAGCAGCAGTCGCGGCACGCCGTGGTGCGCGCAGGCGTCGAGTGCCTTCGTGACGAGCACATCGACGACCGCTTCGCGGAAGGATGCCGCGACATCGGCCACGGCGACCTGCTGCCCCGACGCGTCGGCCTGCTCGACCCAGCGAGCGACGGCTGTCTTCAGGCCGGAGAAGGAGAAATCGTAGCGGTGCGCCGCCATGTCGGACGCGCGGGACAGCCCGCGCGGGAAGCGGATGGCCGACGGGTCGCCGCCCGCGGCGGCGCGGTCGATCTCCGGTCCGCCGGGGTAGGGCAGCCCGAGGATGCGCGCGATCTTGTCGAAGGCCTCTCCGGCGGCGTCATCGAGGGTCTCGCCGAGAAGCTCCACGTCGCTCACGAGGTCACGCACGAGAAGCAGCGAAGTGTGTCCGCCGCTGACCAGCAGCGCGACCGTCGGGTAGTCGACGTCCTCGCCGGTGAGCAGGTCGGCGGCGATGTGTCCGACGAGATGGTTGACGGCGTACAGCGGCTTGTCGAGACCGACCGCAAGGGCCTTGGCGGCGCCGATGCCGACCATGAGCGCACCGGCGAGCCCCGGCCCGCTCGTGACGGCGACGGCATCCACGTCGGTGAGGGCGATGCCGGCCTCGGCCACGGCGGCGGCGATCGCCGGCTGCAGCGCCTCCAGGTGCGCGCGGGCGGCGACCTCGGGCACGACGCCGCCGAAGCGGGCGTGCTCGTCCATCGAGCTCGAGATGGTGTTGCTGAGGAGGGTGCGGCCTCGGACGATGCCGATGCCGGTCTCGTCGCAGCTGGTCCCGATGCCGAGCACGAGCGGTTCGCTGGCGGTCATGAGCACACTCCCCCGGTCTGCGTCTGCGCGCCGTGGCCCGCGACCCAGGCGACGAGATCGAGCTTCATGACGACGGCATCCACGTCATCGGGCTGGTAGTAGCGGGGGCGACGCGCGATCTCGAGGAATCCCTCCGAGACGTACAGCGCGGACGCGGTCGGATTGTCGGCACGCACCTCGAGGAACACTTCGCGCGCCCCGCGCTGCCGCGCCGCCTCGAGGAGTGCCCGCAGCAGCGTACGCCCGCGTCCCCGGCCCCGGGCGGAGGCGGCGACCGTGATCGTCTGGATGTCGGCGTCTGCGGCGCGGGCGACGGCGCGGACCCCGCCGTATCCGAGCAGGCGACCCGCCTCGACGTCGACGAGGTAGTGCGCGTGCGGCGAGAGAAGCTCCTCGCGCATCATGGGCTCGCTCCACGCGTCGGTCGGAAACGACGTGCGTTCGAGGTCCATGATGTCGGCGAGGTCGTCGACGGTGGCGGCGCGCAGCGTCATGCGCGCCCCTCGACGCCCGGGCGGATGACGCTCTTCGGCAGCGTCACGTCGGGAGCACGCAGGTACAACGGCTCCGGACCGGCGAGTTCGCGTCCCGCGGCGACGGCGCGGGCCGCGACGACGGCGAGCATGGCCGCGCTGATCGTCGTCGCCTCGACGCGGTCCGCCTCGTGTGCGGACAGCACCGCGTCGATCTCGGCGCGTAGGGCCAGGGCCGGTCCCGTCGCGCGGATCGGAAGACCGTCGGCATCCAAGCCCTCGTACACCGAATACGCGACCTCACGCCGGCGGGCGTCGGTGACGACGGCGAACCGGCGCGCCTCGGCGTAGGGATCGGCGATCGCATCGTCCAGGAGGATCGCGAGCGCCGCCGCGTCGTGACTGGGCACGGCGACGACGGGAAGGTTCCGGGCGAGAGCGAAGGCGCGCGCGGCCGCGATACCCACCCGCAGCCCCGTGAAGGGGCCCGGGCCCATCCCGGCCGCGACGTGTGTGAGGCTGACCGGCTCTGCCACCCCGGTCTGTCCGACCGGGCCCCGGGCCGCGTCGGCGAGCGCGTCGCGCAGGAGGTCGCCGATCACTTCGGCGTGACCGAGCGGGTTGTCGCTGGTGCGGTCGGCGCGAACCGCGCCGTCGGGATCGACGATGCCGACGGCGGTGCCGAGCGAGGTGTCGATGCCGAGGATCACGTTTCCAGGGTAATCGCGCTCAGCGCCCGCCGGAGCGCTCACCCGTGCCGGGTGATGCGCACGCGCCGCGGTGCGGCGTCCTCCATCGCGGCCATGTGGGGGCCGGCGGTGCCGCAGGCGTTGTCGACGCCGGTGCCGCTCCAGCCCCGGTCGATCTCGACCTCCCACCAGCGGTCGGCGACGGCATCCGCGAACGGCGCCGCCCACTCGGCGACGACGACCGCATGGGCGAAATCGATGTCGAGATCGTCGAGCTCTCCGTCGGTGCCGAGCCGGTAGGCGTCGACGTGCACGAGGGCGGGACCATCGGCGAGCGAGGGGTGGGTGCGGGCGATGACGAAGGTCGGGCTCTGCACGCGGCCGCGCACCCCCAGCTCGGCGGCGATACCGCGCGTCAACGTCGTCTTACCCGCGCCGAGGGGCCCCGTCAGCACGACCAGATCACCGGCGCCCAGCGCGCGGCCGAAAGCCCGCCCCAGTTCTTCCATCTCTGCGGGCGAGGCGATCTCGCGCTGCCCGACGAACTCATCCAATCCGCTCATGCGATCACCGTTTCGTCTTCTCTCCGCCCGCTGCAACGCCGCGGACAGGTCGCGGATTCCCGCGGGACGCGGGCGCAGCGCGCATCGGTGAGCTCACGCCGCGCCCTCGCGCCGCGGCACGCGCGCACCGATGCGGGTGACGATCTCGTAGTTGATGGTGCCCGCGGCATCCGCCCACACCTCCACCGGCGGCGCCCCCAGCGTCGGGTCGCCGAACAGGACGGCTTCGTCGCCCACCGCGACGGGGTGATCACCGACGTCGACGACGAACTGGTCCATCGCGATGCGACCGGCGACCGGGAAGACCTCCCCGCCGATACGGACGGCGGCGCCCCCGGATGCCGCGCGCGGCACACCGTCGGCGTAGCCCGCGGGGATCAGGGCGAGTGTGGTCGCCCGCGTCGTGCGGTAGCCGTAGCCGTAGGAGACGCCCTGGCCGGCGGGCACGCGCCGGACAGCGGCGACGGCGGCGCGAAGCGTCATCGCGGGTCGCAGGCCCAGATCGGCGGAGGTGCGGTCGGCGAACGGCGACAGCCCGTAGATCGCAATGCCGAGCCGGACGCACCCGAAGCGCGATTCGGGCAGGGCGATGGCCGCGTGCGAAGCGGCGATGTGCCGCAGCTGCGGGGCGAGGCCATGGGATGCCGCGAGGGCGAGCCCGTCGCTGAAACGCTCGATCGCCGCGCGGTCATCGGCGGCGGACGTGTTCGACAGATGGCTGAAGATGCCCACGACCCGCAGGCGCCCGATGCGCTCCAGACGGGCGGCCTCGGCGAAGGCGACCGCGTAGTCGGCGGGGGCGAGCCCGTTGCGGCCGAGGCCCGTCTCGATCTTCAGGTGCACGCCCACGGGGCGATCGGCCGACGCCGCCGCGGCGGCGGCCTGCAGCTGATCGATGCGGGAGACACCGAGCTCGATGCCACGGGAGGCGGCCTCGGCGAAGCGGGCGGCGGGCGCGTGGAGCCAGGCGACGATGGGGGCGTCGATGCCCGCGCGGCGCAGGGCCAGCGCCTCGTCGATGTCGGAGACGCCGATGCGGCGGACGCCCCCCTCGAGCGCCGCGCGGGCCGAACGCACGGCGCCGTGCCCGTAGCCGTCGGCCTTGACGACGGCGATGACCTCGGATGCCGTCAGCTGTCGCAGGTGCCGCACGTTCGCCGTGATCGCCGCGGTGTCGATGACGGCTTCGCGCAGCACGCCCTCGGGAAGTCTGCTCATGCGCTCTCCTGCGATTCGGCAATGACGTACGCGGTCGCCAAACCCGCGTCGTGACTGAGGGACAGATGCAGGGCGCCGATGCCGCGCGCGGCGACCGTGGCCGCCGTCTCGCCGCTCAGCGCGAAGACGGGCCGGCCCGACGGCTCGCTCGCCACCTCGATGTCTGTCCAGTGCACACCGTCCGAGCCGCCGAGCGCCTTGATCAGCGCCTCCTTGGCGGCGTAGCGGGCGGCCAAGGAGTGCGGCCTCAGGCCGCGCTCCCCCGGCGCGAAGAGACGCTCGATCAGCCGGGGCGTGCGCTGCAGCGAACGCTCGAAGCGCGGGATGTCGACGAGATCGACGCCGATTCCGATGATCACGGCATCCACCCCCTCCGCACGCCCGCCCCCGCCAGCCTACTGCGGCGGCGATTACTCGACGGTGACGGACTTCGCGAGGTTGCGCGGCTGGTCGACGTCCAGGCCCTTCGCGGTCGCGAGGCCCATGGCGAAGATGTGCAAGGGCACGACCGCGAGCAGCGGCTCGAACAGCGGGCCGGCCAGCGGGATGCGCAGCACCTCGTCGGCGAATGGCAGCACGGCGGCATCGCCCTCTTCGGCGACGGCGATGACGCGCGCGCCGCGGGCGCGGATCTCCTGGATGTTGGAGACGACCTTCTTGTGCAGCTCGGCCGACTCGCGGGGAGAAGGCACGATGACGAACACCGGCTGACCGGGTTCGATCAGCGCGATAGGGCCGTGCTTGAGCTCACCGGCGGCGAAGCCCTCCGCATGGATGTAGCTGATCTCCTTGAGTTTGAGCGCACCCTCCAGGGCGATCGGGTAGCCGACGTGACGGCCCAGGAACAGCACCGACTGGGTGTCGGCCATCCAGTGCGAGAACTGCTCGATGTGCGTCTGCTCCTCCTCGAGCACGCGCTGGATCTTGGCGGGGACCGCCTCGAGCTCGCGCACGTGCGTCGCCTGCTCGCCCACGGAGATCGTGCCGCGCAGGCGCGCGACGTGGAGGGCCAGCAGGTACAGCGCGGTGATCTGGGCGACGAAGGCCTTCGTGGAGGCCACGGCCACCTCGGGCCCTGCGTGCGTGTAGATCACGGCATCCGACTCGCGGGGAATGGTCGCGCCCTGCGTGTTGCAGATCGACAGCGTCTTGGCGCCCTGCTCGCGGGCGTACTTGACGGCCATCAGCGTGTCCATGGTCTCGCCCGACTGGCTGATCGAGACGACCAGCGTGTCCTCGCCGATGACCGGGTCGCGGTAGCGGAACTCGTGCGCGAGCTCCACGTCGACGGGGATGCGGGTCCACTGCTCGAGCGCGTACTTGCCGGTCTGACCGGCGTAGGCGGCGGTGCCGCACGCGATCACGACGATGCGACGGATGCCGGTGAACAGCTCATCCATGCCGTCGAGCTCGGGAATGGTCACCGTGCCGTCGTGCAGGCGCCCGCGAACCGTGTTCGCGACGGCCTCGGGCTCCTCGGAGACCTCCTTGGCCATGAACGAAGACCAGCCGCCCTTCTCAGCCGCCGAGGCGTCCCACACGACCTCGAACGGCTCGACCTCGACCGGCGCGCCGGAGAAGTCGGTCACCTCGACGCCGGCGGGCGTGATCGCGACAATCTCGTCCTGTCCGATCGCGAGCGCGTTGCGCGTGTGCTCGACGAAGGCGGCGACGTCGGATCCGAGGAAGTTCTCGCCCTCGCCGAGACCGATCACGAGGGGCGAGTTGCGGCGGGCGCCGACGACCAGTCCAGGCTGGTCGCGGTGCATCGCGAGGAGCGTGAAAGCGCCGTCCAGGCGCGAGACGACGGTGCGGAACGCGCCGACGAGGTCGCCGGAGGCCTGATACTCGCGGCCGAGGAGCACCGCGGCGACCTCGGTGTCGGTCTCGGAGCGGAACGTGTAGCCCTCGCTGAGCAGCTCGGCCTTCAGCTCGGAGAAGTTCTCGATGATGCCGTTGTGGATGACGGCGAGCTTGTCGTCGTCGGCAAGGTGCGGGTGCGCGTTCGCGTCGGTCGGACCGCCGTGCGTGGCCCAGCGCGTGTGACCGATGCCGGTGGTGCCGTCGGGCATCGGGTGGGCGGTGAGGTCGTCGCGCAGCACCTGCAGCTTGCCGGCGCGCTTGCGCATGTCCAGCTCCCCCGCACCGTCGATGACGGCGATGCCGGCGGAGTCGTAGCCGCGGTATTCCAGGCGGGCGAGCCCGGCGAGAAGGATGGCCTGGCTGTCGCGAGGGCCCACGTATCCGACGATTCCACACATGGGCTCCATGCTAGGTGCGCCCATTTGCGCGGAGCCCTCACAAACGCCGTGAATTCGGCGGATGTCGCCGTCAGAGCTTGCGCAGGCGCACCGACTCCACCGCGTGCGCCGCCGCCTTCTTCAGCACGAGGGTGGCGCGGTGGCGCGTGGGCGCGACGTTCTCGCGGAGGTTGGGCAGGTTGATCTCGTTCCAGTAGCCGAGGGCCGTCGTGACGGCCTCCTCGTCGGAGAGGTCGGCGAACACGTTGAAGAACGAGCTCGGGTTGCTGAACGCACCGCGGCGCAGGGCCAGGAACCGGTCGACGTACCACTGGGCGATGTCGGCTTCGTCGGCATCCACATAGATCGAGAAGTCGAAGAGGTCGCTGACGGCGACGTCGTGGGGCGTCGGCGGCGGCGAGAGCACGTTGAGCCCCTCCACGATGACGACGTCGGGGCGGCGGACGGTGACGTGCGCATCGGGGACGATGTCATAGCGCACGTGGGAGTAGAACGGGGCACGCACCTCCGCGGCGCCGGATTTGACCTCGGTGAGGAAGCTGACCAGGGCGCGACGGTCGTACGACTCCGGAAAGCCCTTGCGGTCCATCAGGCCGCGGCGCTCGAGCTCGGCGTTCGTGTAGAGGAAGCCGTCGGTGGTGACGAGCTCCACACGCGGCGTTCCCGGCCACCGGCTCATCAGTTCCCGCAGCAACCGCGCAATGGTGGACTTCCCGACCGCGACCGAACCGGCGACGGCGACCACGAACGGTGTCGTCGAGTCGGGTTCGCCGAGGAAGGCGGCCGTCTCGGCGCCGAGCCGCTTGGTGTTCTCGGCGTAGGTGCTCAACAGCCGGCTCAGCGGCAGATACACCTCGCGCACCTCGGCGAGGTCGAGCAGGTCGCCGATGCCGCGCAGCTGCACGACCTCGGTCTCGGTGAGCGGGGCGGGAATGCCGGCAGCCAAGCGTGCCCAGTCTGCGCGCCCGATCTCGCGGTACAGCGAGTCGATAGCCGTCTCGTCTTCGGTGGACATCGGGCCCACTCTATCTGTGGATACTCTGAACCCATGCGTCTCGGAGTCCTCGATATCGGCTCGAACACCGTCCACCTGCTCGTCGCCGATGTCCATCCCGGCGGACGTCCCCAGGCCACGACGAGCCAGCGCACGGTGCTGCGCCTCATGCGCTATCTCGGACCCGACGGCGCGATCAGCGAGGCGGGCGTTCAGGCGCTCGTGGATGCCGTCGCCCAGGCCCGTGCCGTCGCCCAGGCGGAGAACGTCGTGGAGCTGCTGGCGACCGCGACCAGCGCGGTGCGCGAGGCCGCGAACGGCGCCGAGGTGATCGCGCGCATCGAGGCCGCGCTCGGCCAGGAGCTGCAGGTGCTCGGCGGCGAGTCGGAGGCGCGGTTCACGTTCCTCGCGGTGCGCCGCTGGTTCGGGTGGTCGGCGGGGCAGATCCTGCTGTTCGACATCGGCGGGGGATCGCTGGAGATCGCCGCCGGCGCGGACGAGCTCCCCGACGTCGCCGCGTCGGTGCCGCTCGGCGCGGGACGGACCACCGTGGAGTTCCTCCCCCACGACCCGCCCGGCGAGGAGGCCGTGGAGGTGCTGCGCGAGCACGCGCGCGGCGTGCTCGCGCCCGTGGCCGCAGGCATGGCCGGTCAGCCCCGGCCGAACCACGTCGTGGGCTCGTCGAAGGCGATCCGGTCGCTGGCGAAGCTCGCGGGCTACCCCGCGCCCGGGTGGAGCGGGAGTGAGCGCATGCTGCTGCCGCGCGGTGCGCTCGGTTCATGGATTCCGCGGTTGGCGCGCATCCCGGCATCCGCCCGCCAGGAGTTGCCGGGCATCACGGCCGACCGCACCTTCCAGATCGTCGCCGCCGCCGTCGTGCTGCACACGGCGATGACGGCACTCGAGGTCGACGAGCTCGAGGTGAGCCCCTGGGCGCTGCGCGAAGGCGTGCTGTTGCGATACATCGAATCGCTGAGCTGGCAGGAACCGGCCTGAGCGAGGTCGTCACCCGCGTGGGCGGGGGCAGCCCCTCCGTCGTAGGGGGATGCGGGGGGACGCTGACGGAGGGGCCGCGCACCCCAGTCGTCACACCCGTGGAGCCCTGATCCTGTCGGGTCGGGGGCCGGGGATGGGTGGTGAGTGCAGGCTCAGGCTAGGACGCCGCGCGAGCAACACGCTACGGCGCCGGCAACGTTTTACCGGCGCGTAATCTGCACCGCCGTCCGCGTCAGCCGCGGACGATGTCTGCGAGCTCCTCGGCGATGCGCTGCGCGTCGTCGTGCGACGCCGCCTCGACCATGACCCGCACCATCGGCTCGGTCCCCGACGGGCGCAGCAGTACCCGCCCGCTGTCCCCGAGAGCCGCTTCGGCGACCTGAACTCCGGCGAGGACGTCGGCGTCGGTCGCGCGGGAGCGCTCGACGCCGCGCACGTTGATGAGCACCTGCGGGAAGACCGTCATGACCGACGCGAGCTCCGCCAGCGAGCGCCCGGTCCGCGCCATCTCGGCACACAGGTGCAGTCCTGTCAGCACCCCGTCGCCGGTCGTGGCGTAGCGGCTCATGATGACGTGACCGCTCTGCTCGCCGCCGAGCGAATAGCCGCCCTCGTTCATCCGCTCCAGCACGTAGCGGTCGCCGACCGCGGTCTGCGCCACGGCGATGCCCTGCGCGGCCATCGCGCGGTGCAGCCCGAGGTTGCTCATGACGGTCGCGACGAGCGTGTCGTTCTTGAGCCGGCCGTCGCGTTTCATCGCGACAGCGAGAATCGCCATGATCTGGTCGCCGTCGATCACGCGCCCCTCGGCATCCACCGCCAGGCACCGGTCGGCGTCGCCGTCGTGGGCGATCCCGACGTCGGCGCCGGTGCGCACGACCTCCGCAGACAGCTTCTCGAGGTGCGTCGATCCGTACCCGTCGTTGATGTTGATGCCGTCGGGGTCGGCGCCGATGACGGTGACCTTCGCTCCCGCGTTGCGGAAGGTCTCCGGGGAGACGCCGGATGCCGCGCCGTGCGCGCAGTCGAGCACGACGTGCAGCCCGTCAAGGCGATGGGGCAGGGACGCGAGCAGGTGGATCGCGTAGCGGTCCTCGGCATCCGAGAAGCGGACCACCCGACCGACGTCGCCGCCGGTGGGACGCAGCTTCTCCCCCGCCATCGCCTCTTCGATGCGTCGCTCGACCTCGTCGGGGAGCTTGACGCCGCCGCGGGCGAAGATCTTGATGCCGTTGTCGGGGGCAGGATTGTGGGATGCCGAGATCATGACGCCGAAGTCGGCATCGATGTCACCGATGAGGTAGGCCGCCGCGGGCGTCGGCAGCGTGCCCGCGTCGAGTACGTCGACGCCGGAGGACGCCAGACCCGCTTCGACCGCAGCCGAAAGGAAGTGCCCCGACACGCGAGGATCGCGCGCGATGACGGCGGTGAGCCGCTTGCCCGCGGCCTTGCGCGCCTCGGCGATACGGCCCTGGCCCAGGACGACGGCAGTCGCCTGGGCCAGGGTGAGCGCGAGGTCGGCGGTGAGGGGGCCATTGGCCAGGCCCCGCACACCGTCCGTCCCGAACAGCGCCATGAAGCTTTAGCGCTTCGAGTACTGAGGAGCCTTGCGGGCCTTCTTGAGACCGGCCTTCTTGCGCTCCTTGACGCGGGCGTCGC